>Ga0209309_10000038_pt1 | contig 185526 bp, 146 predicted proteins | sample COGITO_mtgs_1204_2_FD_184807 | JGI IMG/M metagenome (GOLD analysis project Ga0209309, IMG submission 184807) | Pelagic marine microbial communities from North Sea - COGITO_mtgs_120412 (SPAdes) (version 2) | ecosystem: Environmental > Aquatic > Marine > Epipelagic ... | reverse complement strand
CTTTAATTCGTTGTTCATGCGAAAATCCTTTTCTTAAATGGCTTCGGAACCTTTAAGATAAAAGATATTCATTAATTTTCAACTAGTTATAGTGCCGGTCTGTAACTCCTCACCGTGCAACAAGGCCATTTGAAGTTACAAAAAAATCAGCTCCCATGTTTAATCTCACCAGCTCTGTTGGATTGCATTTCACGCGCTTCACGCATTGCTAAATACCCATCTGTAGCTGCTGGCTTAGTAAAATCCGGATCCATGGAAACTGTACTTGGTGGCCTTTGATTATTTTCACTATCTGTAATATAGCTTCCAAAACGATCTATTTTATCTAGCATATCCAAATTAGTAGAAACGTGAGAAGCAACTGGTGGCTGTATAGCTGCAGGTTCAACACCAGGTTGTTGAGTAGTAGGTAAGTTATTCAATCTTTTTTTACGACAGTAACAACAAAGAGCAATAGCGAACGATAATGGTATGCCAATTAATACCAACGCGCTAATGGTTACACTTACAGGTATAATCCATGGTTTTAAATTTTGTGAATTTGAAAGACTTACTTCAGAACTGTTTGAAGGAATTGTAGGCGATGAATTGACTTTATCATAACATTCAAAGTCCTCACCTTTTTTTGCTAGCTCATCAACTTCACTCATCTCTAATTGACCGCCACAAGTTTTAATTTGCTTAAGATGTTTAAGTGAAGCATATGCATCCAAACGTCCTGGCCCACATTGATTGTCGCCAAATGGACAAAAGCCATTTATAGGTATAGCTGTTTGTTGCATAGACCAAACAAATTCCTCACGGGTAACATCTGGGCAAAAGGATTTAGCATTAAGAGCATGACCATATACTATGGCAGCTGCAAGCCTTGGGCCATGTCCTGTAATGTTATCCCTACCATTAGGAGCAAAAGTAATGATATTTTTAAGGATATTAAAATTAGTATTATCATTTATTTCGTTATACTCACCACCTGGAGCTAGAATATCAATTTTTAATACATTCGAACTTTGGTCCTCTCTAAAAACAGAACCATCCCTCATAGTATCACCAACAATAATTACTTCATTGCAAGCACCAGGAAATAATGAAACAATTTTATTATCACTTGTAAATTCAGGTACTGCCATAATTAATAATATATTATTGGATTTAGCTGCCTCAATGGATTCGTGGTGATTAACTGTACAGCCACGAGCTGTTGACTTATTCTCATCAAATTGACCAAATAAAATAGCCGAAGGTAGTACGTCAGTTGTACCAATGATAGGCGCATCAGACTTTGTAAAATAATCCAATCCATCTTTCACTTTCAATTTATTGTCAAATTGTTGAAACGTAAAATAATTACTAACTTTAAGATTTTTAGCCTCTAAACCCTCAATTTTTGATTGTGGAGAGACACCAACTCCACCAAGTGTATTATTTGCTTTGTTTAATACTAGCAAAAGCGACATAATACCAAATATATTTTCATTTGAACTAAGTGTAGCCTCGACAAACTGTTGAGCTTCCATTTCAGGGCCAGAACTATCAACACCAGTATTTATTAGCCCATCGGTTATAATCCCGCCTTTCGCTCCGCCATCGGCAATTAAATGTGATTTGCAAATATTAGCGCCACCATCATCTATTCCGCCCAAATGCCATTGATACTGCACCATAGGATCATCATAAAGATCTTTACAACTCACTATATCAGGAAGCCCACAAGTCTTAGCAGACTGATCAAGAGGTTGAAATTCTTTTAATAATCTAGATCTAGCAAATGCTGTTTGTAATGAAGCTGCCCCAGTAAGTAGCAAGCTTGAGACTGTAGTATGAAAGTTTTGCATACTAAATGGGTTAGAGATTGATGTAATTGACATTATTTACTACCTAATGCTAATAATATTGATTAAAAATTTGCAGATTCATTATGTTATAAGGAGGCAAAATTACCCGTCGTAGAACCAACGGATATAAATAAATTAGTTATCACCAAAAAACAAACCTGGAATACCAGGGAAGTTTGGTAGCTGAAAAGAACTCTTACCTTTACCGTCATTATTATTTTGACCATTCAAGTTATCAAGATTGAGGCAACCTGTGTTGATAAAAGAAATTGCTAAAATTAGGCTAATGGCAAGTGCTTTAAATTTTTTCATACTTACTCCGTTGAATGGATTTTAATCTACCCCTTATCATAGTTACCTACCAAAGCTCCTCCAGGTGCTAAATTTTCACAACCGGTAAAAACTGTGAATAAACTCAATACTGTTAAAACTAAAATAAATCTTTTCTTCACGACAAACCTCTCAAATAATTATTTATTTTTTCACATCAAACGAAAACTTCACTGCTTATAAATTAATTTAATAATCTAAAGCACTTTAAGCTCGGTTCGCCAACTCCTGCGCTTGACGGTTTAAATTTGATTGATTACTATTAGATCGACACTTCAGCGCACATATTGCGACTGCAAAACAAACTCCCAGACCTGCAGCACTACTTAAAGCTATTGTTAAAATTAGCTTTAAGTTGGACTTTGTTTCTATGGAGGTGTTTGATGAATTAACCTCTGGATTTGATGCAGTTGGGCCAACTCCATCATTAGCGCCACCAGGTCCAGACATCATATCCTCTGAAGTGGTATCTGTACTTGGCGCAGGTGTAGCTTCTGCAGGCTTAATTGCACAATCTGCAGTCAAATAACTGCCTGTAGTTTTATTACAAGCTTCCAAGTCTGCAATTGCGTAGTCGCCCCCGCACTCATTAAGCCGCATCATAGTATCAAGAGATTTTTTACCATCCAAGCGACCCGAGCCACATCGAGTAGCATCTTCTAATGGGCAACCGCCCACTATGGGGGCTGCAGTTGACTGAATAGCCCAAAGATAGCTATCTCGCGTGATATCTGGACAGATTGAATTAGCAAGCCCGGCATGCCCTGCTAAAATATAACTCGCCTCGGTGCTTCCTTGAGCATAGGCCAGCTTATCATCAAAAGTTAATCCAACTAACTTACCTTGTTCGGATGTATCGCCAGCCAAACCTTCACCTGGTGCTAATATGTCAACGCTTTCACCAGCTCTTAGTTCGTTAAGTTGAGAAAATTCGCCTTTTTGATTAGCAGCGCCAACCTTGATAGCTTGCGTACAATCCCATGGAAATGAGCCACTACTGAGGAGCGGCCTTACTTCTGGTAGAGGTACTATAACAATAGAATTTAGCCTGGAAGCAACATTCATTGTTACGTTTTTAGAGCCAGAACAACCATTTTTAAATACACTGCCTTCACCGGTTAAAGCCAATATTACGTCTGCAGGTTTATCTGCTTGACCAAAATTTTTAATATCAAGACCTAGGGTATAATCTATAGCGTCTTCAACTGTTAGCACATCATTACCAAAAAATGAGTTAGACAATTGATAATAAAATGCATCTAACTTGTCCAGCCTTGCTTGAGGTGCAACACCAGCAATACCTAGGCTGTTATTAGCTTTAGCGCCAATAATAGAATCGGCAAAATGACCCGTATTCGCATCTGTATTTAGATTAATAGTGCGTGTTAGATAATGCTCGGCTGGCATTAAATCTGTATGAATTGCTTTATTAGCTTGTAAATGCCCATCGGCAATTACTGCTATATGGCTGCCTTCACCCAACCCATAAGCCTCTTGCGCTGCACAAATATTCGCACCGCCTAAGCTGGTATCCTCTAGATACCACTGTTGATCAATAGCTGGATCGTTGTACATGGCTTGGCATTGAGTTTTGGCTTGGGCTAATTGACGATGATTCGTGGTGGCATCCATTGGGGTAAAATTTTGCATAGCACGACTACTAGCCTGAGCTGTACCAAATTGTGAGGCGGTGGCGAATAAACTAGCGAGTATGGTGGTTTGCAGATTGGCTTGGGATAATGGATTAGCAATGTTAGCCATTTGCATAGTACTGCACCTGTTTTTTTAAGCGAATGATGATTTACAAAATGCGATTATATAATAATTAAAATGAGATTCTATTGGACACTAATAGGCCTGTCAATTGACCTAAAGTTAGGGTCTTTGGGGTGAGTGAATGATTTTTGATGTATTGAACTCAAAAAAAAACCCGCTATGAAGCGGATTTTTTGGACTAACTCAAACAGCTAGAATTTAGTTCTTTTCTTTATCGACTACTTTTTGTCCAGCTATCCAAGGCATCATTGAACGCAGTTTTTTGCCAACTACTTCAATTTGATGCTCTTCGCCATGGCGGCGTTTAGCATGCATGGTGGGATTGCCTGCTTGGTTTTCGAGGATAAACTCTTTGGCAAACTCACCTTTTTGAATCTCAGAAAGAATTTTCTTCATTTCTAATTTAGTTTGATCTGTAACGATGCGATTACCACGAGTAAAATCGCCATATTCTGCGGTGTTTGATATGGAATAGCGCATATCTGAAATACCACCATAGTACATAAGATCAACAATTAATTTAAGCTCATGCAAGCATTCGAAATAAGCCATTTCTGGCGCATAACCTGCCTCAACTAGAGTTTCAAAACCTGCTTGTACTAATGCAGATGCACCGCCACATAAGACTGCTTGCTCACCAAAAAGATCGGTTTCGGTTTCTTCACGGAAATTTGTTTGCAAGATCCCTGCACGAGCGCCGCCGTTAGCTGCAGCATAAGATAAAGCGATTTCTTTAGCCTTACCGGAAGAATCTTGATGAACAGCAATAAGCGATGGTACCCCGCCGCCTTCTTCATAAGTTGAACGCACCATGTGGCCTGGGCCCTTTGGTGCGATCATGATTACATCGGTTGACTCTGGCGCATCAATTTGACCGAAGTGGACATTAAAACCATGCGCAAAAGCAAGTGCTGCGCCTTTTTTCATATTTGGTTTAATTTCATCACGGTAAGTTGTGGCTTGGTGTTCGTCTGGTAATAACACCATAATAAGGTCAGCTGCAGCAACCGCCTCTGCCACTGGTAAAACCCTAAGGCCGGCTTTTTCCGCTTTAGCTACTGAAGTTGAGCTTTTACGCAAACCAACAATGACATCTACGCCAGAATCCTTGAGGTTATTTGCGTGCGCGTGACCTTGTGAGCCATAACCAAGTACAGCGACTTTCATGCCTTTAATAATGCTTAGGTCACAATCTTTTTCGTAATAAACTTGCATATAAACTTCCTCTATTTATAGGATGATGGTTAATAAGTGATAATTTTAAAATGTTTTAATTTACCGTTTGCAACGATTAAATTGAGAGCATCCGCTCCCCGCGCGCTATCCCTGTTACCCCCGATCGAACAACTTCTAAAGTAGCTGCTTTGCCAACCGCCTCAAGAAATGCATCTAGCTTATGGGAAGCCCCAGCAAGCTGGACTACAAAAAGATCTTGAGTCACATCGACAATTTGCCCTCTAAAAATTTCAGCAATCCGTTTGACTTCATCGCGACCGGTGCCGGTTGCACGAATTTTAGCGAGCATAAGCTCACGCTCCACATGAGTGCCATCGGTCAGATCAGTCAACTTAATAACTTCAATAAGTTTATTAAGTTGTTTGGTAATTTGCTCAAGTACTTTATCATCACCAATGGTGGTTAAGGTTAACCGAGACAAAGTTTTGTCGTCGGTTGGCGCTACTGTGAGCGACTCAATGTTGTAACTGCGTTGAGAGAATAAGCCAACTACACGTGATAAAGCGCCAGCTTCGTTTTCCATTAAAATTGAGATAATTCGCTTCATTAGCTGCGCTCCGTTTTCGTCAACCACATATCGCGCATTGCACCTTGTGGAATATGCATTGGATAAACATGTTGGCTTTTATCAACTTTAATATCCATAAAAACTAGGCGATCTTTTAGCTTGAAACATTCTTCCATTGCTGGCTTGAGATCTCGTAATTCGGTGATGCACATACCAACGTGGCCATAAGCTTCTGCAAGTTTAACAAAATCTGGCAATGACTCTTGGTATGACGATGAGGCGTAACGACCACCGTAGTTCATATCTTGCCACTGTTTGACCATACCTAGATATTCATTATTGAGATTAATGATCTTCACCGGTAACTTGTATTGCGTGCAAGTTGACAGCTCTTGAATATTCATTTGAATACTGCCTTCACCGGTGACGCAGGCTACATCACGGTTAGTACCTGCGTAGAGTGCGCCCATGGCTGCTGGCAAGCCAAACCCCATGGTGCCCAAGCCGCCGGAATTGATCCATTGGCGAGTATGTTTATATTTATAATATAGGGCGGCAAACATTTGATGCTGGCCCACATCGGAGGTAATAATTGCCTCGCCATGTGTCACTTCATATAATGTTTTTATGGCGTGTTGAGGTAAAATTGGGCTATTATCACCTTGCTCATAGCTTAAACAATTGCGTGCTCGCCAGCCGTTGATTTGGCTCCACCACTTGTTAATGACCTCTTCATTGAGCCGATCAGCACCTGCATCATAAAGCTTGAACATTTCTCGAAGCACCCAAGCGGCACGGCCAACAATTGGTATGTGAGCACGAACTGTTTTTGAGATTGATGCAGGGTCAACATCGATATGAATAATAGTAGCTTGAGGACAAAAGCGTTCAACACTATTTGTCACCCGATCATCGAAACGTGCACCTACAGCAATTATGCAATCGGCATGATGCATTGCCATATTTGCCTCATAGGTGCCATGCATACCCAGCATACCTACAAATTGTTCGTGATCCCCAGGAAAAGACCCAAGGCCCATGAGAGTATTAGTCACGGGCACTTTTAAGGCTAACGCAAGTGCACGTAATTCTTTAGCCGCATTCCCTTGAACTACACCACCACCGGCATAAATAATTGGTTTTTTGGCTTGAACTAAAAATTGTAAAGCTTTTTTAATTTGACCGACATGCCCTTTGACCACGGGATTATAAGATCGCATCTTAACTTGGCCAGGCTTATGATAAGGAAATTTTTCTACCGGATTAGTCATGTCTTTCGGAATATCAACCACAACTGGGCCAGGCCTACCACTGGTTGCAATATATAAGGCTTTTTTTATGATTTCTGGAATATCACGAGGGTCACGCACAAGGAAACTATGCTTAACGATGGGCCTTGAGACGCCAATCATATCGGTTTCTTGAAACGCATCTTCACCGATAAGATGTGAAGGCACTTGACCGGTGACAACCACCATAGGCACGGAATCCATATAGGCTGTGGCAATGCCGGTAATTGTATTGGTCGCCCCTGGGCCAGAAGTTGCAAAAACTACTCCTGGTTTACCAGACACTCGGGCAAAGCCATCTGCAGCATGAGCAGCTGCTTGCTCATGACGAACTAGAATGTGTTTTACATCGTCTTGCCTATGTAAAGCATCATAAATATGCAGGATCGCACCGCCAGGATACCCAAAAACAAATTCAACCCCTTCATCGCGCAAAGACCGGATTAACATTTCCGCGCCTGATAATTCTTCCATTAAGAATGCCTCGGTAAATTTCGGTGTATTAATATTCCGTCTCAAATTACCTACAATGTAATATAAATGCTTAGATATTGCATTCTATACCTTGCCTGAATAGTAATCTAACTGAAAAACTATAGATAAGAGAGGGTTCGCTCTTTTCAGATAAGTAACTTGTCTGAAGATCTATAGATTTATAGTTCCCGTTCGATTAAAAATGTAGGGTGAACTGCTATAATGCCAGAATCCATGTTGCTGTCAAACCTTCAAACGCCTTTTCTATTAACATTTTGGAAAAAATACAGATGAATAATTTAAAACCAAGCTTCGCAAAAATTATTTCTTACAAATTAACAAAAAAACCACTTGCTGTATGTTTTTTCTTAATACTTGGCATAACCAATGCGCATGGACAAAGCGTTTATCAATGGGAAGATGCTGAAGGTAATATCCATTTTTCACAACAACCACCAGCAATTAACAGCATAGATTCTGAAAATACAAAGAAAATTGACATAAAAACCCCTGCAGCTTCCTCTACACCAGTCCAACCTGTTCAAAATAAGCAGCCCAGCAAGCCAGAGGATCGTCGAAAGCAAGACTGCGAAAATACTCGCAATAATTTAGCGCTTATCAAATCATCAGCAAACCTCCAATCCAAGGATAAAGATGGTAATGTTAGAAGCATTACCCCTGAAGAAATTCAACAAAGTAAAGAAAAAAATGAAAAATTTCTTAAAGAGCATTGTAAATTTAAACGACATGACCCAAAAAAGATAAATCGTGTAAAATAGATTTATTTTTAACGCAAGGAAGTCAAAAGTGACACATGAAATTATTTATCCTGGAACTTTTGATCCTATTACACTTGGGCACTCTGATTTGATTACTCGCGCAACCAAGCTATTTGACAGAGTAATAGTAGCTATCGCCAAAAGCCCAAAGAAAAAGCCGCTATTTACGCTTGATGAGCGAGTAGAGATGGCCAAAGCAGCGCTTGAAGGTGTGGAGCGGATTGAGATCATGGGTTTTGAAGAGTTATTGGCATCTTTTGCGCAAAAACAAAAGGTTATGAATATTTTGCGTGGGCTGAGAGCACTATCAGATTTTGAATTTGAATTTCAACTGGCCAGCATGAATCGTAAAATTTGCCCTGAATTAGAAACAGTGTTTTTAACCCCTAGCGAACAAACGACTTTTTTGTCATCGACTTTGGTGCGAGAAATTGCTGCTTTAGGTGGGCCTATCGAACAATTTGTCCACCCTGCAGTAGCCAGTGCGCTGCATACTAAATTCAGATAAACTAAACATAAATGAATAGACTTAAAATTTTGGAGAATTGCCAATTATGGCCCTTTTAATCACCGATGAATGTATTAACTGTGATGTTTGTGAACCTGAATGCCCAAACTCTGCAATTTCGCCTGGTGAGGAAATTTACTTAATAGACCCAAATCTTTGTACAGAGTGTGTTGGTCATTTTGACGAGCCGCAGTGCCAGCAAGTATGCCCAGTAGACTGTATTCCACTGGACCCTAATCATGTTGAAACTCAAGCTGCACTTATGGAAAAATACCAGCAAATTACAGCCTAATCAGTAATTAACACATTACCTATCAGCCTTGAGCATTTGTGCTTTCAAAAATTTTATTGGCACTATCTGGCACAAAACCGCCAAATAATTCCCCGTTGGCTAATGGGTATCTGTAAGCAAACTCATAAAAGCATGATGGTAAATGACGTATCCCTTCGACAAACTCAATAGCCACTTTATCTGCCATTGTGGAAGACTGGGCTAGTTTATCTTCAGCGCCGCCTTTAACCTCTCCGCCACTAACATTTAATGTGTAGCCCTTGTCTTTCAACCAAGTATTTATAGCATCCACTGAATCAAAATTCGATAATTGGTTCACATTGACGGTAAAATGGTTCGCTCGAAAGCCAAAAGCGTACATCCAAGCAGCATATTCCGACTCATCTAAGAGTTTTTGGTAAACCTGGTATGATATTGGCCCCCATTGCTTGCCTTTATAGAGAAAGCTTGCATCCTCGAAAGCGCTTGCTTCTACTTGAGCGGTAATCGAATGGATGATGTCTTGTACATCTTGAGAGCACTCTTCAAGTTTTAATTCTGAAATAAATACTTTAGGTAAGCCAGCTGCAGGTGGGTCAAGATGTATCGCGATTAATTTTTTTTGGGGGAAGTTATAATCGCCAGCTTTTTTATAACCTAGGTCAATAAAAGGCTGAGCAAGGCGGCTAATACCAAAACCTGGCTTGCTAAAGCCTCTCAAAGCAATATGATCATTGATGATAGTGCCTTCGAGGGCTTGTAATTCCTTATGAATTTTTGCCACATTTGGATTAAGACTTATATAATCCTGCCAAATATTATCAAATAATTGATGGATTACTGCCTGCTCTTGGGGAGTTGCTGCTTGTATCATAGATGCCTCCTTGCTCGATAAAGCTCTTGTAAATAATATTTAACCAGAAATCCCAGCAATAAGTGGTTTAATATCTGCTTCGATATCTGCAGGCTCTGTTTTAGGTGCATAACGGTTTATGATTTCACCTTGAGCATTGACTAAAAATTTAGTGAAATTCCATTTAATGGCTTCTGTACCAAGAATACCTGGCGCCTGCTCTTTCAACCATTTGAATAACGGATGTGCCTGGTCCCCATTGACTTCAATTTTACTAAACATGGGGAAGGTCACACCGTAATTTTTCTGACAAAAATCACCAATAGTCGCTGCATCACCAGGTTCTTGCTGACCAAACTGATCACAAGGAAAACCAAGTACGGTAAGACCTTGCTGATGGTATTGCTTGTGTAACTTCTCTAAACCTTCATATTGCGAGGTAAAACCGCATTCGCTGGCGGTATTAACGATTAAAAGCACTTGGCCTTCGTAGTCATTAAATTTTTCTTGACTGCCATCGAGGCGTTGTAAGTCGAAGTTGGCAGGTTTTTCTGTGGATGATGCTGTCATATTGGTCGTCCTATTGAGGTTAATTAATTGGAATGAATGGGTTGATTTGAAACAAAAGGTGTCAGGTTATGCTAGCTTGGCGGGTTGGCTTGGGCAATGGTTGCAAAAGGCTTTTGGTTTATATCAAACCATTTCAACCTAAGATTCAACCTAAGAAAAGTTGATGAAAAAACTCTTGGCAATTCCTCGCTTTTACTGTAAGCTCAGATTCTTATTGGACGCCTTGATATCCGTATCAGCTTTCAATACTTGCCTTTATAGTGTTTTGGGTGCGTAGCTCAACTGGATAGAGCATCGGCCTTCGAAGCCGAGGGTTACAGGTTCGAGTCCTGTCGTGCCCACCATTTCTTTATTATCTCCTGAAAACCCCATGATGATTTCATCAAGACCAAAGGCGACTTCGCTCTCCCTTGGAACCCATCGACTAACCGAACGCTGATTGGATGCCGCCAACAGGTTGCTGTTGGATTGCAAACAGAGTATTGCTAGCCTGTACCCTCATTAATATTAATTCTCTTTATCTCACTCAACAAAGGCATTTTACAATCCGGTATTATTGGGTATAATCGGGTATTTATTTAGCTATCAGGATACCCAATGAACCCCAAAATCCTACTTGGCCAAGACCTCATTCAACTTTAACAAAAAATTTAAGTTTTCCTTAACGGCATTTTCTTGCACCCATGAAGCCTATTCAACGACTAGCTTCTTATTGTTAAAAAAACCTTTTGATCCACTTATTACACCAAGATAAGCGCTAAAAATTAAATATACGCAAGACTTTTAAGTTAATCCGTGCCAGAATATAGAAATCCGGACTATTAATTGTAGTTTATGTTGTAATACTTCTTTTAAAAGGTAATGTCCTCTATGGCGCGCAGTGATCTTATCATTAATCTTATTAAAGCTGGTGTAAGAGGCGATGCAGTAAATGTACGTTCAACAGCCGAAGCAATTGCAGCTGATGAAAGAGCAAAAAAACACACTGGCGTAGCCGACCGAATTGTTCGTGCTCTTGAAACAACCCAGACCAGTAATATTAGTGGCCACAATAAACCGACACCAAGAATACGAGATGGCTCTGGCGGAATTGATCGACGTGAACCAAGACTTTCAATAGAAAGTCTTTATTTGGATGCAACAGTACGCAGCGCATGTGATGAATTAGTGGAAGAGCAAAAATCTGCAGATATCTTACGAGCACATGGAATGGAGCCACGACACCGTGTCTTATTCGCAGGTCCGCCGGGAAACGGGAAAACTTCACTTGCCGAAGCTATTGCTTATGAATTAGCATTACCGCTTTTCACTGTTAGATACGAAGCTGTTGTGACCAGTTATCTAGGTGAGACCGCTCAGCGGCTTAAGCGCCTATTCGATTATGTCAGGCTAGAACCATGCGTTTTATTTTTTGATGAGTTTGATGCTATTGGCAAAGAACGAGGTGATACTCATGAAACTGGAGAAATAAAGCGCGTAGTAACCACGCTATTGTTACAGCTTGATGACCTTCCATCCTACTGTGTATTAATAGGGGCAACGAATCACCCTGAACTTCTTGACCGCGCTGCCTGGCGGCGATTTGAATTACGTTTAGAGCTTAACAAACCATCAGAAAAACAAATGGTTTCTTATTTTTTTGACCAATTGAAAGAACTAGAAGGCCAGCCAGGCTATACAGCAAAACGCCTATATGAAAAAATACTGCCAGCAAATTACTCAGAAGCTAAATCTTTTTTTCTTGATATTAAGCGTCGCTTCGTTCTATCAAAAGGTGAACGTGAATTGCGATCTATAATTGAAAGTCGAGTAAAGGCTTTTTCTTCGAGGCGCTACAGTCCTAATGGAGAAATAATCGATGGCTAATAAACCTATATTAAGACTGCCAAGTCCTAAAATATCTAAAAGGCACAAAGGTTCGCCTTCGCGACCACCAAAAATATCTACTCCTGGATTTTTCGCCCAAGGTGTGCGATTTCAAAGTACGTTTGATCGCCTCACTAAAGCTCTTAAGGAAAATAATCCAGAGCTCGTCTTGAGGTCTGATCCCTCAGGAATTTCTCCGGAAAGAGCTCTTGTTTTTGTCACAGCGGGAAGTATTCAGAATTTTGCGCGTGCAGCAAAAAAAATTGGGTTAGAGGTTTTTTCTGAACTCGACTTAGAGCGTACTGATAGCTTTCCAGAAGGGTTTAGTTCAAGCGCAGAAGATAAAACTCTTCCACGAACATTGTACGCAACTATGCCGACATTATCAGTGTTTGAAAAAATATCGGCTTTATGGGCAACATATCAACAAGGGACCAAAGCACCAAAGGGGGCCGCTCCATGGTGGTCAGCTTTTAATATGCTTTTAGAATTACGTCCGTGGGGACCCGAAGATCGTCTACCCGAATCATCTCGCGCCACAATCGAAGATCGTTTACCATTCAAAGATGACGATGATGTCTTCATTGAGCTTGAGATTTGGCCAACAGTAAATACTATCAAACGTACAAATTGGACACAGGTAGCAATGCAGCGCATATCTGAACTAGGTGGTAAAACACTAGATCGTAGCTCAATCGTAAGTAGCGATTTTATTTATGAAGCAATTTTAGCAAGCCTACCAGCACATGCCGTAAGAAAAATGCTAGATGATCCACAGGGGAGTAGCGGATTAGCTACAGTTGAAGGAATACAGTTCATTTTACCACAGACTATTGGGCAAGCCTTACCGACTTATACAGAGGGACAATCTAACGATAATCACGTACACGATGCTGAATTTGACATAACAGCCCCATTACGCGTTGCGTTATTTGATGGTACCCCCGTCGCCGGGCATGTATCTCTAAATGGTGGTGTTGAAATGGAAGATATAAATGATCTTGTTAGACTTTCTACTACTAAACAACGTTCTCATGCTACTGCTATGGCTTCTTTAATACTCCGAGGCGACCTAGAAGCCGACGGAAGTCCATTAAAAGACACGAGGCTGATATCCATCCCTTTACTTATTGATAGCGACAATGGTGCATTCACACCCAGAAATAAGCTTTTTGTTGAACTAGTCCACAACGCCCTTACACAATTAATTTCTGGAACAGACCCACTTGCACGCGACGTCTTTGTTATTAATTTCTCTATCGGAATAAGCGATATGAGGTTTGCTGGTAAGATTAGTGCACTGGCACGCTTAATAGACTGGTGGGCGATGAAAGAAGGGTTATTATTTGTAATTTCGGCCGGAAACATCACTGAGCCACTTACTTTAGCTAACACCAGTTCTATTGAGTTTGAAGATTTTGACGACCTTAACCAACGCAACATTGTTCGCGCAAACATGAGATCACAGATGTATGAGCGCACGTTATTGGCCCCAGCAGAAGCCTTGAACGGGATTACGGTTGGGGCACTGTCAAAAGATCTAAATGGACATGCCGCAACTGCTCAATCAGGTATAATAAGCTTATACGGTACAAGTGACGGAATGCCTCAACTGACAAGCGCTCTTGGACTTGGTCCAGGCCGTGCGATCAAACCTGACTTGTTACAGGCTGGAGGACGCCAAGAAGTACGAGCACTCCCAAGTTCAGAAGATACTAGACTCCAAACTGTTAATTCACAGCGAACCGGCCTTGTAGTTGCGTCATCGGTAGGTGGTTCCAAAGTTACACAGCGATCCCATGGAACAAGTCATGCAGCTGCACTTACAACCAGATCTATTTTACAAGCCGCAGAGGCGTTAACTACTAATGGTGGACCCTATAGTGGTCAAGAATTACCAAGAAAAACCTTATCTTTACTATGTCGTGCTCTCGTCTTGAATGCTGCACGATGGAGTGATGACGCTCAGAATTTTTATGGTGAAGAAAAAATAAACTTTGGGGCTACTCGAACCGCTCAAGCAAAACAAGAAGTGTGTCGTTATTTTGGATACGGAGAAATTAACACTAATTTGGCTATACTATCTCCTGAGAATGGTGTGACTATGGTGGGGTTTGGCTCCATTTGCAAAGATGAGGCTCAAGTTTTTCAAATGCCCCTACCGCCATCTATGAGCGGAGATCGAATCCCACGTTCAATGCAAATAACAATCACGTGGTTCTCCCCTGTCAATCCCGCTCGGGCACAATATCGCCTAGCAAGTTTAGAAGCTATCTCTTCAGCGGATGTAAATGATACTGCTGATAAAAAATGGGTCATAAATCTCAAGTCTGATGGGCCAGACGCACATATGATCAAGAGAGGTTCTGTCTGGTCGAAACGTATGATTCAAAACTCGAAGCTTACACCGACATTTAGCGAAGAGGCAACAATACCAATTTGCGTTCAATGTCGCGATACATCGAATGGGGGATTGAGCCCTGACGATGACATCCAGTTTGCAATTGCCATTACTTTAGAAGTTGAAGCTGAAGTCAAATATGACATTCATTCGGAAGTTGAACAAAAAATTCGTATACACCTACAACAAGGAACATTAAATTAAATTACCATGATAATGGCTATTTCATTTACCATCAAAACTATGATGCAGAACTAATGCATGAATGTTTTTGGCAATTTCTCCAGGATTACTTTCCCATTCAAGGTATTTCTTATCTTCTAATAAACTTAATGGCGATAAATCTACATCCCCTACAATAAGTGGCAATATCTTTTGCTTACCTGCCATTTCTCGTGACAAAGCAGAATTAAGTTCTTTTAATGGCCATGCTTTAGCAATTGAAGATGCGGAGATAACGGCTAACACATACTTTGATTGCCCCAATGCATGATTTATTTTTTCTGTTAATGAATCACCCCAGCCAATGTGAACCTCATCAAGAAAAGTTAAAACACCAAGTTTTTCTAATTCTTCAAATATTAGCCTCACAACCAAATCTTTATCTTCACTAGCATGCGATATAAAGACGTCAAATTTTTCATGCATATTTTTGATCTTCTGTATAAATTGGGGTGGTGACGTATCTATCGATGCTGCTTTCAAACAAAGCTTCATATAAATCTCGTCTTCTTCCCCCCGCACCATTTTAACGAAAGCAATCTTTCCGTAAAGTACGCTTTTAAAATATGTTCCGTTTCTATTACCCTCGTCAATATCAGGAGGTGATTTTGCAAACTTTGCAATCAAAGTTGCTTCAGCAGCCATTAAGCCATATTTTTCCCATGCATGAATCATAGCCCGGATATTACGTATATAAGATCTTGGTACATTAGGAAACTCATTAACCGTCAACCCGGTCACTTCTTGCCTAACAGATCGTATCTGCATCCTAACTTTGCTATAGTTGATTTCAAACCCAGCAGCCGAAACAGCAGTAACTAGTAAATCTCCAAGCACTACGTTCGATGTGATTGGATTATCGCCATCCCAGTTCGCCACTGATTTGGGGAAATTTTTGTGGCTGGAAGAAAATGTAAGGTCATCAGCATATCTGGTATAGGTTAGTTTATAGCGCTTGGCGATAACAATCATTTTTCTATCTAAATCAGCGGCTATGAAGTTTGATAAAACTGGTGATAGGGGCGACCCTTGCGCCAATTCACCGCCTTGTGTACACATTTGAGCCATTATACTTGCAGCACTTCCACACATATTAAAAGGAAAGCGCATGAATAAGCCTCGTATTCGTCCGAAGTGAATTGTTGGAAAAAAGTCTTTTAAATCTATATTTAAAACGTAACGTTTTTTTCTGTGAACATGAGCATTCGTAACAATTGATCTATTCTTGGCAAACCCATGCACACATACTTTTATTCTATACATTTCGTCAATAATGGGCTTTAACTTATTTTGTAAAATCAGCTTACTACCAATTGGTGCTGTTATAGTACGCACGCCCTTGGTTTTTTTTGGAATGGTGAAGATTTTACAATGACGCTCTTTTGGTAAATTATACAAAATATGCAATAACTGGCCAATTGGAACTTCTACTAACTTCGCAACATCCTCTTTGGTTTTTAATTGCGTGATCAGACCTACACATTCGTCCAAATCTTTATCTAAAGTTAATTTTAATGTGGTCAAAAGGGCTTCCTCTCTCGAACATTACGCGGATGGCCAGATAGCTGCAAGAGGTATGAGTTTATATTCCCTATTACCCCACAGAACCCAGCATAAAAAGGAACATTTTGTTTTTCTGCCGCAGTATCAACAGCAAATATAGAAAGAGAAAGCCCCATTAATATTTTAGTGTTTAGCCATGGGAAGTCAATTCTTATAAACTGATTAGCGAAAATGTACTTTATAGCATTTTCAATATTCTAGAAGAAAAAAGAGCTTAGGGCGCTGCCCCCAGCGCATGTCAAACCATCCCCAAGTCTTCCGCATTCTCTAAGAGCTCATTTGTGCAGATCGGATGGTTTCCCCTGGTTTGACACTTGTACCCCCGGACTTCGCCAGTCGGTCAAATTTTAATGCGGCGTTTAAGACGCATAAAATTTAAACCGATTTTTAGGATAAGAAACAATGGGTGCAGAGATCAGAATTTATGTAGCATGTTTATCAACTTACAATAATGGCTTTCTACACGGGGAGTGGATAGACGCGACCCTTGAAATTGACGATATTTGGGCTACAATATCTTAAGCCATTTTGATGGCAATTTATTTTTGAAGGGCAGGTTAATAACTTTCATTTTTGTCTGCGTAAATGTGCGATAACGCCACATTGCAGTGCCGCCGCGCATTTTATTGATGAAAAACAATCAGATAAGGCTAGTGTTCTAACCCAGTTTTTGAGATATTTGCGCTTGCTTTTGTCGCATTTCAAATCTTGCAAACAGATGCGCCATTTGTCCAAAATATCGAAAATTCAGATCGAATCGATTTCTTGCTTATCCACCACAATGACCCAACCACTAATGGCCACTGTCTACTCTATTCAAGATCTGAAAATATTTACTATTAATTGTACAACTGTCTGTATAAGCGCCGAACTTCCAAAAAAGATACAGACCGCTAAGACAATTAGAAAGCCCCAAGAGCTCCAAAGCGAAACATCTTGCGAAAATGTTTCACTGAAATAACTGAAAATATATGGCCGTACATGTTGCGCCAGTAATGGAATTAATAAAAAAATACCAACAGCAGATAAGGCGTGAGCGAAAGCGCTTATGGTACGAGCTAGGGCCGAACTTTTATGTCTTCTCGACTCGTAATTCATGTTTACTCCATGATGTTTATTTCTAAGTTAGGTAATGAATGCTTTTAAGCCTATACCAATGTTTACAAGCTTTGCTCACCCGCTTACGGGATAACTTAGCAGTATTTTGGGCTTACCAGGAAATAAGTTTTGAATAGTTAGTCTCATCAAGATCTACAAAAGCTGCCATAAAACCCAGCTATGACTTATGATAGCTTATTGCTCCATTAGCTAGTAACTCGTATTATACCGGCCACATTTATTTTGTTAAATTTTTATAATGCATACCTATCTTTTGGTTTTAGAAAAACAACTTACTGATTTATATATAAATTTACACGATATTTTTATTAAACTTAAAGTATATATTCATTGATGAACTCAACTAATACACTAATATTTGTTCTGCTAAGAATATACTGGCTCCTTTTTAATTAGAGCCAACCATTAAATCAATTATTAAAGGAAATCCTATGGAATCTTGTAATGCATCTCCTAGCGCTTCAGCTCGGGCTGAAGGGACAGCCATTGAAACACAAAATTTAAAGCCAGGTACCCCTAATCCTGATGAAGTAAGCGCTCAATGGAATGACTTTTTTTCATCATTTGATGGACAATCAGGCGCGGCCGCTGATGGCCAGCTAGACACCAGCGAATTTAATGATTTAATGGAAGCTTCTGGAATCGATAACCCAGCACAACAACAAATGGCCTTTAAAGGCGCCGATACCTCAGGTGATGGACAAGTTGATATAGCTGAATTTCACGAATTTTTAAATTCATTTTCCGGCACTCAATCTAGTGGTCCAGCCCAAACTTCTGCAGCTCAGACATCTGCTACTCAAACATCTGCCACTCAGCCTGGTCAAACTGGTTTTGCAGCAGAAACTGAGCAACTCTTTAATAGATTTGATGGCGATGGGAACAATGGCCTTGGTGAAACTGAGTTCCATGAATCTCTTCAGTTTCAAAATGATCAATATGCCCAAGCCAATGGTACAGAAGCTGATCAACTGAGTCGTACAAGATCAGATGAATTGTATGCTGAAGCAGATACAGATGGAGTAAATGGCGTTGACTCTGAAGAGTATACGGCCTTTTTACTTAAGCAGTTAGGTGGTCAATCCAGTGGCCCAGCTGAGGCTAGTACTATGATGCGCTCTGGTGCAGTAGATGCAGATAGCGCAGAAGCTTGGACTTTAGCTGATAATGATGGCAACGGCCAAGTATCAACACAAGAGTTTGCCACTGTAGCCAACGACGCAATACAAGCTGCAGGTATAAACAGAGGCAGTATAACTCCAGAAGTTAATGCTGAAGCAATTAGAATGGCATTCAATAATATTGATACTTCTGGTAATGGTGTATTAAGTTCTAGTGAGTTTGATCAATTTACTAGCTTATCCGCACAAAGCTAATGTAATTAATATTTCAAAACTCTAGCCACAACTTGGTGAAGTTATCTTCAACTAAGTTGTGGCTAGAGTTTTAATTATTTTAAAAAAGCCAGTTTTCAATTAATTGGATTAATTAGAGCCCATACCAGCGTTTACAAGCTTCCCCCACCCGTTGACCAAACAACTGAGCAGTATTTTGATCTTGTAAAGATATAAGTTCTGAATTATTGCTGCCATCACGATCAACAGATGTTGCCATAAGACCTAGCCATGAGCCGTTATTGTTTATACCCAAATTATCATCGGTATGTTTGCTACCTGTATGATTTTGGCCCACCCAAATCATGCCTTGCTGAGCTGCAAAGATCGACATTTGAATTAGAGCACCAAGCTTATCGCCGCTTGGGCTAGTACCTACTGTCATGCCTGCGGCAATTTTATTTGACCAAGGTTGTTTAAGCCAAAAGTCTCCGGTTTTATCAAAAAATAATTTCATTTCGCCAGATATGCCGCCCATATAGGTAGGGCTAGCAAATATTATGGCTTGGGCTTTATGAATACTAGGCCAATCAATATCCGCTAAATTTTGCACATTGATAAGCTGAGGAGTTATTTGGACTGCGTCAATACCAATGGCAACGCTTTCGGCGAGCCTTAAAGTATGCTGGCATTGAGTAGTGTAAACAATAGCTATTTTAGTTGGATTTATTTGCTGCATAATTATCTTGTAGTAATATAAAAAATTTACTGATTTATATTACATTACGCAACTATTTTATTAAACTTAAATAATTTATTAATAAAAGTTATGGCTAAATACTTGTAATAATGGTGGTGATAGTAGTGGGCTTGGTGTAACTGAGTTTAATTGAGCACTATAGCTTCAAAATAATCAATACACATGCATAGAATCTTAGAGCATTTACTGAGTTCACTGAATTAGCTGCGCACAGCTAATTCAACTTAACCCCCCTCAAATTTCTAAACCGCAGCCCCGCGAAGTTGCTTTCGTTGAGCTGCGGCGAGAAATTTTTCCAAAATACGTTGATCTCTTGGGGTGTGTGCTTCTAATGCACTGCCTACACACATAACACTGTTATCCTCTACACCTTCTAGACGAAGTACTTTCAAATCCGCATGTATGTAAACACCAGCATTAAGGCACAGCTCTGCTTCAAGCTTTTGATCTATATAAAGTTGATCGCTTAGAGATGATGGAATTGCAAGGCCAATACCCTTTGAACTTAAATCGAGTATAGGTACTGGTTCTGCGGTTTGATTACCTATTGAGGCGAGCGGCACTCGATCAAAATTATCAAATGCCACACGATATTCTTGACGACGCTGATCTGAAAAAACCTCTTTAGGCCAGGTAACAATAAGTTGATGCTCATCTTCTACTGGCTCTAATTTGACAAATCGTGAGGTAAATTCGATACGTTTGACATAGTCTTTGATAAGGACTTGCACGCTCATGCCTGGTGTCCAATAAAAAGTATGCGGTAAACCAAAGGGTTCGTCTAAAATAATTTGACGCTCATGCATGTCTACATTGAGCACCATGCTTTGAAATTCGGTTTTATTATCACCTAATTGAACCCAGGCAAAATGCCTTGAGTGCTGTAAACCGTAGAGTTGGGTGTATACTCGACTGACTTCCTCGGGTACTTCTTCAGGTGCTTTGGTGATAAACCTAGACCATAGTCCTTTCATGCATTGTCTCCGGGCTTTAACTGATTATAATATAAGCTAAGCAAATATGAAGCCATTTTGGAAATAATGGCGTTTTTATTTTAAATTTGGAGTAATTAATGGCAGAAAAAGATGATTGTAGCTGTCAAGACCACTTGGCTGAATTTAAACCTGGGGCTTTAAAAGAACAAGAAGCGGTGGCGCTCCTTCCCTACTTGGATGAATGGCTATTAATTGAAAAAAACGGTCTTTTAGCGCTTGAAAAAACCTATAAATCTATGGGCCTAAGCGCTGTGGCTCGATGGTTGTTAGCTTTAGATGAGTTTGTACAAAAAGAACGCCACCACCCAGATATTTATTTAAATGGCCAACATATGCAGGTACTTTGGCAAACTAAAGCTTGTGGCGGCGTAACTGGTATGGATTTTAAAATGGCCGAATATTGTGATTCGCTCAACCTTTATGCTCTGGCAGATAATAATTCTTGACGCATAGCTTGAATAGCAGTTGCATAGTTTTTATCGGCGGCGTTAAAAATTGCTGAGCCGGCAACAAAAGTATCCGCCCCCGCTTGAGCAATTGCTTGAATATTATCGGCAGAAATACCGCCGTCTACCTCAATACGAGCATTGGAGCCAATTGCATTTAAAAGTGTGCGAACGGCTTTAATTTTGTCTAAAACATAAGGAATAAATTTTTGGCCACCAAAGCCAGGGTTTACAGACATAAGTAAAACCATATCGAGCTGGTCTAGTACATGGTCCAAATAATGCAGTGGTGTTGCAGGGCTTAAAGCTAGGCCTGCTTTACAACCAGCTGAGCGAATCAAGCTTAAAGATCGATCTATATGCAGTGAAGCCTCTGGATGAAAGGTTATAATATCTGCACCCGCTTCCAAAAATGATTCAATTACCGAATCTACAGGCTGCACCATAAGATGCACATCAATCGGTGCTTTGATGCCGTAATGTTTTAAAGCTTTGCAAACCATTGGACCTATGGTGAGATTAGGCACAAAATGGTTATCCATAACATCAAAATGAACAACGTCTGCACCTGCAGCTAAAACCTTGTCCACTTCTTCGCCCAGTCGCGCAAAATCTGCTGATAAAATTGAAGGTGCAATCCAAAAATCGTTGTCTACCGTTGAGGAGAGTAGAGTTGTCATAATGCTTACTCTTTGGTTATAAGTTTTAAAGAAAAATCGCAAGGGATATGTATATGTTGAACCAGATATTCAAGTCAATTATTGTGTTGGCCAGTATTACGGCCTTGAGTATATCAACTCTTGTACCTAGTGCGCACGGCGAAACAGAAGAAAAACCGAAAAGCACTCAGGATAAAAATACGCAATCAACCAAGCCGCAACCAGCCGTTGAGCGCACTAAGCAACTCACTGAAGCCCAAGCCTGGTATCAACGCATGCAAACCTTAGGAGCTAGCTTAGATGGGCAATCAAGTCAGTCGCAATTAATTAACGCACCTGTTACAACCCAATGGATTGATTTATCACCCACTAAAGATTTACCTGAAAATAAATTGCTCATTATGAATTATGACAATATGAGCAAACCCAAAGGTAATTTATTGGTTATCCCTCCAGCTGGACAACTGCCTACGGAGCCAGACTGGTTTATTGATTTTATCAATCAAATAACAACTTATGGTTGGCGAGTTTACACCACCGGTATACCTAAATTCCAATTACCGAACCCTTTACCGCCATTTGATAGAAGTAATTTAAAAGTATCTACTGCTACAAAAAATAAACAAGCTGGTAAAGATGAAAAAGATAGTCAGAAAAATAATGATCAACCTCAAAATACAAATGACTCACAAGCCCAACCAACAACAGCTCCAACTAATACCACAAACTCACAAACATCTAAAGAAAAGGTTCAAGCAGTATACTTAGATGAATGGACGCAAGATGCCAAAGCACGAGCTTTGGAACTATTAAAATACTCTGCCACACAGCCACAAGATGGCAAAACAATAATTCTTGCTTTTGGTCAAAGTGCGGCCATAGCCTCTTTGGCGGCAAGTGCTAGCAATGCAAATATTGATGGTATTGTCTTGTTTAATCTCAAGCTTGATGAATTAAAAGATGAAGACCAAGAGATTATTAATCAACAGTTGGCTCAACAAAAACCCGTTTTAGAAATGTTAAGTCAACCTAAGCCGCAAACAGAACAAGCGGCTAAACGTCGTCGTTTAGCCGCAGATACTAGTGGCAATCGGCAGTATTTAATTTTTGAATTACCACCTGGCGTGGGCCTTGGTGCGAGTAATGGCGGCTGGTTAGCGAAAAAAATTCATGGCTGGGCTTTTCCGATAACTTATGATGAATAACAATTAGAAAAGATTGACAGTTAAGGCAAAAATGAATCATTCTTGAACTTTTTAAACCTATCAACTTTATAAGACTTCTAGGGGCTTTTTATGTCTGACACCACATCCGATACGCGTCGTCACTCAAAAGAAATTGTAGATGGCATTGACCGAGCTCCTGGTCGCTCTATGCTACGGGCAGTGGGCTTTGAAGATGCAGACTTTAAAAAGCCCCAAATTGGGATTGCCAGCACTTGGAGTATGGTGACCCCTTGTAATATGCATATTAACACTCTGGCAGATACAGCCTGCGAGTCGGTCAACCAGGCTGGTGGTAAAGGCGTTATTTTTAATACTATTACTATATCCGATGGTATTGCTAACGGCACTGAGGGTATGAAATATTCTTTAGTGACTCGCGAAATTATTGCGGAATCTATTGAAGCTGTGGTGGGCTGTCAAGGGTTTGATGGCGTAATAAGTATTGGTGGCTGCGATAAGAATATGCCTGGCTGTATTATTGGCATGGCACGCTTAAACCGACCTGGCATTTTTGTATACGGCGGCACCATACAGCCTGGCAAGAATCATACAGATCTGATTAGCGTATTTGAAGCTGTAGGCCAGCATGCGCGCGGCGATATCGATGAAATTCAAGTAAAAAATATTGAAACTATAGCCATCCCTGGGCCTGGCTCCTGTGGTGGCATGTATACAGCCAATACTATGGCATCTGCTATTGAAGCGTTGGGCATGAGCTTACCTGGCAGCTCAGCACAAGATGCAATTTCGCAAGATAAACAAGAGGATTGCGCCAAAGCTGGTCAAGCAGTGCAGCATTTATTGGAACATAATATTAAACCCAGAGATATTATGACCAAGCAAGCTTTTGAAAATGCCATTCGAGTCGTTATTACTCTAGGTGGCTCAACTAATGCGGTTTTGCATTTATTAGCCATGGCTCAATCAGCTGAAGTGGACTTGTCTTTAGAAGATTTTACTCGTATCGGTAAAACTACCCCTGTTTTAGCAGATTTACGCCCCAGTGGCCAATATATGATGTCGGAATTAGTCGCAATTGGCGGCATTCAACCCTTAATGAAAATGCTACTTGATGCAGGCTTGCTCCATGGTGACTGCTTAACAGTCACTGGCAAAACCTTAGCAGAAAACCTCGCCTCTGCAGCAAGTTATCCTGCGGGGCAAAATATTATTCATGCACTCGATAAGCCTATAAAAGCCGAAAGCCATTTAGCGATTCTTTATGGTAACTTAGCACCTACTGGGTCTGTTGCTAAAATTAGCGGTAAAGAAGGCTTGGAATTTACTGGCCAAGCACGGGTTTTTGACTCTGAAGAAGAATGTTTACAAGTAATTCTTAACAACGAAATTAAACCGCAAACAGTTATTGTTATTCGTTATGAAGGCCCCAAAGGTGGGCCTGGTATGCGCGAGATGCTGAAGCCAACTTCTGCAATTATGGGCATTGGCTTAGGCGGCAAAGTAGCGTTAATCACGGATGGACGTTTTTCAGGCGGTAGCCACGGCTTTGTAGTTGGCCATATCACTCCTGAAGCGGCAGTTGGTGGGCCAATTGCACTTATTGAAGACGGCGATGAAATTACAATTGATGGGGTCAATTTACACATCCAGCTCAATATATCAGCAGCTGAAATGAAAAAGCGCCAAACACAATGGCAGCCACGTCAACCAAAATACACCCGCGGCGTTTTAGCTAAATATGCTCATTGTGTATCTTCAGCCTCTACCGGGGCAGTAACTGATGAATTTTAGCAATCACTAAACAACGTAAATCCTAAATGAAAGTTCACCGAATAGTGCTGTTGTTTCATTTAGGATCACATGGGTTATACAAGATATTTGATGTTCGTTAGTGGAGAAACCAATGCCTGAATTTATTGGATCGGATCAACCTGTCCATAGCCGCCTGCCAAAAGTCGGCATTATTTTGACTAATTTAGGCAGCCCAGATGCTCCCACTAAACCTGCAGTTAAACGGTATTTAGCTGAATTTTTAGCTGACCCTCGAATTGTAGAATTTCCAAGAGCTCTATGGTGGTTAATTTTACATGGCGTTATCTTAAAAATTCGCCCACGACGCTCAGCTAAAGCTTATCAAAAAGTTTGGTCACCCAAAGGCTCTCCATTAGTTGCTTTAAGCCAAGCATTGACTGACAAAGTGCGTGAGCTATTTAACCCTAAAACTCTTTCTGAACCAGCCGATGAAACCATAGCCTCATCTGAGCAATTTACACCTGAAAATAATGAACACTTCTACTCACCTTCTGAAGCACCAATAGCAAGCCAGGTTGAAGTAGCCTTAGCCATGCGTTATGGCAACCCCAGTATTGAAAGCGTAATGATGGATCTTCGACACAAAGGTGTTGAGCGTTTGATTGTATTGCCTTTATACCCACAATATTCTGCCTCGACTACAGCATCCACTTTTGATAAACTTGCTGAAATCATGAGCAAATTACGCTGGCAGCCGAGTTTACAGTTTTTACCTGCCTATCATGATCATCCTACTTACATTGAAAGTATTGCCGCATCGATTCGAACGCATTGGGAGAATCATCGTAAAGGCGAAAAGCTTATCTTCACCTATCACGGGTTACCACAGAAATACCTGCATCGCGGAGACCCTTACCACTGCCAATGCCATAAAACTTCGCGTTTGATCGCTCAAGCTCTTGGTTTAGAAAAGTACCAGTGGGCTACTACTTTTCAGTCTCGTTTTGGTCGAGAAGCCTGGCTGCAGCCATATACCAACGAGGTTTTAAAAGCTTTGCCAGAAAAAGGAATTGAAGCTGTCGATCTCATCTGCCCAGGATTTTCCATTGACTGCTTAGAAACTCTAGAAGAAATCGATATGGAAGCCCGTCAATCATTTGTAGATGCAGGTGGTAAAGTGTTTCGGTACATACCCTGTCTGAATGATAATGAATTACATGTTTCGATGATTCAAAAAATTCTAAAGCCGTATATAGCTGCTGGGTTTGATAACCTCATGACACCTGCTGACTTAGCTCAACAAAAACCTTGGATTGAAAAAATATCTAAAAATAACCCAAACTCTATACCTACCGAAGATACAAAATCTAAAGATAGTAAAGATGTGGATGGTAAAGATGAGAATAATAAACCCCACGAAAATTTAGAAACATCTTTGCTTTAAATTGACAATGATTGAACCTTTTAAAATTTGAGCTAAATCTTAGGGAATATGAACACTTCACATCAGAACAAACCACAGGCTGTATTTTTAGATTCGAAAACATTAGGTGAGGATATTGATTTATCACCTTTGTATGCAATGGTTGATTTAACTTTATATAACAATACAGACTCGCAAGCTGATACAATTATAAGCCGCATTGGTAGTGCACAAGTGGTTATTACCAACAAAGTCAAACTAAGTAACCAAGTTATTCAACAATGCCAAAACCTTAAACTCGTTTTGGCCGCAGCAACTGGTACTGATCACATTGATTTACAGGCAGCCAGCAAAAGTAATATTTTAGTCTGTAATGCGAGAAACTATGCAACCGCCAGCGTGGCGCAGCATACTCTGGCAATGATTTTAAATCTCGCTACAAATATTCATAATTACCATCAAGAAATTTATAATGGTCATTGGTCTAACCAAGATTTATTTTGCTTATTAAACCACCCTATTATCGATGTATCGGAGTTAACACTTGGCATTATTGGTTATGGGGCATTAGGTAAAGCAGTGGCTGAACGTGCCCAAGCACTTGGAATGATAATCAATATTTGTGAATCACTAACTCATACTTCTGCTCGTGTCAATACACAAGATTATATTCAAACTCAGCCAGCAAGAACAAGCTTTGATGAATTGCTTAAAAATTCTGATATTGTTAGCTTGCATTGCCCACTAACTGGAGATAATCACCATTTGATTAATGAAGCAGCGCTACAGAACATGAAAAATTCTGCCTTTCTTATTAACACTGCTCGGGGCGGTTTAGTGGATAGCCAAGCTTTGTGTACGGCATTAGACTCAGGTGAAATCTCAGGCGCAGCTCTAGATGTATTTGCAGAGGAGCCGCTACCAAAAAACCATTGTTTTTTAGAGCAACGACGCAATAATCTATTACTCACTCCGCATACCGCTTGGGCCAGCCACTCTGCACGCCAGAGTTTAGTCAGTGAGTTAATGAGCAATTTAGAAGCTTGGCACAATGGCTCTAACCGCAACCTTGTAAACTCTTCAATCTAAAATTAATACTCTAAACTTAATTCAAGGTCTTAGAGCTTAGGGCTCAACTAATTTAGGTATACGCAAAATAACTACTACAGTACCCGCTGTAGTATCGTCTATCCCCATATAAGGCTGAATTTCTAAATTGACCACATCATTATAGTATGGGCCTAAGCTGCCATCATCATCAAATTCAATCGGTTTTAATAATTGTACCTGCTTATAAACCCCTTGACCTGATTCAAAAACTTGAGAAACATCTGCAATTAATTCTGAGTAATTCAGTTCGTTTGAAAAATGATGAATTGGACGGCCAATATCTTTGATTAATACATTGAAATAATTTGAAATTTTATGAGTAAATTTACGAATGGTCATAGTTTCGTCTAAAAGTAAAATGGCTAACCCAGTCGCATTTAATATATTATTGTAATCATCGTTAATAAAAGAGAGATAATTTATTTTTTCCTGAAATTCACTATTTACGGTAAAAAGCTCTTCGTTAAGAGAGTGTAACTCTTCATTAGTACTTTGTAATTCTTCATTAGCAGACATTAACTCTTCATTTGAAGCTTGCAGCTCTTCATTGGTGGTTTCAAGCTCTTCCACAGTGATTTGTAAGTGCTCTTGGCTTTTAAATAATTCATCTTCAAGTTCTTCCACTCGATTCGATAAATGACGTCTCTCTGAATATATTTCATCAAATGGCTCGACGATACTTTCAGCTTTACCATTTAGATCTCGTACATTCATAAAAGTTAATAAATAATTATTTTTCTTTGAGTGGCGAATTGACTCAACTCTTAAATCAAATATTCTGGTTGAACTATTTGTTTCATGATTTTCATTAGATGTTGAATCTTCAGCATTATGATCTTGCAAATTATTATAATTAAGATCTAATTTTTTCTTATTTTTAGTCAAAGGGACATCTCGATAGATTACTACATCATTCGTTTTCACTCGATCAAGTGCACTCAACACAATTTGCACTAAAGACTCATTAACAATTGAGCGAATATCATTTGATAGTCGACCATTAGTAAATTGTTGGGTAAATAAAGACGTATCGCCGTAAGAATAAATACCTCGACCTGCATCATCCACAAGTATTGTTGGTGGCACCCAACTATTTAAAAGATGACGTAAAACCCGAGTATCTTGACCTAAGTCATAATATGATTCTCGCTCTGACTCATTGGAGTTTTTATAGTTTTGCGAAGAATTGTCTTTATACTGGATATTTTTTTTGGCAAAGCCGTTTTCTACAATTGGAAACTGAGGTGGATTAGCCGCTAAGCTCTTCTTTTCATAAATACGAAACTTTTCATGAATAGCTCTATAGTTCTCTGACATATTGCCTAAGGTTTCTGATGAACCTAAAAACAAAAAGCAACCTTTATTCAAAGCAAAAGATAAAGTTGACAAAGCTCTTTGCTGCATTTCAGGCACAAAGTAAATTAGTACATTTCGACATATAACTAAATCTATATTTGAAAAGGGTGGATCAACAGCAATATTGTGACGAGCAAATAAAACGCTACGCCTCACTTGAGCTGACACCACAAAATGATCTTCATTTTCAATAAAGTAACGCTTTAAATCGTTTTTAGGCACATCTTCCACAATGGTTTTAGGATAAATCCCATTACCAGCCTGAGCGATTGCGTTTTGATCGGCATCAGTGGCAAAAATACGTATATCTCGCTGAACCCCTAACTCTTCCATTGCATTGAAAAAACTAATTGCAACCGAAAAGGCTTCTTCCCCTGTAGAACAGCCTAAACTCCACACCCTAATCGTTTTTTCTGGCTTTATTTGCTGCAGTAAATTTAAAATCACTTTTTTATACAAGATGTCGAAGGCTTTAATATCTCTAAAAAATCGAGTGACGTTAATCAAAAGTGCATAATGTAATCTTTTTAATTCCGCATCATTGGAAATAACAAGCTTTAAGTAATCTTCAAAACTACTCATATTTAAATTTGTCATTCGTCGTTGAATTTGGCGTTTAACAGTTGATAACTTATAAGATGTAAAATCAATGCCGCCGTAGTTTTTGAGCGAGGTGAATAATGCATGCAACTGCTCTTCTTCAATATCAATTTCTAAACTTGCCAGTTTCTTCTCTGGGCTCGCTAAACACTGAGCAATTTCTCGGGGAGTTAACCCTTTTCGACAAACCCCAGTTGCAAGTGCTGAATGTGGCATACCATCAAATTTTGCACTTTCAGGGTCTTGTACAAATGTTAGCCCTCCTGCACCATTAATTGCTTGAATACCTTGAGAACCATCACTGCCAGTTCCAGATAATATAATGGCAGCACTGGATTGACCTTGGTCTTGAGCTAATGATTGAAAAAAGCTATCGAGAGCGAAAATGTGTTTTTTATGAGCTGGAATGATCTTGGTTTCAAGACGACCATTATTTATTGTTAACCCGGTACTTGGTGGTAAGAGGTAAATAGTATTGCTTCTTGGTATTTGGCCATTCTCGATAGTATGTATTGGCATTTTAGTCTTTCTTGAAAGCAAATCGCCGACTAAGCTTTTAAAATCTGGTGAAAGATGTTGTACAACTATATAGGTATTGCCTGTATTAGAGGGAAGCTCGCTAAAAAACTCTTGTAATGCCTCAAGACCACCAGCTGAAGCACCTATACCGACATATAAATTCAAATTTTCTAAGCTTTTTTGCTCTGCTGTTAACTCATCTTTTGATTGAATATTAATTTTTTTAAAGGTTGCCATTTTATTGGCTAAATCTTTTTGATTTTCAGAACCTAATGTTTTAGTTGGGTCGTTATCGTCTGTCATTTTGATATATCCTTAGCTGTACTCATTAAGCTGAGTTGGCAGTTGCTTTGGGAATTTTTTCTAATTTTATGTTGCTTAAAATTTAAAATCCATTCAGATTTATCGCTATAATTTGTTACACTTGTTACAAACAATAGAGTAGTAAAGTACAAATCGAACCACATATCCAATTACAGATGCAAGATGTATGACTCAACCCAACGCAATCCCTCGTAAAACACAATTTATATTTAAATGCCTTTTTGTACTCTCATTGTTTGCTATTGTGTATTTAGCAACAAATCATTCTGTGAGTACTATAGACATTCAGTATGCTGATAAATTTAAACATACTATCGCTTTTTTTTGGCTCACCCTATTAAGCTTTCTTGGCTGGCGCAACCATTGGCTGGTTCGATTTCTATTTATTATTGCATTCGGTGCATTAATAGAAATAGTTCAGCATTACCTCCCCTATCGATCAGCCTCTATACCAGATTTACTAGCCGATACTTTCGGCATTCTCCTCTTTGAGATACTTCGTCTGTGGTTTAGACCGAAACCTAGCATTTAAACCCATGATGAAAATCTTTGCGTTGCAATAAATGATAAGGCCGTGAACATATTGTACACATTTCTTAAAAGTCAATCATCCATAACTTGGTTTCAAACACGTGTGTTGCTTTGGGCACAAGCGCATGGGCGACATAATCTCCCGTGGCAAGCCCCTCACACGCCTTACAAAACTTGGATTTCCGAAATAATGCTCCAGCAAACTCAGGTAAGCCGGGTTATTAGTTTTTTTGAAAGCTTCATAAATGCTTTCCCAAATGTAAAGCAATTGGCTCGTGCTGAAAACGATGAGGTGCTCTTTTATTGGACCGGTCTTGGATATTATTCAAGAGCTAAAAATTTACATGCAGCAGCTCAAATTATTGTGGAACAACATAACGGCCAGATACCTTGTTCAATCGCTGAACTCAATAACTTGCCGGGTATTGGTAAATCCACAGCTGGTGCTATTCGCTCTTTAGGCCATGGACTCGATGGCTCTATTTTAGATGGCAATGTGCGTCGCTTATTGGGTCGCTTTTTTATGATCGATGGTAAACCGATGAGTACTGCAATGGAATACAACTATTGGCATGTAAGTGATGCACTCAGCCCAGGTAAGGCTGCAAAAGATAGACTATTTAATCAAGCACTTATGGATTTAGGCTCTCAAATTTGTACGTCACGCAATCCAAGATGTAATTTGTGCCCGCTCCACTTAGAATGTAAAGCTTATCAAGCTGGGCGGCAAGCTGATTATCCAATAACTCAAGCTAAGTATCGGCGTGCACAAACTTTGCCTGCAACAGAATCTATACCAATAACAAGTGATAAGGCTGTCTCTACGCAGCCAAAACGTCGCCGAGAAGAAAAAGCTTATCTTTTTCTGCTTAAAAATAATGCAATATATTTGCAAAAAAATCCGCCAGTGGGTATTTGGAGTAATCTTTGGTGTCCACTTGAGTTTGATTCCATTGCCAATTTACAAGATTATGTACAACAGCTTTTTAATTCCCAAACTAATCCCCAAGCCATAGCTTTAGAGCCAATTTTGCATAAGTTTTCACATTTTGATAGAAAAATTATGCCATTTTATATTGAAATTCATGCCTTAGACCATCACCCAACTCATTGCTTGGGGGTTGCAGAAACTTCAGAACATATTTGGTACAATCCATTGAATCCATCAGTATTGGGTCTTGCTGCGCCAATTAAAGCGTTAATTGGTCAATTAGCAGATTATTGTATTGATGCCACTGAGAACATTTAAGGAATTAGCTATGAGTCGAACAGTTTTTTGTAAAAAACATCAAACAGAACTTGCAGGACTTGAGAAACCGCCGTTTCCAGGTCAAAAAGGCCAGGATATTTATGACAATGTATCCGCTAAGGCTTGGCAGGAATGGCTTGATCATCAAACTCGTATTATTAATGAAAAGCAATTGAAATTATTTGAGCCGGAGACAAAAGTTTATTTGCAAGAGCAAATGACAGCATTTTTTGCCAACAAATCTGTGGATGCAGCTGAAGGATATGTGCCAGTCAATAATTCAGCTGATCCATTGCGTGAAGAATAATTACTTTTATGAGTTGCTTGAAGCTACTCTTAGGAGTTACTTGAATAAGAGTTACTTGAAGCTTGTTTATCTTTAGATTAAGAAGCTTCTTCTTTTTTGCCTTGTATTGATTTTAACTTGAGCTGTACTAACTTACCATTTGCGGCTCTGGCAAAGGCTTGCTCACCATCAACAATAATTGTAATTGGCGCAGGGCCTACTTTTATTTGGTCATTCACTTTGGCGGAAAATCGATCCACCAAATGTACATAGCCTTCAAAATCCCCCACTAATAAGTAATCACCAAACACACTTGGCTTACTCAGATCACGATATTCAAATATTTTACTGACCCATTGAGAATCACCAGTGCGATAATCTAATACCTGCAAATGACTGGCTGTATCTACAATATACAAGCGGTCAACATAGAAATCTGCACCTTGATAACTAGAGTTAGGTTTTTGCCACAAGACTTGGCCACGATAGGCCTCTACTGCAGAAAATTGACCTTGATAACCTGGCACAAATAAGATGTTTTCGCGACGAGTAATTGTGCCATCAAGATCAGTTAACCGGTCGAATTCATTTTGACCAACTGGGTTTTGTAATTTTCGCTCCCAATTTACCTTGCCTGTATTCGAGTCCAAAGCAACCAACACACCTGAAGAAAAACCAACAATTACATTTTTTTCAAATAAATAAGGTGCATTGGTGCCACGTAGACTTAAGTTAGGTATAGAGGTTGAATACCGCCAGGCCAGGCTACCATCTGTTGCAGCAAGAGCAATAACGCTGCCATCAACACCTTGAACAATTACTTTGCTTGAATCACTGGTTTTAGGGGTAATGAGGGCAGGTGATAAAACTTCTTTAGCAATCTTCTTGGTCCATAAAAGCTTACCCTTAGTGGACAAAGCTACTATTGTGCCATTACGGGTAACAACTACCACTAGGTTTTCAGCTGCAGCAACTCCGGTTGAAATAGGCTGGTCTGCATCATATTCCCAGAGCTTTTTGCCTTTTTTAAGTGAATATGCAGCGACTTCTCCAGAATTACTGGCTGTAAATAGACTATTTTGCAATATCACAGGCGTAATAGCACCTGTAGGCTCGGACTCATCTGAAGAAAGTTTTTGGCTCCAGCCTTTCACTAGTTTTTCATTGCCTTTAATAACTTCAGGTAACTCGGCTGGAACTCTTAAAGGAGTATCGCTTGAACAACCTGTCAATACAGCTGCAATCATTAACAAACCAAAAATTTTTGTTTTTACCAATTTCACATTTACCAACTATTGTTCAGTTCAGCCACTGTTATTGTCACTTGAGATTTTTTCTAACCAACCAATATGAGCGAAGGCTTACGGCTAGGTTGCTTGACGTAAGATCACACATGAGCTGGCCAGAGTTTAAGTTATTGAGCGTTTGCTAAATCGTCAATCTTCCATTGTAAGGCTTGATTATTAGACACTGTTTGCTTTGCTGATTGCGCTTGTTTATAAGCTGCTAAAGCCTCTTTAAATTTATTTTCAGTGGTGTAAATATCGCCAATTAATTCATATGTTCTGGCTTCATAGCCACTTTTACTTTTAACAGCTTGTTGAGTAACTTTTAAGGCTTCATCGTATTTTTCTATTTGGAATAAGACTTGCCCCAACCGCAACTTTACTATGCCTATAAGCTCAGGGGCAGGATTATTATTAACCAACCAACGGAGTTCCTTTTCAGCAGCTGTGTAATCTGCTGCCTCTACTAACGCGCTTGCACCAGATAAAACAGCAAGTTGGGTGAGCTTATGTTTGGAGTAGTCTTTTTTTAAGACATCGAGCTTTTGCAGATAGGCATTTTTGGCCACCTCAATAGTGTCTGCTTCAGTTGTAGCCGGCTTTTTTTCATCAGACTCTTTTTCATCAGACCCTTTTTGCTGTGCGGAAGATGCGACTGGGTTTTCTTTGAGGCTGGTCATAAGCTCTTGACGTAAGCTTGTAACTTCAGCATGTACTCCAAAAACGTTTTGATTCTTTTTAATTTGCTGTTGTTCAATGTATTGCTTGCCAAAAAAAACAAACAAAAATACCCCTATAGCGGTGAGCATCCAGCGCCAATTATCTTTAAACCATTTCTTTAATGCTGCAAGCTGTTCTTCTTCGGTTGTATAGACGTCCACTGATCTAAAACTCCTTTTAGGGGTGTGAGAATTAACAATTATACTAGGCATAAGGAAAGATTATTTGGTTTGTTTAAACTGACCAAAATTGTAACATCATTAATCGGCTTTGACTTAATCACATCCATCTGAACATAGAATTAAACGATCAATTAAGCAATCCATTAAACTATTCCTAAACCTATACATTTTATTAAAAATGAGTTTTGAAAGAAACTTGGTCGTAACTTTCAGCTGGCAGCCATTGGTCGATATCAATAGTTACTTGCTCCCCAGTTGCCATAGTTTTAATAGCATAGGCTGTTGGCACAGAAGCAGAGTCAGATTTTTCAATAAACAGTACATAGGGAATATTTCGCTTTTGAATAGCTTTCAGTTGCTTACCAAAATTATGAGTGGTGTGATAGACCTCTACAGCAATATGTCTTTCGCGCAATTTATGAGCTACTTGAAATGCTTTTGAGCGCGAGTCTTCATCATTTAAGATAATCATAACTTGGGTTGGCGACTGTGCTTGTACTTCAATCAAATCTCTACCGAAAAGATAGCCTAAAATTCGTGTAAGACCTATTGAAACACCCACTCCAGGATAAGCAGTTTTACCGCCAGCAATTAAATTGTCGTATCGGCCTCCGGCGCAAACAGCCCCAATATGCTCATGTCCACGCAGAGTACCCTCGTACACAGTAGCCGTATAATAGTCGAGCCCACGCGCGATGCTTAGATCTACATGAATATCTACAATGCCTTGAGTCAATTGTAATACCTGCTCCAGCTCGGCTAAACCTTCTAAAAATAAATCATGAGTTACATCGAGACCTTGTGCTTGATTTAAGGCAGCTTTTGCTTTCTCAAAAGTAGTATCTCCAAGCATTCGAGCACTGTTTATAGTGGCTAAGCTTAAAATTTTCTCAATAGCATTGTCGCTTATCCCTAATGACTCTTGTAATTGACCAGCCACGCCATCTGGGCCAATTTTAGCAATTTTATCCACAATTCTTAAAGTATCAGCAACCATTTGATCTTCAATAATGCCCAGGCCTTTATAAAACCCTTGGAGCACTTTACGATTATTAATGGATAAATCAATGGGCGGTACTGGTAGTGCTTTTAACGCATTACCGAGAGTAATGGCCATTTCAGCGTCTGCGGCTACATCAAGCTTGCCGCTACCAATAAGATCAATATCACATTGATAAAATTCTCTAAAGCGGCCTTCTTGTGGACGCTCACCACGCCAGGACTTTTGCATTTGGTAACGCTTAAAAGGGAATTGCAATAAATGCTGATGCTCTACAACATAACGAGCAAAGGGTACTGTTAAGTCAAAATGTAAGCCCAATTGTTCTTTTTCTGCAGATTTTGGAGCGGATTCATCATCGTGAAGGCGCTTTAATACATATATTTCTTTATCGTCGCCTTTACTTAGCAGCACAGACAAAGGTTCAACAGATCGAGTTTCTAAAGGTGCAAAACCCGAGCACTCAAAAACGTGCCTAAGTGAGTGCATGATCTGTTGCTCTAAACGTCTTTGGCCTGGCGTCCATTCTGGAAAACCACTGATCGGGGAATACTTCGCCACAGATCAACTCCTTTTAAATAATATTTCAACTCGCTTTAAACTGGTGCTGTTACTTTGAAAATTTCTGCTGAGTTTTGACCACTTGCTTGCTCAATAGCAACTTTGTCACGAATTTGTTGTTCTAAGTGGTCAATGAGGTTTGCCGTGACTACTTTGCCGCTTTTAACACCATCTCTGTAAATAAGATGGCTTGGGCTGCCACCAGTCAAGCCGATATCGGCTACTTTTGCCTCACCTGGGCCATTAACAATACAGCCGATAATGGCAACATCCAGTGGATAGTCAACATCTTCAAGCCTTGCTTCAAGGGTGTTAACTGTATTTATCACGTCAAAATTTTGTCGGGAGCAACTTGGGCAAGCAATAAAGTTAATTCCTTTCTTACGTAAACCTAAGCCTTTGAGTAGATCAAAACCTACTTTAATTTCTTCAACTGGATCGGCAGCTAATGAAATGCGAATAGTATCGCCTATGCCTTGCATAAGTAGATGGCCTAAGGCTATGGATGATTTTATAGTACCTGCACGTAAAACCCCTGCTTCAGTCACACCGAGATGCAGCGGTTGATCAATTTGTGCGGCGATTTTAGTATAAGCTTCAACTGTCATCCATACATCTGATGCTTTTAAACTCAGTTTAAAATTATGAAAATTGTGCCGATCAAGAATATCAACATGGCGTAAAGCGCTTTCAACTAAAGCATTAGCGTTTGGTTCACCGTATTTTTTTTGTAAGTCTTTCTCAAGCGAGCCGGCATTTACGCCAATACGTATTGGTATGCCTTTATCTTTGGCGCAATCAATTACTGCACGTATTTTATCTTCTTTACCAATGTTGCCTGGATTGATTCGCAAGCAGTCCACGCCTTGTTCGGCAACTGCTAAAGCAATTTTATAATCAAAATGAATATCGGCAATTAATGGTAAATTAACTTGCTTACGAATTTTACCGAAAGCTATTGCAGCATCCATGGTGGGCACAGAAACCCTCACAATATCAGCGCCTACAGCCTCTAATTGTAAAATTTGATTCACTGTAGCTGCAACATCTAATGTTTCAGTGTTAGTCATAGATTGCACGCTAATTGGAGCGTCGCCCCCAACAGGCACATTGCCAACCATAATTTGGCGTGACTTGCGTCTAGTATAACTTTCAGGCTGCTTCTTCATGGGACACTACCTATTTCACTTAATGTGACTAAATATTAGTAAACTGACATCAAACAAGTAAAGATACAATATATAAGAGCTTAAACAGCAAAAGACGACTCAGGCCGCCTCTTAAGATGAAAAGTAATCACAAAAACGCTGAATTATGTTAGTAACTCTGAATTTAAGGTGATTGCTCATTCGATATTGTATCTGGTGATGAGTAGGTTACTCCACCTGTGGGCTGCTCATCAAGAGGGGGCGGCGATACTGGGTCTGATTGACTTGCTACTACCAACCAGCCTAAACCGAAACCAACCACTAGAAATGCAAGCGCCAACAAGGGCAAACGGTATTTTTCAAACTTTAAGGCGAAACTATCATTAAAATCTTTATACGACTGATCTGCATCGCTCATGTCGGCTATTTTGCCGCTAAGCGCTTCATATTGCTCGATAAGTGGCTCGGATTCCATGCCAAGTACTTGACAATAGGCTTCATAATATCCAACGGTTTGTGCAGCACTAGGTAATGCTTGGAATTGGTCTTGTTCAAGCAACCGAATAACTCTCAAAGGCAGGCGAGCCTCATTGGCCAAAACTTCAATGTGAACTTCTAAATGTGAGCGCACCAATCGAAGCTTTTCACCAGGCGATAACAGCGACCAGTAGCGGTTTTGTTGCTCAATGCTTAAAGCGGCAAAATCAATTTTTTCTGGATCAACTTCTAACTGTTCCAATTCTTTCGCTGTTAATTCAGCAAAAGGATCGGGCTCGTATTCATCAAGACCAGATTCTAAGCCAGCTGGCTGATATGGGTTTTGACCTGAATGAGTCATCTCTATGGGCTGCTCCTGCTTTTTATCCTGCTTCTTATCTTCATATAAGAGGCCAGCTTCTTGTTCTAAGCGTTGGATCTCGCGGGCAACATCAGCGATATCTCGTTCATAAGCATTATGGCCATTGACAACCTTTCGATAAGCTTCTTCTCGGTTTGCATTGACTTTATCACTCATCTACTTTTTGCCTCCAAATATAATTGATATTCTTTCGATTTAGGGTACAGATTTCTTAATGACAACTCATAGCTGCCCAGTGCATTACGATCACCGTTGAGCTTTTCTATCTGTATACCCAGCCATAAACTTCTAGGGGTATGTTTGGCAACTCGGGCGTAGTCTTTAATATACTGAGAAGCTTGTTGGTAATTTTTGCGTTTTAAGGCAATTCCAGCTAATTCTAACCGCGAACGACCTAGATTTTTATTAATACGTAAACCACGGATAAATGCATCTTCAGCTTTTTTATCTTCACCCATTTCTTGATAGATTACACCAAGATTTTCCAAAGCGCGGGCACGATTATCATAGCTAATATCTTGGACAGCAACTTCTAATTGCTCAGCTGCTTCTGGATATCTATTTTGATTGAATAAAAATGAAGAATAATTATTACGCGCTGTTGAAAGCGTTGGATCGAGATCTATAGCTTTTTTAAAGCTAATTTCTGCCCTTTCAGTTTGACCTTCTTTGAGATAAATAAGTGCAAGTATCTGATGAGCTGGTGCGTGGCGCTTATCTAAGTCTAAAACAACTTCAATATGCCTTAAAGCATTTTCAGTATCTCCAACCTTTAAATATTCTTTAGCTGCATTAACCCCCACACCAATACGTTTTTCTGGATTAGGCTTAAGATTTGAACCAATACGCTCGGTTGTCGAACAGCCACTTACCCCAAACAACAAAAAGCCAGCTAGCACAATGAGCAAAGGCTTAAAAAAAGTCAGCCGATATGGAGATCGATAATTTTGCGGCATGGGGCTAATCCTTGTGTCTTGCACTTATGAAATAAATTGAGAACTATTTGGATGGCCATTAGGAGATTAACTGAAAATAGAAGAAACTATACCCTGCACAAAAGTAAAGTAACTCAACAATTCGATTATCATTTCATCTATTGAATACAGTCATTTTAGATGACGACCGTTGGATTACAAGTGTATAAATGAAAAGCGAGCACTAATACCCACTACTGATGAAAAACACACTAATCTAAGGGGTTGTTAGATAAATTAATTTTCCGCAGATCTATTGCTGGACAATTCTTTCAAAAATCGATATTGTTTGGCAAGCTCTTTAATAAGCGAATGGGAACTCACGACTTGTTATGTCAATTGAAACTCAATCCATAAGCCCACAACTCACCTCTGATGGTCAACTTCAGCACTTTTTAACACTTGAAGGCCTGACTCAAGCACAACTCACTGATATTCTTAATTTAACCGATTCTTTTTTAAACAAAAGCGATCGAAGTATAAAAAAAGTTCCATTATTACGTGGCAAAACAGTAGCTACCTTATTTTTTGAAAATTCCACCCGAACTCGTAGCACTTTTGAATTAGCTGCCAAAAGACTATCCGCTGATGTGCTTAATATTAACATCAATACTTCAGCAACTGCCAAAGGTGAAACTTTACTCGACACCCTTCGAAATTTAGAAGCCATGTCAGTTGATATGTTTATAGTTCGGCATAGCTCTAGTGGAGCTGCGCACTTTATTGCCCAACAAGTCACTCCTGAGGTTGCTATTGTCAATGCTGGTGACGGCCAACACAGTCATCCAACTCAAGCAATGCTCGATATGTACACTATTCGCCACTTTAAATGTGGCGTGGAGAACGGCACCATGCAAAATAGTGGCTTTGAAAATTTAAGTGTTGCTATTGTTGGTGACGTATTACATTCTCGGGTTGCTCGTTCACAGATTCATGCCCTCAACACGTTAGGCGTTAAAGATATCCGTTTAGTTGGGCCGCGTACACTGCTCCCAAGAGACCAACATCGCTGGCCAGCTTCAACCCATACTCAGCTTGAAACTGGCATAAAGGACGCAGACGTAGTCATTTTGCTGCGCTTACAAAAAGAACGCATGACCTCTGGTATGCTACCAAATGAAAATGAATACTTTTCTTCTTACGGTCTGACCAATCAACGCTTGAAACTTGCCAAGCCGGATGCAATTGTCATGCACCCAGGCCCTATCAACCGAGGTATCGAAATTGACTCTGAAGTAGCCGATGGCCCGCAATCAGTTATTTTAGATCAAGTCCATTTTGGCATTGCTACTCGCATGGCAATTTTATCAAGTGTTATGAATAATCATATGCAAGCCAGGCGTACTTAATTTGAGGTTTTTAGTGTCCCAATCATCATTAGAGCTGACTGTTAAAAATATTATCATCAAAAATACTCTATTTATTGATCCAATCACATCTATACAGGCGCTAGGCCATATAGTAATACATAATGGTAGATTTGAGCGCTTTATTGCCCTTGATCAGACGCAGCCAGAAAATCTAAAAGATTTTGAAGTTTTAGACGCTCAAGGCACCATCACAACACCACATTTTATTGATATAGGCGCAAGCCTCCCCGAGCCTGGTTTTACCCATAAAGGCACCATCGCATCCGAAGGCAAAGCTGCTTTTTTTGGTGGCTATGCAACGCTTGCAAGCTTACCAAATACCTCACCGGTAATAGACTCACCAGCAGTTTTTGCCATGGTGCAAGAAAAAGCAAAACTTGCAGGCCAAGTCAAAGTTCTGCCTTTAGCGGCAATGACGGTTGGGCTTGAGGGCAAACAACTGAGCGAAATTTTTTCTTTAAAAAGGGCTGGCTGTATTGGTTTTACTCAAGGCCGTCATAGAATTGAAGATGCTCGCATGCTTATGCGCTGTTTAGATTATATTGCCACAGCAGATATGCCAGTGTTTTTCTACCCTGAACATAGCCAACTAGCCGCTGGTGGTTGCGCGCACGAAGGCTGGATTGCCGATCAACTTGGCCTGCCACCCATTCCTGCATGTGCCGAAACTGTTGCTTTAGGTCGAGATTTATTATTAGTTGAACGAGCTGGAGTAAAAGCCCACTTTTGCCAAATATCATCGCAATATAGCATTGAACTTATTCAAAATGCCCAAGCAAAAGGCTTGCCTATTACAGCCGATGCCAGTATTTCACACTTAAGTTATAACGAATCAGCGATTGATAACTTCGATTCAATTTATCACCTGCGACCGCCTTTAAGAAGCGAATCAGACCGCCAAGCTTTACTAGCGGGCATCCAAAACAACGTACTGCAGAGTATCTCCACCGGCCACAGACCCCAAGATCTAGCCAGTAAAAGCGCACCATTCCCTGAAACAGAACCTGGCATGGCTAATTACGATATTCATGTGAGTGAAGCCCTTGCACTTATAGATTCACAACAGCTTTCACCACTTAAGTGGGTACAAGCCCTGACCAGTGGTCCAGCCAAAATACTTGGCTGTGAGCTTAGCGGTTTTCAACCAGGCGAAATTGCTGCACTGAATATTATCAGCCGCGATGAATGGACTGTAAATGAAGCCAATTGTAAAAGCCACGGGAGTAATATCCCGCATTTTTATGAAAATATGCGGGGCAAAGTGAAGTGGCGCATTAGAGGCTGCCAAGAAAGTTATTAGGTAAGCAATAATAGATTAACGATTTTCATATTATTATTTCAATCTGGCCATAAATAATAATTATATTAAGATAATACTCATGCAGCACTTTAAATATATAAATAGCGCACAGATTGACTTACACGAAACCCAAATAGAATCAAATCGACTCAAGCTTCAACCAATACATTTAGACTTTTTAGATGATGTATTTTCAGAGTTCACTAGTACAATTACTCGATATATGCTCCCAAAGCCTGCCGCTGACAAAAAAGAAACTTTAGTCTTTATAGTTACATCACAAAAAAATATGAAGTTAAATAGCGAATATGTAGCAGTAATAACCAACAAATATACAGGTGAATTTTTAGGAGTCTGCGGATTACATGGTGTTGATCAATGCGATAACCCTGAGCTTGGAATTTGGCTTAAACAATCCGCGCATGGAAGACACTATGGCTATGAAGCGATTTATGCTCTAGCGAGCTGGGCTGCAACTTCAATCGAATTTGAATACTTGATTTACCCCGTGGACAAAGCCAACATACCAAGTCGTAAAATACCTGAACAACTGGGCGGTATAATTTATACAACGCAAACAGTAAAAACACAATCAGGTCATCTCCTTAATGAAGTAGTTTATAAAATACCTCAATATAAACTATTGCTTAATCATTAACCTCAGGGCGACTCCACATGACTCGACCTATTACAACTTTGCATTTTAATGCCTTCACAATTAAACTGACTCGATAATAAATTTATCAGTAATATCACAAATTTTGATCAAGCAGTATGAGTTAGTAATTCACAGTTGTGACACACTTCAAAAATTTGTTAATTTATACTTTTCTCATATCTATTTTTCAAATAGTATACAACCCAACTCAACAGCAAAAAGCCATTAAATTGAGTTGTATCAATACTATATTTTTAATAAAAGGGTTTCATCATGTCAAATAACATCGCCAATACAATTGTCAAATGGACTGAATACTGTATTCACAATCTTACTAATTTTAAAGGCCGTGCGAGTAGAACTGAATACTGGTCGTTTATTGTAGTCATTATTCTTGCGCAAATTGTATTAGGTTGGCTGCCTTTAGGGTTTATCAGCCTAATATTGATTTTACCTCTAATTTTTTTTGTACCCTTAAGTGTTGCCGTAAGAAGACTGCATGATATTAATCGCTCAGGTTGGTGGTTGCTCCTGTCACTTATCCCTATACTTGGCTGGCTTGCGCTTATAATTATGTCATTGATGGCATCAAACCCTGGCGAAAACGACTATGGTACAACCAAACAGCTCAATTCAGAAGTATAAAATACGCCAAAAATCTTAAAGCAAACACACAATGTGATAGTCATTATTTAACCAGCTTAGCTAATATTCTTAGGTAAGCTTGCTCAAGCTAAAAAGTTTAAGTATTTAATGGCATTTCACTTATCTCAATAACAGTTAATAAACATTTTAATTGTTCTATATTTTTATTTAAATAAATGACATAATGTTTAAACCTATATGTTTGCATAATTTTCTCGTGAAGTTTGCTGTAAACCATCTTTTCAATAGAATAATATGCAATTGTAATTAAAAATAGGGACTCAATTCAATGGTGTCAAAGGTAGGCTCACACAACACCGCACCTCAGCATTCTGTTATTCGAAATACAGACCAAAAAACTGATAGCCATCAACCCATAGCAACTACTCTGGCCTCTAATGCACATTTAATAAAGTCAAGCCCGCAGTTAAACTCTACTCGCACATTGCGTGTGGGCATATTGATTGAATCCAAGCAGCAACCGGCTTGGGTTGTACAAATGCTTCATAAAGTCAATAAACTTGATTGTATTCAACTTGAAGTGGTCGTGGAAACTAATCAACCCAAAACTCTGTCGCCTCAAGCCGGCGGGTTGTTTAAAAAACAGCTTAACCAAGCTCTCTCATCACTGTCTCAAAAGTTATATTACTCCCTTATTGAGCGCCACACTTATTTGCCTGATGCACTCGCACAAGTTGATGCAAGTGATATTTTCGATAATACTTCACAGCTTTACTTTAATGCTCATGACTTTAGCGCTCATGAAATGTCTCAACTAGATACTTCAACTCCTGAAAACCAAGTCAATCCAACTATTACATTTCAAAAAGATGACGTTGAGAATTTGGCAGCTTTTAATCTTGATGTGCTCATTCATTTAGGCTCAAATCAACTTAGCCAAGAATTAGTACGCCTGCCAAAACACGGAGTCTGGTCTTACCAGTGTGGCGACATTCAAACCAACTTAGGTGGGCCGCCAGGTCTTTGGGAATCACTTCAAAGTACACCTACAACGAGTATTGTTTTACGCCAATTTACCGACACTATGAGAGATGGCTTGATATTGGCGCACACTTGTGGCGCTACCCGCTCATTATCAATTACTGATAATCGCAGCGAAGCCTATTGGAAAGCCCTTTCAATGCTGCCAAGACAATTGCAGTATTTAGCAAATAATGGCATTGAAAGTTTTCACCATAGAATCTACCAATTAAACCGCCATCCTCAGCTTTATTCAAAACCTTTATTTCAAGATCCTAATGGTAGGCAATGGGCTTACTGGGTATTCAAAAAAATTGTAGAGAAAATTAAAACCTTTATAACTAATCACTGCTTTAATTTACAATGGGGCCTTGCTTACCACTGGAGTGATAGCATATCAACCTCATTACAAGATTATAAGTTAATTATTCCGGCAAAGGATCGCTTTTGGGCGGACCCTTTTGTAGTCCATTATGAAGCTAAATATTTTGTTTTCTTTGAAGAAATGTACTTTCAAGAAACAAAAGGCCATATTATGGTCATGACAATTGATGAGACAACCGGTCCTAGTGAACCGCAGCTTGTCCTCAAAAAACCTTATCATTTGTCTTACCCATTTATTCTTGACCATGCAGGTGACAAGTATCTTATTCCAGAAACCTGCTCACAATCTCGTATTGAAGTCTATCGATGCCAAAAATTTCCTGATCAATGGGAATTTTATGACTACCTAATGGAGGGTGCACGTTTTGCAGATGCAACTCTTCACTTTTATGAAGGGCGTTGGTGGTTATTTGCAAATATTATTGAAAATGAAGGCGCCTCTCCATGGGATGAGCTTTTTTTGTTTCATACTGACAATTTATTTGATAAGCAATGGGTATCTCACCCAATGAACCCAATTGTTTCAGATTGTAAAACTGCCCGCCCAGCTGGGAAACTATTTACCCACAATGGGCTATTATACCGCCCCTCGCAAAAATCCACGGTTCGCTACGGTTGTGGATTAAATTTCTGTTGGATCAAAACACTTACTGCAGATGACTATGAAGAAGAATTAGTCAGCCAAGCCAACCCAGATTGGATTACCAGACAAACAGGTGTGCACACATTGAATCGTGAAGGTCGATTAAATATGATCGATTTTCAAATTCTACGAGCTCGATGGTCTTTGCCATTTCGCTCTCAATGAATGAACCTATTGCCACAAGGTTGTTAAACAACTCCGCTAATACACCATTACAACAAGGTTGTTTCCGACTGGCTTTGCTTAATAGCAACTTGTTGCATATGGGGCTCGAATTCTACTTGTCGAATAGGGCAGTTATCCAAATCACAGTGTTGGCAATAGTTTTTACGACATGGGTCATAATGAAAGTGCATTTCACCTGAATAAGGGTAGTTCTCAAAAACAGCAGCTTCAAATTCTTTGACTCGATTATGCACTTGTGTAACATCCCAAAATTCTGGTAACACAAGGTGAAAATCTAAATGATGATTACGCCCAGATCGAATTAACTTCATTTCATGAACATCAATAATACCTTGGGTCATATGTGGCTGCATGACTTGCGCTAACTCATGCAAAATCTGTGGGTCTTCCTCATCCATAAGTCCAGCTATAGACCTTCTCACTATACCAACACCTACGGTAGCAAGATACACACCGACCCCAAGCGCAAAGACTGCATCAACCCAAACCCAACCAGTTAATCGCACTATAAGTAAGCCAGCTAAAACGCCAATGCTCGTCCAAACATCTGATAGAATATGCGAGCCACTTGCAAGCAAGGCTTCAGATTTAAGTCGTTTACCACGCTGTTTCAAAAAAAGCCCAAGCCACAAGTTACCAAGACCTGCAATTACAACAAGATATAAACCTAAGCCTAATTGATGCAGTTCATGACCATAAATCAAAGCACCGGCTGCTTCAATACAAATTAACAAAGCAGCAAATGCTACTAAACCACCTTCAAAAGCTGAGGAAAAATACTCTACTTTCCCGTGGCCATATGGGTGATCTCTGTCAGCAGGCTTAGAGGTAAGCCGAATTGTAAGTAATACCATACCAGCGGATACCACGTTAACGATACTCTCTAAAGCATCTGATAAGACAGCCTCGGAAGCAGTCAAACGAAAAGTAAAAAATTTACACAACATAATCAGTACGCCAACGACTAAGGAAACTCTGGCAGCGTATAAGCGTTGCTGATCATCTGCTAAACTGGTAGTCATTCATCTTCCTTTTTTGAGGTCAATCTAATCAAAAGTTTAAGCTCAGAAATTTGGGAGCTTATTTATTCGGACCATGTAAGGTTATATAGGCCCTCAGAAAAGTAATCTGTCGAGAAAGTGTGAAATACAATGGAGTTCATCAACTTTTGAGACAGATTATTTTCTGAAAATGTATAGTCACACCATAAGTGGAAATATGAAATGCCAATTGCTCGAAAAGTCTTTCTCACATTGATTCTTTTTATCGTAATGTCTGTAACCACTTTTGCAGGTATTACAATTTTGCTATCCCAACAAGAAATAGCCAGAGTCACCTCAACTTACGGTAAAGGCTTGGCAGTCCAACTAGCACATTCAGCTGGCGAACCAATGAATGCCGATGACCGTCTTAGTCTAAACCTATTGTTAACAGATATTCAAAATTCTGCTCATGTTGATGGAGTTGCGATATTTAAACAAAATAGAGAAATACTTGCCCAACAGGGCACTGAATTTTGGAACCCCAGTTTAACACCACTTGTTACAGCAGAAGATAAGGGTGTATTTGTTACGCCTATTGGCTTTCAGGGTGAAACCAAAGGTTATGCTCTAGTTCATTTAAATCCAGAACAAATAAGTTCAGGCACTCAAACTACCCTGCAATTTCTCATGATAGCTGGTGTCATAATTTCATGCATTGGTGCTTTAGTGGCCTACCTACTAGCAAAAGGGCTTACAACTCCATTACATGTACTTCAAAACGGCTTAGATAAAATAGCTCAAGGTCAATTCCAAACCCGCTTACCTGAGTATGGTAAAAATGAAATTGGCCAAGTAATGATCCATTTTAATCAAGTGTGCAAAGGCTTGGCTGAAAGGGAACAGTTGCTACGGCCACAACGCTTTCCATTAGGTCATGAGATGGAAGACTCAAGCGAAGTACAACAAAACTCACAAATATCATTTCTTGCAATTGATTTTGCTGGCCATAGTCGGCTGCATGAACGCTATAATGTCCATGAAATCAATCAGTTACTTGATTCGTATTATCAATTTATTGGCGCTACAGTTGAGCAATATGGTGGTAGAACTCAAGGATTTGTTGGTAACTATGCTTTAATCGCATTCGATCAGCTGCATACTTCAGAAGACTGCACTTTATCAACTTTAGATGCACTAATGTGCGGTATTGTAATATTACGTCTAACAGAAAAGTTTAACCTTGCGCGCGCAAGAAGGGGCCTGGCTTCTATAAAAATCCGCATAGGGATTCATTGTGGATCGGCGTTTATGTGGCACTCTTCACTTATGAATCAAGCAACACTTATGACTCAATCTACGGAAATTGCTATAGATTTAAGCAAAGTAGTGGCTCCTGGTAAAATCGGGATTTCTCACAGTGTATTGCAAGCAGTTGGCGAGCATAATTTAAGAGTTAGCGAATCTAGCATGCTAGAAAATACTGGCACAACGACGCATGTAACATATTACACACTCTTGGGCTTAGAAGCTAAACTTAGAAAAGAAAGCCAGGAAATTGTTGAAGCACTTTTTCAACACATTCATCCTCAGGTTGAATCGCCTGAATTGATATAAATTTATGCTATAGTCGATTTTAATAGTTCGTTTTTGGTGAGCTACTTTCAAAGGTCTCAACAGAGGCCGTTTTGTTTAAAGTAGTTTAAGTTCAGCTATTTTCAGCTAGATGCTTGAAAAATGGCCCAACCCCTTACAAAATATTAAAATTATGATAACAGACATCAGTCTCGCAATTAGCCTTATTGTCATGTGCTCAATTCTCTGTCAATGGGTAGCCTGGCGCAGTAAGCTCCCGCCAATTCTTTTTCTTCTTATTTGTGGGCTGCTCATTGGACCTATTGCAGGCTGGCTCGATCCGGCTGAAACTTTTGGTAAAATTTTATTTCCCAGCGTATCTCTAGCGGTCGCAATTATTCTGTTTGAAGGCAGCTTAACGCTTAAGTTTCGAGAGCTTCAAGGCATTCAAAGCGTGGTTCAATATATGGTGACCGTGGGCGCTTTAGCCCATTTTTTAGTTGTAAGCGTTGCAAGTGCACTTATACTGGGTCTAGAGTGGCGAATTGCATTTGTATTTGCGGCCATTACCGTAGTCACAGGGCCGACAGTAATTGTACCTCTACTGAGATCTGTGAGACCTAACGCCAAAATTTCTAATATTTTACGCTGGGAAGGCATCGTAATTGACCCCTTAGGCGCACTACTAGTAGTTATGGTGTATGAGTTTATGATTTCTGATGTTCAGTCAGAGGCCATGAGCCACTCACTTTTAGTATTTTTTAACTTAATATGTATTGGTGGCTTTTTAGGTGCCGTGGGCGGTTATATTCTAGGTGTTTTCCTGCGTCGCCATTGGCTACCAGAATATCTGCATAATTTAGCAACCCTTGCATGGGTACTGGGTATATTTAGTGTTTCCAATGCAATTGAGCATGAATCAGGCTTATTAGCTGTGACAGTTATGGGTATTTGGCTTGCGAATATGCCACGTGTTCGAGTTGACGATATTCTCAACTTTAAAGAAAACCTCAGTATAATGTTTATAAGTGCTTTATTTATTGTGCTTGCAGCTCGGGTAGATATTCAGGAGGTCATTGCTCTTAGTTGGCCAATTCTAGTTGTGCTTATTGTTATCCAATTTGTTTCCAGGCCATTGGGTGTATTACTGTCTACTATAGGTGCACCGCTGCATTGGCGGGAGAAAGCTCTGCTGGCATGGGTTGCCCCAAGAGGTATTGTGGCTGCAGCTATTTCAGCACTTTTCTCGATAAAACTTGAGGAACAAGGTGTTGCTAATGCAGGAATATTAGTCCCTCTAACCTTTTCAGTTATTATTGGTACCGTGGTTTGGCAAAGTTTCACCGCTAGGCCTTTAGCACGATTTTTAGGCGTGGCCGAACCAGAACCTAGGGGCTTTTTAGTTATTGGCGCGAATATTTTTGCAAGAGCTTTAGCTAAGGGTCTTAAAGAGAGAGATTATCGTGTACTTTTGGTTGACACCAACTGGGAACACATTAGAGCGGCGCGTATGGATGGGCTTGAAACATTCTACGGTAATCCAATCTCTGCTTATGCTGACCGCAATTTAGACCTTATTGGTATAGGCTACTTACTAGCATTAAGCCCACAGCGAGATCTTAATGTTTTATCTACCTGGAAATACCGCCATGAATTTGGCAGAGGCAATGTGTATAGCTTGCAAGCTATGGAAGACATTAGTAGCTCTGAAAAACACCAGATCGCAGCTGACGATAAAGGCCAATTACTTTTTCCTGAAGGTGTAACCTATAGTTCGTTAGTTAAGCTGTTCGGTACTGGCGCGAGTCTTAAAACTACGCGAATTACTGAAAACTTTTCATATGGCGATTTTTTAGCTAAAAACCCAGAAGCTATACCATTGTTTGCTTTTTACGAACCAGAAGAAAAGGTACATATATTTGTACAAAGCGATAAATTTTCACCTTCATCTGGTTGGCAAGTTATGACAGCAATACCAACTGTTGAAAAAAATGAAACTAGAAGTAAGCAACATAAACTAAGTTAAGCCCATAACATTCAGCAGGGCTAGATGATTTTCAAAGGTTGAGTCGCCTCTTGCAGAAACCGTAAAATATCGCGACTCAAACCATCTACCTCTGCCTGGCTCAATCGCCGACTAAATATTGACAAGTTTAAGTGACCATTAATAGTGGAAAAATTCACACTTGCTCCTGGGGTTAATTTATCAAATTGAGTTGCCCAAGAATAAGTTTTCACTAGTTGTTGGTCTGGCCCCTTGATCTCTTGGCGTCCCATATTATTCAATATCAAAGTATCGGGCACAATTGCAGCTTGTAGAGTTTTAACTGTGCCACCAGCATTGAATAATTGTGACAATAACCAAGGCATCATCTCTGGCTCGTTTGCGTCAAGTTGTTTATGTGTACTATTTTGAAATGCCTCTACTGTTTGCCAAAACACTTGCTGGCCTTTACAAGTATTGGGCAGCTCCATATCTGGTACCTGGGTATAAACATCTCGAATTAAACTGGTATAACAACCCATCTCCTCCGGTGGTACTTTATTTTCAATGCGATTACGAATAGATACGGGAGCAAAGGTAGTCACCACATGGCCAAAGGGTGAAAATCTATTACCAAACGGAAGATTTGCTTTTTGTGGAAAATATTTTTTACTTGACACTATAGCTGCGGCGCTTAAAGCGGCAAATACAGAAACATTGCGAGCTTTGCATTGATTTAAAATTTGTTTTGATATTTGCGCGTCTAAAGTAGTATGAATAATCTTTGTAGTATTTTTAGCTGTATTAGGTTGGAATATGGGTATAATATTTTTCAAAAATAAATCGACACAAGCAGTCTTAGCTAGATAGCGCATATTCAATTGGGTTAATTTTGAGGTCGCCAAATATTCAGGAGTCTCACTAATTGAAGTAGAATTAATCTTACTAAGGTCAGCTTGGTATTTATTGTCACAAGTTGATGTCAATCGATCAATCAAAGCAATTGTAGATTGCACAGCCGAAGTCGCTTGAATAAAAGAGCTATCAATAGGTGTCTCGTTATACTTGACTTGATCAAGCAATGCAAAAAATCGATTCATAATATGCATTGAGCCCTGGCCATCAATGAGGCTATGATGCCCAACGAAAAAGACATCGGTTGTTTTGAGTATGGGGTTTCGAATGATTGAAAATCGGATTAATGAATCTCTCTCAGTATCAAATGTTTGCTTCATAGCACGGCTTATTTGCTGCTGCCAAGCGTGTGGGTCGCTTGAGACCATGACATTTAAAGGGATTGGGTTAGGCTCATCTGGAGGCATAAAACATAATTTTTGCACTGGGGCTGTTAAATTATTCTTCTTTACATCTATGATATCAACAAGCTTAATCACCTGACCAAGTGCTGGTATATCTTTTTGTAACTCAATCAAAGTCGCTTGAATAATATCGTGTGCTGGTAGCTCGCCTTCTAGTTGCACCCGATAACTCGAAACAGTATCGTTTTCACTACCAGCAGTAACCTCATAATAAAATTGCTCAAGCCCGGATAAAGGCCGACACACTTGCTCTGACTGCGCATGAGCTCGTATATCCCTTGAATGGTTTGCGCAAATTTTTGGTTTAGTAGCAGACAATGGGTTTATGCTATGCGATGATAAAATTGACTGGTATTGACTTTGCCGAGCAAGACCAAAGAGTGATTTGTTCGTTTGCGGCCTGACAAGCGGCAAAACATAACTAGACTGAAATCCAGTCAAAGACAAGTGCATCTTAAAATTCCTTTTTAAGTACTTTAAACTGAGCATTCCTTGCCAGTTTCTTCTATTTAATAAAGTTCTCCGCTTGTCTTGAAGGGATTAATAACAACTTATTACACTTATTAAAGTAGTACAGCTACATCTAAATGGCCTTTCTTTTGTTTTGCGTGTAAAGCTACATCATTCCCACGACGTCTCAGCATAAGATCAACTTGTGATTCGCCATGTACTAAACCTTTAATATGTAATCGATTGACAGCATCAGGTAATTTGGGTTTTGTTAAACGAATATATGGATAATCAGCATAAAATTCCAGCCCAAGGCTTGCTTGTAAACACATAAATACTGCACCAGCTGCCCATGCTTGTGGTATACACGCAACAGGATAATGAGTTGGTGCTTGCCCGTGTAATCGATCAAAGCCACAAAAAAGTTCTGGCAGTCGGGATAAATCCCAATAATTTGCTGCTTCTAATAATCCAGACATTAACTGCATAGCTTCTTTAGTAAAGCCATATCGTGATAAACCAGAAACAGCTATTGCAGTATCGTGAGGCCAAATTGAACCATTATGATAGGACATGGGATTATAATTTACCTCTTTTGCATAAATAGTTCGCAAACCCCAACCATTAAAAGCATTTTCTGACACTAAACTCTTGGCTAGGATAGCAGCTCGCTCTGGCAGCACAATACCGGAGTAAAGGGCATGTGCTGCATTTGAAGATCTCACCCGACAAGGCTTTTTATGCGCATCCAAAGCAATAACATAAGTTTCCAGTTCTGCATCCCAAAACACTTCATCAAATTTTTGTTTTAGATTTATTGATTTTTGCATCCAGTCCAAACTAAGCTCTAAATATCCTAAGGCTTTTGCAAGCTTGGCACCTAACTCGTATGCTTCAAACACATAGGCTTGCACTTCACACAATGCAATAGGTGCTTCAGCTAATTCACCTGTCTCATGAAAAATTGAGTCATTGGAATCTTTCCAGCCTTGCTGTACTAAACCAACCTCAGTGGTTCGCGCGTATTCTATAAACCCATCGCCATCCACATCGCCATAATCTTCTATCCATTGAAAGCCGGCTAAAATATTTGACCAAATACTTTCAATAAATGTTGTATCTCCAGTTCTTTGGTAATATTTGCCTGCTAGAGAAATAAATAATGGTGTCGCATCAACTGTGCCGTAATATCGATCAAATGGAACTTCACCCAAACTTGCCATTTCACCTTCCCGAGTTTCATGCAAAATTTTCCCAGGTTCAGATTCTTTTTCAGGATTAATTTCAGTAGCTTGAGTAGCAGCAAGGTAGGCTAAAACACCTTTGGCAAGATCTGGCTGCAACCAGAGAGTTTGCAACGCAGTGATAATGCCATCTCGTCCAAAAGGTGTTGCAAACCATGGCACACCAGCATATGGGTATGGTCCGTATGCTGTATGAGTAGTTAACATTTGTAAGTCAGCAGATGATTGATCAAGCCAATCATTCATTTGTTGATTATCAGAAAGAATTTCAGCCCAAACTAAAGCTACTTTAGGTTTAGAATCCGCAGAATCTTGAAAACAGTGTTTATTTGATTTTAAAATTGGGGTTTTACGTTCGTCGATACTTGAACATTGCACGATTGCTTGTAATTCGTAGCATTCGCCTGGTGGCAATGAAATAACAAAGTGTGCGGCATTTCCTGTCATTCGGTTTACTGGTTGATCAAATGAAATCTGTGTTTTGCGACACATTTTATCTAAACCATGGTATCGCAGTATTGCCGAATTATTGCCAACATCAGTTGACTGCATAGTGCCACTATTTTTTCGAGAAACACCTCGAATTTCAAAAATATCTCTATAATCCGCATCAAAATGGTAGGTCATCTGAAAATTTAAATTTTGGCCAGTAAAGTTAGTCAATTGTAAATTTTCAATCAGACTATCCGCCTCAACTTTTAATTCTCGACGAATATGTAATGTGCCTTTCTCTATCAATAAAACATCATTAGAAAAAATGTCTGGAGTTGTTTGATCAACTAAAAGAATATGATTATCTTCACGCACGGTAGAATTCAAAGGCAGTGGGCGCTTATGGGCTAGGGTCAGCTCCCAGCGTGATAAATGCCGAATTCCATGACTATAAATACCATGTGACCCAGCACCCATTGTAGTGACTTCACCATTCCAATCAAACACTCCAAAAGTATCATTATCTTTTAATACCCTATTGCGATTATCAATTCTCGACGAAGAAGAAAGTACGTAAATTCGATTATCAACTTGTATAGTTTCGTCCAAAAAAAATTCCTTTTATTCCAATTGATAATTACTGTATAGAGAGCACTCTATTTGGTTTACTCAGTACTAGACTATGCAAGTACTTTCGATTCATTTCGATCAAATATTGGCGTTAGTATTGCAGCATTTTGATCGACAATTTGCTGCTGATATACTTTAAGGTAATTCTGAGCCATAGCCTGCGCTGAAAAATTTTTTTCAAAGTGCAATCGGCACTGTTGACGAGAAATTGACGATATATTTTTAATTGCCATTAAACCCTCATCAAAGGTATGCACAATAAATCCGGTTTCATTATGAACCATCACTTCACGTACGGCACCATCATCATAGGCTATAACCGGCGTACCGCAAGCCATGGCTTCAACCATGACTAAACCAAAAGGTTCGGGCCAACGAATAGGAAACAATAATGCTGTCGCTCCGCCCAAAAGTTTATTTTTTTCGAACTCGTCAACTTCGCCCACATACTCAATCAATGGATGAGATAAATAAGGTAAAATTTCGGCAGTATAATAGTCATAGTCGCAGTCATCGACTTTAGCTGCAAGTTTCAAGGGCATATTCGACTGAATTGCCATTTCTATAGCTTCTTTAGGGTTTTTCTCAGGCGAAAAACGGCCAATAAAAACTAAATAGCCATCATTTGCTATCTTTTCAAAAGTAAAGTTTTTAGCAGGAATGCCGTTATAGACACAACCAACCCAATTCGCCTTTGTTACAGGTTGACGTTGAGACTGAGAAATTGAAACAACAGGTACATTTGAGAATTGTTTAAATATTTCTGTATAGTCCAAACTATCGATACGACCATGAATTGTGGTGATGTGGGGTGTTTTAATGAAATTGTCGATCATGAATTGTAAATAATCCGTATGAAAATGCACCATATCATATTCAGCAATTTCTTCGAGCAACTGAGCCATTTCAATAGTATGACTTGCAATAGGATCACGGCGCTCGATGGAATTTCTTATTGGTTGCTCAATAGCGGCATATAATCGAGCACTTGTTTGAGAGTCACCAGTGGCAAAAAGTGTCACTTCATGACCATTTGAAATTAATTCTTCTGTTAAATAATGCACGACTCGTTCTGTGCCACCATAAGTTTTGGGTGGCACGCTTTCATACAGTGGAGCAACTTGAGCAATTTTCATATTAATCTCCTAATTGAATGGAGGCTTATTTACCAATACTTAGTTTTTATAAGCCGTTTACAACCCTAGAGAATTTATGATCAATTCACTAAATACTGTGAAGTCAATCAGTAAGTTTTGAGTTCGAAATTTTACTCCTTAATTATTTAGCAATCCTGCTTATTTGTGAAGTTTACAGCGAAGTTGCTTTGGTTTGTTGTAACTTAATAAATCTATAAGCCTCACTAATTGTTGTTGTTTTTTTCGGTTAACAGATACAATATGCCATTTGGCTCCAATAAAAAAGCCCTTCATACAGCCATCACAAGGTTCATAATCTAAATCATCGGCTAAAAACTCTATTTTTTTAGTAATTGTTTGTATTTAGGACTAGACATCCTTCAGCAAATACGATGTACTATGAGGCCATAACGCAATCATATTAAATGCATTGACTGCCTAATATTTTTGAAATCTTAATTACACTGGCTGAAGATAATGATCTCTAAAAGAAACACACCGCAATCAATTGCCTTGTACAATAAATTTCCACTTATTGTGCTATTAATGAGTTTTTTCTTGCTTGCAGGATGTAATGGCCAGGATATTGAAATTGTGTCCGGGGCTAACATTGCAGCTCCTAACCAACCAGGTGGTTTAGTGGTTGATGTTGATGGTGGTGAAGAAAGTCCGGATGAGGTTCCAGTTGAAACTCCCGACGAAACTCCAGCAGAGCCTAGTGAAGAAATGACGACTGTTTTTGATGTACTCGAACAACTACGAGGTAGATATTCAAGATTTGAGGTTCGTTTAAGAGAAATAGGCCTCAATGTAGAGTTTAGCTCAGCGAATGATCTCTCACTAATATCACCGGATATCGCTAGTCAAATTGTAGACCCAAATGCAAATCTTACAGTATTTGTCCCCTCCCCAGGTGCACTTGAGAGGTTTTATAGAGGCTTAAGCCAGATAGAGCAGATGAATTTATTAAGCAATCCAGATTCAGCCAGAAACCTACTCAATACTTATGTTATACCTGAAGTTATTGACGCCGACGGTTTTGACGGTCGAACCGTGACAGCACCAAACGGTCAAATTCTTAATTTAGCTAGAAATAATGGTAACATTACAGTTAATAATGCACGTATTACCGAAGGCCCCATTATGGCTTCTAATGGTGTTGTCTATATTATTGATACCGTTTTAGAACCTTAATGCTTAATTGACTTGCAAGGACGCCGTATGATCCAGCTTCTCCGGGAACATAAAAATATTCTTAAGCCTATTGGCATTGCCATACTTGTTGGTTTGGCTTTATGGGCAATATTTCTACTGGTCACCAGGCCTTCCCAACAAACTGAAAATGTTATAAATCTTGACCTGCCAGAAAATAAACTGGTTGAGTTCCCCAAAGATGATGCTCGGCATATCGCAATGACCGAGTTGTGGTATTACAACGGCCATCTCAAAGATAAGCAAAGCAACGAGTACAGTTACCATTATTCTGTTTACCTGCACGATGCATTAGCACGCCATACTATTGTGCACGCTTCTTTGCATGATCATAAAAACAACAAAACTTACCAATACCAACGCAGACTTGGTGGCACGTCTTTTATACCAACCAAAGAAGGTTTTAGCTTCGACTGGAAAGTATGGAAAATGCAAGGTGCTAATGGTAAAGATACAATCTCAGGCGCAACTACAGAGTTTAAATTTAACCTTGACCTGCAAACTACAAGCCCAGAAATTGCTCACGGTAAAACCGGCTTACTTGACTTAGATTCCGCAGGTGAAGGCTATTACTACAGCCGGCCTAGAATGCAAACCAAAGGCAACCTTACAATTAACGATAAAAAGATTAAAGTTACCGGCGAGTCATGGTTTGACCACCAATGGGGTGATTACCGCGCAACTGTGCTCAGCTGGAAATGGTTTGCACTACAGCTTGATAATGGCTCCAATCTCATGCTCTACTTACTAGCCAACAGCGATGGCAAGACGATTCTTCAAACCGCCACACTTTCAAAAGGTAGGGATGCTAAATATTTCACTCAAAAAGATTTTAAGACCACCCCTACAGATTACTGGAGCAGTGAAATTAGCGAACATAAATACCCAGTAGCATGGAATATTACAATCCCCTCTGAGAAAATTGATATAACTCTTAAGCCTAAAAATAAAAATAGTGAGTTCGACTCTAGAGCTACAACTTATAACACTTACTGGGAAGGGCCAGTAAGTGTTAGCGGCTCAAATAAAGGAAAAGGGTTTTTAGAGGTGAGCATTACTAATCAAAAAGATCGTACTGCCAAAACACAACCGGTTAAATAAACCGGCTGTGTTTGAGCTTTGAGCTAACTTCTACCATATATATCGGTAAGTCTAACAATATCATCTTCACCTAAATAACTACCTGATTGAACTTCAATCATATCCAAAGGTATTTTTCCAGGGTTTTCAAGAGCATGTACCTGGCCAATAGGAATGTAAGTAGACTCGTTTTCTGTGACTAAAAAGGTGTTGTCGCCATTAGTTACTTTTGCTGTTCCAGAGACCACAATCCAGTGTTCGGCGCGATGATGGTGCATTTGTACGGATAATTTTTCACCCGGCTTAACGGTAATGCGTTTGACTTGATAGCGCATTCCTTGATCAATACTATCGTAACACCCCCATGGCCGAAAAACTTCTCGGTGGAACACATATTCAGACCTGTTTTCCGCCTTCAACGTTTGTACAATATCTTTAACTTGCTGCACTTTATCTTTATTAGCCACCAAAATTGCGTCTTTGGTCTCTACAATGACCAAGTTATCTAACCCGATAACACTAATTAAACGCCCTTCTGAGTTCACATAAGAATTAGTCACGTCTTTTAAAATAACATCACCAACCACACAATTACCGAGCTCATCTTTAGGTGAAACTTCCCACAGGCTTGACCAACTACCAACATCGCTCCACCCAGCGTCTAAAGACACCACAGCAACAGAAGAACTTGCCTGCGTACTCATGGGCTCCATTACAGCGTAATCAATAGAGTCATCTGGACATAAGGCAAAAGCTTCGGTATCCACTCGAATAAAATCAAGATCTGTTTGCTCATTATCGATAGCTTGTTCACAAGCTTTAAGTATGTCAGGCGCGAAACGCTTAAGGGCTTCAATATATACGCTGGCTTTAAAAGCAAACATACCACTGTTCCACAAATAATCCTTAGAGCTCAAATAGCTTTCGGCAGTTGCGCTATCGGGCTTTTCCACAAATTGATCCACTGTATGGATTGGAACCTGATTAATCCCAGCTTCTAGGGTAGAGCCAGTTTTAATGTAACCATATCCGGTGTGCGCCTCTGTTGGTACAATGCCAAAGGTAACTAGCCGACCTTGCTCTGCTAAAGATTCTGCTTGTTCAACCGCTCGATGAAAGCTTGAATTGTCTTGGATAAGATGGTCTGCTGCTAACACGAGTAATATTTGGTCATCCCCAGCGCGAAGAGTTTGTAATGCAGCTAAAGCTATCGCAGGTGCTGTATTTCGACCAAACGGCTCAAGCAAGATACCATCATGAGAAATTTGTGCTTGACGTAATTGCTCAGCCACTAAAAAACGGTGGTCTTCATTGCAAACGATCATTGGGCTCGCTAGGCGCTCTAAACCAGTGAGGCGATTCAAAGTCCCCTGCAACATGGATTGATTATCGGTTAACTCGAGGAACTGTTTAGGTAAAGCTTGGCGGCTTTTAGGCCATAGTCTTGAACCACTACCACCAGCCATTATTACAGGTTTCACACAATCTCCTTTTATAAATCTATGAATTCAGAGGCAGTTTAAGCTATTTTGAACCATTTCTCGACATTAAATTAATAAATATTGAATAAATTAGCTTATTTTATTGAAATAGTAATATTTTTTTAATCTAAACGTTAATTTTTTAAGATCAAAAACGAATTTAATCGAAACTCTATTTAAATCAGGAGGTTATTTAATTTAAAAAATATTATACATCAAAAATATAAACGGTAAGCACACAATCATGGAACTTAACATTTCAATTGGCAGTCCTAAAAACGCGTAATTCATTCAACACCCCCATAGATAAATAGAATTTAATCGTTCAAACTGAGAACTATTTCTCATCAACTCATATTAGTTTTTTATTAAACTAGCTTTAGGTTATATATTCGTTGTAAAAGCAAAGTATTAGCGATTATAAATATAATTTATATGTCACATCTGTGTCCCACAGTTGAAATATACCACCAATAAATTAGGCGATCGTATCTTTGTAAACATTTGTATAAATTTCGCTGCAAAATATTATAAAAAAGTAAATTTATCTATAATTCAATTAACAAAGCAAAAAATAAAAACAAAGGTAAAGCACAGCTACATTTTTTAATACATTTTATTTACATATTTTCTTAAGGATTTTGAATGTTAAGTTTTCTTTCAAATTTTAAAAAAGTTCAGCTCAAACCTATGCAAATATTGTTAACAACGTCAATATTATCAGCCTCATTATTAAATACCGCTTCTGCTGCTTCAAATGCAGAACCAATTATCCTTGATGATTTTGAGTCATATTCGTTAGGTGAATCTTGGCCAAAAATTTCAGCTACCCAAATTATTAAAAATTGTGGGCTTGCGTCTCAATCAAACAAATGTATGCGTGTAAAGTATTCTCCAAATTCTCAAGGATCACCACGACTGACCAAAAAAATTAAACTACCACATAGCGATCATTATACATTAAGTTACGATGTGTACTTCGAGAATAGTTTTGAGTTTGTCAGAGGTGGTAAATTACCTGGATTAGCATCTGCAAATCCAACAGATGGATGTAATAGCGTAAAACCAGATTCTTGGAGTTCTCGATTAATGTGGCGCGAAAACGGTGCATTACAGAGCTATTTTTATAGTCAAGATAGATCCAAACCTTGCGGCGATGGACAAACAGGTAAAAACTTTAAATTTCAAAAAAATAAATGGTATGGCATTGAGCTAGAGGTCAAACTCAATACTCAATATGATGAGTATGGTGGTTCTGTCGTGGTACGAGTTGACGGTAAGGTCATTGCAGAAAACAAAAACCAACGCATGAGAAGCGTATATAACTCTAACTCTGATATTAGTTTATTTTTCTTTAGTTCCTTTTTTGGTGGCAACAACACCTCTTGGGCACCAAGCAAACCTGTCTATGCACGATTTGATAACTTCACTGTATATCCAGGCGCAAAATTAGACTATAAACCAGTTGTAGAAGATTACGAACTTATCAGAAAATCGAGCCTTAGGCCTGCTGCACCAACTTTAGCATTATTAGATCAGTTAGAGGCAACGGAAGAACCTCTTATCAATGGAAAATTTCTATTGATAAATGATTTTAATGATTTAAAAAGCGGCTACTACTCTAATACAAGATGGAAACAAGCTTGGCCAGATACACTTTGGGTTAGAGGTCCGTCTGATAAAAACATGTATATGCAAAATGGCTCTAAGCAAGGTGAAGATGGTACAAGCTTACGAGTAAACTTCAAGCCTGATGCAACTTCACGCAACGACAGTGGAATTCATTGGGAAATGAAATTACCCCGGGAAAAATCAACAGATATTTTCTTTTCTTATTGGATAAAACTTGACAAAGATTTTGACTTTGCAGCCGGTGGTAAGCTCCCTGGGCTTAGTGGTAAAGACGGCAACCAAACCGATGATTGGAAAGGTCGGCTTAAATGGAATCAATTTGGCTTTCTTAAATTTTCACTGGAAACTAAATCTGGTTTCAAAGAGATAGATTGGGATCTCTATAGACAAGAAGCTCGTCTGAAGAAAGGCCAATGGCAACACATTGAGATTCGATATTCATTAAATACTCCAGGTGAAAAGGACGGTATTGTAGAAGCCTGGCTTGATGAAACGAAAATTGCTCGCGAAACAAATATAGAGTTTGGTAGAGGCTCAAATCAAGCAACTCCAATTAATACTCTTATTATGAGTGCCTATTTCGATGAGAGCAGAACAGAGCGCTGGACAAGTGAAAAAATGGAATATCTATGGATAGATGATATTAAAGTTGCCAACAGCCGTATTGGTTATTATTGAGCCCAACTTTGAAGTAATTAATTTTATATACCAAAAGCGCCACATTAAATTCCTTTAATGTGGCGCTTTTGGTTACATTTTACGTTTATGCAGACCAAAAAGTAAGCCTACTCCAATTGGTAAAAGTCCTGCGCTGATTACTGTTAAATGTATAAATGCGTCAAGAATAGATTGTGCAAACTCTGCTGTAGGTAAGCTAAAGATAGAATTGATAAAGATAAGCCCAATAAGACAGGTAGTTATAAATGCATTGCCAAAGCTTTGGTCTGGGAAAATAGATTTATTTAAAGTAAACATACATTGAATATAATTTATATGAAAAACACCGACTAATGAGTAACATAGAATCATCAAGCTTGATGAATGAATACCGTAAACTATTGCCGCAACTGTACAAACTGAAGAAAACACCCCACAAAGTAGCATTGCTTTGACTTTACCAAATGCCTGAAAAACTCCACCAGTCGAGCTAAGCACCATTTGAACAGGAATAGATAAAGCGAGTATTCTTAACAGTGGTACAGTTTCAAGCCATTGATCGCCAAATAATATAAGCACAATATCTTGTGCACACCAATAGAGTACACTTCCTGTAAAAACGCCAACAACAGCTAACCTATTGGCAATTTTAAAAAACTCAGAGTAGACCAAATCGGGATCATCTCTATATTTAGTTAATACAGGCTGTAGTGCAGGTGTAATTGCAAAAGTAAATAATTGGAGTGGATAGCGCATCACCTGGTAAGTTTTTTCGTAGACCCCAAGCACGCTCGCACCAAAATATTTAGCTAAAAGCAAATTATCTAAATTTCTTGAAAAGAAATTTAGCACATTAAACATAATTTGATACTTCGCATAAGCATATAATTTTTTTACTTGTTTAATGTCACGACCAAATGCTGGTCGACCTATAGTAGTAGACGAGCTCATAAACCAATAAGCTAAAAAACGAAAAATAGGCACACATAAAAATCGAATAGTAAGTGCAAATAAACCATTATTAACAATATCGAAGGTATTAAAAGATAATGCAATTTGACGAAAATCAACTAGATAATAACTTGCCAAGCAAAGCCCAAATGCACAAGCTTCTGCAAATATTTCTGCTTGAGAAATAGCTATAAATTTAGAGTCTTTTAACAATGCAGCAAGTGGCATCATAGTTAAAGCAGAAAAAAATACGCAAACTGCTAAAATGTAAAATACATATAAACCTGATGTAAACTCAAACCATTGATATATTTGCGGGGCGAAAATTGCAAATATTACAGCTAATATTGCACCTACAATCCATGTAAATGTAAAGACGCCATCTCGCATATTTGCAGGAACTTCAGACTCATAGACTACTGCTGGAGCTAAACCAGAGGTTCCAATAACTTGGAAAAACATTATGAACACTTGAGCAGCAGCAATAATACCAAAATCTTCCGGTGCGAAAACTCTGGCCAGAATCGTTAATGACACAATTTGAAAAATGTATAAAGCGTATTTACCTACCAAACTTTTAATAATCGATTGCTTTAATTCAATGGAAAGTAACACTTGCGTATATCCAAATAAAAGTTATAGTTGATCAGATCTCAACTTTAATTTGTTGACTATATATAGCTTCTAACTCACCGATAGTTTTAGACTTCCAGTCTAGTGGTAAACCCAAACCAAGGATTTGTTCCAATTCCATTGATAACTCAACATAAGAAAGTGAATCGGCGCCAATAGAATCAAAACTGTCTTGCTTAGTTGCTTTAGGTGCATCTAAGCAAGTAATATACATTTCATGAATGGATGACCAATTGGAGTCATCAAGCTCAAGTGTTTCATACACCCATTTTTTGATTTTAGATACAAAAGAATGGCTTGCTTTAACTTCAGTATATTCATGTAAAATAGCTTTAAAATCATACTTATTACTAGACATTAATGGCAACTGAGTATAATGAACTATCTTAAAAATACTAGCAGGCAGCTTGTAACGGTCTGAAAGCTGCTGAATAAGTTTAAGGTTTAAGACCGCTTCTTCGCTACTACCCTCCATAGCAATAATCAGTTTGCTATCGTCACCAGTTATCGCGCATTTCGCATGAAATTGTTTAACGTAAGTCTGTACGTCGTCTAAATTAACTCTCACGCCAAAGGGTTTAACAAATCGTTTGGTTCGACCAGTGATGCAATAAAGTCCATCAGAATTTTTGTAAGCAATATCTCCGGTCAGTAAAAATTCAGGTGTTTGGTCGAGGTAGAGTTCAGTTGGGTTAGACGCATAGCCCATCATTATATTTGGCCCCTCGTAACGCAATTCACCCTCTTGATTGAGTTCTAATATTTCACTGTGTGAATCTTTAACTAATGAAAGCTTACCACCAGGTATTGCTTTACCGATACTATCAGGATACTTATGAGCTAATTCAGGGGGTAAATAGGAAATCCGTGGCGAAGCTTCCGTTTGACCATACATTATAAAGAGCTCGGTCTTATTTTGTAAGACATCTAAAAATTTAACAACCAAGTTTTTTTCGAGCTTGCCGCCAGCTTGAGTAACATAACGCAAAGTTGGATATTGATTAATATCAAACTGGGAATGCAACAAAGTCTCAAAGGTATAGGGCACACCGGCAAAACTTGTTGCCTCATATTTGGTTAAATCATGCCAAAATTTTTGGTCTAGAATATTTTGATTGGTTAAAACAACACAAGCGCCAACATTGAGGTGAGAATTTAATATTGAAATACCATACGAATAATGAAGCTTTAAATGAAGATATGCCTTTTCAGTTTGGTCAAGGTTAAGATATTCACATATTGATTCAGCGTTGGAACAAATATTGTGCTGAGATAATTTAACAAATTTTGGTGAACCTGTAGAACCAGAAGTCGACATCAATAAACATAAATTGTCATGCAGCTCGTGCTCACGCTCAGAATTACGTATAATTGTACTGTTATGACCTATTAGGATATTTGGCTCGTAAAGCTCAATAAGATCTTTGGTTTTATCAGAATTAACGCTTTCTGTTAAATACACAACTTTGCCAAGCTGTAAACAAGCAATATAATCAACAATAGTCTCAATGGATGTATGAGCTTCAATAAACACAAGCTCGCGCTTATCCCCTAATTTATTTTTTCTTAGTGAAATAAGTTCATTTAACTCAGCGTAGGTAATCACACGATTCGACTCTGCACAACACAGTGCTACATTGGTTGAAAAACGGTGTAAATTATTAAAAAACATACTGCCCTCCGGTCATAAAGTATTAAACTAGTTTTTTTAGTATTGGTTGAATTTTGATTGAAATGATTAATGTGAGTAGAAGTATACAGATGGCATAAAATACTGTTACTAAGAATTTAGTTATAAAAAACTCTGGAAAATAAGCAAACTTGAGTAGTTTTACAAAATAAATGTGTATACAAAAAATAAGTAGCGTATTTGTAGATATCAGCTGAGCTAATTTATTAGAAGCAATTAAATGTGAAACTAAAATCACTATTAAAGAGCCTATAATAGCATTTAAAAAATAGAGAAATACACTGTGTCCAAGATCAGCAGTATTTAAATTGACCCGGCCATTAACATAGGCAAGAACACAAAGCGCAATAACAAGCAAAGCGATTAACTTAGCAGGATTCTTGAGATAATTCGTAAGCTTATCAGCTTCAAGTTGCTGATTTAGCGCATAGCCTATCAAAATAAAAAAAGCTCCTGCGCCTGCCATATCTAAACGCCACGGGAAGTCGATATGTATAAAATGGTAATTAATAAAAGTATAAATGAAAGCAAATAATAGCCCTAAGTTAATATTTTTAATACATAATTTAGCCATCAAAGTTGATGTCACTAAAAGTGGAAAATACCATAATGGGCCGTTTGCATGAACTAAAGATCTATCATCTCCATGAACGCCATAAAGCATGCCAGTAATAGGTTTTAATAGTTTATTGAAATCCAAACCAATATGCTCTTTAAAATACCATATTACAATTGAAGCCAAACTAAATATAAAATAATACTTAGCATAAGGCACTATAAATTTATCAATAATAGACCTAAGTCGTAATGACTTAAGGGTAGATCCAGTTAAAAATCCTGTAAGAATTAAAAAAATTGGTACATGGAAGGCATAGACTAAGCTTTTAATACTTGAATTAAGAACAGCAAAATGACCTAAAATAATTAGGAAAATAGCAATTGTCTTAGCATTGTCTACCCATGAATAACGTTTAATTTTCTACTCCTATAAGCTGAATCATTAATTACATAAAAATTATTGTCGGTTTTCACCACAAATATCAAAGGTTTTACCAACGCATTGTAAGCCTGGATATTTATTAGCTACATTTTGCCATTGGACAAAAATTTCAGTTGCTAATTTATATTTATATAAAAAGCGGGCTGTATTTGATAAATCCTGAACTCTCGAGAGAGTATCAAGGTATATAAAACGCTTATTAAAAATTTTGGCGGCAAGTGCAAAAGGAATGCATATTGGCCCACCTGTACTAAATAATGACTTTGGTTTTAATTTATGAATTAATTTAATCGCACGAACAAGATTACCTGCATGAATTAAAGCATTAAATTGTGTATCTGGTATAACTGTATACCCTTGAGCGCCTACATTTAACTTTAAATCCACAGATGTGACTAAGTGAAAATTATCAATTTTACTCATCATGCACAAAGCTTGAGTAAGGTGGCCGCCAGAACTCACTATTGTTAGGACACTTTCAGTTTTCATATTAGCTCCAAATTGAATATACACATAAGATTTAAAACGAATCGAGTAATTTGGATCTAATGAATTCAGCTAACTGATAATTAGTGAGATCTACTAGCTTACGCTCTTTAAATAATGTTTTATCGATAAATTTTTTAAACTCTAAAGGCTCTATTTGTTCATTGAGCATAAGCACCATAGGGTTAACGCAAATTTCTCGGCTAATTTGTAACTGATGGTCGTCGCTGAATTCTTTATATTGTTCTAGTCTTGGAATAATAACTGTCGGCCTATTGAAATGCAGCGAGTTATAAATACTACCAATTCCACAATGACTAAAAACCAGATCTGAATCTCTATAGAGTTGTTCAGTGGTGTCTCGGGGGAAAATTGATTCTGAGCTACCTTCAATATTTTTTGCAAGCACGTAAGGGCTGCAATGACCATATTGCACATTCAAACTATAGGTATAATCAAGTAATTTTAAGCACTCATCTACTAAACCAAGCATTCTATCGAACTTATAATGATTGGTTCCTACAGTTACAAAAATTGATATATGATTCATGCAATCTGCTCCATAATTTTATGTAAATACATTTTCGCAACATTATGCGCTTGAAACTGCTGCAGAACTTTATCTCTATGCATTGCTTCAAACCCCTGGCTAAGGGTGTTTTTTTGAGTGATAAAATATTGGATAGTTTCATATAACATTTTGGGGTTTTGGCTGCTTACTTTGAAGCCAATAGTATACTCATCAAAAAAGCCATCAACTCCGGTTCCTTTAGTGTACATAATCGGGCATCCCACAGATAAAGCTTCGATATATGCCATGCCAAATGTTTCATTAATTGATGGTAGTAAAAACCCAATACTATTTTTCATTTGGCTTCTTATATGTTGTTGAGAGACTTGGCCTTTTAATTGTATATTATTAATATTTAAAGATTTAATCTCAGATTGGATGATATCTTCTACCCATTGAGGGCCTGTGCCATAAATATCTAAGTGTGCATCAACTCCACTTTCATTAAGTTGAGCAAAAGCCTGTATTAACTCAAGAATGCCTTTGCGCTTGTACTGGTGAAAACTTAAAACAGTAAGAAATTTAAAATGAGTATTTGATAGATTCGTTGAGTATACAGCATTATCATTTAAGTCAATATCACATATGTTGGGTAGCAGAGTTTGTTGAGTTAGCGTATGACCCAGAAGTTGTTCTATTTCAAATTTCATCCAGGGGCTTACCCAAAAAATTAATTGAGCATTATTATATACTTCTAAAAAAATAGATTTATGTATTGATAATCGATTAAAATTATGCTGATCAGAGCCTCCTCTAATTGACACTATATAAGGAACACCGATTGCTTTTGCTATTTTAAAGGCTAAGTAGCCTTCTGTAGTAAGTTTATGGCCATGGACTACATCAAATTTGTGGTCTTTAATTTTGAAAAGGATTAACAAGTGGCAAAGCCAAAGTGTAAATATATAAATATATGGTAGAGGAATCCCCCAATAAATAATTGATAGCCCATCATCAAAGGGTTTTACACGAACTTTTAACGGGTTGGAAGTACGATTAATGGAGACCACAAAGTGACCCACTTCTGAGGACTCTATACGAGTTGCAGCAATTAAATTTGATACAGCTTTGGTATAGGGATAATGAGTATTATCTGGATAATCTTGATGTATGTGTAATATATTCATAAGCTGTTAAACTTCCATTGCTTTTTGCACACAATGGGAAATTTTTTGTTTAAAGCTAGCCTCGGAAAATTTCAAAGCATTATCGCGAACTGCTACGCTATCAAACTCTTGGCTTTCAAATTCATTTACTGCTTGAACAATGCTTGATATTTCCTGTTCATAAAAGAATAATCCAGATACATTTGGTTGGATAGTTTCTAAGCTACCACCCTTACCATAAGCGATCACAGGAGTGCCGCAAGCTTGAGATTCTACGGATATAATACCGAAATCTTCTTCTGCAGCAAATACAAATGCTTTAGCATTGCTCATGTACTCAACAAAATCGTTATCATTTTTAAAACCCAGAATTTCAATATTCGGATGATCTTGCGCAATACTTTTAATTTTTTCGTATTCAGGCCCTATACCTATAACTTTTAAAAACTTATCTGGCATTTTAATAAATGCTTGTACAATTAAACCGACTCTTTTGTATGGAACAAGCCTAGATGCCGCTAAATAATAATTTTGTTTATCTGTTTGTAGTTTAAATCGCTCTAAATTCACTGGCGGAAATATAATTTCTGCTTCGCGCCTATAACATTTATTGATTCTTTTTTTAATAAAACTAGAATTAGCAATAAATCGATCAACACCAAAAGAAGATCTTACATCCCAAATTCTAAATTTATGCAGAAAATATCGTGCTAAAAATGATTTAAGCCCTTTGTCGACGTTAGACTCTTTTAAATATTGAAACTGTAAATCCCACGCATAGCGGGCTGGGGAATGACAATAAGAAATATGGGTTTGATTAGGCCCGATTATAACCCCTTTAGCAGCACAATAGCTGGATGATATGACTAAATCATAAGCGGATAAATCAAATTGCTCGATGGCATAGGGGAATAATGGAAAATAATGAGTATGTTTTTTTTGAGCAAACGGCAGCTTTTGAACAAAAGAGGTTGTAACCTTTACGTCTTTGAGCCACACACGATCGTTTTCACCTAAGAAATCAACTAAGGTAAATAGATCTGCATCTGGATAGAGGGACAGCAATGATTGAAGTACTTTTTCTGCTCCACCATTAACTGTCAACCAATCATGTATTAAGGCTACTTTCATTTTTAATTTCCAGTATAACTATTGTGAGTTATAAAAATGAGTTATAAGTCATAAATGCTAGTTTTTACCTAGCTACGAACTTGCTGTAAAGCTCTACTGTTACTTTAAGTTTTATTATTATCTCAGAATTTAATTTAATTTTAATTCGAGGTATTTGTAAGCTTGCCAATAGGTTTACTACAAAATGTACCAATAAAAATAACATATAATAAAGCACACCAAACTATGTGCGTATCTCTTAAAAACGCAGACTCTGTAATATTAAACAAAAATAAAATCCCTACAATTAAATAGCATAATGAATCTTTTGTTTTAGATGCAAGTCTAGCTATTAAGCCAATGATTAAAAATGTAATTGGCGTGCCAAGTTGAAGCATTAACTCTAAAAAACCATTGTGTGCGGAGTTTATATACTGTAAGAAGCTAAACTCTATATTAAAAGCATCAGGAATTTCTCCTGCATTAAAATAGGCGCCATAGCCATAACCAAATAATAATTTAGCATTTTCCTCTAAATCTTTATAAGCTACGCTCCAAATAAAACCTCTGCCGGTTAACGCATCTAAATCTATGGCTGAAGCTATACTCCAGGATCCACCTAGTAAATTGGAGAGCAATAGTGGAACGACAAAAATACCAGCAATACTGGCAATAATTACTCTCATCAGTATTTTAGATTCAAATTGTCTTAAATTCTTGCCTAAAAAGAATAAAACGCATAATACAATACTAGTCTTACTAATTGAAAGTAAAAGAAAACCAAATAACGCAACATTTGTTCGAAGATATTTAATTAATGGCTGAGGGTAAAATCTATGGCTTAAGGCTTGCATTAAAATCAAAAAAAATGCAGCTGCACCATAATTATTTTTAGAGCTTTCCCACGCTGAGAATGTATTACCATCAAAGCCGGTACCTAATATTATCGAAAAAATTGAGGCACCGAAAAACACATAAGTGACAATATTAATACACTTAGAGAATGAGCTTCTTTTGACTGAAAAGTAAGCCGAGGCACCGATTACAAAAATTAATATAAGCTGAAAAAAACTACGTTTTAAAGTAACACCTGGATATTTAGACCATAGTAACGAGGCGAAACATAAAAGAATAACAATACTCACACTTAATAATAAGCCTTTGTAGTGTTTTAAAATGACAATATGCATTTTTGTTTTTACAGCAGATAAAACGTACAGTAAAAAAAGCGTTATCCAAAATAATTGCTTGAATACATTTTCAGTACTTCTTGAGTCAATTTTAATATCTAAATCAGCATCTAATAAAGTCGTATTTTGTGAAAAGTCTGAAGTCAATAAACCCAAGCAATAAAATAAGACAAATATAAGCCCATAACGTTCAAACAATGTTAAAAACTTATTCATCGTATGGCCTGATCATATATAAAAATTGACATCATTTAACAACTGCATCTAGAACATACTGATCAGTTAGTTGACTAATTACAAATACAAAAGTTACTTGAATGATTTTAGATTTTAGTGTAAAGGTTTTAGCTTTCATTAATAGACATTTTTACCAATAAAACCTTTAAATATAGTAAAAAATAGAATTTTGAAGTCTAATAGCAAGGACCAATTATTTATATATTCTAAATCATACTCCACACGAGCTCGCATCTTTTCATGAGTATCTGTTTCGCCCCGCAAACCATTCACTTGAGCTAAACCTGATATTCCTGGTTTAACTTTGTGACGCATCATATAGCCATGGACTTTGGTTCTATAGTATTCATTGTGTGTAACTGCATGAGGCCTTGGACCAATTATTGACATTCGCCCTTGAAGTACATTAATAAATTGAGGTAATTCATCAAGAGATGTTCTACGCATAAATGCACCAAAAGGCGTGATCCGGGAATCGTTTTTGGTTGCTTGCTTCATTTCACTACCATTTTCAACTACGTTCATAGACCGAAATTTCCAGACTTCAATCTCTTCACCAGCAATACCATAACGTTTTTGTTTAAAAATTACCGGGCCTGGGGAAGTTCGTTTAATATTCCACGCAATACAAAGCATAGGTATTGAAATTAACAGCAATATTAAGCTTGCAATTATGAGATCAAAACTTCTTTTTACAAAACTTTCAAATACACCAAATGGAGTATCATACACGCTAACGATTGGCACACCTTGTACGGAGTTCCACCGGGCACGCACAGGATCAAAAACATTAAAATCTGGCACAATAAAAACACTTGCGGTAGTATCTGCAAGTTGACGCAGCAACCATTGTATTCTTTTTTCGGCAACAAGCGGTAGAGAAATATACACTAAATCAAGATCTCTTGACCTTACATCAGTAATTAATTTCTCGAAATTACCTTTTAGGTTACCAATATTTGATTCACTAAGCCTGCGCTTATCAACAGAGTTTTCTTCCCATGTTGTGCGATCATCATAAAAGCCAAATAATTTATAACCGAGCCAATCCATACTTGTGAGTTTTTCATTCAAGGTTACACCCAATTGTGTAGCGCCAACTATTGCATAGTTTCTATTGTTTCTACCTTGTCTTCTTATAAAAGTTAAAAATTTACGCCTCGTAAAGTGCATACTAATAATCAATGCAGGCGCAGCAACTGCCCATGAAGCTATAACTTTTCGTGAATAATCATCGGTTGATTTTAAGCAAAAGCCAACCACTGCGAGCACACACAAAGTAGAAATCCATGCACTTAAAATTCGCAATGATTCTTTTCGCTTAGAAACGCCGCGCCATAAGCTATAAACTTCGAAGCTATCAGTAAAAAATATAAATACAACAATACTTAGACCGCCGCACCAACTGTATATAGGTGCTGGAGCAACTTGCCACAATATTACAGAAAAATAAAGAGTGAAAAATAAAGCACTACAATCAAAAAATAAGCCTAAGGCCTGGAGCTGAGAGTGGTATGGCTTTATAAAGCCATCTGGTTTCGACCTTATGGCTGACATAATGGATAAATCAATATCATTTTTCATCAATTATTTTTCCTGTTCATTAAAAATGAAACTAACAACACAATATCATCAAGATTAATTAAAATTATTTATTAGTATTAAGTTTTTGCATATGAGTACCTATAGACGTATTTACCATACCCATATCTGCCTGATTGTATAGTTACGTCATTCATAACTACACCCTGGATTGTGGTTCCAGCATGCTTTAATTGCTGCACCGTTTGCTCTAATTCACGCATATGGTGAGTATTGTCTTTGACAATAAGTAGAGTTGTACCAACTTGTCGGCCCATAATAGCGGCGTCAGTCACAGCCAATACTGGCGGAGCATCAATTATCACATAATCAAAATATTCAGAGGCTTGCTTGAGTTTATCTTCAAAGGTTTTATGTAATAACAGCTCAGATGGATTAGGCGGATACTCACCAGATGTAATTATTGCAAGATTTTCTACTGCCGTTTTTTGAATGAAAGAGAATATATTCTCATCTCTTGTAATAACTTCGGATAAGCCATTTTTACGAGATGCACCTACATACCTATGTAATGTGCCTCTACGCAAGTCAGCATCAACAACTAAAATTCTTTTACCAGAGCTTGCAAGTACCGCCCCTAAATTTATAGAAGTAAATGTTTTACCAATATTGGGGCTTGGACCTGTGATCATGATAATGTTATTACTGGCTTGCCTCAATGAAAACTGTAAACTTGTGCGTAAGCTTCTAAGACTCTCAATAGCTTCATCGTCTGGATATTCATGTGCCAAAATACCAATTTGGCCACCAGTTTTCTTGGCGTATTTATTCATTTCTACTTGAGCATTACTTCGAGTTACGGCGGAATAAACCGAAAGCCCAAGTTTGCGCTCGATCTCATCCGGATCGTTTACACCACCTCGGAGTGAATTTAAAACAAAAGCGAGAAAGGTTCCAAGCCCCAAACCAACCATCAATGAAATAGCTATTATGGTTACTTTTTGTGGCCTTACTGGCACATTAGGGGTATATGCATAGTCGATTACTCGTACACTACCAACAGTGCCTGCTTTGGCAACCTTGAGTTCTTGGGAAGTATTCAAAAGTTTGGTGTAGAGCGCTGTGTTGAGCTCTACATCTCGAGATAATCGTAAAATATCTCTTTGTTTCTTAGGAAGATTATCGGTACTGGCATCTAATTTTTTATTTTCTTGCTGTAATATTCGAATTTTTCCATCAAGTGCTTTTATGATTGGATGAGCGGGTTTGAATTTTTTTCTTAACTCATCTCTTTGTTGCTCAAGTTCGAGTAGAGCATCTGAAACTTGGCTTATATCTAAAAGCATGGATTGAGTTTCAGCTGCTAAATCGACTGAGCCTTCTTGCATTCTGTATTCGTTGTAGGCATTTTCTGCCGCATCAACTTGTTCTTTAAGCGGCGGTAACTGCTCATCTAGAAAATTTAAAGATAACTGCGCCTCTGCAGAACTACGGGCAATATTTTGATCCACATAGATATCTGCAAGGGTATTGAGTAAATCTTTAGCAAGCTCAGGCCTTGGGCTAATGTAATCTAGCTGTAACATACTGGATTTCTTACCTTTTTCAGTAACGTTTAACCCACTTTGTATTGTGCTTATCATTTTTACAGTTGGTAATTTTGTCAGTAAAAACTCTGTGCCAGGCCTTGCTTTTAAGCCTGAAACAAATAATAAGAACTCAGTGTTTTCAGCTTTTGGTTGTTTTTCAATCTTAAATGAATTACTGCCTTCAGATTGGTTTTCATCTGATACAGGCTCGGCTAACTCGGCAACTTTACCCACAACGCCGTTAAGCAAAATCTCACCTTTTGAGTCCAGCAATTCATATGCACCGCCTTGCTTAACTTTCAATGTTAGCTTTTGACCAACAAATTTTTCTGGCACATTAAAATAATCAACATTAAGTTTTTCACCGCCCCAGGCATAACTTTTTTGCCCAAATCGAGCTTTAGACACGCCGGGATACTTAGATTCAAACCGTCTTGCAACAAAGTCACCAATAACTGGAAAACGTTTTGGCTCTATATTGATATCAAGAGACAACTGCTTTATGGCTTCGCCTACTACCATTCTGGAAGAAACCAATTCTAGCTCTGCCTGAATATTAGTTGTGCCTTCAAATATTGTTGCAACATCCTCAAGAGCCGGCAACCCGCCACCCTGCTCATCTTCTATTTGTATAAGCGCATCAGCTTTGTAAAGTGGGGTAGCAATAAATGAATAACTCACACCAATCAATGTACATATTGCAGTTATTATTAATATAAGCCATTTATATTGCAAAATTATGCCGATATACTCGCCAAAATTAATGCTGTCTTCTTCTGGGGAACTAACCATGACTGGGTTTCCCGAATATATATTTTGTTGTGAACTCATCGTATACTGCGCCTGTTAAATAGTGGAAAATCTGTATTTGAGGCATTATTAAGAGTAGCAATAGTTCCTGATACATTATTGATAACACGTGACCAACGGACAACTTTCGCAGCATCAACATAAACTACATCTCGGGCCAATAAAGGGAAACGATCAGCTAAGATGAGAGCGTCTGGCGTTCTGGCATCTAGATGGAATATTTCTGGTTTATTATCTGCCCCGTTACTTCGAATAACATATACCTGACTTGGATTTGAAGTTGATTCATTAACCCCTCCCGCATCACTAATTGCCTCTGCTAGAGATTTACGATTTTTATTAAGAAAATATGATCCTGGAGTATTCACTTCACCAAGCACAAATACTTTATTCAAAACATCATCCCATACGTTAACCACATCGCCTGACTGTAAAACTACATTCTGCGAGGCATCACCATTTTCATACAGGGAAAGAAGATCAATTCTAAAAGTTTCACCGTTGCGAGTTAAAGTTACGTTGCTACTATCGGCATTTTCTGTAAAACCACCTGATTGGCTAATCATCTCCATTACAGTTGGTTTGATATTGGTAATTGTTGCAACCTGTGGTTGCTTGACCTCACCCACAACATACACTCGTTTGCTATTATAAGCTGCCACTCGAACATCGAGCTTCACAGATTCAATATACCGACCAAGCCTTTGCGTTAATAATTCTCGAACTTCAGGGAGGGCTTTACCAGCAACATTGATTTTTCCAGCATAGGGGTAATATATTGAACCATCAGCACCAACCAAAGTCCCCGACTGTTCAGCTGTACGCTCGGAACCGGCTGGTATGGTGAGCTCAGGATGCTCCCAAACGATAATGGATAAAACATCTGCCGGCCCAATGGTATACTCGTAATCGTCAAGCATGGGACTTGTGCCTGAAAAGTCTTCAGAGCCTTGTTTGTTTTGCTCAGTCATTGGCTGTTCAAAAAGATTTTTAGGGTCGGTTAAAGATTCTAACTTGACTATAAGTTGAGCATCTATAGACTTGATTTTGGCATAACTTGGTGCTGTTTCATCAGGTAACAACACGCTCGACTTATTTTTCATGCCATAAGTTGACATGCCCAAAGGTCCAGCACAGCCTGTGGTGAGAAATAACATTGAAACAAGAGATATACTTAGGATGCGATTCACAGAGACCACCTTGTCAGAACAATAAGTAAAAATTTAAACATCGAGCTTACTGAGCTCTTAGTCAGTATTTGGCGTACAACATTAAACTAAAAGCGTTATTAGAATGGCATTATACATAAGACGCCACCAATAACAAATTGTTGGTAACATAACAGCTACACAATGAATAAACGTTTAATTTTAATAAAACTGATTATAAAATCAGTAAACTATCAGTAAACTAATAGTGTTGATTGAAAATACCTTGAATTGAATAATGGAATGATTTGAGAAGCGTCTCAAGAAAAAGTTCCAAAACCTTAAAACTTTCATATGATTGCATCTATTTGGAGCCCATTAAAGTGAATTATTGTATTTTAGTTGTGTGTATTGGTAACATTTGTCGAAGCCCTTTAGGGGAGTATGCTTTTAAAGAAAAGTTTAAAAGTCAAGAGTTTTCTATTAAATCTGCTGGTTTAGGTGCTTTAGTAGGTTATCCAGCTGACCCACTAGCAATCGAAGTAGGCCTTAAAAATGGGCTTGACCTGTCGCAACATGAAGCCCAGATGTTAAATCAAAAGTTGGTTAACGAATCAGATTTAATCTTGGTGATGTCTGCCAGACAAAAACAAACGCTCATTGAAAAGTTTTCTACAGCTCGCGGCAAGGTATTTTTGCTCTCAGAAACCCAAGCTATTGCTGATCCATTTCAAAAAGGCATAGAGCATTTCGAAGAAGCTTGGCAGCTTATTGAGCTTGGAGTTGAAAGCTGGGTAAAAAAATTAGCTTAGCATTATACAATGAACATGATTCCAATGCCTAACGAGTACACACTAAATACAGTTTTTAAACGAGTCGAGGATACTTTATAGGTTAAGTTTACCCCTAATCGCGAGCATATTAAACTCATACTCAAAATAGCAAGAACTCCTGGTAGAAAAACATAGCCATAGGCAAATGCGATGTCTGAAGTTTCTTGCAAACCCGTAAATGCAAAGCTCAGACTCGCAACTATCGCTAATAAAACCCCAAGAGTTGAAGAAACTGCAATTGCTTCTTGCATTTTGAACTTACGCCAGGCAAGAAATGGCACGGTTATGGAGCCGCCCCCAATACCAAGTAGGCTTGAAAGTATACCAATACAAAAACCGCTTAAGCCACCTAAAAGTTTTGGCATATGTGGCGACTCACTCTTAGCTTTTGTTTTTTTCCGGAAATCTTGTCCGCTTGCGAGCAGCAGTTGTACACCAACCACTATTTGAAATACCCCAAATATTTTTTCAAGTATCAACCCGCCCATATACTCAGCTAAAGGTGCACCAAATAAAGAGCCTAAAATAATACCTGGTGATAACATCATGACAAGTGGCCAATTGACCCTGCCAAGCTGTAAATGCCTGTAAACCGCGCTAATACCAGTGAATGGAATGGTTGCTAAAGAGGTTGCTATAGCCATTTGCATAGCAAACCTTTGCTCAATACCAAGATCTGGAAAAGCTGCAAAAATTAACAAGGATGCAGGCACAATAATTGAACCACCACCAATCCCTAGTAATCCAGCTGCAAAACCAGCAATGACGCCAGTAAGCATAAATAATACCAAAGACATCCACTCACCTCTTTATTGTGATTCTCACTAGAAGAACTATCATGGTTTCCACCAGGACTATATTGAAGCTTATCAGGGCGATTATAGTTTCAATCGCTATTATATTCCGTTAAAAATTTATGCTTTCATAACACTTTCTGGAATTTTAAGTAGAGTTCAGGGTATCATAGCCTTTACTCATTGATTGCAACACAAACTATTAATGTATTTCACAAACTAATAGTGTATTTCACAAATTAACATGACTTATTAAGGTAAATATTATGGATATAATTCGTAAACTACTTGGCGACAAATTTCACGACCTTACTCAATCTCTAGTAAATAGTGGGTTTAGTACCGCAGAAGCTGAAAAATTTATACCTGTAGCCGCTAAAGATGCTGTGAGCGCATACCAGGACAATAAAGAAAACGTTGATACCACAAATATTTCCGAAACGGCGCAAACACTCTTGTCTTCTATTAATCTTAACGATCTTGCTGTTAAAGCTGGGGTTAGCCCTGAACTTGCAACTAAAGGCTTAACCTCGATCATGCCTATTTTGCTCCAACTCGCCGAACAACATAAAGATAAATTATCCATGCTTTCTGGTTTTGGGAATTCAAATCTAGGCAATATGCTCGGAGGCTTCGCTGGTAAATTCCTTGGGAAGTAACTCTTTTGAACCATACACTCGCACTATTTGACGCCTGATGAATTCAACAACTAAACCATCAAGTAAACAGCGACCTGTTGTTTTTTTAATGGGTCCAACTGCTGCAGGTAAAACAGCTGCGGCTATGAGCCTATGTGATCGTAATTCTCAAGCCACTTTGATCAGTGTTGATTCAGCTATGATTTATCGTGGCTTAGATATTGGTTCGGCAAAACCCAGCCAAACAGAACTTAAAAGTTACCCACATGAGTTAATCAATATACGCTCAGTCGTTGAAAGTTATTCAGCTGCAGAATTTAACACAGACGCGACTCAACTTATTCATACAGCTCATGAGAATGATCGAATTCCAGTTTTAGTTGGTGGCACCATGCTTTATTTTAAAATATTATTGCAAGGAATTTCAGACCTGCCAGCTTCTGACTCGGTGATTCGTAAACAAATTGAAAACGACACGCAAAACAATGGCTTAGCTTGGCTCTTTGATCAGCTACGAATAATCGACCCTGAAACTGCAGCCAGGTTACACTCTAATGATAAACAAAGAATTCAACGCGCATTAGAAGTTCATGCAATCTCTGGCAAACCCTTATCTTATTGGTACTCTAAAGAATACTTTGGTGAAAACTGGGATAAACACGCTTTAAGCCAATCTGCATTTTCCATATTGCCCATTGCTTTAGCTCCTCCCCAAAAAAGCCAATTACACCCGCGAATCGAACAGCGCTTCCACCAGATGATTGCATATGGCTTCTTAGAGGAAGTGGAAGAACTTATGCAAATAGCTGGAGTTACAGCTCATTTACCGGCTATGCGTTGCGTTGGTTATCGACAGGCCTGGCAGTATTTATCTGGCGCTATAGATGCCAAAGTATTTGAAGAGCAGATGCTGGCTGCAACTCGCCAACTTGCCAAGCGTCAAATGACTTGGCTTAGAAGTTGGTCACAACTCAATTGGGTTGACCCCTTTGCAACTGACCATAATGACCAAATTGCCCAACTCTTATCTCAGCATCTTAATAAGCACTAATTCTTGGCTACATAACCTTGCAAAGTACGCTTAACTTCCCCATGTATATTATGAGCCCATGTAATGAATTGATTCCAAGCGGAGTACGGTGCTATGCGTCCTGAAAAATTTACCAATGCCATGCAAGCTGCTTTAGCTGATGCACAATCCTTAGCATTAACTAATGATCACAACCACATTGAACCCGAACATTTTTTTTATGGGCTCATGGTTCAACCACAAAATACCGTTAGGGCATTGCTTGAGAATCTTCAAGTCAATCAACCAAAGCTTAAACAAGGCTTATTGAATCGCATCAAGGCTATGCCGACTATTGCTAATCCAGACGGTGATATTAGAATATCAACAAATATGCTCAAGCTATTGAATATGGCTGAAAAAAAATCCATTGAGTTAAATGATCAATATTTAACAACTGAGGTCGTGCTGCTCGCAGCTAGTGAAGATACCGGCTCGATTGGTCAACTCTTAAAAGAGCATGGGATCAAGTCAAATAATTTAGTTGAAAATATAATAAAAATCCGTGGTGGTCAGGCGGTAGATTCAGAGCATAGTGAAGATAACCGTCAAGCATTGACGAAGTTTACTATAGATTTAACAGCTCGAGCAGAAGCCGGCAAGTTAGACCCAGTCATTGGTCGTGATGATGAAATACGTCGAGCTATTCAAGTACTACAGCGTCGCACTAAAAACAACCCTGTGCTTATTGGTGAACCAGGTGTTGGTAAAACTGCCATAGCAGAAGGACTCGCTCAGCGTATTGTTGACGGCGAAGTACCAGAAGGCCTTAAAAATAAAAAAGTATTATCTTTAGATATGGGGTCGTTGGTTGCTGGTACTAAATTTCGAGGTGAATTTGAAGAGCGTTTAAAATCAATTCTTACCGAACTCTCTAAAGAAGATGGCCGAGTCATTTTATTTATCGATGAGCTGCACACAATGGTCGGGGCTGGTAAGGCGGAAGGTTCAATGGATGCCGGCAATATGTTAAAACCTGCTCTGGCTCGCGGGGAGCTTCGATGTATAGGTGCAACGACTTTAGATGAATACCGACAGTATATTGAAAAAGATAAAGCATTAGAGCGCCGTTTTCAAAAAGTGATGATTGAAGAGCCAAATGTGGTCGACACTATTGCCATTTTAAGAGGCTTAAAAGAGCGCTATGAAGTTCACCACGGGGTTGATATTTCTGATTCTGCAATTGTCGAGGCGGCCAAACTGTCCCATCGTTATATTACTGACCGGCAGTTACCAGATAAAGCTATTGACTTAATTGACGAAGCGGCTAGTCGGATTCGTATGGAAATGGATTCCAAGCCAGAAGCCATGGATCGATTGGAAAGACGACTCATTCAATTAAAAATTGAGCGGGAAGCACTTAAAAAAGAAACCGATGCTGCCTCTAAAAGCCGTTTTATGGCTTTGGAAGATGATATCCAGCAAGTTGAGCAAGAGTTTGGTGAATACGAATCAATCTGGGCAACTGAAAAACTTATGCTTGGTGGTGAACAGCAAATTAAAATTAAACTAGACCAAGCCAGAATTGATATGGAGGCTGCCAGGCGAGCTGGCGACTTATCAAAAATGTCCGAATTACAATATGGCACAATTCCTGAACTAGAAAAACAATTGACGCAAGTGCAAGCGAGTGAAAAAACCACAATGCAATTGCTACGAAATAGAGTAACTGAAGAAGAAATTGCTGAAGTTGTCTCTAAATGGACTGGTGTACCCGTAAGCAAAATGCTTGAAGGCGAACGCGAGAAGCTATTACGCATGGAGGATGCTTTACATCATCGAGTTATTGGCCAAAATCGTGCAATTGAAGCAGTATCAAATGCTATTCGTCGATCCCGAGCCGGATTATCCGACCCTAATAGACCAAATGGCTCATTCTTATTTTTAGGGCCAACAGGCGTTGGTAAAACAGAACTTTGTAAAGCCCTAGCGGGGTTTTTATTTGATACAGAAGAAGCCATGGTGCGAATTGATATGTCTGAGTTTATGGAAAAACACAGTGTCTCAAGACTTGTTGGTGCCCCCCCAGGGTACGTTGGTTACGAAGCAGGCGGTTATCTAACAGAAGCCGTAAGACGTCACCCGTACTCTGTTATTTTGCTAGATGAAGTAGAGAAAGCGCACCCTGACGTTTTCAATATTTTACTCCAAGTGCTTGATGACGGCCGTTTGACCGACGGTCAAGGCCGCACAGTAGACTTTAAAAATACAGTTATTGTTATGACATCTAATTTAGGTTCGGATGTTATACAAAATATGCCTATTGATAAGCCCTATGAGGCAATGCGCGATGCGGTTATGGAAAAAGTCGCCCAACATTTTCGTCCTGAATTTATAAACCGCATTGACGATACGGTTGTGTTTCATAATCTATCAAATCAAGAAATACAACATATTGCAAAATTACAACTTGATATTCTTAATCAACGACTTGAGGAAAAAGGGTATCAATTAACAATAGCTGACGAAGTTGTTTCACTTATTGCGGATGCAGGTTTTGACCCAGTATATGGTGCTCGCCCACTTAAGCGTGCCATTCAGCAAGTTATTGAAAACCCATTAGCTCAAAAATTATTAGATGGTAGCTTAGCGCCAGGAAAAATCATTGCCGAAATGATAAATAATACAATTAATTTCCGAGCCGCATAAGTTCAGTTTAAGTGACCATTATACAGGAAGACCCTTACGTATATTATACCTAAGACCAGACTCTTTAGTTTAGTATTTACTAATCGTTGACATTAAAACTGTCAACATGATTAAAAAGCGTCCATATTATATGGGTGTAATGTATTTTCATATCAGTAAGGATCCGCACCATGAAAGAAAGATTATTTTTTTTAGTCAATGACGAAAAACAAGCCTTAGCTGTTGCAGATGAATTGACCAAAATAATCTCTAAAGACGATATTCATATTATCGCACGTCACGACAAAAAACTTATCAGCGAAGATCTGCCCGATGCCCAGTTGGATAAATCTTCTGACATTGCGGGCGCTGCAAAGCGAGGCGCGACCGTTGGGGGTGTGCTATTCGCCGGGTTAGCTGCAACTGTTATTCCACCTATAGGAGCAGTAGCAACTCTAGGAGTTATTGCTGGTGGGGCTGTACTTGGGTCTTGGTCATCAACTTTAATTGGTGTTAGCGTACCACATGATAATATAGAGGAATTTCAAGATAAGATTGATAATGGTCACATTCTTATGCTTGTTGATACCAGTGTTTCTCATACCGACGATCTCAAAGCTAAGATCGAAACTGCCGTACCCAACGCACAAATACATACCCGTGATATAGAAGTTTAATCTTAAATTGCGTTTAACAATTGGACTAATGAATAATAATTTTTAGTCCAATTTGTATTTTATCCTATATGTATTACCTACCCTAAATGATGCGTTTTTAAGCCACGGCTTTGTTTCAAACCACAACTGTGTGCAATAACTTCTACTTCTTCTTGAATATTTTTAACATACTGAGCAACTTTTATTTTTTTAGCACTTGGAATAAGCGCTCGTTGTAAGTCGGGATCATGGGTGGCAACACCGCTAGGACAGCTGTCTGTATGACATCTCATAGCTTGTATACAACCTATTGAAAACATAAATCCACGTGCAGACACCACATAGTCTGCGCCTGAGGCTAGGGCCCATGCAACCTCCCCAGCAGTCACTAATTTACCTGAAGCGATTATTCTGATCCTATCTTTTAAGCCCGCTGAATCTAATACCTCATTGACTTGTGGCAAAGCTTGGCGAATAGACATGGCTACTCTATCCATCAACATCATAGGTGATGCACCTGTACCACCTTCTGACCCATCAATAGTAATAAAATCTGGTAAAGACTGAGTGTCTCTTTGTTTCATTGCTGTGCACAGCTCATCAAACCAATGGATATTACCTACAGCAGTTTTAAAGCCTACTGGTTTAGTTGTGGTTAATTTCAAATAATTTATAAAGTCTAAAAGTTCTTCAATAGTACTAGCTTCTGCATGCCGGTTTGGCGATATAGAGTCTTTACCTTTGGGGATATTTCGAATTTTTGAAATTTCTTGTGTTACTTTTGAGCCAGGTAAGACGCCGCCTTTACCTGGTTTAGCACCCTGGCTTAATTTAAGTTCAAACATTTTAATCTGTGGATTAGCAGCTATATTTTTTAGCTTGTCTTCATCTAAGATACCAGCAACGTCGCGGATACCATATTTAGCTGTGCCAATTTCAAAAACAATATCACCGTTACCTTGTAAGTGATATTGACTTAACCCACCTTCGCCCGTGTTCATCCAACATTTCGCAAGTGCCGTGCCAAGCGACAATGCTTCGATTGCTGGTGCAGATAGGGAACCAAAGCTCATTGCTGACATATTAAAAAGCGATTGAGGCGTATAAGGGTGTTCGCTCAATGGACCAATTATCGGATGTGTAACTGGTTCAGCTTCGTCAGTGTTTATGGGGAATACTGCGCTTTTAAAGTAAAACTCTCGATCCCTATAAAAAAGTTCTGTGCCAAAGCTGCGTATATCTTTTTTACCAGCTGCGGCCTCTTGAACCCATTCCCGGGTATCACGGGAAAAGGGTTGACCTTCTCTGTCTGAATCAGATATATACCTACGAAAAAATTCACCAAGAGTTGTTGATATAGGTCGTAATCGAGCCAGCACTGGATAATTTCGTTGGATAGCGTTAGTGGACTGAAATTTATCATGTAAAAATAAAAAAATTAACACCAAGATAAGCAAACCGGTACTTAACACAAATAAGGTTGATAAAAAGTCCATTTGAAAATAAGTGCTCAAAACTAGTTCCTCCCAAAAAATATTTATTAATCACTGGAGTAATCAAAAATTTTAATGATTAACTCGCATTATTTATACAGTTTAAATTATAAGTTGTGACAATTTGCTACCTAACAATACATATCATCTCCAAAGCCATGAGATACTATAAATTAAATCGAATACAAATATATAATAGGGCACATCAAAAATGATAACCCTTGGTACAAATAGCCCAAACGAATCTGGAGCAACCCTTCAACAGCCTGCAAAAAATAAATCAAACTTGGCTAATGACTTTGATAAATTATGTAATGTTACACCATTAAAGTTCACAAGTGACAAACCTGCACCAAAAGCTCGCGCTTTAACATCTGATAATTCAATGCATTCACCAAGTCATACAAATAATAATTCCAGGCTAGACACTATTACGCCAGTCAACACTATCGATGTAAAACTTGAAAAAGCAATTGTTAAAGAAGTCACGCAATTTTATGATAAGCATGATTTATATCCAAAATCTAGTAAAAATAGAGTGAACCTACAAATAAGAGTTGTTGTTGCAGATGCTTTAAAAACCACTAAACGCTTATTTTTACATAAGCTTAGAAATCATCAAATTGGCCTTAAAGGCAGTTTTAACTATGCGCCATCAGCAATTGCCAAGGCCAAAACTGTCTCGAGTAGAGATTTGTTAATGAGATCGTCACCTTCTACGAATATACCTGAGGTACCCACAGACTTTGATAGTGATTCAATGCAAGTGCAAACCCTCTATACAGCATCGAAAGCTGAAAGAATTCAAGGTCATTATCAACCAATTCAACATGATATGTTAACAAATTTTGCCTGGATTTATGCGGGGATTACTAATGGTCAACTTAATAAGTCTGGCGATGCAAAACCAATCAATTTAGTTTTTTATAACCCACAATCTTCGGTTTTAGACCCTCAAGCAACTGATACATTGAATCATCAATTTGTTTTTCGCGATAACGATGTAGATTTGGGGCTGTCTGCATTAGGTTACGAGTTAGCTTTTCTGCAGGCCGCCGGATTTACAGTCGGCCCAAAAAAAATGGATATGAGCACAGACCTAACAAAAATACTACTTAACCCGCCCCAGGGAAAAATACCAAGCTTTGAAAAAATTATGCTTAAAGCTGCTAATGGATTTTTACAGCGAGATTTTAAACACCCTAAAAACTTAGCAAAAGATGTTAATAATTTTGTAAATCATAAAATAAATGACCCAACAGGATGGGGCTCTATTTTTAATTAAATTATCTATTTGATGCTTGATTGATTTGCTCTATAGCTGATTCAATTTCACCAAAAGAATGTATGGTTAGCGGCTGTGAGATCTGACTCTCTAAAGGCCAGTCATTTTGACGATAATTTGCCCATACTGGATAGATACCGAATTCTAGCGCGCCTTGTACATCTTCACGTGGATTATCACCAACGTGTATTGTCTCCTGTGCTTTAACACCCGCTGAGTTTAGTAGATGTTGAAACATTTGGGCATCTGGTTTTTTGGCACCAGTATCGGCTGGTTGAAAATGCCAATCAAATAAATGATCAAGTGCTACATGCTTCAAACAGGCATTGCCATTGCTTAGGGCAGCAATTTTATAGCGTTGGCCTAATCTATTCAGTACATCTATTACATTATTAAATGGCGTGACTTGTATTCTTTCAAGCCACATTTGATGGAAGGTATCTTCGGCTAAAGCCAAGGCAAGTTTTGCAGATACTCCACTTGAGGTATATAAATAACGTAAAATTTCAATCCGCATAGCGCTCATATCATGAGCAATTGCAGTGAGATGCTCTGCTTGCTGATGAGCTATTATTTGCCACTCACTTGAAGTTAATGGATCACGCTGAATACCTTGATCTTTAAGATTGTTTTCAAATACGCTATACATTCTTTGCTCTGCTTTATGAATAACATCATCTAAGAACCATAGCGTATCGTCTAAATCGAATGAGATGAGTTGTATTGTCATCGAATGCTTACCTCGTTTATATCACCCCAAAGGTACTGAATTAAACTCAATGCCACAAGTGGAGCTGTTTCGGTTCTTAATATTCGTGGGCCTAGACCAAGTAGAACAACACCATTGGTTGTAAGCTCTTCTATTTCTTGACAGCTGAAACCACCTTCTGCACCGACCAATAAATCAATACTAGTGTATGTTTGTTCGGCTAAAGGTTGAAAGCTTTGGCCACCGGGATGAAGTACTGCCTTGAGTCTAATTGATTGTTGTAGACTATCTGCTGAGTTTGATAATGCATAGGTGTAATCGGCAATACTTGTGGGTGTATTTAATGTTGGTAGATAGTTAAGCTCACATTGTTCACACGCAGCAATTAATACGCCTTGCCAGTGATTCAATTTTTTTTGGAGGCGTTCGTTTTTAAGTTTGATATCACCATATTCGGTGAATAATGGAGTAATTGCACTCACCCCTAGCTCTACACTTTTTTGTAACGCATAATCCATACGATCACCTTTACTTATACCAATGTAAAGGTGCAAATCTAAACCTTTTTTATCTACTTTATGGAAAGTAAGCAATTGTAACTCAATATTTTTTTTATCTATGCTAAGAATTTGAGCAGTACTTATATGACCTTGTCCTGAGAAAATAATAATCTCTTGATTGACCTTTAAACGCAGTACTCGAACTAAATAGTGAAAACGCTTATCAGTTGCAGGTAAAGTAAAAATTGATTCAACTTCACTTAACTCAACCCCTAATTCTGGAAAATATAATCGAATGTCGCGCATATCTATTGAGTCACTTATTCTAAAAAGCTTGAAATTGTCTTATGAATTTTGGACTGCCAGATCAATCCCTTCTATTGCTACTTTACCAAGGTGTTGAATTTCTTCTGGTGTAATAATATATGGTGGCATCATATAGACTACATTGCCAAGCGGTCTTAATAAGGCTTTATTCTTCAGACCATGCTCAAAAACCTTACGACCTCTTCTTTCTTGCCATGCAAATGGCTGGCGAGTTGATTTGTTGGCAACCATTTCTATGGCAAGTATCATACCTGTTTGGCGTATTTCAGCTACATTTGGATGATCAACTAATTCAGCCACAGAGTTGTACATGAGTTGACTGAGATGCTTATTTTTTTCAATGGTATTGTCAGATTTAAATAAACTTAAAGTAGCAAGTGCCGCTGCGCAGGCTAGTGGGTTACCAGTATAACTATGCGAATGAAGAAAAGCTTTTAATGAGGCGTAATTATCATAAAACCCCTGATAAATTGTATCGGTAGTCAGCACAACTGATAAGGGGAGATACCCACCAGTAATACCTTTAGAGAGGCACAGATAATCAGGCGTAATATCTGCCTGTTCGCAAGCGAATAAAGTGCCTGTTCTACCAAAACCCACTGCCACCTCATCGGCAATTAAGTGTACATTGTATTCATCACATAATTGCCTTAGTAGGGTTAAATAAATTGGATGGTACATTCGCATGCTACCAGCACATTGCACTAACGGCTCAAGTATTACAGCACATATTTCTTCGTGGTTATCCGTAATTGTTGCTTCCATGTGTTTAAACATTTTACGGCTATGGGCTTCCCAGCTATCATCGCCTCTTGTGTAACAATCTGGGCTTGGCACTCTTAGTGGCTCGAGTAATAGTGGACCATATGTTTTTTTATACAACTCAACTCCTGAAACTGCCAGAGCTCCGAGAGTTTCGCCATGATAGGCGTTATCTAAAGTAACAAATTTTGTTTTCTTAATTTGTCCAATATTAAGAAAATAGTGAAAACTCATTTTTAATGCTACTTCAACTGCTGAAGAGCCATTATCTGCAAAAAAACACTTTGTTAAACCTTTAGGAGTTATCTCAACTAATTGTTCGGCGAGCTGTATCACTGGTTCATGGGTAAAACCAGACAGGATGACATGCTCTAATTGACCAAGCTGTTGTTTAATAGCCTCGTTAATCGAAGGGTTAGCATGCCCAAATAAGTTAACCCACCAAGAACTCACCGCATCAATGTATTGATTGCCTTCAAAATCTTCAAGCCATACTCCCTTGCCGCTTTTGATTGGCACTAAAGGCAGTGTTTCGTGATCTTTCATTTGCGTGCATGGGTACCAAATGTGTTTGAGACCTCTTGCTGACATTAAAGCATTGTCTGTCATTTTTGGCGTTCCTTATCTGAGTTCTTACTATTATATTGGTTATTAGTAGAATATTTTAGTGTTTTGTAGATTGTTCAAAGTGTATTTATAAATAAGAATGTATTTACAAGTGAGAATGTATTTACGAGTGAGAGTATGTGCTTAAATTAATTCTGTGTTTTTACAAATAGCTAACGAAGGCGCTGATTTATTTAAGGTATAAAAATGAAAGCCTGGTGCACCTAATGTAATCAATTCCTCCACCATTCGAGACACAACCTCTTCACCAAGTTGCTGTATAGATTGGGAATCATCACCATAGGCAATAAGTTGCTTTTCAAGCCATCTTGGTATTTCTGCACCGCACATTTGGGAAAAGCGTGCCAGACGTGAATAATTAGTAATGGGCATGATTCCAGGTATAATTGGAATATGTATATCATGCTTATTACAGAGGTTCATAAAATGCTCATAAGCACTCGCGTTATAAAAGTATTGAGTAATTGCCGAGGTGGCACCGGCATCAACCTTGGCTTTAAAATGTAAAAAATCTTGATTATAACTTTGAGCTTGTGGATGCATTTCTGGATAAGCACCAACCTCGATAGAGAAATAATCACCTGCAACTTCTCGAATCAGTTTGACTAAATCTTTAGCGTAGGTAAACTCACCACTAAACACACCACTGCCAGATGGTAAGTCTCCCCTCAAAGCAACTATTCGCTGCACTCCATTGTCTTTATAGGTATTAATTAGCTTGATTAAATCCTGTCGTTCGCCACCAATACATGAAAGATGAGGTGCTGTGGCTATACCTGTAGCTTTTTGCGTGGCTAAAACTGTTTCTAATGTATTGTCCCGAGTCGTGCCGCCGGCTCCATAAGTTACCGAGAAGTAGGACGGGCTTACTGCTTTTAATAAATCTCGTTCTACGTCAAATTTAATGCGTCCTTCTGGAGTTTTGGGGGGGAAAAACTCAAAGCTAATTTTCGGTTTTTTAATATTAATTGAATTTTCGGTAGTCGATTGAGTTACCATAATTTCTTCCTTAAAACTCAAGTGCATATATAAAAAAACCGGCTTGGATACCCCTACCGGTTTTTTCACATTTAAAGATTCAGTTTATTAATATTTATACTCATGATTTTTAAACGGACCAGTTACAGGTACATAAATATAGTCTGCCTGGGTTGAAGTCAACTGTGTAATCTGGCCAGAAAACCCTTGAACCATATATTTGGCAACTTCTTCGTCAAGCAGCTTGGGTAAGACTTCTATGGTAATCTCACTATTGGCAGCATTATCTGCGAACTTTTTATCATATAAATAAATTTGTGCAAGCACTTGATTGGCAAATGAACCATCCATAATTCGTGATGGGTGACCTGTTGCATTACCTAAGTTAACCAAACGGCCTTCGGCCAATAATAATAGGTAATCATTACGGTCATCGCTGCGATAGATACGATGAACTTGGGGCTTTACTTCTTCCCATTGCCAATTTTTACGCATAAAAGCTGTATCAATTTCATTATCAAAGTGACCAATATTACATACCACTGCTCGAGGTTTAATAGCAGCTAACATATACTGATCACAAACATTAATATTACCTGTGGTTGTAACAATAATATCTATAGTGCTCAGTAGTTGCTCATTAATACATTCAGCTGTACCTGTATTTTTACCATCAATATATGGAGAAACAACTTCGTAGCCATCCATACAAGCTTGCATGGCGCAAATTGGATCGATCTCTGAAATTTTAACAATCATCCCTTCTTGTCGAAGACTTTGAGCTGAACCCTTACCAACATCACCATAGCCAATAACTAAGGCTTTTTTGCCAGAGAGCAGGTGATCTGTACCACGCTTGATGGCATCATTTAAGCTATGGCGGCAGCCATATTTATTATCATTTTTAGCTTTTGTTACTGAATCGTTGACGTTAATAGCTGGAACTTTTAATTTGCTTGCTTTCAATAGTTGGTGCAAACGAATAACGCCGGTAGTTGTTTCTTCAGTAATGCCATGAATATTTTTAAGTACTTGTGGGTATTTGTCATGCAACATGGCTGTCAAATCACCGCCATCATCAAGCACCATATTGGCTTCCCAAGGTTTACCGTCTTTGAGAATTGTTTGCTCAATGCACCACTCACCTTCTTCATTAGATTGGCCTTTCCATGCGTACACCGCAATACCGCGTGCAGCCATCGCTGCAGCAGCATGATCTTGTGTAGAAAATATATTGCAAGAAGACCAGCGAACTTCGGCGCCTAAATCCATTAATGTTTCCATTAATACTGCGGTTTGCACTGTCATGTGCAAGCAACCTAAAATTTTTGCTTGAGCTAAAGGTTGCTGCGCGCGATACTTTTCTCTTAGAGTCATAAGAGCTGGCATCTCGCTTTCAGCAATTTCAATTTCGCGTCGACCTAGATCGGCCAAGCTAATATCTGCTACTTTAAAATCGTCTTTTAAATTGGACACTGATTCTGCTTGTGGTGGTGACATAAAAATCTCTCTTCTACGTTAATAACAATGGTTTATTGATTTATAAATACGATAAACAGGCCAATATTAGGAGAGCTTACGGCTAGGTTGCTTGACTCAAGCCTAAGGTCACAATTTTAGAAACAAATTATTAAATGCCTGAATCCGCTCTTAATGCTTCAGCTTTATCAGTCTGTTCCCAAGAAAACTGCACATCTTCTCGACCAAAGTGACCATAAGCTGAAGTTGGACGATAAATAGGTTTTTTAAGATCTAAAGACTGAATTATACCTTTTGGTCTTAATTCGAAATGAGACCTCACGATATCGACTATTTTTTCATCAGAAATTTTACCTGTATTGAAGGTATTAATACTTATAGACGTCGGCTCTGCTATACCAATAGCATAGGAAATCTGGATCTCACATTTATCCGCAAGACCTGCTGCCACAATATTTTTGGCCACATATCGACCAGCATAGGCAGCAGAGCGATCAACTTTACTTGGATCTTTACCAGAAAAAGCGCCGCCACCATGTCTCGCCATACCACCGTATGTATCAACAATAATCTTACGGCCTGTTAACCCGCAGTCACCTACTGGGCCGCCAATAATGAACACGCCGGTCGGATTGATAAAATATTGTGTATCTTTATGCAGTAGATGTGCGGGCAGTACTGGTTTTATAATTTCTTCCATGACTGCTTCTTGCAATGTTTTCAAACCAACTTCAGCACTATGCTGAGTAGATAATACGACTGCATCAATGGCACATGGTTTCCCTTGGGCATCATAGCGGAAAGTAACTTGGCTTTTAGCATCTGGTCTTAAAAAACCCAAAACACCATTTTTACGAACTTCTGCCTGCCGGCGCATAAGATTATGAGCGTAAAATATTGGAGCAGGCATGAGTACATCTGTTTCTGAGTTAGCATAGCCAAACATTAAGCCTTGATCACCAGCGCCTTGTTCACGCTCTTGGCTTTCATCAACCCCGACCGCTATATCGTTTGATTGCTTACCGATGGCATTGAGTACAGCACACGAATCACCATCAAAGCCCATCTCAGAAGATGTATAACCTATAGATTTAACTACTTCGCGAGCTAAGGCTTCTGTATCAACCCAAGCGCTCGTAGATACCTCTCCAGCAATAATCACCATGCCGGTTTTGACTAAAGTTTCGCAAGCCACCCGTGCTTCAGGGTCTTGAGCCAGCATAGCATCAAGTATGGCATCAGAAATCTGGTCTGCAATTTTATCTGGATGGCCTTCAGAAACTGATTCTGAAGTAAACACACTATAATCTGCCATTAAAAATACCTCTTAGAAAGAACAAATCAATTAATAAGTCATTTAACTAGTGCTGCATCCTGTAATATTCACAGAGTCGACTTAAAATATTGCAAACAGGATAACATTTTTTAGAAAAACCATACATACTAGTGGTCTTTTTAGCAACGATTTAATCAATAAGCTAAAAAGGCGCTTCTACTAGCCCACGACTAATGCCAATACTACATAATTTTATTAAACCATATATCCATATAATAAAGGTTGTTGACGCTTTAAATCGTCCAGTTACAATAAAATATTCTTAAGCTGGTATCTTCAATTGAACTCTCAATAACAGCTTCGTTGAAGATTTATATCCCTAGTCTCAATTCAATTTTTTCTAATCGAGCTCAATATGACTGAATCTAATCAATTTCAACTAAAAAAACTGGAACAACATCGCAGCTTCAATGGAGCCATTACAACTTACCAGCATTCAAGCAAAGTTTTAGGTTGTGACATGTGTTTTTCAATTTTTATCCCCGACCTGACCAGAGACACTAAAATGCCTTTAGTAACTTTTCTGTCTGGTTTAACCTGTACGCATGAAAACTTCATTCATAAAGCAGGTGCACTTCAACATGCAGCTGCGCACAATTTAATTTTACTCATACCAGATACCTCACCCAGAGGCGATCATATTCCCGATAGCACTGATTACGATCTTGGCCAAGGTGCTAGTTTTTATTTAAATGCAACCCAAAAGCCATGGGTAGAACATTATCAAATGGAAACCTATCTTACGCTTGAGCTTCAAGAGCTTGTTGGTAATTCATTTCCTGTGAACCTCAAGCGACAAGGTATATTTGGACATTCTATGGGTGGCTATGGCGCAATAGTATTGTTTTTGAAACATCCAGAGCTGTATACAAGTATTTCGGCCTTCTCGCCGATTACTGCACCAACTATTGTGCCATGGGGTCAAAAAGCTTTTACACATTATCTTGGACCAAACCAGAGCTCATGGGCCGATTATGATGCCTGCGACCTGGTCTTGAAAGCAAACGATGAGCAAAAACAGACAGTTATTTTAATCGACCAAGGGCTGTCAGATCAGTTTTTAGAAAACCAACTTAAACCAGAGATTTTCAAAGAACATTGTGACCAGGCGCTACAATTGCTGAGCCTAAGGCTTCACAAAGGCTATGACCATAGCTACTATTTTATCCAAAGCTTTATACAAGATCATATTGAACACCATGCAGCCTTATTACACCCACAGGGGCTGTATGAGAGCAGTTAAATTCTGTGTCTAATTTAGTCGATATCTAACCTAAGCTAAGCTATTTATTATGATCATAATTTTTTATAATCACTATACTTATTTTAAGTACACATTAATAGCACCTGTTGATAGCCTTTTGAGTGTCTGTTAATTTTTCAAAAAGAAAATTGGCCTAACAAAGTGGAATACTTAAGTATCTCTAAATTTTGTAGCTCGATTAACTATTTGAACAAGGCATATAGATTTTCAGACAAGGCATAGTACTTGCAGCATAAATCCAACTTAGAGTAATTATTATGCAGACCGATGAAAACCAAAACCTAATCTGCAAGGCATTATTACTTGAAAAATGTGATAACGATAGAAAATCTATCGAGCATGCCCTGCAAAGAAGTCAAACACCTTTTGAATGCTCTCATGCCTACAGCTTGGCGGAATTAAATGATATAGAATCTAATGGTCCTTTTGATATAATTCTTACAGATCTAGATATTGCCGACTCCAGCGGTTTAGGCACTATTAGTGCCTTGCTTGAGAGAATACCTAATACGCCTATAGTTGTGCTTTCTGATATAAATAATGATTCAACAGCTCTTGAAGCGGTGCATGCTGGTGCTCAAGATTATATCCACAAGCGATACATAAGCGATGAAGCACTTATTAATCGTATTATTCGTCATGCAATCGAAAGGCATCAGCTTAGACAAGGGTTAGAAAACATACGTGATCGAGAACGTCACCTAGCTCATTTCGACCAATGTACTAATTTGCCTAATCGACTGTTATTTTTCAAACGAATTCAACAAGCCATTACTCAGGCAAAATACTTTAATGAAAAATTTGCTATTTTCTTTGTTGACTTGGACAGATTTAAACAAGTCAATGATTCTCAAGGCCACTCAGCAGGCGATGAAGTATTGCGCAACGTGGGTAAACGTTTAAGTGACCTAGTACGTAATAGCGATACTGTGGCCCGATTCGGTGGTGATGAATTTGTGATTATTTTGCAACATATTGATCACTCAGAGGCTATGAAAAGCTTAGCAACCCGCATGATTGCTGAACTTAACGAACCTGTTACTATCGATGGCCACTTGTGTCAAATTGGAGCAAGTATTGGCATAGCTACTTTCCCTAAGCATGGCAATACTGCTGAAGAATTACTCAAAAATGCTGATGTTGCAATGTATGAAGCGAAAAAGAAGGGTAGAAACAAATACCAATTTTTTAATAGTATTTTAGCTGATCAACAGTTTCGTATTTTTAGTTTAGAAAAATCTCTACGTGCTGCACTGGAAAACCCTAACCATCATTTTGCATTGAATTTTCAGCCCAGAATCCAGTTATCCACAGGCGAGATCGCTTCCGTTGGCGCACTGTTGCGCTGGAACCACCCTGAACTTGGCAATATACCACCCAATCATTTTATTCCACTAGCCGAAGATTTAGGTTTAATTGAACGAATCGATGAGTGGGTGCTAGAGGCTACCTGCCAGAAAGCTTTAGAATGGCAAACTATTGGCAATCATACAAGAATCAGTATTAACATATCTTCAAATTCAATGGCTCGATCACATTTTGTGAATCAAATAGTAAGTAATTGTCTTGCAAAATACGCAATCAATGGCCAAAGCTTGGAATTTGAAATTAGCGAAAATTTACTGTCTCAAAATGATCGAAAACAAGTTAAAAGTAATTTGAAAGCGCTTAAAGTCTTAGGCGTTGACCTTACCATTGATAACTTTGGCAAAGGCTTTGCGTCACTGAGTTTTTTGAATGAACTGCCAATTGATACTCTTAAAATTGATGGCAGCTTTATCTGTGATGAGCAAGGCACCCTCAAGAAAAAATCTTTACTCAAAGCTATAATAGCTTTAGCGAACGAACTTGGGCTTAAAGTAGTGGCTGAATGCATTGAAACTGAACATCAAATGAGTTTTTTGAAAGGCTTATCTTGTGACGAGGGCCAAGGCTATTATTGGTGTAAACCTGATCCAATGTGGAGCCCTTCGCCGATGGCGGCTAGGCAAAGAATGCATTAGGCTACAAGGCTGTGTGCAATTAGGACTATACGTTTTCAGACAAGTAATCTGTCTCAAAAGCTGATGAACTCCATTGTATTTCACACTTTCTCGACAGATTACTTGTCTGAGGACTATAGTTCCTAGAATCTGTATGGCATAGCTTTCACTCTCAAGGAATGGGTATAATCGGTACTATGATCTGTTAAGGAAGAGGATGAATGATCGATAGCCGAAAAATTACATATGCGAGTTATGCGCAGTCTCGTTTTCAAAAAGCCATGATTCACTGCCTTGAAATGCTCACGGGGCGTGGCGCCTTGCAAAGGCTGTACGATGCTCTGGTTGATGAATCTTTAAAAGATACCTCTTTTTGGCAGGCTGCTGTGGAAAGGCTCGAATTAAGTATCGATACTGATATGTCTCAGCTTATGTCTGTGCCTGAAAATGAACCTTTAGTAGTTATCGCAAACCATCCTTTCGGGGTTGTAGACGGAATTGCTATATGCCACCTTATTTCTTTGATTCGACCTAACTTCAAAGTTGTTTTAAATCATGTACTTTGCCAAGATTCACGTATTGATCGGCATGTATTGCCTATTGATTTTGGTACCAATAGAGCTGCGAAAGTCAATAACCTCGCCACTCGTAAAGCTTGCCTTAAGGAATTAGGTGCTGGTGGCACTATAATTATTTTTCCTGCAGGGGGCGTTTCAACGGCAGAAAAAGTCTTTGGCCTTGCAACTGACCTGTATTGGAAGCCATTTACAACCAAACTTATTGAAAAAAGCAAGGCCAGCGTACTGCCAATTCGTTTTCACGGGCAGAATTCTTGGTTATTTCATTGGGTGAGTAAGTTTAGTCTTACTCTAAGAGTTGGTATGCTAGTTAAAGAAGTCAACAATAAAATCAACTCAACTATTAAAACTTCTATTGGTAATCTGATACCCTATTCAGAGCTAGAACCGATGGAATCCACTGAAGCCAAAACCCAGTATTTAAGAGATCGAGTGTATAGCTTGGACCACCATTAAACTTTTCGTTGTCGACTGCACGTTTGGAACAAACTATGCTTCAATTTCCCCAAATAGACCCAGTTGCTTTGCAAGTGGGTCCCTTAGCTATTCATTGGTACGGCCTTATGTACGTCTTGGCGTTCTTAGCCAGCTACTTATTAGCGAGTTATCGTGCTAATAAGAATCATGGTGGCTGGAATCAAGAACAAGTTAGCGACCTCATGTTTTATGCCATGTTAGGCGTCATTGTTGGCGGTAGACTTGGTTATTTTATTTTTTATCAACCGCCTGCAAGTTATCTACTTGATCCATTGAGAATTGTAATGGTACAAACTGGTGGCATGTCCTTTCACGGCGGTATGCTTGGTGTAGCTGCTGGTATTGCTTTTTTTGCTCATAAATATAAACGCCATTTTTTAGATATTACTGATTTTGTAGTACCAATTGTACCCCTTGGGTTAGCCTTCGGTCGGATTGGTAATTTTATTAATGGCGAACTCTGGGGTAGGCTGACTAGCCCAGACTTCCCTTTAGCAATGGTTTTTCCGCACGTTGATCAGCTCCCAAGGCATCCGTCCCAACTCTATCAAATGGCATTAGAGGGCTTTTTGCTATTTGCATTTTTATGGTGGTATTCTAGCACAATTAGACCTAGAGGCCGTGTATTAGCGCTATTTCTCATTGGTTATGGTCTTGCCCGTTTTATTGTAGAATTTGTTCGTCAACCAGATGCTCACTTGTCATTTATTGCTCTTAATTGGGTTACAATGGGCCACCTCTTAAGCTTACCAATGATTATTGGTGGTATTGGTTTGTATATATATTCGTGTCGCATGCAAAGGAAGTCTAATAATGAAAAATTATCTTGAACTTATTCAAAAAATCAGAACCGAAGGTACCTTTAAGAGCGATCGTACGGGCGTTGGTACCTATTCAATTTTTGGCCATCAAATGCGTTTTGACTTAAGCCAGGGCTTTCCACTGGTGACAACCAAAAAAGTACACTTAAAATCAGTTATTGGTGAGTTACTTTGGTTTATATCTGGCAATACTAATGTAAAAGCACTTCAGGCAGCAGGTGTGTCAATTTGGAATGAATGGGCCGATGAAAATGGTGATCTTGGGCCAGTGTATGGTAAGCAATGGCGCTCTTGGGCTGGGCCAGACGGACAAACAATTGACCAGCTTAAAAACGTTATCGCTGAGATCAAATCAAACCCAAATTCAAGACGTTTATTAGTCAATGCGTGGAATGTAGGTGAACTCGAGCAAATGGCATTACCACCATGCCATTTGTTGTTCCAGTTTTATGTGACCCAAGGTAAATTATCTTGCCAGATGTATCAACGCAGTGCAGATGTATTTCTTGGTGTACCATTTAATATTGGTTCTTACGCTTTATTAACTCAGCTTATTGCTCATTGTTGTGATTTAGCACCAGGTGAATTTATTCATACCCTTGGAGATGCCCACCTTTACGCCAATCATATTGAACAAGCTGACCTGCAATTGTCTAGAGCCCCTAAAGGTTTACCACAATTACGCTTAAACCCCGCTCAAAAGGACTTATTCGCTTTTACTGCAAATGATATTGAAATTTTAAACTACGAAACTCATCCACATATAAAAGCACCTGTAGCCGTCTAAAGGCTACTTCTTATTTAATCACAGTCAATATTTGAAAAGCATGCACAATCAATTTCAACCTGCAAATAAAAATCAACCCGAAAATCAATCTCACCTCAAAGATCGTAAGCAAACAATTACTTTAATAGCTGCTATGGCCACAAACGGGGTGATTGGTCGAGACAATACTATGCCATGGCATTTGCCGAATGACTTACGACATTTTAAGCACAAAACCATGGGTAAACCAATTATCATGGGTTCAAATACCCTTAAATCGATAGGTCGGCCTTTGCCTGGGCGAACAAATATTATTTTATCAAAAAGCTTAACATTAGCAGCGATAGAATCTATGTTAACAAACTCTATAACTCAATCTAAACCTTACGATTGGCAAATCCTCATTGCTCAATCACTACCACAAGCCATTGCAATGGCACAGGAAATCGATAAAGATATTTTTGTAATTGGCGGCGGGCATGTTTATGAGCAGTCGTTTCAATATGCAACCCATTTAGCTTTGACAATTATTCACTCTGATATTGAAGGCGATACTTATTTTCCTGCCTGGGACTCAACCCAATGGAAGGCTATAAAAGAAGAGCATCATGAACCTGATGATGCGCACCAGCTCAGTTATAGTTTTGTTGACTATGAGATTATTTAATCACCAAAATACTTGTTATCATACAATATACTGAGTTATCCAAGACGTAGTTACCCGTCTTGATGCATGCCGTACACTCTCATTAATTCAAGGGTCCAGATCATATGTTTACCGATATATTCAAACCTGCTTGGCAAAGTACTAACCCAAATCGGCGCCGTAAGGGAATAGCTCGTTTAAACCCAGAAATTACTGCAGAAGCTGATACTCTGTATGCGTTAGCATCTGAGGACCCGGAACAAAGCATACGATTGGCAGCGATTGAGCGTATAAAACTCATTACTCTATTAGTTCGATTACTCAAAAACGCGCCTACTTCACTTGAACAAGATAAACTTGGTCGCATGGTAACCTCGGCAGCCATAAGCGAGGTGCAAAATATCCAAGGTTCCCTTAAAGCTGTAGAGCTTATAGATATGGATGATGATCTTATACGCATAGCTTTTGATGCTAAAATTACTGAGGTGCAATTAGCAGCGGCTGATAAAATTGAGCATTGTTATCATCTTTTAAAATTAGCTTCTGAACACCCCTTATCAAAACTAAGATTATCAGCTGCGCAACGAATTGAAGCAACTGATTCACTACAGACCTTGTTTAATGCATCAAAAGGTAAAGACAAGAGTGTATGGCGGGTTGCTAAAGAGAAACTGGATTTAATTCGCCAATCAGATCAAGAGCGTGCCAGCCAGCAAAACAAAGCCGACACTCTTTTCATTGACCTCAAAAATCTATCAACCCTAGCTGTAGACCCATTATTTAAGCAAAAATGGCTATTACTACTTGATCGATGGCACCAGATACCCAATCCCCAAAAAGAACATCTTACTGATGAATTTGCAGCTATTACTCAAGCAACACAAGTAAAAATTGAAGCTTTTGATCAAAAACTTGCTGTCGAAAAAAGTAATGAAGACCCAACTGAAGATGCTCGTCTTGATCAAGCTGAAGCAATTAAATTAATCTTAGAGTCTTTAGATATACTCAATGAATTACCCGCAGAACAAATAGATATTCCATCGCTTAGAGCAACCTTAACAACCCAAAAGTCTCGTTGGGAAAGCGCCTGTGAAACTCTTCAACCAAATGAAACACAAGAGTCACAATTCAACGAAAAAACCAAAGCCCTACAAGATGGTTTAGCAGGCTTATATTCCCTGCGCAAAAAAGCCGATGAAATTGAAGCGCTTAATCAAGTATTATCCACCACAGCAGCTGATGATCTTGCAACTAACATGGACCTCTACCGACAAGCTCGTAATATTAAAAAAAATATCGAATGGCCTAAAAACGTTGCTGAACCTAAAGATTTAAGAACTTTACGTAAAGACTTAGAGTTACTTGAAGAGCGAAAAAATCGTCAAGCAGATATAATTCAGTCTATTAATGAGTCTATTGCTCAAGAAATTACACAACTTACTGACTCTATTGAACAAGGTAAGCTCAATGAGAGTGGTAGATCAGCTCAAAATATAAGCAAGCTTGTTAATAAATTACCAAATAAAGATGCAGATGAAGTGCACCAACAAATAAAACCTTTAATGAATCAGCTTGCTGAGTTAAGGGATTGGCAAGCATTTGCCGCACAACCTAAAAAAGAGGCTTTAGTTGCGTCAATGGAAGCTTTAGCCAACGAGCTGGACAACCCCTCTGACCCAACTGTTAGATTAGAATATATACAACGATTACAAACTGAATGGAAGCAATTGGGTCGTTTGCCAAATCCTACTGAACAACAGCTCTGGGATCGATTCCAAAAAGCATCAAAAACTGCTTTTGAACCTTGTCGAGAAAACTTTATTGAACAAGCTGATACACGAGAATTTAATAAACAACAACGTGAAACCATGTGTAGCCAACTGCAAGACTATCTTGATAATTATAATTGGAGTCAGGCTGATTGGCGTAGCGTACAAGAAACTGTCAAGCTGGCACGAGTGGAGTGGAAACAGTATCAACCTGTTGATCGTAAGTATCATCGTGATTTAGAAGATAAATTTTATACTATATTACATTCTATTAATGAGAAGCTGGACACTTATAAGCAAACCAATTATCGTTTAAAAACTAAAGTTTTAGAGCAAGCTAAGCCACTACTTGATAAAGAAGACGTTGAATCCACCACATTAGAAATTAAAGCCTTGCGAGATCAATGGCGTAATATTGGTATGTTACCTGCTGAGCATTATAAAGCTATGAACAATGAGTTTCATGCAATTTTTGATCAGATTATGAATCGTAAACAAAAGCTTTGGTCGGATATTACAGCTCAGAAAAAACATAACGCTCAGGCAATTGAAGAAAAAATTCAAGTATTACGAGATATTGTCGATGAAAGTAATAACCAAAAAATATTTGAATATCGCAAAGAAATAAACCATTTAGACTCATTGTTTACCGAATACCAACCATTATTAGCAGCTGACAATAAACAACTGCAAAAAAGTATAGATACATTAAAAAAACAGTTTGATAAGTCGCTGCAGTTAGCTGAAAACGAAAAACATCTCAATGAATTTGATGCAGTACAGCAGCGCGCTTTAATTGTAATAGAACTTGAGAATCAGGTGCTTAATCAAAGCCTTACTACTGGTATTATGCAAGAACTTACCGAGCGCTGGAACAACGTCCCAGAACCAAATAACACCGCAAGTACTCGCTTAAACGCACGCTTTGATGCAGCAGTACATGCCTTTGATCAAAATAAGCTTAATATTTTACAAAACTCTATTGAGCAGGCAGAGCGTTATGCCCAAGAAGTGTGTATTTTGGCTGAAATCACAGCTGAAGTTGACTCTCCAGCGAGTGATACTGATCAACGCATGCAGCTGCAAGTCAATCGTTTAAACCAATCACTACAAAACAAGCAACAAGCATCACATATGGAACTGAACGAATTTCAGCAGCTGGAATTAGAATGGTATATAACGGGCCCTCTAAGCCATAAAGTTCGATTACCCTTAGAAAAACGCTTTGAGATCGCCCGTCAAAGCTATCTCAGCAAAGCCACCTAAGTAAAGCGACTTAACTCACATAACTTGAAACAACCGCTCAACTGAAGCTTGTGAACTCAATGACTATGGAAGCTAAATCTGATGGAACACATACAACTCACCAAACAACTCTGGTCAAGTAAAGAAGCTCAGGCAATTGATCAATATTTAGTTGCCAGTGGTATTCCAAGCTTTTCATTAATGACCCAAGCTGGCACCAACGCTTGGTCACAATGCAAAGATCGTTGGACTCAAATTCAAGGTGTGGTTGTATTTTGTGGGCCTGGTAACAATGGTGGCGATGGCTGGGTATTTGCCAGCACTTGTGCCCAAGAAGGCATTCCCACCATAGTAATTGATATATCCCACCGCCCCCTCATTGGCAACGCAGCTCTGGCCGCAGAGCTTGCCCGCCAAACTTTGGGCCTGGAAGTAATTGAGTTTAAACAAGACGCTGTAATCGAAAGCCTTGAAGAAACTTTAAAGCTTTGGACCTCACAGCTGGCTGTAAATTTAAAATCCCTTTATCCGCCAAGTCAATTACTCATAGTTGATGCCATCTTCGGGGTTGGTCAAAATAAACCCCTTGAATCCCCCTACGTTGAGTTGATTGAAACTATTAACACCCATAGTTGGTCGCAAGATTATGCAGATATTTTCCCCTTAGCTAACACGAGCTTGTCGGTGGAAATGCAAGTCAATTCTCTCGCCAGCTTAGAGTCTTTAATCATTGCGTTAGATGTACCAAGTGGTATTGATCCCACCTATGGACACTCGCTTGGATCTTGCCATGTATTAGCTGATCTCACTATTACTTTTATAGTACACAAACAAGGTTTATTTAGGGGTGAAGGCAAACATGCTGCAGGTCAAATACTTATAGAACCCCTGGGGCTAGAGCTTTTAGGCGTTAAAGCATTTAATCCTCAAATTCGAGAAGAACAGGTTTTTACTTATAAACCTATTAGTGGAAATACTCGCTATAGCAATAATGAAAAAAGCTATTTACAAAATACCCATAAAGGTACTTTTGGTAGTGTCACTTGTATTGGTGGCTATGAAGGCATGGGGGGCGCAATTATTTTATGTAGCGAAGCTGCAAGCTTAAGCGGAGCTGGTAAAACAATAGTTGTTTCACAACCCTCAACTTGCCAAGCAATTATGATGAGATCGCCTCATATTATTACGGAAACAGACATAGAAGCTCTTGATTCACATTGGTTAACAGCATCAACTCTAGTCGTTATTGGCCCTGGGCTTGGTAAAACTGATTGGGCTGAATCTTGTATGCACAGTGTTTTTAAACAAGACGTACCCTGTGTATTTGATGCTGATGCTTTAAATTTAATCTCAGACAATGAGTCAATTCGAAATCATTATTTTCAATGGATCAGCCGAAATTCTGATGATAAACCCTCAAGCTACAATAAACTTTCAAGCTCTACGAGCGTTATGACGCCACACCCCAAAGAAGCTAACCGGCTTATGCCCGATTATTCGAATCCTTTTAAACAAGCCATGGCTATTAGTGAACTTTATCAAACAGTCTGTGTATTAAAAGGCTTTGGTAGTATTATTGCCGACTGGTCGACGAATACATTATTAGTCTGCGAAACCGGTAATTCTGCCTTGTCAAAAGCAGGCCAAGGTGACACTTTAGCAGGCATAATTGCAAGTTTCCTAGCGCAGGGTTATTCAACTTTAGATGCAACCGCCATTGCGGTTTGGGCGCATGGTAAAGCAGCACAAGTCTGGGTAGACTCAGCTCAACTCAACCAAAGCTGTCTCAGTTTACTGCCTCAGGAAACTACGGCTATCGCTATGAATGCATTAAAAGATATGGAACTATCTCATGACAGCAACACACACAAATTTCACAACATCTGAACACATCTTAGCAGACGACAGCGCGTCACGAGATTTTGCTCAGCAGTTTGCACAAACATTGGGAGCAGGTGATGTAGTTTTTTTTCATGGTGATCTTGGAGCTGGTAAAACTTTTTTTTGCAGGCACATTTTGCATACCATGGGCTATAAAGGTAAGGTTTTAAGCCCTACCTATTCCTTAGTTCACGAATATGATTGTATCGATCAAAGGCAGGGCCAGCCTATTTCAGCCTATCACTTTGATCTTTATCGTCTAGCTGATCCAGAAGAACTTGAGTTTATTGGTGCACGCGATTACTTTTCACCTCGCTCATTGTGTTTGGTTGAATGGCCAGATATGGGCAGAGGTTTTTTACCAGCCGCAAATTTTGATATCACGCTAGCCAGTGTCTCAACTCAAAATCCAAATTCCCGCCTACTGACACTAAAACATTTCAAATAATCCTATTCTTCAACCAAGGTAAACTACTACAATAGCAGTATAAATCTGACTTTAGAGTGTAAGACATGAAATATCTTAGTTTCAATTTATGATATCTCATAATAATTAAGCCAGCTATTCCACTACATTTCGGCCATAAAAGGGTATTCATGACCAAAATATTACACTACCTATTCGTTATAGTTACACTGCTATTGACAAACTTACAGACGAGTGCATTTGCTGCACAACAAGTGAAAGAAATACGTTTTTGGCACGCCCCTGAAACAACAAGGCTTGTGGTCGATTTATCAGATGCTGCGGCTTACAAAGTTTTTAGCTTAAAAAATCCTGCCCGATTAGTTATTGATTTAAAAGATACCCAAAAACCAGCAAGCTCTCAAATTGCCAATGAAAACTCAAAGCTCATTCGTGGCATACGCATGGCTGTCCGAGAAAAAAACGATCTTAGAATAGTGGTCGACCTGCGTCATGAAATGAAGATGGAACATTTTGCTCTTAAACCTCAAAAACCCTACGGTCATAGAATAGTTGTCGATTTATTAGTGCCAGACGAGCTCATTCCTGAAGAAGACCCAGTAATTGCCATATTACAAAAACGCATGTACGAACAAAAAATTCAGCAAGCAACCATTAATGATAAGCCTTCGTCTGACCCCAAACCACCTGCAAGCCTTGAAGCACAACGGGATGTTATTGTTGCTATAGATGCAGGTCATGGTGGTGAGGATCCAGGCGCTATAGGTAAAGGCAAGACTCAAGAAAAGAAAGTCGTATTGGCAATCAGTAAAGAACTCAAAGCCTATTTAGACCAACAATCAGGCATAACCACTTTACTCACCCGAAAAGACGATTACTTTGTGCCACTTGCGGATCGAGTTTCGATAGCCAAAGAAAAATACAAAGCCGATTTCTTTGTCTCTATACATGCCGATTCAGCGGGTAGAAGTTCTGCTAGAGGCGGATCAGTCTATGTTTTGGGGAAGTCTGGGGTGAATCGAACTCTCTCATTATATTTACAACGCCAAGAAAAAGTTGGTAATGAGTTGGGGTCAAGCAAAAAAGACTTGTCTTCTTTAAATAAAGTCTTGGCTGATTTATCATTAGATGGCAGTATGGAGCATTCTAAGCTAGCCGCAGCAGATATTATTAATAAAATGAAACAAGTATCTAAAATGCATTCAACCTCAGTCAAGCAAAACAATTTTCAGGTATTGCGAAACCCATATATGCCAGCATTATTAGTGGAGACAGGCTTTATTTCTAATCCAATGGATGAACGCTTATTACAAAACCGCTCGCATCAAGCCAAATTAGCCAAAGCTATTGGTAGTGGCATAATTGATTACTTTAAAAAAAGGCCGCCACCAGCAACTTATTTTTCGGGTTTGAGAGAGCAGCCAATCATTACTCATGTGGTTAAAAAAGGCGATTATTTATCTACTCTTGCTGAAAAATATAAAACCAGTACTGAACACATCAAACAAATCAATCAATTAAAAACAAACACTATTCGTATCGGCCAGAAATTGCAGGTACCACAAGGACCGACTCAATGAGCATATCTGATTACGAACTTCCTGCAACGGATACACTGCAGACTATTCCTAGAGTTAAAGCTTTGTCCACCTTACTTGCAAACCAAATTGCCGCAGGCGAAGTTGTAGAGCGCCCAGCTTCAGTAATTAAAGAGTTAATTGAAAACGCTATTGACGCTGGGGCCAACCAAATTGATATCGACATTGAAAATGGCGGTCTTGGCCGTATGCGAGTGCGAGATAACGGCTCTGGCATTCATAAGGATGATCTCGAACTCGCTTTATCGCCTCATGCTACAAGTAAAATCATGAATTTTGAAGATTTATCTGCGGTGGTTAGCTTAGGCTTTCGAGGAGAGGCGCTAGCAAGTATTAGTTCGGTGTCTCGCTTTACTATAACCTCAAGCACAGCTGCACATGGCGACGCCTGGCAAATAAGCTGTGAAGGACGCATTGCTGCACCCCAGCATTTGCCCACGTCACATCCTCGCGGCACCAGCATTGATGTCAAGGATTTATTTTTTAACGTACCTGCCAGAAGAAAATTTTTAAAAAAAGAAAAAACAGAGTTCCAACACATTGAACAAGTGGTGCTTCGGCTTGCTTTAGCTCACTTTGAAACCGGTTTTAAACTGCAACATAACAATAAACTGATTTTAAGTTTAAAGCCTGCCTTAGATCAATTGGAAGAGTCAAGACGTATTCAAAAGCTATTAGGTGAAGCGTTTCAAACGGCGGCCTGGGCGTTTAAGAATCAAAAAGACGATTTACATATTGAGGGTTGGCTTGCTGAACCAACTTTTTCAAGAAGTCAGGGCGATATGCAATATTTTTACGTTAATAGTCGTTTAATTAAAGATAAAGCAGTCAACCACGCTATTAAACAAGCGTTTAGTGATGTGCTTTATGGGGCTCGTTTTCCAGCTTTTGTACTCTTTTTAACGATTGATCCGGCAGCTGTAGATGTCAACGTTCATCCTAATAAAAGTGAAGTTCGGTTTCGTGAGAGTCGTAAAATTCATGATTTTATTCGACAAAGTGTGATGGCCGCTATTGATAACATGAAGCCCCACGAGCGGATTGATGAAGTGCAATTTAATCCGGATATAACAGACTCTAGCGCAGATACTCCACACCAGGCTAGCACAGAGACTGCCACTGACTTATCGCCTGAAGCCTTATCTAGTGGCCTGAATAGTACTTCAGAACAGTCTGCTTCAGAGTCGCCTCATTACTCTGTTGAAGTACAACCGGATACTAGTCAGCTTTCAAATAGTCATGAGTCAACATTAACTTCAAAACCATCGCCGCTTAATCAACCTAAAAAACCAGCACAATCTAACGGGCAAACACACCTTAACCAACAAACACAACTTAACCAACATACACGCGAGACACAGCAAACACATCAAGTGGCAGAGCCACAATTTAACTTTGAAACGCCGCCCCAAAACACCTCAACAACTCAGGCTAAATCACCAAATACCAATAACCAAATACAAACTCAAAATACTCAGCCAAGTTCCCTAGGCCAAGCCATAGCTCAACTTAAGGGTATTTATATACTTGCAGAAAATACTAGCGGTCTGGTTCTAGTTGATATGCATGCAGCTCATGAACGTATAATTTACGAACAACTTAAAACCCAAAATAAAAATAACTCTATAACAAGTCAAGAATTATTATTACCCCTAAGCGTTGCGCTGTCGATTGATGAAATGACTGCATGGGAAGATCATCAATTACTATTTGAGCAATTTGGCTTTGAAGTTGATGCTATAGGCGACCAACAAATCCTTATTCGCAGAGTACCGACCCTTTTAGCAGATAAAAATATTCAACAGCTTTTGCAAGATGTCCTTGCTGATATTTCAGACTTAGACCAAAGCGGGCGAATTGAGAACCAAATGCATGAAATTTTATCATCCAGAGCCTGCCGCACAGCTATCAGAGCTAACCGTCAACTGACATTAGATGAAATGAACACTCTACTGCGACAAATTGAAGCAACTGAGCGTTCCGGCCAATGCAATCATGGCCGGCCAACTTGGACTCATTTTTCATTAAAAGCTTTAGATAAATTGTTTCTTAGAGGCCAATGAAATCAACAATTCTTTACCGGATAACAAGTAATCTAATTGAATATTCTAATTGAACAATCTTATTTAATAATCTAATAAACGTGAATTTTTATGGAACATCAAATACATATATGGGTGGATGGCGATGCCTGCCCAAAAGCAGTTAAAGAAATATTATTTAAAGCAGCTGTCAAACGATCAGTACAGCTCACATTAGTTGCTAATCAATACATTGCATTACCTAAATCTTCTTTTCTTACATTAGTGCAAGTTGCAGCAGGCTTTGATATTGCTGATAATTATATTGCCGATAACGTAGAAATTGGTGATCTAGTCATTACAGCTGATATTCCATTAGCAGCCGCTGTGGTAGCTAAAGGAGCATTTGCTATTGAGCCCAGAGGACGTGAGCTCAATGAGGAAACAATTGCTGTGCGCTTAGCGACACGTAATTTGATGGAAGAATTGCGCACTAACGGTCAAATATCTGGCGGCCCAAGTACAATGTCGAGTCAAGATAGCCAGGCATTTGCTAATACTTTTGATCGAATTTTAACCCGGCGAATCAAAGAGCAGCCCAATCATTAAAACTTGAAGCTAAGTATCATCAGATTACTTTGCTAAAGATCTATAGCTTCACACCTGTTTCACGCCAACAGAGTTACAGTTTTTAACAAGTCAACGGGAAACAGAACAACTTCCCAAGATGCAATAAAATTTTTTTATATGCATAGACCAATGATTGATAGCTCAATTGCTGTCACTTAGAGATCGGCAATACAGTATGGATATTACTTTATTCCGGCACACGATTGCGATAACTTATAAAGATTTAATTTAATCGTTTATAAATTATCTTTCTAAACTTGTTAAGGAGCATTTATATGTCAGTATTTAATCAAGACCAAGCAGCTAAAGAAATTAAAGAATTATCTAAATTGGTTGATATCAACCAAGACGCTTGTGAGTTTTATACTTCTGCACAAGAAAAAGTAGAAAACCCACGCCACAAATCAACTTTTCGTGAACTAGACCAATTGCATAAAAGTGCAATTACTAGTATTCAACAGCTCATGACTAAAAGCGGTGCAGATACTAACAAATCCAAAGCTGATGAAACTGTAACTGGTAAAGCTACACGTATGTTTGGTGAGCTTGCGTCTAAATTAAGCAGCAATACAGATTCTACTCTAATTTCACGATTAGAAGAAGCTGAAGACCGTTGCTTACATAGCATGGAAGATGCTATAAAAAACGAAGACGTATCAGCTGATACACGCGGAGCATTACAAAACGAGCTGTCTAAACTCCGCAAAAGCCATGATCATATGAAAGCATTGAAAGAATCAATGGCTGCATAGTTTTTTAAATAAACTTATTTGTAGTTTAATAACTTAATTTTAAGTTTATAACCGCGCTCGTTAAACAGCGCGGTTTTTTTTATTTAAGCTTTATAATTAAACATTTCCATAATTTGGCTTCGATTAACCTGTGTTAGATCTTGCAATTTTAAATCTGCAATATCAAAGCGAGTTTGTGCAGCCATAGACTCTTCAGGTACCACCAGAGTAAACATTCTGGCGCTTTTAGCAGCCAATAACCCATTAAAAGAATCTTCAATTGCTAAACATTGAGTTGGTGAAACTCCAAGCTCTTTCGCTGTGCTAATGTACACACTTGGATGTGGTTTCCCATAGTCTTCAAATTGGGCAGATTTTAACACCTGAAAATAATGACGAATATCAAAACAATCAACTACTGTATTAATAATATTCATAGGCGAAGATGATGCAATTGCTAGTGGTATATTATTGTGTGACAACCACTCTATAGTACTTAATACACCTTTCATTGGTTGCGCTTTGTCTGCAATGAGAGTTTGTAAGTTCTCAATAATTGTATCTGCAACCTCTATTTTACTAGTCTCTGCTAACGGCCAAGGATGTCGCTCAAACCAATAGTCAACAACTTCATCAACTCTTAGCCCTTGGGTTTGTAAACATAAGTCTTGAGTTAAATGAATACCCACTGCTTTAAATGCGGTTTTCTCGGCTAATTCCCAAAGCGGCTCAGAGTCTATGATGACTCCATCCATATCAAAAATAACTGCTTTAATTAGATTACTAACATTGAGCATAGTAATTATGATCCCTTATTAATTAATAATTTGAGTAAATTAGCAAAAACACCTTGAACCTTTGCTTAATTTTTCAAATATATATTAATATAGATAGCTAATATTACTTATACATTGACTGTCGAATGTTTTCTAGCCGTCTTCGATTTTTGCCAAAGTCGTAGTAACCTGTACGAGACGCTGAACGCATATGAATAACGTTATTTTCTGGATCAAATACAAAACTGACTTCATCTGTAAATTTAAAAATTTGAGTTGTAGTAGTGGTTGTTAAACGTGGATACTGAGCTGAATCAATTTCAAACGAATCGTCATTTTGAATATATTCGAGTAATTTATCCCAGGCTGCCTCGTAATTCTTCTCTGGCGACATTTGACTAATTTTAAGGGGTTCTATAAATCGCTTAGAATCCTCAGCCATACTCGAGACACAATTAGGTTTGTCTGGGCATGGCGGCAAAGTTACTTCATCGGCAGATGCCGTCTTGGATAAAACCATAATTAGACAAACTCCTGTATACAATGTATTTTTAATTAATTTCAACATTATGATAGCTCCTTGCTCAATAACTATACCTGACGTTTTAATAGTCGAGCTTCTTCTGGTACTGGGTCTTTGGGTATTGATTTAGACTGCGCAAGCTCGAAGGCTTCTTCAATAAGACCTGTAAGTAGGTCGGTAAATAATACTCTGGGTGTTGCAGCTTCCCATAAAAAATAGCCGAACGAACCAGGTATTGGGTTCACTTCATTAAGCCATATTTCGCCGGTTTCGCCATTACTAATGAAATCAATTCTAGGCAAGCCACTGCCATCAAGGGCTTCAAACATCACCACTGCCCATTGTTTAAGCTTGGCATGCATTTGCGGTGAAAGCTTTGGGTTTATTTCACGAGTTAAAGAGAGCATCCCCTGGCTGATGTTTGTGCTTGTGCAAACATCAGCAGCCTTTGTACCGCCCCCTTTAGCGCCACCGCCTGCTAAATATTTTTCTTTAAAATCTAATAGCTCTTCGCTTGTTTTAGGTTTTTCGAATGCTGATATATTGATAGTATGGCTCTTTTTCACACCCAGACTTTTACTCACTGACACGTTATACTCAACTAAATGATCAACAAAAGGCTCAACAATAGCCACTGTGTCGTATTCAAATATTGCCGGTAAACAGCCTTGAATATCTTCAAAAGTTTTAACCTTAGCAACCCCAATCGAGCTGCCTAAATGCGAAGGCTTTAAAATACACGGTAATTGTATCTCTCCAAGAGCTTGCTTGATTGACTCAATCGAGACAAAATAACCTTTAATTGGCCGCTTAATAAGTGCGTAGGGTAAAACTGGTATATGCAATGCCTCTAGCATTAATTTGGTAGCATGCTTGTCCATTAAAACTGTGGAGGCCTTAGCTCTCATTCCTGTATAGGGTATGTTTGCTACTTCAAACAATCCTTGAAAATGCCCATCTTCGCCATTTAAGCCATGAAATGCTAACAGCGCTACATCAAAAAGTATTTCTTTTGGGTGAGTTAGGCGCTGTTGGTTAACGACTAATAGCTTTGGCCGGCGAGTTTGCGATACATTTGGCACCAGCTCAAATAATTGGCCTTGTTTTAATAATTTTTCAATCACACTTGAAGATAATAAATAATGAGCCCTATCGAGCAAATAACCGCCGGTTAACCAACGACCATCCGGCGCTATATACACAGGAAATGGCTCATACACTAAGCTATCAATTGCTTGTAATACTTGGAGTCCAGTAATGACACTCACATCATGCTCGGGGCTGCGACCACCAAAAAAAACAGCAACTTTTTGTCGTTTCGTAGGTTTATTCGTCGCTTGAGTAGCGTTAGAGTTTGGCTTATGTTCATGTTCCTGAAAGCGGGTATGATTTTGAGTCTGCAGATAATTTGGTAACTGATGAGCAATTTTAAGAATATAAGTAAAGCACTGATCCATTGCATCTACAAAAGCCTGATATAATTGACCGCCACTCATGGACATTGTATTCCCCTGAAGTCTCATTTGATTTATTAGTCTTAATTATCCATCATAGGATTAATTTGTCCAGAGCATCTTTATGACCTGAGTCAGTTTAACCAATTAAAATCTGCTATAAATACTCCAATGATCCATTTATGCTTGTACTCATTGCGCTTCCATTAGGTTGTGAAGCTTTAAGATCTACCCTTCAAAAGGCCTGAAAAATTAATATGTCACCTGATTTTTTACCACTTACAACCGTAAATTACGAGCTTATTGATGCCCCCGCTACAAGCACGAGTAAAAGCACGAGTAAAGTCATGCCAATTATTATTTGGGCACATGGTTGGGGGCAAGACTTATCGTCCTTAAAATCAATAGCTGAAGGTTTAAATGCACCATTGCAACAGTTTTTAATTGATTTACCTGGGTTTGGCCAAACTCCAACCCCAAATACATCATACACCACTCGAGATTACGCTCAACATATTGCTGATTGGCTTGCACCATTAGGCAACAGGCCGATAATATGGATAGGTCATTCATTTGGTTGCCGAGTTGGTTTACAATTTGCTAAGTTATTCCCCAAAAAAATAGTACACTTGTGCTGCATAGCTGGCGCGGGACTGCAAAGAACTCGCACTCCATGGCAAAAATTCAAACTTCAAAGCCGCATTTACACTTATAAAGCTTTAAAAAAGATCACGCCACTTGGACCAATGCGAACGCAATTAGACCAATTTTTTGGCAGCCGAGACTTTCAAGCTGCCGGCGTTTTACGGAATATATTCGTTACAACTGTGAATGAAGATTTAACCAGTGTGGCGCAGCAAGTCTTGTGCCCAACAACACTTATTTATGGTGAGCTCGATACAGAGACGCCACCAGAATTTGGTAGTCGTTATGCTCGCTTAATCCCGCAATCAACTGTATATATACTGCCTGATCAAGACCACTATAGTTTAATTGGTAATGGGCAACACCAGGTTATTCGATTAATATATAAACAAATCAATTATTTATTTTAATATTTTACAATTTTTTTAACAGCTTATTACCATCAATTATGATGTAATAACTTATATTGTATGTATTTTTTCGCCTCAAGGATGACATTATGTTGCTTATACACGGTATTTTACTTGGCAGCTTTACCTATTTTGCTTATAAAAGGTTATTAAATTATTTACACGCCTTGCAACAAGACGACTATAACAGTCAACGAATGTTGAGCTGGTTAAAAAAATATTCAATTTATGATACTAGTGTTTCTAGTGGTTTATTGTGCTTAGCTGTGCTTGATTTGGTTATTTTACAAACAAACGTCCTAGTGGTGTTATTAGTTTTAGGTTTTTTAGTGGCTGCATATTTTGAGCTTAACCCACTGAAGCAGGCCAAAAAATCTTTAGTGCTGACACCAAGAGCTCTGCGAATACTTCGTCTGGCCGTTGTTATAAGCTCTCTTTATGCCTTGCTCTTTATATTATTACTCGATATTTCAGTTGCCTATATGTTAGCAACCATTGTTCTAGTGCAAGCTCTGCCTTTGATATTAGTATTGAGTAATAAATTGCTCGATCGACAAGAGAAAAAAATTCAAGCTTTTTTTTATCAAGATGCTCAACAGCATTTAGCAACCTGTAATCCGACCATCATCGGTATCACCGGCTCTTTTGGTAAAACCTCGCTTAAACATATTTTAGGCCATATACTCAAGTCTTCAGCTCCCACATTAATCACGCCAGGCAGCGTGAATACCGTTATGGGAATCACTCGCGTTATTCGTGAACAACTAGAAGCTCGGCATGACTATTTTGTGGTGGAAATGGGTGCTTATGGTCCAGGATCTATTCACCGTTTGTGTCAATTAACGCCGCCACATTTTGGTGTAATTACCGCTATTGGGCATGCCCACTTTGAACGATTTAAGTCGCTTGAAACTGTAGCAAAAACTAAATTTGAATTAGCTCAAGCAGCTTTAGCCAAAAACGGGCAAGTTATTGTAAATGCAGATACCCTTGAATATGATGCTTCACAACAAATTTTTTTAAATAATGCGCCACAATTTGTTATTGCAGGCTTTAAAACTTCAAGCCAACCGCTTAACTTTACAATTAATCAAACCCAACAAACCACTGCAGGACTTTGGCTGCAAGTATTATGGCAAGGTCAAGAATATAATTTGCAAACTCCGTTATTTGGCAATCATCACGCAGAAAATATCGCACTTGCTTTTGCAACAGCATTAACTTTAGGGGTTGCAATAGAATCTGTGGTTTTATCCTTAAAAAATTTACCACAAGTTAAACATAGGCTTGAAAAGAAACCTGGTGGCAATGGCACCACCATCTTGGATGATGCTTATAATTCAAATCCAATAGGTTTTCGGGCTGCTTTAAATGTTTTACAACAAATAGACATCCCGGGTCGGAAAATATTAATTACTCCAGGCATGATTGAATTAGGTGAAAGCCATGATCAAGAACACGCAGCTATTGGTGAAATAGCCTTAGCAGTATGTGATATTATTGCAGTAGTACAACCAGAGCGAATCCCAACATTTACTCAGGCTATCCAGAATGTTGCGCCAGAAAAATTGAAACTATTTGATACTTTTGTGGCTGCAGAGCAATGGCTGACCAAAGAGCAACAACCGGGCGACTGGATTGTAATAGAAAATGATTTACCAGATATTTACGAACGAGTTTTAAAGATTTAAGGCTCGTTTTGTTGCTTGGCCTCGCTCATTCAATAAGCTGCCAAAAGCATTGAATGATTTATGACCTAAAGCTTGCACGCCATCATGAATGAGCTGCCATGATAAAACACCATCAACATAAGCCGGCCCCAAATGCACTGGCTGCAAGTTTCTAACTATCTGTTGCTTATTTTGGGCAGTTATTGTTTGGTCTTGAGATATTTGCTGTAATACCATTGCTTTATGTTTATTTATATTTCTGATCTGATCCTCAATAAACTTAGTGCCTCGATTCACTTGAATCACACACTCTGGAGCATAAATAGTGTGTTTTTCAAGAATATTGGCAACTTTACGGATCGTTTTGATAAATAATAATGAGTTATGACCATCGGTAATCCAATGGGTCGGGTTAAAGGCCGACTGCGGGTGTACAGCAACTATTCTCTCAAAATTAAGCTTTTGAATATATTCCTTATAAGTTTGACCTAAGGGAGATTGCACAGCTTCAAGTTGTACGTTTTGACCTGTTTGCTGTTGTATATAACGGCTCAGTGCTGCAGCACTGGTGTTTGGTTGATTAAAATCAAATACTTGTTTTGGCAATGGATGATCTACTGGAAGCTCGAGTAGATCTTTAAAAAAATCTGCTTCCTCAATGGTGCCATCAACCAAGCCATGAGTTAGTAAGTAATAATACATTTCTGTACATTTTTCAGATTGAGTTTGCACTCGATTAATACATTCGCGTAAATCCTGTTTAAATACCGTATAGTCACTGGAAGTTAGTTGATTCACATCGGGGATCAAAGCACTTATACCGTCCATAACAACATTAATATTCGAACTTGCAACCCCTGTTGCAAGTAAAAACATGCCTTTACGCTCGAGCTGCGAAACAATTGTACCAGCCCCGGTATCAATACAGGTGAGCTTGTCAGGGGCATATGTATTTCTCTGATAGAGTAAATTGCCTTCATGACGATCAGAGTCAACAAAAGATTCACCGGTAAACATAAGTGTATAACTTGAATATGTGCGCAGTTTATTACAGAGCTGGGCATAGTCACTTAAAGACAGACTATTGACAGAACGCAAATTTTTAGTTTTTGTATATGGCGCTAAAACCGAGGTTATATCGGCAACAGCTGTGGAATTAAGTTGAATTTTGTGATTTTTATTTTTGCGATCAATAAATTCTATAAACCAATCGCTATTGTTTTGATAGACATACAGCTGATTATTTTTTAACAAGCTCTTTGCTTGGCTCGCGTTAGGTGCATGTAACTTAATCGCAAAAGTTTGTTTTGGATCACCTAAAATTGATGCCCTAGTAAAACCACTAATTAATCGACCCAATGCATGGCCTGCGGTATTCAAAAACTCTGCTTGAGCTTGAGTGTTTTTCAATTGGCTATTGTACTGGATTATTTCTGGAATTGACTGACCTTGTGAATATTCTTCAACCAATAAATTCGTTGAAGCGCCTAAAATTTTTATCACATCCAAACTTATAGTTGCATCTGAAAACTTAGAGTATATTGGCGCTAAAATCTCAGCAAAATGTTGCTCTCGAAAAAAATTAGTCTCTGCTAATATTGCATTTTCAAGCTCGCTTAAAGTTTTTCTTACATACATTGGCAAGCTATTAATCCGCTGCATTGACTGCATCTCGCGCTTTATATGGTCGACAATTAGCGGTCTTTGAACTTTAAGCGCTACAAGTTGAGGTGGCCTATTTGCTTGATTGTTGCTTGGGACTAAATAGGCGGCATGTGTTTGCGCAATAGTTGCTGCGCCAAGTTTCTTTAAGTGAAAATTACGCACCTCTTCTTGAGTTGGCCAACCCAATTGCAGCTGCTGGGCTGATGGTTTATTGTCCTCAAGTAAATAGTGCTGATCATTTAATAATTGCAACGCTACACCATCACCCCATTGAAGCTGTGTTAATTCGTGATTGATAATATTGGTGATGATATGAATTGCAAGCGGCTGTATCCCGCTACTGACTTGCTCTAAAGCTTGTTGCAAGGATTGGGTTGGTATATCGCCTTTAAATAACTGCATAGATTTTTGAAAACAAGGGCCACCTGCTTGCACCATACGCGATACCAAACTTGCTAGAGCATTGGGCTTCAATTCACCCGTAGATTGCATAGGTGGACCACCTTGCGCAAGCACTTTAATCATTAATTGGCGTTTATCAAATAAGGGCAGGGCAGCGTAATAGCCTTTGGTTAACATTTTAGCAACAGACTGAATTGCTTTATTTTCACCCAAGCCAATCGCTAACTTGTCTGCAAAATCTTTAAAAAAGGGCATATGCTCATAAGGGCTCAGTTGCTGTATTGAGTCTGTTATGCGTCTTGCCAAGCTATCCAAGCCGCTATCGGGTAGAGCATCTATATAATGCTTAATATCAGCTGAGTTTAATTGCTGTAAAGTGGCAGTTATAAGCCCAACTGCACGCTTATTACGCATATTTGGTGGGACAAGCACATTAAGTAAGCCTTTAATTTGCTCTTGCATATGAGAGGGTAGAAATGCTTTCGCAAAAAAGTCATCTACGGCCTGAGTATCCTGCAAAACATAACTTAATATGTGGATTATATTGTGCCAATTATTAGACAATGCAGAACGCATAGCTAAGCGGCTTTGGGCTTGTTTTTCAATCAATTGAGAATCTATATTAAAAGTAGCTTTGAGTTTTTGATATTCAAAATCGGTGGCTGATAAAAGCTGGCCCGCTTGATTGGTACAACTGCCATCCTCCATGAAATAAAAAGTAGATAAATCCGCCTCAGCCGTAATCGTAAGATCGCTTGCTTGAATACAATCTGCTGTACAACGCCATAAACCATCAATAGCTTGCTTTATAGAGATTTGAGCCGCTCGATTGGCTTTATTTATCAAAGTATCCGGCTTTAAATCAAGTACAGCGGTAAGTAATGGATTTAAAAAAGAAATTATCGTTTTCGGGGGCGGCTGACTTATCACTTGGCTTTTAAGTTGTGTTAGTAAAAACCTGCCACGCCACTCACTTAAGTCAGCATTGGGCTCAGCTGCAGCTGCAGTATTATGTTGGGCGAAAGGTACAACCCCTAAACTAGCCAGTAGTCGGTCAAAAGCGGATAATCTTGCGGTTATATCACGCTTTACAACCAACCCCTGCCAAGCAGATAAGGTTGCCATTTCGTGAATAGGCGTCACTTGGCCTGTTGTTTTGTGGCGATAGTTACTAAGTTGATTTAATTCAGTTAATACACCCTCTTGAGGAGTTGCGGCATTACGCTGAGCGCCAGCTTGAATAATATCCATGTATTGCTCAGCCAGTTCAAGCAACTGGTTTTCTGATATGGATTGCTGCTTTAAGAAAGACTGATGAAGCCTCCCCCAGCTCAACTGTATATTTTGTAATCCAAAATTAATTTCTTGCTGCAAGACCCGGCCACAGCGTCGCTGAACAAATTGCCAAGGCCTTTGGGCTAGATGCTGCAGTAAATAAGCTTGTTCATTATTAGAAAAATTCTTTAAAGTTGCTGCAATTAAATGTCGAGCTGGCCGTTGATCAATGGCATCTATAACAGCATTTCTGTGAATTGCTGGAAATTCAGGCAAGACAGCTTGAACCCAATTTTTTAATGCATTCGCATTAAAACTTTCCAAAAGCTGCAAAAGTGCGATGACGCTTTGCCGGTTTTTATCATCAGTGATCACCAACTGCATTATTCGATGCCCAAATTCACCGAGTGGAATTTGTGACTGGAATAATTCATTGAGCTGAGGTAACAATTGATACTGAACAAATTTTAATCTAATGTGCTGCTCAACCTGACTTAGCTTTTGAGATCTTGAATGTTGTAAATCCCTGTGACTTACTGAGCTCGATTGCATATCCATATTTAATGCATGTTTGTGCTGTCGGTAAAACTTAACCACTTTAAGTGCTAGTAAACATTTCTGGCTAAGCCTTAAGTCTTTTAAATCATATAATTGTGGTTCTCGTTGTTGTGCAACACTTGAGGAGGGTTGTATTTGATCTAATATGTGAGAACTTTGCACTGGGCTTTGTAAAATATTACCTATAGATTCACATTCAACAACCTGCCTTTCAATAGAGTTAGAATAATGTGTTGGCATATTGGTCTTTAATCCATATCAATACAGCTTTTGAAGTAAGCTGGAAAATTGCTAACTCATCGTTTTACAAAATAGTTTTACAACATCTATACATTTTCAGACAAGTAATCTGTCTCAAAAGCTGATGAACTCTATTGTATTTCACACTTTCTCAACACATTACTTCTCTGAGGACCTATAGCAGATGAGTTTTGCATATAAGTTTATAAGGCGCAAGGGGCAATAGAGCGCACTTATCACTGTATAAGCAAGTCGCCAAGGGTATTCGATATTAGGGCTCTAATCGCCTCGTCATCAATATCACTTTCAAGCAATATATTAATATCTTGGATGCCTTTACTGGTCTGCATAACAGCACTTATAGCACCCGGTTTACTGACCTGTAATTTTATAGCTCCATCTCTTGCTTGATGGAGACCTTTACCACCATGAGAGATACCAATTATCACAGACTTAATGCCATCTATTTTAAGTAAAGCATTCACTGTTTTTTTGCCTTGCTTACAAGTTGAGCGGTGCTTGCCTCTGTTCATAGATATCCTTGATCGAGCATTTTAGATGATTAAACAGACAACTCCCTTGACCTTTAAGATAAGAATAATTATCATTACCGCGAATCATCACAAATGATAATTATTCTTATTCTAAATTAAAGGGCAGCAACAATGAAAAATATCTCGTATTATGTTTTAGCCTTGAGTAGCGGCCATTTAATGGCTGTCTCTACTCAAGCAATTGCAGCTGATCCTAATGTAGGCCAGCTTGAAGCGGTACAAATTATTGGTTCAAACAACGAAGCTGAAAAACTACCTGGCTCTGGTGCAGTCGTTGATGAACACTTACAAGAAACTATCACCCTAGATGTGAACCAGGCTTTAAAATCCGTACCTGGATTATATATTCGCGAAGAAGATGGTAACGGCTTACGACCCAATATTGGTATACGGGGAGCTACTTCAGAGCGTAGTGAAAAAATAACCCTAATGGAAGATAATATTCTTATCGCCCCCGCACCTTATTCAAACCCAGCAGCCTATTATTTTCCAACAGTCATGCGCATGTCTGCCATAGAAATAATTAAAGGTGCTCCATTGCTACGCCATGGGCCACAAACTACCGGGGGCGTGGTCAACCTTGTGTCAACACCTTTTCCAGAAACTGCAGGTGGAAGCTTAACAACCCTTATTAATGACCGTGGTGCAAATGATATTCATGCCCATTATGGCGAAAACAACGATGGCTTTTTATGGCAACTTGAAACTGTCCAGCGCAATAGTAGCGGCTTTAAAGACATTGATCGCAGCAATAGAGACTCAGGCCATGATATTTCTGATTATTTAGTCAAATTCGGCTGGCAGGGTGAGCGTCAACGCATTGTTTTCAAGGGTCAATATTCTGAAGAAACTTCAAATGAAACCTATCTAGGTTTAGCAGATCAAGATTTCAATACAGATCCTAATAGACGTTATGGCTTATCAAGCATTGATCAAATGGCGAACCGTCATAGCAGTATGAATATTTTCCATACCATGCAGTGGAGTGATGCAATTACACAATCTACTCAAGTATATTACAATAAATTTAACCGTGACTGGTTCAAGCTTTCTGGCGGTGGCAGCTTTATAGATGATGCCAATGCTGGTGACCAGGTTGCCCAAGGTATACTTGATGGTACCAACGACACAACAGATCTAGACTATAAACACAATAATCGTGCTTATATTTCTCAGGGTATTGCCACGCATTTCGAATTTGTCTTAGGGCAACATATTGTACAAACAGGTGTACGTGTCCATAAAGATGAAATGGACCGCTACCAACCAATTGAAGTCTACGATCAAATCAATGGATCACTTGTATTTCAGAGTGAAACGCTGCCTATAGGTGGTGATAATAGACTTGAAGAAGCTGAAGCTACCAGCCTATGGCTTGCAGATGATTGGCAAGTCTCCGAACGTTTAAACACTCAACTCACCTTAAGATATGAAGATGTGGAATCAAGTAGAATCCAATACGCAGATCCAGATCGAGCCACGTTAGATGAAACGCGCAGTAACTCAACCCAAGAACTCCTCCCTGGTGCGTCTTTTACTTTTGACCTTAATGATACATGGCAGGTTTTAGCAGGCGCTCATAAAGGTTTTTCCCCACTAGGTGGCGGCGCTACTCGCGAAGAAGAGCCGGAAACCAGTGATAACTACGAAGCTGGCCTACGTTATATTGCAGATGAAATCTTTCTGGAAGCTATAGGGTTTTATAGTGATTTCTCAAACAAAGCAGAAAATTGCTCAGTGGGTTCACCCTGTACAAATGGCGATACTTCAGGTCGCTTTGTGACAGGTGCAGCTGAAATATCTGGCTTAGAATTACAAGCACGTAAAGCTTTTCAGCTTGATAATTATACAATCCCACTTCAGCTAGCTTACACCTTTACTAATGCAGAAATTAGCGAAAACAACGCAAGTTTTACCCAAGGCGACGAACTTAAAGACATACCTGAAAACATTCTTAGCTTACAAGTTGGTTACGAACAAGCCAGTGGTTGGAACAGCTATGCTGTGGCAAAATATCAAGACTCCATGTGTGTCACAACAGGCTGTAACTCAACAAATTCACTAGAAACTACTGAACCTTTAGTAACCCTTGACCTTATAAGCCATATTCCATTAAAACGCGATGTTAAGTTTATTGTTAAGGCAGAAAATGTGTTTGACGAGCAAAAAATCGTGTCTAGAACACCAGATGGCGCTCGTCCAAATAAACCTGTTACTTTATCCATGGGAATGAAAGTTGATTTTTAATCGGTTTCAAAATGTAAACTAAAACTCATTCTAATAAAACCACTTGATCAATAAGCATCAGGTGGTTTTATGGTTTATTAAGAATATTATATTCAATTAAGTCGTTTAGATTATGAAGTTAAATACCAATTACTGCCTTGTTTTTTGCTCTGTTATTGGGCTGCATGTTTTGGTATTTGTAGCCTTTATTCAAATCCCCCAGCAAGCAACCATACAACCTAAACAGCGCATTATTACTAGTGGATTTTTAGTCAAAGCTGCTCAAAAAAATCAACCTCCAGAATCTGCCCAAGCAAACAGCCAGGCAACTCCACCTCAAAAGATAGAGCCAAAACCTACTCCCACGCCGCCTAAAACAATAAATATTGAAAAAACTATAACTACAACAAAAGCAACTACTCGGCAAATTACACAACCTTCGACCAAGCCTGAGCCAAAGCCAAAGCCAGAACTCAAATCTAGGCCTGCTGCAAAATCAAAGCCTACAAATAACTTGCAGCAACCAAAGCAAAAAGCGACTAAAACATCAGCTAAAATCGTGTTGCCATCAACCGATGCAACTGCAGAAAGTAATTATCCACCTCAATACCCTCGTTTATCAAAACGATTGGGGGAAGAGGGACAAGTTATTTTAGAGCTGCAAGTGTTAGCCAATGGCACAGTAGATAAATTAATAGTCAAACAATCCAGTGGACATGATCGACTGGATCAAGCAGCGTTAGCTGCTGTGCAACAATGGCGTTACACTCCAGCGACTCGTAATGGCCAAGCTATAGCTTACCCTTATGAACAACCCATTATATTCTCACTGCAATAAGGTTTTATATGAATTTTATCCCGCAAGTTTACATGCAACTTTGGCTTGACATGGACCTCATATTAAAAACTGTGGCTGTACTCTTGTTACTCATGTCACTTATTTCATGGACTGTGATTGTCATAAAGCTTAGTCAAAATTTGAGACTTAGAAAAGCCTTACCTAAAGCATTAAAAGCGCTACGACAGAGTAATTCGTTAACAACATTCTATCAAAGTTATCCCAAACCTCACCCGAGCATAAAAGAACTAATATCTCAAGGAATGGCTGCTATTCAAGAACACCAATTGAAATTTAAACATCAAGTTTCGTTAATTGAATGGTTAAACGCATCACTTAAAAGTGGCTTAGCAGAGTCTATCGAAAAAATACAACAAGGCTTATCAACCCTTGCCACAATTGCAGCCTTAGCACCTTTCATTGGGTTATTCGGCACTGTGTATGGCATATACAAAGCACTGATGCAAATTAGCATTTCAAAGGCATCAAGTATTGATCAAATTTCCGGCCCAGTAGGTGAAGCGTTGATAATGACAGCTGCAGGATTAGCAGTTGCAATTCCTGCTGCGTTTTTTTTCAATCTTTACACCCGAGCAAATAAAAAAACAGTTCGCCAGATAAAGCATTTTTTACAGTTGATCTACCCGTACTTATTACCAGCAGATAATACCAATAATTTCAATACTAGAGGTAGCAGCAAATGATTGATTTCAATGACGTAGATGAACAAGATGATTTGATGAGTGAAATTAATATGATCCCATTTATTGACGTAATGTTGGTATTGCTGATTATTTTTATAATTGCAACTCCTGCACTTACTCAGTCAGTTACTATTGATATCCCTAAAGCTGAAGAGCAAAGTACAACTACACCAGCAAAAAGTTATTTAGTCTCATTGAACCAACAAGGTGAAATATTTTGGCAAGATGAATCGGTTACATCCTTAGAACTCAAGCAACAGTTTAAAAAAATATCTATAAATGAGCCAACCGCACAAATACACTTAAAAAGTGATGAAAATACACCTTATAAAAATGTACTTCGAGTGATGACTCAAGCAAGTGCTGCTGGAGTGACTCAACTAGGATTTGTATACGAACAAGATTTTAAGTAAAGCTAGTAATTTTGAAGTGCTATGGTCATTTATTAGGTGATGTAGACGCAAATTCAAACATTAGGCGTTAGCAAACTCACCCATTGGGCCTAGCCGAATTGTCATAAGCTCTACATCAGAAAGTGCAACATGCGGGCCTTGGTTGACTCCAGCTGGAGTTTTCCAGAAAGTACCGGCTTCACATATTGTATCGCCAGTTTCGATAGTGCCTGCAATGACAAATATAAACTCATCAACTGGATGAGAATGTGCTGGTATTACAGTTCCTTCTTTTAATTTTAAGCGATGAATTGAGCCCTCTGGAACTGGCTGAGATAACACACACCAGCTAGCGCCTGGAAATTGATCAATATCAGAAAACTTTTGATTGTCATGAGTGATGAAGTTTTGTTGTGTCATATGATGCAGCCTACTTAAGCAAAAAAGGTAATTGAACAGCGGTTAGTTTTTAAATCTTTTTGGACTTATAAAAACACATATGGTCAGCATAAAAGAGTGAAGAACTTAAGCTTAAATAAATACAATAAATTATTTACCAATACAAAAGCTGCTGAAAATTTTACCTAACATATCATCGGAGGAAACTTTTCCAGTTATCTCGCTCAAAGCTAAATGAGCAAGCTTTAGCTCTTCGGCTAATAATTCGCCTGCACCTTGATGCTCAAGCAGTTCAACTCCAGCTTGAATGTGATTATCAGCTATGTAGAGTGCATCTAAATGTCTTTGACGTGCAGTAAATAAGTTTTCTTCACCTCGCCCCCCAACAATTGTTTCAATTCGATTAACAATATCTTCTACCCCAAGTTTTAACTTTGCTGACACACCAATTGATTCATAAGGTAAATCTTTTAGGCTTGGAATATTATCTATTAGATCAATTTTATTTAAGAGTACAGTGATTTGTTGAGGGTCAGTTTGTGGTAAATGATGCTCAATATGATGGACTATATCTTGAGCTTCTAGATTTGGCCTAGAGGCATCAACTAAGTAAAAAATATGGTCAGCTCTGGCAATCAATTGATGAGCTCGACGAATACCCTCAATTTCAATGGGATCACTTGTATCTCTTAGGCCCGCGGTATCTGCAAGCTCTATAGGGTATCCAGCTAAAGTAATCGATTGCTGAACTATATCGCGAGTAGTACCCGGAATTTCAGTCACTATAGCCCGGTCTTCACCAGCGAGGCAATTTAGCAGACTGGACTTGCCTGCATTTGGTAAACCAATAAGCGCAACAGATAAACCCTGGCGCAGTTTTACTCCCTGTTGAGTTGCTTTTATCAACTCTTGGCTGGTTTGGACTAACTTTTTGAGTGAATTATGTACCCGTGTATCTGAGAGAAAATCAATCTCTTCCTCGGGGAAATCAAGCGCTGCCTCACAAAATATTCTCAGTTGGGTCACTTGATGCTCAAGAGCTTTAACAGCCTCGGAGAATGCACCTTGTAATGATTGCAAAGCACATCGAGCAGCTTCGGTAGAATTAGCATCGATAAGATCCGCGATAGCCTCGGCTTGGGTTAAATCGATTTTATCGTTTAAAAACGCCCGCTGTGTAAACTCACCGGCTCGCGCCATACGAGCACCTAAACCACAGAGCCTCTCTAAAAGGGCTTTAACCACTATTGGTCCGCCATGGCCTTGCAGCTCGACTACGTCTTCACCAGTGAAAGATTTAGGGCCAGGAAACCACAGTAATAGTCCTTCATCAATAATTGAGGTTTGAGTATTTGAATTATTACTAAAATTTGAATGATTACCAAAGAAAGTTTCAAAAGCAGCATAACGAGGTTTGAGTTGGATTGTTGATTCTTTTCCGGTAATTGATAATGCTATCGAGTGAGCCGCAGGCCCGGAAATACGTATAACCGCAACGCCACCTTTACCAGGTGGCGTTGCTTGAGCAACTATTGTATCAATCTCTAAAGCCATAATTTATAACTTATTCGAACTGTTAAATAGCTTATTCTCATCAAGTCGACTGAGATGTTGCTTTGTTCTTGGCAAACTTTTTAGTGATATAGGTTTGTTGGGCTATAGATAAAATATTGTTCGTCAACCAGTACAAAACGAGCCCAGAAGGGAAGAACAAGAACAAGAACGTCATAACCACAGGCATGAATTTCATAATTTTTGCTTGCATTGGGTCTGGTGGCTCTGGATTAAGCCTTTGTTGAAACCACATTGAGGCGCCCATTAACAAAGGCAAAACAAACAATGGATCCATCAATGAGAGATCTTGTATCCAAAAAATAAATGGCGCTTGTCGTAATTCAACGCTTTCTAATAACGCCCAGTAAAGCGCTAAAAAGACTGGCATTTGAACAATCATAGGCAAACAACCACCTAAAGGATTGATTTTTTCTTTTTTATAAAGCTTCATCAATTCTTCAGACATTTTTTGGCGGTCATCGCCATATTTTTTCTTTAATGCAGTTAGTTTTGGCCCTACTTCCCGTAGATGAGCCATAGATTTATACCCTTTGGCTGACAAAGGGAATAGTAATAGTTTGACAAAAACCGTTAATAAAATAATTGAGAATCCATAGTTGCCCACTACACCGTAAATAAACTTCATTATTCCCATCAGAGCATCAGAGATAAAAAACAATGGACCATAGTCAACTGCAAGATTTAAACCGTGAGCGGTCTCTTTAAGTCTCGCTTGGATTTTAGGGCCAACGTATAATGTTTGCGTAACCGTGTTAGTTTCGCCAGCAGAGGTTTCAACTTGTGGTAAAACTGCATCAAGCACAAACTCTTTACCACTAGGTAATTTTGGATTTGCATTGTAAGTCGCACGGTATAAATTCTGATCATCCTTGTCGGGAGCCCATGCAGTAACAAAATAATGCTGCATAACTCCAATCCAACTGCCTTTGATGGTCTTATTCAGCAAGGTTTTATTATCTTCAGCTTCGTCTTCAATATCTGAGAATTTCAATTTGGTGAATTTTTCTTCAGGATCCCAATAAGCGGCGCCAAGAAAAGTCGGTAAACCAAAACCGCCAGTTTCGGAAGGATCGGCAAAATCACTACGACGTAGACGTCCATACGGTCGACCAACCCAGGTAGAGTCAGACTGGTTGACGATTACGTGTTCAATTTGAATCTTATAAGAACCTTTGGTGAATATATATCGCTTTTCAAACTTAACCCCATTAGCGTTTTCATAACTTAATGGCACAACTAGAACATCACCTTTCATTTTAAAGCGCTTTGAAGGTGATGAAAAAGATGGTCGACCTTCACCCTTGCTTACATCTAAATCACGAGCTGATGAGCCTATAAGGCCGGTTTCTGCAATAAATTTTGCGCGGTCACTAGAGGTCAGCATTACAAATGGATCTTGGGGTCTATCAATCGAGACAGGATACTTGTTTAAGGCAAGAGCCACTAAATCACCACCATTCAATTCAATGCCAGCAGTAAAGACATCTGTTTTAACCTGAACTACTTCTTTCAATGTTGCTGGAGAATCAACTTTTTTAGCATTAGAAGCTTGAGTTGGTGCAAAGTCTTGATTGAGGTCTTTTCCTTGAGAGGCATTTTTGGACGCTTCAGCTTGCTTCTTATCTTGAGACTCAACTAAAGGAACTCCCGAATCATTATCGTTCATAGACTGGACAGATTGAGCTTCATCAGAATCATTTTTAGCCTGAAATTGATTAGCCTGCATCTCAGAACCAGGCTTTACACCATAATCAGCATTCCACTGATAAATCAGATTCCAACCTAAAATTGCAAGTGATACGATTAAAAACGTTCTAAACCAATCCATAAATTATTCCAAAAACTTGTTAATTAACAACTTATTTATTTTTGACTGTTTGCAACCAACCCATTAAATAACGCAGATATAAGTGCGATCTAGATGAATTTTACTTTTTTTGAGAGTAACTAATATAACGTGCCAATCTCGAAAAAAGTTCGTTGATTTGTTCATGTACGACATGGCTTTTTAAATCTTCAGGTGTAATACGTCGCTTAAGGAGTATTACCACATCTGTAGTGTCGGGAAGAATTATTTTTCTGAAATGTTCTCTAAGCAGTCGCTTTACTCTATTTCTGTGAACAGCAAGTTTAATTTGTTTTTTAGGAATAACAAGACCTAAACGAGAAGTTTTTTCAAAATTTGATCGCGCAAGTACTTGAAAAGGCATGTTTTTAAACACATGTTCCGGAGCGGAGAAAACGAAGGAATAATTTGTTTTATTTCTAATGCGGGCAGTAGGAGGGAATTCTTCAGTCATTTTGCTGCTTTCTCACAAACTAACAATCAGCATTTATAAAAAACTTAAAGACTTATGTTTACTGATGTCAACCTGTAAATATTAACTAAACTTGATTGGGTAAATTCAGAATTTAAAAGCTAGGTCTTCAAAGTAAACTAAGGTGCCATGATTATTAAAATATGTAGACACCAAACTGGTTAATAAAATCAAGCACTTAAAACTGACCGTCCTTTGGCACGACGGCGAGAAATTATTTTTCTACCGTTTTTTGTAGCCATTCGCGAGCGAAAACCGTGAGTTCTCTTTCTTTTCAGATTACTTGGTTGAAAAGTTCTTTTCATAACACATTTCCATTAAAAATTTGTATTTTTTAGCTCAAAATTACTTGAACAAAAAGCTAAATGCCAGTATCTCGATTATAAATTTTATATTGATTCAATTTAAACCTAGCGTCAAAAAGCTAGTATCTAAAAGTTATGCCGTTGGGTGAGGTTAATTCCGTATGGGCATATCAGTTAAAAATCTTGTGAATTGGATTCTACGTTAGCAAATGAATTTTTTCAAGGAAATTACTCATAATTTTATACAAGTTTATCCACAATTTGATTGTAATTATTTAAAGCCATGCTCTGATTTCAAGGTTTGTAAAAAACTCAGTATGCATGAATCGAATACTTAGTGGCATATTGTTTTTTTGAGCAAGCGATTACTTATAATAATAAATATATATTTATATAAAGAAGATTAATGTTGTTATTATTAGTGTGGATAAAAGCTGTGGATAACCCTGTTTTATGTATGTAAATCAATAATTTACACTGTTGTTAAGTCTTTGGATGTTTTGCGTAGAGGTTGTTCACAAGTTGTGCATGGGTGTGGATAACTTTGGGTTCATATTTATCCACAGGTTTTGGGGGGTGGTTACGCACAGACTTCAACCCCCCCTTACTAACAAGTTATACAGAGCCCTATTTTAAGGTTTTTGTTTAAATTTTGATCTTTTGTATGGCGGGTTTTTCTATAGATGTGGATAAGTCAGCACAAACGAGTTAGTATTCGGTGCTTGCTTATTGAAGAAAAGGATCATGTTTGTGGGTGAAATTTGGGTAGAATGTGTACAGCGATTAGAGGTGGAATTACCCTCTCAGCAATTTAATATGTGGATTCGACCACTTCATGCAGAAGAGGATCCCGATAATCTAACGTTGTTAGCACCTAATCGGTTTGTTAAAGATTGGGTCAATGAAAAGTTTTCTCGTCGAATTTTGGAAATTATTCATGAAGTTTTCCCTAATCGACAAGTTCAACTCAATGTAGTTATTGGTTCGACTAACTCAACTAATGTGCAAAATCGGTCAAATTCATCATCTCATAACGAAGTTAAATCAAGTGCAAATAACGGCGGTTTTAATACTTCTCCGACCTCACAGCAGTCAAATCACCAGCAGGTTATCAGTCGCCACAATAATATACCCCAGGGGAATTCTTCACGTAATAATTCATATCCCAATAACAGGCAACAGTCTCAATCTTATAATAAAAAACCAGATGTAGAAGGTCGGATTCAGCATAAATCAAGCTTAAATACGAGCTTTACTTTTGATAGTTTTGTTGAGGGTAAGTCTAACCAATTGGCTCGTGCTGCCGCTTCACAGGTATCAACTAACCCTGGTGGATCCTATAATCCACTTTTTATTTATGGTGGCGTAGGCTTAGGCAAAACCCATCTAATGCATGCCGTTGGTAATCATTTACTTGAGAAAAATAGCTCAGCAACAATAGTTTATCTTCATTCAGAACGATTTGTAGCTGACATGGTTAAAGCACTACAAATCAACGCAATAAATGAATTCAAACGCTATTATCGGTCTGTTTCCGCGCTTCTTATTGATGATATTCAATTTTTCGCGGGTAAAGAGCGATCTCAAGAAGAGTTTTTTCATACTTTCAATGCATTATTGGAAGGCGGCCAGCAGATGATTCTTACCAGTGATCGATACCCCAAAGAAATAAACGGGGTTGAAGAGCGTCTTAAAAGTCGATTTGGCTGGGGGTTAACCGTTGCAATAGAGCCGCCAGAGCTTGAAACCCGTGTTGCTATTCTTATGAAAAAAGCCGAGGAGTGCTCTATTGATTTACCCCATGATGTGGCTTTTTTTGTTGCTCAAAAAATAAGATCAAATGTTCGTGAGTTAGAAGGGGCTTTAAAGCGAGTGGTTGCTAACTCCCATTTTACTGGACGGCCAATTACCATAGATTTTGTTAAAGAAACTTTAAAAGATTTACTTGCAGTTCAAGATCGACAAGTTAGTATTGATAATATTCAAAAAGTTGTCGCAGAATACTATAAAATTAAAGTATCTGATTTACACTCTAAGCGTCGATCCAGGTCAGTGGCAAGGCCAAGGCAAGTCGCTATGGCTATTGCTAAAGAACTTACCAATCACAGCCTACCTGAGATTGGTGATGCTTTTGGGGGTAGAGATCATACGACAGTTTTACATGCTTGTAGAAAAGTTGATCAATTAAGTCAATCAGATGCTGATATTAGTGAAGATTTCTCAAATTTAATGAGGCTGCTTACAAATTAAATTTATTGTTAACTCAATATATTGAGCATCTATAAAACTTGGAATATATTGCAGCTTGTTTTAGGTGTAAAATCTGTAAAACAATGGAGTGTGTAGAATAATTGAGTATGTAAAATATTATAGTTTTATAAAAATATTATAGTTTGATGGCAATATTTAGAAAGGGAAAGACTATGAGGTTTGCAGTTCAGCAATCATCCATGTTACGAGTTCTGCAGCAAGTTGTTAATGCAGTTGAACGTAAACAGGTTATGCAAATTTTAGGCAATGTTTTACTTGAGGTAAGTGATAATATTTTACGAATAACCGGTGGTGATGGCGAAATTGAAGTTTCTGCTACTTTGCCGCTCGAAATAGTTTATGTAGAAGGGGCGACCACTATTCCTGCAAAAAAACTATTTGATATCACCCGTTCACTAGCATCAGATATAATTTTAGAATTTAGTAAAGAGACCACTCATTGCCAGGTGCTTGCTGGATCAAGTCGCTTTGCTCTGGCAACCCGTGAGGCCGGTGATTACCCAAAACTACAAGACTTAGATGCTCCCCACAAGATAGAACTTGAAAGCCAGGGTAAGCTTAAGCGCATGCTTGAGCGCACATCTTTTTCCATGGGGGTTCAAGACGTACGAAGTTTTCTTAATGGTATGCTGCTTGAGTTTGATGATAATTCTGCCGTAGCTGTTGCAACTGATGGGCACCGATTATCCTTGAATCGGCAAGATGTAGAATTTGATATTTCAAGCTCGGGTAAGCAGCAAATTATTTTGCCTCGTAAAGCTGTTGCCGAACTTATAAGATTATTAGGTGATGGTAATTCAACATCATATTTATGTTTTGGTGAAAGTCATTTCCGTTTAGAGGTGGGTAATTTAAGATTCACCACAAAGTTAATCAGCGGAAGGTTTCCAGATTATCAAAAAGTAATTCCCAAAAATTTAGAAACCTCTTGTGTCATAGCAGTAGATGCTCTTAAGCAAGCTTTATCGCGCTCTGCCATTATGTCTAATGATAAGTATAAAGGAGTGCGTTTTGCACTTGAGCCTAACCAGTTAACTTTGTTAGCTCGCAATCAGGAACAAGAAGAATCTAGAGATGAGCTTGTAGTTGATTATTCAGGTGATGGTTTGACGGTAAGTTTCAATATTAGTTATATAATTGATATTTTGAACGTAATCGACGACGAGTGGATACGGATTACCTTTGCCAATTCAAACTCAAGCGCATTATTAGAGGAAGTGAGTGCAAATGATTCGCTATATATCATAATGCCAATGAAGCTTTAACTCTATTTCTACATTGCATCTTCAATACACTTGCTAATATGACGAGGCACAAACCTATTTATGTTTTAGATGCAATTCAATTGGATAATTTTAGAAATTATTCTTCAGCTTTTTTGAAGTTTAACCCTAATATGAATGTAATACTTGGAGATAATGGATCTGGTAAATCTGCCGTATTGGAGGCAATTCATACAATTTTGGTTGGGAGATCGTTTCGCTCTTCAGTAACCACTCGTCACCTGGTACAGACAAAATCAAATTCTTTTAGAATTCAAGCAAAGCTCATTGATACAATTTCTGCTAAAACAAACTCAAAGCTTATAGAGCTCCATAAAGATTTAGATGGTAATAGGCGTTTAAGTGCAAACAATGAGCTGGTTGAAGGTGGGCTTAGGTCAGTAGTTCGGTTATTACCGCTTATGTGTTTTTCACCAGATACTGGTAACCTTGTGGATGTAGAGCCAGAAAAACGAAGAAAACTATTGGATTGGGCAGTGTTCCACGTGGAACCAAACTTTATTAACAAATGGTCTGAATTCCAAAATACTTTAAAACAAAGAAATAAATTTTTAAAAAGCGACAATAGGTATGATGTTGAAGAATATAATTTTTGGACAGAGCAATTTATTAAGTCGTCGCATGATATTCATGAAGCTCGTTTAAGGATATATTCAGATATAGTCGATTTTTTTGATCAAGCCATACAAAGCTTTAATTGCAGAGTTAACGTGGAATACTCCAAGGGCTGGCTTGAAACAAGCAGCTTAGAGGAGCAATTACATACCTCTTATAGTCAGGAAATGCATCGTAGGTACACTGTTGCAGGCCCGCATAGAGCAGATTTAATATTCAAATGTGACAACGCATCTCTAAAAAATACTTTTTCACGTGGTGAGAAGAAATTTGTCTCTTTACAATTTATGTTGTCGCAAGTGGAATATTTAACATATGCAACAGGCGCCCCCCCGTTGGTATTATTTGACGATATAATTGCCGAATTAGATAACAACTTGCAAGCGTTAGTTTTTGACAAAATACACGCTTTAAAATGTCAAGCTATTATCACAGCAACAAGTTTACCGAACACATTGTTAGTCAATAAGGATTCTTTCGATAAAGACTATAATGTGTTCCACGTGGAACATGGTAGCTTGATTAGTTCAACTAGTTGCTTTAACGATCAATAAAATTTTGAATGTTTTGCTAGTATAAGCTTCAAGTTTCCATACTCAGTGTTCCACGTGGAACACTGAGTATGGAAACTATCAGAAATAGGCAAAACTTAATAAACATGGGAAAAACACTTTACACCATGAAACTTTTTTACAATACAACCCCAAATACTTAATTCAGGAGAAGACTATGACAGAGGAAGGTGAGTACAATTCAAGTAGTATAAAAGTTTTAAAGGGGCTGGATGCCGTTCGAAAAAGACCTGGAATGTATATAGGGGATACCGATGATGGTACCGGGCTGCATCACATGGTATTTGAATTGGTAGATAACTCAATTGATGAAGCTCTCGCTGGGCATTGTTCTGAGGTGAAAGTTACTATTCATGCAGATGAATCAATTACTACTAGTGATAATGGGCGTGGTATTCCTGTTGATATGCACGAAGAAGAAGGTATTTCTGCTGCAGAAGTTATTATGACCAAGCTGCATGCTGGTGGAAAATTTGATGATAATACTTATAAAGTTTCCGGTGGATTGCATGGAGTAGGTGTTTCCGTTGTTAATGCACTTTCTGAAAAATTAACTTTAACAATTCGTAGAAATAATAAAGTTTATGAACAAGTCTATGTTCATGGTGTGCCTGAAACACCGCTCAAAGAGGTTGGAGTATCAACACATACCGGCACTTCTTGTCACTTTAAACCAAGCGCTGAAACTTTTAATAATATTTTGTTTAGTTTTGATATTTTAGCAAAACGGTTAAGAGAGCTGTCTTTTTTAAATTCTGGCGTAAGAATTATCTTAATTGATGAGCGTGACACTCAAGAAGAGGTTTTTGAATATGAGGGTGGTTTGAAAGCCTTTATAAAGCATTTAAACCGCTCTAAAAGCCCATTAATGGATGTGTTTCATTTTAATCACGCTCGAGAAGATGGGATCAGCGTTGAAGTTGCTATGCAATGGAATGACTCTTATCAAGAAAATTTATTTTGTTATACCAATAATATTCCACAAAGGGATGGCGGCACTCACCTGGCTGGTTTCAGAGGTTCATTAACCCGAACACTCAATACGTATATTGAAAAAGCCAGCTTAGCTAAAAAAGAGAAAGTGGCTACAACTGGCGACGATGCTCGAGAGGGTTTAACAGCAGTAATTTCTGTTAAATTACCAGATCCTAAATTTTCCTCACAAACTAAAGATAAATTAGTCTCCTCAGAAGCAAAAACTGCAGTAGAACAAGCAATGGGTCAACTTTTTGGCGATTATTTGCAAGAGAATCCGCAAGATGCAAAAAAACTAGTACTTAAAATGATTGATGCTGCAAGAGCACGTGATGCTGCCCGTAGAGCCCGAGAAATGACCAGGCGAAAAGGCGCTTTAGATATTGCTGGATTACCTGGCAAGTTAGCAGATTGTCAGGAAAAAGATCCAGCTCTCTCTGAATTATTTATTGTGGAAGGGGACTCGGCAGGAGGTTCAGCAAAGCAGGCACGTGATCGACGGGTACAGGCTGTATTGCCTTTAAGGGGTAAAATTCTAAATGTTGAAAAGGCTCGGTTTGATAAAATGCTCGCTTCCCAAGAAGTTGGTACTCTAATTCAAGCACTAGGTTGTGGTATTGGTCGAGATGAATATAACGCTGATAAGTTGCGCTACCATAGCATTATTATAATGACCGATGCTGATGTAGATGGTAGCCACATCAGAACCTTGCTCTTGACCTTTTTCTTTAGACAAATGCCGGAAATCATTGAGCGTGGGCATGTTTTTATTGCTCAACCGCCTTTATTTAAAGTCAAAAAAGGTAAACAAGAGCAATATCTTAAAGACGAACCTGCTTTGGAAGAATATTTGCTTGGTAATGCCTTAGATGGTGCAGCTTTATATCCTGAAGCAGAAGCACCACCAATTTCTAGTGAAGCTTTTGAGTTATTTATACGTGATTATAAAACAGTTAATAAACTTATTGAAAAAATGAGTAGGCGTCTTCCTTTAGTCTTTTTACAACAATTACTCTATGTACCTGTGTTTGAAATTGAAGATCTCAAGGATAACGCAAAAATGCAGGCTTGGAGTGAAACTCTTGCTCAAGCCATTAATAAACAAGCATTGGAATCAAGAAGGTATCGTATAACCCTTGAACATGATGATGAACGAAAAGTTTATCTACCAGTAATTGAGATGACAGAACATGGGCTTATACAAAGTTTTCCTTTAAAATATGACTTTTTCCGCTCAGAAGAGTATGAATATATTAAAAGCGTTAATCTAAGGCTTGCTGATCTTGTTGGTGAGGGGGCTCATGTGAAACGTGGTGAGAAAGTCTATCCAATACAAAGTTTTTCAAAACTTATTGATTGGCTCATGGATGAATCAAAGCGCGGCCAGTATATTCAACGATATAAAGGTTTAGGCGAAATGAATCCCGATCAGCTGTGGGAAACTACTATGGATGTTGAAAGCCGTCGATTACTGCGGGTCACAATTGATGATGCTGTGGCTGCTGATGATATTTTTTCAATTCTGATGGGTGATAATGTTGAGCCAAGAAGAGATTTTATTGAAACCAATGCACTCAAAGTATCAAATCTTGACGTATAGATCTTTATCACTCATCCAGATACAGGCTTAGGTAAACAAATATATCTTGGTCTGTTGTGAGAAAAACTGTCATGTTCGAGGAACATTATCATGATTACATTTCAGGATATTATTTTTACGCTACAAAAATTTTGGTCGGAGCAAGGCTGCACAATTATCCAACCTTTAGATATAGAAGTAGGTGCTGGCACGTTTCACCCAGCCACTTTTCTCAAAGCAATAGGCCCTGAGTCATGGTCTGCAGCTTACGTACAACCATGTCGTAGACCTACTGATGGACGATATGGAGAAAACCCTAACCGATTGCAACATTACTATCAATTTCAAACTGTTTTAAAACCTTCTCCTGACAATATTATGCAGCTGTATTTAGAATCTTTAACTGCACTGGGGTTGGATCAGAAAACACATGATATACGTTTTGTGGAAGATAATTGGGAGTCACCAACCTTAGGTGCTTGGGGACTAGGGTGGGAGGTTTGGTTAAATGGTATGGAAGTTACACAGTTTACCTACTTTCAGCAAGCAGGTGGGCTTGAATGCTTTCCGGTAATGGGCGAAATAACCTATGGTCTCGAAAGAATTGCTATGTATTTGCAAGGAGTGGATAGCATATACGATATTATTTGGTCACAAGGTGCAGCAGGGCTTAACAAGACTCAAGTTAAGTATGGTGATATCTTTTTGCAAAATGAACAAGAAATGTCAGCTTATAACTTTGAAATTGCAGACGTTGAGGCGTTATTCCGAGCTTTTGAAGCCAGCGAACAACAGTGCGCTAGCTGTTTAGCTCATCAAAAGGTTTTACCTGCTTATGAGTTTGCCTTGAAAGCTTCACATTTTTTTAATTTACTCGATGCCAGGAACGCTATATCTGTAACCGAGCGACAAGCATATATTTTAAAAGTTCGAGATTTAGTGAAAGAATGTGCTAGTGCCTACTTACAAAGTCGTAAGGCTGTTAATTTTCCGCTAGCACAAGCTCAAGATATTGAATTATTTAACACTCATTTCTATCATCAATCGGATCATAAAAACGCTAAGCAAACAGTAGCGGAGTAACAATCAATGCAAGAAAATGTCCAGAAAAACTTTTTATTTGAACTTGGCGTAGAAGAGTTACCTGCTGAAGCTATTGGTCGTTTGACTCATGTGTTAGCTGATACATTTCGACTTGAATTAAATGAACTTAAATTAAATCATGGCACAATTACTACCTATGGTACACCCAGACGTATTGCTTGTTTAGTCCAAGAAATAGATGCTCGTCAAATTGATGAAACACAAGTTGTGCGTGGCCCATCAGTCAAAGTTGCAATAGATGCGCAAGGTATGCCAACTCAAGCTGGGGAACGCTTTGCTCAAAGTTGTAATATTGATTTTAAAGCGCTTAACCAAATTGAAACTCCCAAAGGGGATTATTTGGTACACGAGCGCTTCAAAGCAGGCCAGGAGCTTGAGGAGTTATTACCACAAGTTATTGAAAAAGCTATAAAAAATATGGCGACTGGCAAATCTATGCGTTGGTCCGATACAACTCATCGTTTTTTAAGACCTGTGCAGTGGATAACAGCATTACTTGATACGAATGTTTTACCCTGTAATTTTTTTAACAAATCATCAGATAGACTCACCTATGGTCATAGAATTCATTATCCTCAAGCTATAGAGCTAAATCATGCTTTAGAGTATGATCACAAGCTTAAGCAAATAGGCTATGTTATTCCACAGATACAAGACCGTAAAGAGATTATATTGGGCCAAATAGAATCAATATCAAAAAGCCTACATATGTCTGCACAGTTCAATACAAATCTTATTAATGAAATCACCAATCTTGTAGAATGGCCAGTTGTACTGGTCGGTACATTTGATGAGTCATTTCTTAATGTTCCTCATGAGTGTTTAATATCAACTATGGAGCAAAATCAGAGATACTTAAGTTTGCTGCAGCCAGATGGTAATTTAAGTAATCGATTTTTATTTGTTGCCAATTTAGAAAGCTTAAACCCCCAAGCTATTATTGAAGGTAATGAGCGAGTTATTCGCCCACGTTTTGCAGATGCCCATTTCTTTTATAATAGCGACCTAAAAATTCCATTAGTGGATCGACGAGAGGCACTTAAAAAAGTAGTATTTCAGAAGAAACTTGGTTCTTTATGGGATAAAACTGAGCGTATGAGCCAATTATCGCAAAAATTTGCGACGGAATTATCTATTGATGTTCATTTAGCACAACAAGCTGGTGAATTATCAAAATCGGATTTGATGTCACAAATGGTTGGTGAATTTCCTGAGCTACAAGGCATTATGGGCCGCTATTATGGCCAAGCTCAGGGCTTAAACCCTAAGATAGCTCAAGCTTTGGAAGAGCAATATCTGCCAAGAGGTCAAGGGGATGCCTTACCAAATTCAGAATTAGGTGTTTGCTTGTCACTTGCAGATAAATTTGATTCACTCGTGGGGTTTTTCGGTATTGGTAAGTCGCCAACTTCAGATAAAGACCCTTTTGCATTACGACGTAAAGCACTGGGAATAGTACGAATTTGTATTGAACTTGAAAAGAAAATCAACGTGGAACACTATGCTCAGCAGGCTTTTGCGATTTATCCCTCAGGTATTTTGCAAAACAATACAGTGGCTCAGGTAGTCGAGTTTATAATGGATCGACTGCCAACACTGTATCGTGACTCTGGTAAATCAATGCAATTAGTTCAAGCTGTGCAGGCTGTTCAAGGCCATTGCCCCAGTCAGCCTTATGATTTTAATAAGCGTTTTTTAGTATTGGAACAATTTTTGTCGAGACCAGAAGCTGAATTATTAGCAGCAGCCCATAAACGGGTTAATAATATGCTCAAGAAAACTAAAGTGTCTCAGCTGCCAGTGGTTGATATTTCTTTGCTAACCGAGCCGTGTGAGATTGAGTTATTTGAAAAAATACGTCATTTTGATTCAGAACTTACCAATGAGCTAAATGCTAAAGATTATGCCAGTATACTTGAAAAAACGGCTCGCCTTAAAGAGCCTATTGATGCTTTTTTTGATAACGTACAGATTATGGCTGACGAAAAGAACATACGCCAAAATCGCTTATCTGTGCTTGCGTGTCTGCAAAAACAATTAGCTTGTGTAGGTAATCTTTCATATTTAGCGGTTGGTTCATAAATCATTAGTTGTGTTCTTTTCAATAAGCGATTGAAGGAATTAAAATTTGCAGCAATTGTACACATTAAAGTTAGTAATATGCAGCTTTACATTTGATTTATTATTTTTAATTTCAACTCTTCTTTATGCTCCATTGGTGATCATATTCGCGCCTTTGTTGACTTTAATTCAACGACAAATTATTGTCGCCTACTGGAGCCGCTGGATTTTATGGTTGCTCAAAGTTATTTGTGGTATTCAAATATCCATATCTGGGTCTGAAAATATTACGGCAAAGCCATTTATTGTTTTAAGTAATCATCAGAGTACTTTTGAAGCTTTATTTCTTCAGCAAACCTTTATACCCTCTACTACAGCTGTTAAGCGAGAGTTATTGCATATCCCGTTATTTGGCTGGGTACTTGCATTATTAAAACCAATTTGTATAGATCGTGAACATAAAACTCGTGCTGGTTTGCGTTTACTCGAACAAGGTACGCAGGCTTTAAATAATGGCCAAAGCGTTATTTTATTTCCTGGAGGGACTCGGGTTAGTTTTGGTGAAAACGAAGTTATTAAAATGGGCGGGTTTAGACTCGCTAGCGTGAGTAAATATTCAATTCTACCAATTGCACATAATGCAGGGATTTGCTGGCCGGCTCGTCAATGGCTTAAGTACCCAGGTACAATAGATGTTTTTATAGGCCAGCCAATTATAACAAACACTAACCCGCGCGAGCTCGTTGAGTGTTATACGCAATGGCACAAACAATTTTTTGAAAATTAAATTCAAGGTATCATCAATCGAACTACAGCTCCACCAAGACGGCTGCCATTAGTCACTTCTAAATAACCTCTATCACCATTATTTTCGTGTAAGTGTAAAATTTGTTGAGCGAAAAATAAACCTAAGCCAAAGCCAGAGTGTGAAACTGGGGAGGTGTTGTTATCAATATTAGTTAGATTTTCTAAAATATAATCTGGCAAGCCCGGACCATCATCCTCAATACAAATTTGAATACAATTATTATCAGATTGTTGCGCTGAGAGTAAAATATGAGATGCATTGGCTTGCAAGGCATTATATATAAATGTATCAAGCACATTAAGTATAAAAGTATCATCGAGAAAAGCGATGAGATCAATTTCGCATTCGATACCAATTTGTAATTTATCTACAGCACAAGCCAAATGCCTAGACCTAACTTCTCTTAATAATTGGTTCACATTTATTTCTTCAATATTAGGTTGGTAACCAATCTCATTTTTTTTATAGAGTATTAGAACTTGAGACAGTTGATTTGATATATTCCGTATTTCATTTGAAACTTTATCTTGTAGGTGTATTGAATGATCATCATCGGGTAAACTGGCTATTATTTCGTTCATTACGAATACAAGTTTGCCAAAGTTATTTTTAACTTCATGAATAGAAGATGCGAGTAGCAATGAAAGTGAATTGTGTGGCGCTTGTGGTATTTCAAGGCTGGCATTGGTTTGAGATTTAGAGTCCATGTTCATTACCTTGTAATCGTGAAAAGATCGACTCTAAGCGTTGCTTTCTTGCATAACGACGGTCGTGATTGGGCATCTGTTTTAATCGATTAAAGTAACTGTTACATGCTTTTACAGGCTTTTCGGTAACACCATTTGTTTCGATAAAAGAAATATTAGCTTGAGCTGCATTGAGCAAAACTGAAAAATTTATATGGGCATATTCAGTTGCTTTATCGAACATTTGAATAGCTTCGTTAAGTGCTCCTTTTTGAAAATACTCCACTCCTTGATTGTTGTATTTATCTATAGTGTCTTGTTCAATAAATGATTCTATGGTTTTAGGTATTGTAATTTTATATTGTTCGGGATTTAATTGAAAATTTTGACAGATTTCCATGTCGATAAAGGTGGTTAACGTTTGTGGACTGCATGTTTTTGATAGATTATGACAAATAATATTGAGTGAATTAAGATTATGTACAGAGTTATTTGTTTGTAGAATGTCTTTCGCAATGCGTTCGTATTTTAGCCCTTCACGATTATGACCCATAGTATTGTGAATTGAGCTTTTAATAAAGTTGGCAGAAATTAATATTTCAGGATTCTCTCTAAAATCTCGCTTTAAATAATCCATTGTTTTTAAAATTTCCGTGGAAGCTTTATGTCGATCATTCATGGAGGCGTTTTTAAGTTGTGGCTTTAAAGCAGTAGCTAGATTAATATAATTACTTGAGTCTTTAAAGCAAGAATATCGGCCTAATTCAACTCCCTTTCTAGAAGCATCAATAGCTGTCTCCCAACTACCGCTCAGCGTTGCTATACGTGATAATTCACTTTGACGATAGAGTACTCGGGGTGATAAGTTAACAGCATTTACCAATATTTTGAGGGCAGCATTTTGGTCACCTTTTTGTTCTTGAATTTTACTTAATAAATCATAAGCAGGAGCGTATGAGGAATTTGAAGAGATAAGTTGTTTTAACAGTTTTTCAGCTTCATCGAATCTATTTTGATAATACAAGCTTTTGGCAAGACCAAACAGTGCCCAAGATAACTTACGAACACTCAAAACATCTAAAAACAGTTTTTCAGCCTGCTTATAATTTTTAGTATCGATTAAGATTTTTGCTTTAATTTTATATATTGGTAGTCTCAACTTTGGCCGAGAGTTAATAATTACGTCACAAAATTCTAGTGCAGAGACGTAATCTTGTCGGTCTAAGGCTGAATTAATTGGATGGTAAGCTGTTTTGACATTGAGAGTGCGTTCAAGTCTTAGTCTTAAATCATCAAAAGTGACAGGTTTAAGAATATAAGCATCGGGTTGATGCTCAATGGCCCCTAAAACAACATCTCCAGATTGGCTGGCTGTAACAATTATAAAGCAAGCAGTATTTTTTAAGGTTTTACTAAAAGTGCTCTCTTCCAGCACCTGTAAGCCATCTTTACCATTACCTAGATTATAATCACAGAGTACTAAATCGTAAGCTACCTGACTTAGAGCTAAAATAGCTTCATTGCCATCATGCGCTATGGCTATTTGACTAATGCCAATCCTCTCTAGCATGGTTTTTAGTTGAATGCAGACTTCATTTTGGTCATCAACTATCAACGCATTTAATTGCGTTGTTTCTTTCATTTTGACTCCACAAGCAATAATAGTTTTGAAGATATCCATACTTTTTTCAGGGTATGGATCGTCAGTATAAAAATTTTTATATTAATTTAAGGTTAGCAAATGATACTAGTTTGATGAGGGATTAAATAGACAGGAAAGGTTAATTTAGCCGTAATAATTAAACTATGGATTGCATCACAAGTTAAAACTTATGATTAAATGTTTAAAATTACTTTTTATTTTCAGAAAAGCAATCCATCTCCAAAGTTGATGAACTTGATTGTATTTCACACTTTCTCGATAGATTGCTTTTCTGAGGACTTCTTTATTTTCAGAAAAGTAATCTATCTCAATTCAAATTAAGTATTTGAAAATAATTAGATACTAGTATTTAAAAAAAAAGCAGTGAGCTATAAAGAAAGCTGATAAATAAGTGCTACTGAATCACTTCTGAGCGGTAAGTCAAGGGAAGCTGCTGTAGTTCTGGTAGGATTTGAGTTTAAAATGCTTACATCATGAGACTTCATATTCGATAAAGCATCTTGCACGCCACGATTATAAATACTAGGTGGAGTAGTGTTGTGCAGAGCAAATTGTTGACCTATAAGCGAGGAATTAGTAATTTGAGCCATGGGGAAGTCCTTAATGGTTTTAACAAAAACTGTGTTTCAATTAACTTATTAATATTTATATAGTTTTTAAATTAACTCTCGAAGAACAAGTATTTCATATACAAAACTGGAGAATCTAAAAGCTGAAACTCTAATTTATAGCGTTATAATGCTAATCATACTGAATTTTATGGTTAAATACAATCATTTGTGTTGGTGAATTGCTTTCTCTATCCAAATTAACTGCGGAATTAATATCAATTCACCACCATGTAGAGTGCAACAAGCCACTGATGGATGATTTATGTGTTGAGATAAATCAAGCGAATCGTTGCTGTAATCGTCGGTATAATGAAAATCTTGCAGTTCAGATGCTTTCAACCGGCTAAGCTTGGGTATTTTCGAGCAAAAAACACTGTATTGCGGCGGCCCAGGTTTATTCAGCGAATTTATAATCGCCACACGGGGCTCTTGTGCACTTTGGTGTTGCGCAAGCGCAAACTCGGTGTCTTTTATAATATTATTAAAGACTAATAGGGGAAGCTTTCTATTTTTCCACTCTATGTTACCCATAACCCAGTCAGGGCTGTTTTCGTCTTTATCGAATAGAGTTTGTAAAGTAAAGATTTCTGCAATTGCCACATTTGGTAATAAATAAGTTAACTCGCCTTGAGGGATGAGTATACCTAAAAGCTCTTCTTTTGTACTAGTCATTCAGCACCTTTATCTTTCGTATGAGCTGTGATACCCAGCAAATGATCTATTTCATTGAGCAACTCTATTTCTTGGTAAGGTTTACCTAAAAAGGCGTTAACCCCCAAGCTTTCAAGTCTTTGTCTGTGTTTTTGACCTGTTCGAGAACTAATCATAATAATTGGTAAGTCGGCAATATTTGGGTCGTGGCGTACATGAGCTGCTACTTCAAAGCCGTCCATTCTAGGCATTTCAATATCTAGTAACATAAGATCAGGTTGATGATCTCTAAGTTGAGTAACAGCATCGAGTCCGTCTTTTGCTGTAATAACATTTAGCCCATGTCGCTCTAAAAGCCTTGAAGTTACTTTACGCACAGTTACTGAATCGTCGACAACCATGACGACCTGAGCTGAAGAGCTACGGACTATATTTTGTACAGGTGTAATTGTATTCGTCAGGGGCTGTTCAAATAGCTGGTCAGCATCGGACCTAATGAGCGAATTAAGATCAAGAATAATGACCACACTACCGTCACCAAGGATGGTAGCACCAGATAAGCCAATTACTTGTTCTAGCTGCGGTCCCACTGATTTAACAACTACCTCTCGCGAGCCAATTAATGAATCAACTTGAACCGCAACAGACCTTTCAGTGCTTCGAGCAAGAATTAATGGTAGAAATTGATTTTTGGCCATTGCATTATCGCTACTACCAAGGTAGTTACTCAATGTTTTTACATCATAGTCTTTTTCTGCATAACGGTATTTTTTTGCTGGATCTTTAAGATAGGAATTTAATTCATAAGGACTTATGCGCACAACACCTTCAATATGCATAAGTGGTATTGCGTAAGTATCATCGCCGCATTTCACCATAAGTGCTCGGCTTACTGAAACAGTAAACGGTAGACGAATAGTAAATTGAGTGCCAGTTCCTTCAGAAGAATGGATTTTTAAAGAGCCATTGAGTTGTTTAATTTCACTGTAAACAACATCAAGCCCTACTCCACGGCCACTAATTTGAGTAACCTTTTGTGCGGTGCTAAACCCTGGTTTAAAAATGAATTGGAGTATTTCATTTTCAGTAAATCCTGAATCTTCATTAATAAAATCGAGTTGAATTGCTTTGCGACGAACATGTTCTACGGAAATTCCATTACCATCATCAGAAAGTCTTAAGACTATTTCATTACCTTCTCTGGAAAGGTGTAAAGTAATTCGACCTACAGGATTTTTATCCCGTTGGTGGCGAATGTTTGGCATCTCAATGCCATGATCAAGAGAATTACGTAACATATGTTCTAAGGGTGGAACCATTCGCTCAAGCATAGAGCGATCCATTTCACCTTCTGCATTAACAATTTCAAGTTCAGCTTGTTTGCCAAGTTCATCAGCTATTTGTCGAGTCATACGATGCAAGCGAGGTGCCAGCCGTGAAAAAGGCACCATTCTTGATTGCATTAAGCCTTCTTGAAGTTGCGTTTGCACTCTTGATTGCTGTAAAACCAAGGACTCGGTTGCGTGAAGCCGATCGGTAAGAGTCTCTTTCATATCCATGAGATCACTGGCTGATTCGGAAAGGGACCTGGCTAATTGATGTAAACCTGAAAAACGATCCATTTCTAAGCTATCAAATTCAGAGCTAGTCGATAAAAAGTCGTTACCAACAGTTTCGTGTGCTAGACGACTACGATGTTCGTGCATTCTAAGCCGCTCATTGTTTGAGATCATGCGCGATTCAGTTTCTGATTCAAAGTTACGAATTTTGTCTCTTACTTTATCTAAAGTAGTACTGAATTCTTCAATAATATTAGAAAAAGCCGAAAGCTCTTGTTGCACACTACTACGGGAGATAACAGTTTCACCTGCTAGATTAACTAACCGATCAAGAGTATCTGCTCCAATGCGAATGACTTCTGTATTTTTACGTCTTCTGGCGACTTTCGATTGAATCTGTGGTATTGGCTGATCTTGCTTATTGTTTTGATTGGCTGACTCGGGTTTATTTGACTCGGTTTTATTTAAATGTTGAGCAGTTGTAGGTTCAACTAAAGATTCGCCATTTAAGTGGGCATTAATTGATTTTGCAATAGATTCTAAAACATCCACCAATTGATTGTGTTGGTTTATAGCTTCAGTTATATGCTTGCTGATGGAATTACTTGCCTCGGGATTAGACGAATGCTCTTCTAACCAGGATTCAAAAATATGAGATTTATTACCAAGATCAGAAAAGCCAGCTAATCGGGCGCCACCTTTCAAAGTGTGTAGAGTACGTTTCAATTGGTCTAAATTTTCTTCGTTTGCGGCATTTTGTTTCAAAGCGATCATGCTGCGGTCAAGTTCTTCAGCTAATTCATTAGATTCCTCGAGAAATATTTCTAATATTTCCTGATCAAATTCAGCAAGGCTTAGTCCTTGATCATCTAAAACAGGAGATAAAGCATTTGGATTATTAATTTTTTCTTCTGATGCAGTATTTTCGGCTTCTATGTTTGGTGTATCCACACTAGTGTCAAGCATTTGATCTGTTGACGAGTGAGAATCTAACGGGATTTGAGTATCCTGAGTTCTTGTGTTTGGATTTGGTTGAGATAACTTAAACTGATCGGAATCTAGACTTTGCTGGTTGTTGTCTATGGCAGTTTGGTTGTTTGAATTCAAACTAAATACACGATTACCGTCATTAAACTGCCGGCTAGCTGCAGTGATTAAATCGAGAAAAGTATAAATCAATTGAGAGGCTTTTTGACGCTGTGGTAAATCATCCACTGTAATTGGCTCTAAAATTTCTTCTGCCAAATGTAACATAGATGCAAGACTTGGCAGTTGTGCCAGACGAGCGCCACCTTTAAGTGTATGCAATGCCCTAAGAACAGAATTTTGTGCTTGTTCAAAATTATATGCAGTTAAATTTGAGCTTGATAGGACGCTTAAATCTTCATGTGCATCATCAAATATTTCGCTTACTTCTTCAAAGAATATTTCAATAATTTCTTCGTTATCAGGTGATATATTAAAGTGATGAACTAAAGGAATTGGACTGGTCAAATCTGCTTCTACAATCAGTTCTTGTTCTTCAATTAGCTCTTGTTCAATTTCTTCTAAGTTAGTATCCGCAAGTTTATGAGTTTCAGGCTCATCTGGTATAGTTGAGATAGATTCATGTGTATCGGTTTCCTTAGTTGTACCCATAGGCTGAGTATTTTGAATTCTTGAGATTAACTTCAAGTCGGCTTCTAATGCAATATTAGAAACCAAACACTCTAAAAAGGCATGTAATTGCACTTGAGTGTCTTGCAATAGTTCGATAAATCCTTGGTCAATAAGCGCTTTTTTGTCAGTAAAGCGTTCGCACAACAATTCAGACTCTTTTGCTAGATCACCTATTGGATTAAGATTTGCAAGATATGCGCCGCCTTTAATAGTGTGATAATCTCTTTGTAACTCAGCGAGAACAAGGTGAAATTGACTTTCATCAACTTTAGAAGAAATATGAAAAGAAATACTCTTTAAAATTTGTTGCATTTCAACGATAAATACTGAGTTGAGCTCAGAATCTTGTTCAATAACTTGTTCTTCTAAAGTGGCAGCTACATGCAATAGCTCATCAGTAATTTGCTCCAAATAATCAGACTCTTGATTTAAAGCAATAGCATCAGAGAAAGTCATCAGAGATTCATGAGACTTTTGTATAAGAAAACTAATATTATGTTCTGAAAAATCAATATTGGAATTATAAAATTTATATATTGCCAGTAAAGCATCAGAAAATTGGACAACTTCAAGTAGTTTAATATTTTCTGCAGATTGCTTTATGTTTTCTAAAGCAGTAAAATGGTCAGCTGATAAATCTTGAGGTTGCTTAACTTTAGAGTTTTTAATGAGAAACTCTAAATCGTTCATACATTCATTGAGCCATTCAACATTAAATAGTTGTGGCTTTTTGTTGTTATCAGCAGAAAGAATAAGTGTTTCTTCAAAATTATTTACTGACTCAGTCAGTTGAGCCAAATCAATATTATCTCTATTAAATGTGTTGTCTAATATACTTGGTGTGAGCAAGTTTATAACAGTGTCTAAATGATAGAAAAATTCTGTACTTCTAAACATTTCAAGGGCAACAGCCTCGCGCACAATTCGCTCGAAATGTTCTAAGGTCTTTTTAAGAGAGTCCTGCTCATGACTTGCCAGTAACCCTTTGAGGGTGTGAATTGAACGTAACAAGGTTTCGCTTTTAGGAGCTTCTTGAGGGTTTTCAAAGTTTACGTCGATATAATTTTTAATAAAATCAAAATGCGATGCTAACTCTTGATACAAAATACCGTCAAAAGAATTTTCATGTTGGCTAGCGTCTGAGTTGTCTGTTGTATCTTCTTGTTGATCCGAATCAACTGTTTTCAGTAAGTTTAAATTCTGTGTGGAAGCAATAATATATTGAATCGTATTTTGCGTTCTATCATTTAATTCTTTTGAATTGGGTGACTTGGTGTAAATTTCTAAAATCTCAGGAATATCGATGATGAAATCCTGCAGACACCTTAAAAATTGTTGTGAAGGGCTTGTTTTGTTATCGAGTAAATAATTCCAATGGTTTTCAATTTCAAATGCCGGCTCGCTAATACACTTAACTTGGGCCATGCGGCCACTACCTTTCAATGTATGAAAGTTTCTTCTAAGCATTTCACATGTTTTAATATTATCAGGTTGATGAGTTAATTGTGCCAATAATGGCTCTACTTCAGCAACTATTTCACTTACTTCTTCAAAAAATATCTCTAATATTTCTTCATCTACAGGCTCTTCAAGTGGAGGTTCTTCAGCTAGAGGTTCTTCAGCTAGAGGTTCTTCAGCTAGAGGTTCTTCAGCTAGAGGTTCTTCAGCTAGAGGTTCTTCAGCTAGAGGTTCTTCAGCTAGAGGTTCTTCAAGTAAAGGTTCTTCAAGTAAAGGTTCTTCAAGTAAAGGTTCTTCAAGTAAAGGTTCTTCAAGTAAAGGTTCTTCAAGTAAAGGTTCTTCAAGTAAAGGTTCTTCAAGTGAACTGGGAACTTTTGCAGTATCACTTGAGTTGTCAGCTGGCTCGCTTGATGAGGTTAACAAAGCTGAAATATTATGCTCTGCTAGGTCAAGAAAGGGGGTTTTGGTTTCTTTGGTTAAGATATAATTAACAAAGTAATGATCCAAAGCAGAAACCGTATCTGCAAAGAGATCAATATTTTGCCAATTAGGTTGGCTTGATGAATTAATCAGTGAGTTATGAATATACTGATCTAACAATTCAAAAATATTAAGGGGTTCTTTAAGGTCAACAAAGTCTAATATTGTATAGATTGTTCTAAATATATCGGAAATTGTATTCAGGTTTATGCCTGACCAATTGGCTTGTACATGATCAACAAATAACTGTTTAGCGGTATTAAGTTCAATATTAACTTCTCGAGCTACACTATTTAACCCATGTGAAAAAGCATCGTTAAAATCTGCAATTGCATAATGTGAATTATTTTGATGAGTATCGCCAAATTTACAAAAATTACGAATTGAAGCTTCTGTATAAAGCAACACACTTGCAAGCTCAATTAATGTATCTTCAGAAGGTGGTGCGGATTTGGTAATAATTTCATCGAGTATAAGCAGTTGTTCATTAATAGCTTGACGAGGAATATCTAAACTAATAATAATCAAAATATCAGATATTTGTTTTAATCGAGGTACAATTTCTATGAAATGACTCATTTCAGAATTATTATTTCGATTAATTATGTCTAATACATCTTTAATGTAACTAATTTCTTCGTAAATAGCTTGTGCTAATGCTTGGATGGTTTTAACATTGAGGCTTTTATTTCCGTTAGCGGTTAACATATTTTCAAGCTGAGGGACATCTTTATATTTCGATGCAAATTCTATTGACTCTGGCGTGGAAGTCTCTAAATTTTGGATAGTTTTCAATGCTGCGATAAATGATTCACGTAGCAAAGTTTTAGTTTTGTCTGAATCTTTTTGGTTAACAATATATTTTATCAGACGATTAATACGCCCAAAAAACTCACAATATGTTAGATGCATAGTTTCAAGTGGGTTAGTGTCAACCGACTTTAAAATTATGTGAATACCAGCCCATAAAGGCGCAATATTCTTTTGCGGATATATTTTTTGTAATCTAAGAACTGACTGTTCCATAAACGAGCAGTTTTTTTGTATTTCTCGTTTTTCTGAGAAATTTACAAATGCATGTTGAAATAGCTGTAATAGCTTAAGTTCAAGCTCTTTTTTGGTGTTTGAACTTTCAATGCCTTGGCTCATATTATCAAGCGCTTGCTTGTAATCTGATTGTTCTTGAGCAGGGCTTTCAATAGGCTTTTCATTTCTGAGTGTGCGTAATCTATTAATATGCGGCACAGCAGATACTGAAGAAACATTGTTTGACTGGGTATACTCTGATAATAATTGAGGCAGTGCTATTAAACTAGGAATTAATGCTTGATAAGCTTTATCATCAAACGTGAGTTGTTTGTTCTCTAGCGCTATTAATGTTTTTTCTAATTCTTCTGCTAAATTCGCGATTGAGTAAATTTCAACAATTTGTAAAGTGCCATAAATTTGATGGACTTTGTCAATAGCCTCAACTAATGGCGCCAGATCCTCTGGAGCTGTTAAAAACACCTCTAGAAGTTGCTGCGTATCATCAATATTGACGTTAATCTCACTGGTAATCCAATGGATTGATGTAGGATCGAAGTCGTCGCTCATGTGTCAACCAGTCCTTTTTGGATCAATTTTCTGGAAGTTTAAAGCCTGCTACAGTTTTTCTCATTTCTACAGCAAGTCCTGCAAGGTTTCCAATGGATTGGGCGGTGGCGATTGTGCCGTTAGACGTTTGAGAAGTAATTTCTTGAATAACATTCATTGTATTTGAAATATGTCCTGCGGAAGCCGCTTGTTGGCGAGCAGCATTTGAGATATTTTGTATCAAATCAGCCAAGCTTCGAGAGACACTCTCAATTTCTTCAAGCGCTATCCCAGCATCTTGCGCAAGTCTGGTACCTTGAACAACTTCAGCCGTGGTGTGCTCCATGGAGGTTACTGCCTCGTGAGTGTCTGTTTGTATGGTACGAACAATTGCTTCAATTTGTTTAGTTGCTGCAGAGGAGCGTTCGGCAAGTCTTTGAACCTCATCGGCAACAACAGCAAAACCACGTCCAGCATCACCAGCCATAGAAGCTTGAATCGCGGCATTGAGTGCGAGTATATTGGTTTGATCAGCAATATCTGTAATTAAAGAAACTATATCGCCAATCTCTTGGGAAGATTCCCCAAGACGTTTAATTCTTTTAGCGGTTTCTTGAATTTGTTCTCGAATTGTGTCCATTCCCTTGGTTGTATTTTGAACCACTTGGGAGCCTTTGTTGGCAATAGTAACTGAGCGTTCAGCAACTAGAGCTGATTCAGCCGCATTAGCTGATACTTGATCAATGGATGCTGCTATTTCATTGATAGCAGTGGAAGCGCCAGCTATCTCTTGCGCCTGATGCTCAGAAGCTTCGGCGAGCTGCATAGCTGTTGATTGAGTTTCTTGCGCTGCGCCTGAGACTTTAACGGCCGTATCATTGATAGTGGAAACAAGACTGCGTAGCTGCTCAATGGTAAAGTTAATTGAATCGCAAATAGCCCCTGTAAATTCACCTGTGACTGTAGTTTGGATCGTTAAATCACCATCTGCCAATGCAGAAAGTTCGTCTAAGAGTCTAAGAATCGCTTCTTGGTTACGTCTGTTAGTTTCTTCTTGCTCTCTTCTGACACGTTCCTCAGCATTTAATCGAGATCTTGCTTGTCGAGATGAGTCAATCGAAACTCCAAACAATGCAAGTACAGCTATTAAGGCAGCTGTAAGGCCTACAGGAAATGAGCTCAGAAATGAACTTTCTTGCGAGTCAATTTTGTCGGAAAATTCTGCAGTTTGAGCAAGTAAGGTTGAAGTATTCTTGAATATATTTGATTGCGCCTCTCTTACTGCGATAAATTTTTCATAGCTTTGTGAGACTGTATCGGTAGTATTTTTAATTGCCTGAAAGTCATTTTCAATTTGATTAATTGTACTTGAATCAAGGTTTTTACTTGAAGCAATTACTTTTAAGCGATTCATTAACTTCGAGAATTCTTGCACATCTCGAGAAAATTCTTCAGCTCCAAGTCTAGCTATTTTACCACCTTCTAATACTGAGTTTATTTGTTGTATATAACGACCTGCAAAAATAATTTGCTCTTGTACATTACGAATAATATCAGCTGAGGCTTTATTATTAACCAATGTACTCACTATAGATTCAAGCGATTGGCTGAGTTCTGGTACTTTGAATTTAATTAAATCAGCTGTTTCATGCAAATTTAAAATGATTTTTTGGTTATCGATTATTGTTCTTGAGCTCTCGTCCACTCTTCGCCAAATTTTATCCACTGCTTGAATTTCTTGAGTTGCGTTTTTAGTAAAGTCTTTACCCAACGACAAAGTAGAATTGATATTACCCTTAGATAATATTTCCCAGCTCGAATCGAATTCATTTCGGGCAGAGTCAAGCTCTGCAAAAGCAGTTTTGTTACCTTGGGCAGCCTCTGAGGCATTTTTACCAATTTGTTGCGACAAAACTTGTAAAGCCGTGCTGCCTTGTAAAAAAGACTTAGCAGTATCTCCTCTTATATTGGATAAGAAAAAAGACACCACAGCGAGGCAGAAAAAGAGGACAAATACCCCAATAAATACAAGCGATAAGCTTGTCTTATTCGCTTTAACTTTAGAAGACTGTTGCTGTTTGGCCATTTTGTGTTCTCCTTGAATACACTTTGCCCACTGCTAATTTGCAAGATTCTCAATGTTTTCGTTTGATAGTAGTAACTGAGTATTGAATACTGGAAATAACTCTTTCTTCACTTCACTTAAAGTCTGTTCATTTGAAGCACGCCAATAACAGCCATTTAAAAATGGTGCAATTTCAGTATCTATTGTTTTAGGCAGCTCGGTTTGATACTGAGCGGTTGGAAAGTGCTGCATTCCCAGAATGTCATCGACTAATAAGCCAGTATAGGTTTCTTTGTATTCAATAACGAGCAAACGTCTTAGTCGTGCAATACGTGAGGATGTTTTTTTAAAAAATAACATTAAATCCACAACAGGAACTATGGACCCTCGAATATTAGCAACGCCACACACATAGGATTTTAAGCGGGGAATTTTCGTAAAGTGAGGCGCATTGATGATTTCAGTTAAATCATCAATTGCAATTAGATATGTCTGATCATCTAAAGTAAAGCCCACACCGCTATACATTTCAGCTGGAGATTCATGATCGTTAAGCTCCACCGAACAGGCTCGACTTTTTGCGGCATAATCGAGTAGTATGTCAAACGGTGTATCGTATCCCTGAAGCATTCAGCATTCCTTGCCTACAAAAAAATAAATATCAAGCTTTAAGCATAAAGACTAGTTCATGAAAGCAGCTCTTGAATGAGATCCAGAAGTTTGGATTCATCAACGGGTTTGGTTAAATATCCCGCTGCACCTTGGCGTTCTGCCCATACTCGATCAGTGAGTTGATCTTTAGTGGTAACCATTATAATTGGAATAGAGGCTGTGGCTGGGTCTTGTTTAATATGTCTGGTTGCTTGAAACCCGTTCATACCACCCATGACAACGTCCATTAAAATAAGGTCTGGTAATAGCTTTTTAGCGTTAACTATACCTTCTTCGCCACTATTTACCGACTGAATGATATACCCGCGTGGTGATAGCATACTCGTAAAGCGTATGATCTCAGATGGTGAGTCGTCAATGATAAGTACTTTGGCCATAATAGGTTAGCCCGTATGATTATCAATTGGCGATTTATGCGAGTCACCAAGAAGTTCGTCAATGGTATTGAGTAGCTCGTCTTTACTAAAGGGTTTGGTTAAATACTGATCAGACCCAACAATTCGGCCTTTGGCCTTATCAAATAAGCCATCTTTACTTGAAAGCATTATCACAGGTGTTGAACGAAAAGAAGAATTATTTTTAATTAATGCACAGGTTTGATAGCCATCAAGCCTTGGCATCATAATATCGACAAAGATGATATCCGGTTTAGTATCTGCAACTTTAGCGAGGGCATCAAAGCCATCTGTCGCGGTGATTACTAGACAACCAACTTTTGATAACAAAGTTTCAGCTGTTCTTCGAATGGTTTTACTATCATCAACCACCATTACTTTTAAACCTTCGAAATTTACGTTCATTAGAATACCGCCTATTGTGCTGTCGAAATTACAATTCAATCAAGCTATCTAAAACTTGTTGAATATGATGAATCATAATTAAGTATAGCCATCATAAGGACTAGTTTGGTCTCTATCAAACAAAAATGAAGCCACTTAAATTACGCTAATTGGCTATTTATCTCTGGTTTGAAAGGTGTGATCAATCTATCATAACCATTCGATGGACTCATTGAATATAAATTTGAGCTTAGAGGTTAGTTTAATTACCAAGTCTCTATGGAAGTTCTTGTTTTCTCATTATAGTTATAATAGCTATAATTATTAAAAATATGGTTGATTTTTTTCTTATAAGTTCAATTGAGATCTAAATCACCCAGTTAATGGAGTGTGAGAATGTCTAATACAAATATTTGTTTCGTAATGGATCGCTTGGAATCTTTAAATTTAAAAAAGGATACGACCCTAGCTTTTATGTTGGAGGCCCAACAAAGAGGCTATTCAGTTTTTGCAACTTATCCGCATTTGCTGACCATTGAAAATAATCGAGATAAAGATTCAGTTGCGAATATACGAATTACTACCTCAGCTCAAAAAGTAAATTTACATATCCAAGCTGAAAAGACTATTGCTTGGGAAGTTGTCGAAGAAAAAACAATATATCTTGATAGCATGGACATAGTATTTATGCGCCAGGATCCACCCTTAGACCTAAGGTATTTGAATACCACCTATATTTTGGACATAGTCCAAGCTCATGGCGTTAAAGTAGTTAATAATCCGACCAGTGTGCGATCTGCTAACGAAAAACTTATGGCGTATTTTTTTAAGGATTGTGGACCGCCTTCCTTAGTCTCAACGCAAAAGTCATTGTTTAAAGCATTCTTGCAAAAATGGCAAGATATCATCATAAAACCTTTAGATGGTATGGGTGGACAAGGGATTTTTAGGGTCAAACTTGGCGATCAAAATTTAGATTCAATTATTGAGACTTTAAGTTCAAATGGTCTTACTCATTTAATGGCGCAAAAATACCTGCCAGAGATTGTGGATGGTGATAAAAGAATATTGATCATCAACGGTAAACCAATTTCACACAGCTTAGCCAGAATTCCTCAAGCAGGTGAATTGCGTGGTAATTTGGCAGCTGGTGGCAGCGGGGTTGCCAAACCATTGACTGAGCGAGATCGATGGCTTTGCGCGCAAGTTGGCCCTAAACTTGTTGAAGCAGGCCTGACATTTGTTGGTCTTGATGTAATCGGTGATTATATAACTGAAATTAATGTCACAAGTCCTACGTGCGTTAGAGAGTTAGATGCACAATTAAATATGAATATTAGTGGACTGCTATTTGATCAACTAGAATGTCTATAAGTTTGTAGTTGATTTATTTTGGTTGGGTTTGGGGCAAAAATCATGGACATCGTGAATTTTAAAGTAGGTATTGCTAGTGAATGAGTCCCAAAGATTTGGTGGAATATTACTAATCTCATCAGTCATACATTTATTGCTTATTTTTACAGTGGCGTGGAGCCTGCCTGATCCTGCGCCTACTGCGCAAACTCTTGAAATAACCTTAGCTCAATTTAAAAGCGATTCAGCTCCTGAAGATGCCGATTTTCTAGCCCAAGCGAATCAAGAAGGCAGTGGTACCTTAGATGAGAAGGCTGAGTTATCCACTTTGGAGCAAGCTAATTTTCAAGCCAATGAGATTAGAAAAGTAGCTAAACCACAAAATACCCAGTCACAAAAGCAGCAAGAACAACAATCAAAAGAAGTGATTACTAGTTTACAGCGATCAACTTTTTCTGAAGTCGATGATACCCGTAAAGAAAATACTTCCAAGCAAACTGCGGCTGAAAGTCAGGTTGAATCGGAGCAACGAATGGAAGAAATTGCATCTTTAGAAGCCGAGCTTCGGATGCAGCGCCAAGCATTTGCCCGCAGACCAAGACGTAAGCAACTTACTGCGGTATCTGCAAGAGCTTCGGCAGATGCGGCCTATTTGCATACTTGGCGACAAAAAATTGAAAGCGTCGGTAATATGAATTACCCAGATGTTGATCTTTATGGCAGCCTGACTTTATTAGTTGCAATTCGTGCTGATGGCACGGTGGAAAAGGTAGAAGTACGTCGCTCTTCTGGCTATAAAGTTTTGGATGACGCCGCTAAAAGTATTGTGCGCTTAGCCGCTCCTTTTGATCCTTTCCCAGAAGCTATTCGTAAAAATGCCGATGTACTTGAGATTATTCGCACCTGGCAGTTTGATAAAAGTCGATATTTGTCGAGCTTTTAAAGTAAAGCGAAACATATTGTGTAAGCGATTACTACTTGCTTTCTGCTTTAAAGCTGCGAATAATGCACCTATGAACTCTTTAGAAACAACTTCGTTAACCTGTCAATTTCTTATTGCAATGCCCTCATTAGATGATCGCTGGTTTGGTCAGTCGGTTGTTTTTATTTGTGACCATAAACCTGCTTCGACCTTTGGTATTGTGATCAATAAATTACTTGATATGCAACTTGGCGATCTTTTTGATCAAATGGACCTCCATTGCGAAGATAAAAACCTATGTGGCGTACCAATTTATCAAGGCGGCCCGATTAATGCAGAGCGAGGCTTTGTGTTGCATACCCAAGGCATGCAATGGGAGCGCTCTTATGACCTTGGAAATGGGATCTTTTTAACTACCTCGAAAGATATTCTTTTAGATTTAGCCGCTGGCAAGGGCCCCAAAAACTGCTTTATTGCACTTGGGTATGCAAGCTGGAGCGAAGGCCAATTAGAGCATGAATTGCGCCAAAATTCTTGGCTCAATGCACCAGCTGATGAGACGATTATTTTCCACAAGCCAGTAGATGAGCGATGGCATGCCGGCGCGCAATTGCTCGGCGTTGATATTCAATTAATTTCAAATACGGTTGGTCATGCATAAATACTCGGCAATGAACACTCTAGTTTGCACTTTATTAATGAGCTTTTTGCTGGTTGCATGTAGCACCAATGAGAACTCAAAAGCTCATCAAACGAATAATTCTGCAGCTACTTCAGGTGATGCGGTGGCAGCGACACAAAGCCCACCACCTCAACCACCAAGTTACAGCGTAGCTGCTGCACATCCATTAGTTACTCAAGCTGCAATGCGTGTTATGGCAGAGGGTGGTAATGCTTTTGATGCAGCAATTACGGCCAGCACCATGCTTGCAGTGGTTGAGCCATTTGGGTCTGGTATTGGCGGTGGTGGTTTTTGGTTGATGCATAATGAGGCAACTCAAAAAAATATTTTTGTAGATGGTCGTGAAACTGCGCCATCCGCTGCGACATCGACTTTGTATCAAGATGATACTGGTCAAGTTTCTCGAGAGCTTGCTACCAATAATCCACTAGCAGCTGGTATACCTGGTAGTGTTGCTGCAATAGATCATATTCATAAAAACTACTCAACTTTACCCTTATCTCGACTTTTGGCTCCGGCTATTAAAGCCGCCAGACAAGGTTTCAAAGTAACGCCTGGCTATATTTCAGCCCTTAAATTACGTGAATCGACCATGAAAAAATGGCCTTCATCTTCAATGTTTTTTGATAATGGTACAATTCCCAAGCCAGGCTGGGTATTACAACAAGTGGATCTTGCCAATACTCTTGAGCAAATTGCTACAAACGGACGAGATGGTTTTTATACCGGTGAGGTTGCAAACAAACTTGTTAAATCAGTACAACAAGATGGCGGTATTTGGACCTTGGATGATTTAAAAAATTATCGTGTTGTTGAAAGAGAGCCAATAAGTTTTAGTTTTCAAGGTAATAATATAACCACTTCACCTCTGCCTTCATCTGGCGGTTTAGTTATGGGGCTTATTTTTAAGCAACTAGAAGCCACTAATTATGCTAAAGAAGATGACTTAACACAAAAGCACCTATTAATTGAGGCCATGAGAAATGCCTATTATCAGCGAGCTTTAAGCATGGGTGATCCAGATTTCACCGATGATAATGGCCTCCAACTTTTAAGCCCTAAAGCGGTGCAAAAGTATGCAAAGCGCATATTAACTCAACAGGCAACTCCAAGTCAGTTACTCAAACCTGTGACTGCTGGTACTCAAGGCCAACAGACTACTCATTTCTCAATAATTGATGCTGAAGGTAACCAAGTTGCTGTCACTTTAAGTATTAATTTATATTTTGGAAGTGGTTATGTGGCTCGTGATACCGGGGTGTTATTAAACAATGAAATGGATGATTTTTCGGCTAAGCCTGGCGAGCCAAATGCCTACGGTTTAGTTGGTAGTGAAGCGAACAAAATAGAACCTGGTAAACGGCCTTTATCCAGTATGACGCCAACATTTATTGAAGATAAAGACGATCTTTATATTCTTGGTACCCCAGGTGGGAGCCGTATTATTTCAATGGTTGCAGAGGGCATACTAGAAGCTGTTAAGGACAAATCAGCACAACAAATTGTGACAAAACCTCGGTTACACCATCAATATTTGCCTGATGAAGTTGGATTTGAACCACAAGCACTCGATGAAAGTGAACAAAAAAAATTGAAGCAATTGGGGCATAAGCTAAAGCAAAGCAGTCGCCAATATGGCAATATGCAGGTTATTCATTGGGATAAAGCGCGTCAAAAGGTAACTGCAGCAGCTGACCCTCGTGGTGAAGGCGAAGCAGAAGTCAGTCAATAGGAGTATCGCGAATTATGCCATCAGTTGTGCATTGGCCAAAGTCAAACGTTCAAAAAGTATCAGTGAATGAATTTAAAAAAAATTGGCTCAATACGCCAGAAATACTATTGTTGGATCTTACTGGTATTCAAACCTACAGTGTTTCACATATACCAGGGGCAATACACTTACCCATTGCAAGAACTCTTAGATCATCGGGCTACGCCTCAGGTTTGGCACCTAATGAAACAGAATTACAATTGCTTGCTAATGAGTTTGATTTATTATCCGGCAAAAATATAGTTGTGTATGACGATGAAGGGGGCGGCTGGGCAGGTCGAATGATTTGGTTGCTCGATATTCTTGGGGTAAGCTCAATAACATATCTGGACGGTGGTTTAAGAGCTTGGATGGCCGCTGATTTACCCCTTGAGACCAAGGTAAACAAACCATCTCCGGCGGCAGGTATAATTCCAGCAGAATTTAATTGGACGCCTAATATTGATTTTGATGAAATGCTAGCAGCAGTTCAGCATGAAGAGTACGAAATATGGGATGCTCGCTCTGAGGCAGAATTTATGGGTGTTAGACAATATGCTCAAAAAGCTGGACACATACCAGGTGCCAGCCATTTTGATTGGCAAGAGGGTATGGACCTTATGCAAGCATCAATTATAAAACCTTTACCTAAGATTCTTGAGATTTTGAACCAAAGGGGGCTTTATGGGGCAAAACCTGTAGTAACTCATTGTCAAACTCACCATAGATCAGGCTTCACATATTTACTTGGTCGATTATTAGGGTGGCAAATACGTGCTTACGCTGGCTCTTGGTCTGAGTGGGGTAATCATCCGGATACCCCAATAGAGCAAACAACTGTCAATTAAAAGGCTTCAAATGAATTTTTTTTGTGCGCTTCAAAAGGTCATTCCCCAGCATTCACTCTCAACTCTGGCAGGCAAATTAGCTGACTCTGAAATTCCTTGGGTTAAAAATTTACTCATTAGGCTATTTAAAAATGCTTACAACATTTCATTAGACGAAGCCCAGATAAAAAATTATAAAGAGTTTGTAAGTTTTAATAATTTTTTTACACGTGCGCTTGAGGCAGATGCTAGAACCTATTCGCAAGCGCCGGATCTGTTGTTGTCGCCGGCAGATGGCGTGGTGAGCGAAGCTGGAATAATTGATGGGATGCGTATTTTACAGGCTAAAGGTCGAGATTATCGGCTGGATGAATTATTACCTGTACCTCAAAGCGACTGGCAACCATATGTTGGTGGGCAGTTTGCAACAATTTATTTAGCACCAAATGACTATCATCGCTTTCATATGCCTTGTGCTGGCAAATTATTAAAAACAGTGTATGTGCCAGGTGATTTATTTTCAGTTAATCATTCGACCGCAGCAAATGTGCCTCGACTATTTGCGCGTAATGAACGATTAGTTGCCTTTTTTGAGGGAGATTTTGGCCCCTTTGCCATGGTTTGTGTTGGCGCATTGATAGTTTCAGGTATTGAAACTATTCATCATGGTCTGCATAAAGCCCCTTTGCGCCAACTTATTTGGGATGATCAACCAAATATCGATGGCAATGAAGTTCACTTTAAAGCTGGCGATGAATTTGGTCGTTTTCGACTAGGGTCCACAGTAATACTACTCTGGCCTAAATCAGCTGATGGCATAAGTATCAATTTGAGTAAAGGCGAGAGAGTGGTATGCGGCCAGTCAATTGGCCGTAATACTAACTGTAAATAAGCTTTTTTAGTCTTTAAAAGTTTTACTCTTTTGAGCGTGAAACATATTCACCGCTACGAGTATCCACTTTTATGGATTCTCCTTGATTGATAAATAAAGGCACACGGACTACGGCACCAGAAGACAAAGTGGCCGGTTTTGTGCCACCTTGAGCTGTATCACCTTTTAAACCTGGATCCGTTTCGGTAATTTCTAGGTCCACAAAATTAGGTGGTGTGATTACTAAAGGCGCACCATCCCATAAAGTCACAGTGACAATATCCTCTTCTTTAAGCCATTTTACCGCATCACCTAAAGTTACCGCATTCGCCCCTACCTGTTCAAAGCTAGTAGGGTCCATAAAATGCCAAAATTCGTCGTCAGCGTAAAGGTATTGCATACTGGTTTCTACAACGTCTGCCAGCTCAAGTGTTTCGCCAGACCGAAAGGTTTTATCTAAGGTTCGTCCTGTCTTTAAGTTTTTCATTTTGACACGATTGAAAGCTTGGCCTTTACCAGGTTTTACAAATTCATTGTCTACAATTGAACAAGGATCTCCGTCAAGGATAACTTTAACGCCTGAACGAAATTCGCTTGTTGATATATTGGCCATAGTAATCATTCCTTTTGAGTTGTGCATTCTAAACTTTGCTGTCAATAATATACCTAAGCTGGCATATTAAGCCAATTATTCATGTCACATGTGACCAAACCTTATTAAGATTTAGGTATGTTAAAAGTAATTACAAATGATAAACAGGGCACTGGTATGATTCGAGAGCTCAACGACTTTTATCGTGATCATCAAGAAATGATGGTTAACGGTGTGTTTGTTCGATATTTCGATTCAACTTATCGACTAGAGGGTGCTGCAGATAACCCAAAATCTACGGTGATTGCCATGCATGGTGTGGCAACATCTGGATATTTGTATCGCCATATAATTAATCGTTTCGGGGCATCTGTGCGTATGATTGTACCGGATCTCCCCGGATTCGGCCGATCTGCTAAACGGCTACCATGGGCCGCGAAATATAAATATTATATGCAGTGGTTTGAAGGCTTTTTTAATTCTTTAAATATCCCTCCCCATGAGAAAGTGCATTTTATAGGTCACGATTTTGGAGCTTTACTGGCATTAGGTTTTAGTGTGGAGCACCCTCAGCACATTGCTTCAATTTTTTGTACCAACACATGCATACATTTTGAGCACACAATACCTACTCCATGGCTTGGTATTTCATTAGCGCCAATTATTGGGCAGCGTATAGGGAGGCTGTGTGCTCGTGAGCCGCTACTATCTATGATTTTTAAAAGGGTGTTTCATAGCAAACCATCTCAATCAACTGTTGAAGCTTATTTAGATGTGTACAAAGATAAAGACGCCCGTAATGTACTTATGAATTTTATGCACCATTTACCCAGCATGGCTGGTATTATGTGGACATTACGCCGACAGTTAAAACAATTGCAATGTCCGGTTCATCTTGTATTCGGTGGCGAGGATCCATTAATGAGAAGAGGCGAAGCGCGAGCGATGGCAGAAATTTTAAGCAAAGGCAGTTATAGAAATTTATCGAATATAGGTCATTTTCCAAATGAAGAGGCCCATGAAGCAGTCTGTGAGGAGTTACATGCCCATTTATTAAAACTTGGTGTGAGCTGTTAGTGAATTGACAGAGTGCTTTAGTTCGCTTAAACATAAGCTTTAGTTTGTGTTAGGATGCCTGCATCCTGGCTTTATGGCAAGCAACTTAAGCCTAAAGCCTTTCTGCATCTAATCAATGTATGCCCTATTCTACTATGAAAAACTTAATCAATCTTGTCTCTGTAGATGAGTCTAGTGACTCAAATAAGCCAGCTCATGATACGGAGACTTGGCAAAACCATTTTATTCAACGTTATGCTAATTTTTATGAATTATGCAGTGATCTTCAACTTGACCCCAAGTATTTCATTGAAAATGATGCCCACCTTGCTGAGCTTGCTCATTTCCCACTACGAGTGCCACTAGGGTATGCCAATAAAATTATAAAAGGCGACTACCAAGATCCACTATTGCTACAGATTATACCAAGGAGTAATGAACTCAAACAAGTTCCTGGCTTTAAAGCTGAACCTTTAGAAGAAATAGATTATTCACCAACTCCTGGGGTTATCCATAAATATAATGGCAGGCTGTTACTGGTCGCCACAGGCGCTTGCGCAATTCATTGCCGTTATTGTTTCAGGCGTCATTATCCTTATGATGAGCAAGGAGTTACACCGCAAAATTTAAATAACGCCATGGAATATATAGCACGGCATAATGATATTTCGGAGGTTATTTTAAGTGGTGGTGACCCTTTATCATTAGCTGACCATAAATTGGTGCAACTTATCGAAAGAATAGAGTTAATTCCTCATGTTAAAAGATTAAGATTACATACCCGTATGTTAGGGTTAATTCCACAGCGTCTCACTCAACGTTTAGCTGATTTGTTTAATTCAACTTCGCTACAAATAGTCATTGTGCTGCATTTTAATCATCCAAATGAAATCGATTGGCAAGCCAAGGAACTAACAAGTCGGCTTAATCAGCTTAATATTACAGTTTTTAATCAAAGCGTGCTATTAAAAGGTGTCAATAGCACGGCTCAAACCCTTATGGACCTATCAGAAAAACTTTTTTCACATGGTATTATCCCTTATTACCTGCATTTACTTGATCAGGTGAGTGGTTCAGCTGATTTTATGCTTGAAAAATCACAAGCTATTGAATTATATAAAATATTAGCAGCAAATTTACCTGGTTATTTGTTGCCTAAATTTGTTGAGGACATACCAGGGCAATTTAATAAACAACTTATTTACACTTAAAGTAAGCAAATAATAATCCTCTGCCTTGCTTTACTCAAATGATTTACAAGCTCTTTGCTATGCTTTCAATATACAACTATGTTTTTTCAGAAAAGTAATTTGATCGAAATTGTATGGATACTCTGTGTGTCCCACTTTTTTTACAGGATATTTTTCTGAAGACCTATAATTTAAGTATTAACAGTTAACTGCTCAAAGTTTAAGTAATGGAGTTTAGGTATACATGGTGCTTTCCAGTGTTAATAAGCAATTATTTAATAATAATATTTTTGCAAAAGTGCCAAATTTGGATCTGAGTGTGCTTCGAGTGGTGCAATCTATTCAGCCAAAGAAGCTCCAATTTTGGGTGGAAGGTCGCTCGTTACTTAATACTGTTGAATCTTCCTCAGATTTATCCATTGCTTTAGGTGAACTTGCTCGACTTAGATTGGACCCCCAGCCAGCCACACAGCTTTTTAAAATTTTATTATCTACCTGTGAGCAAGCACTTGTATTACTTGAAAAAAATTACTTAGCTGAACAATTTTATCTTTTGGCTCGCACTCAAGCTAAGGTAGAAGCAGCTCAATTACTTGATTTACAAATCGTATCTGCTGGCAAATCTATATTATGGCGCTTTAGTTCGCTGAACTCTTTAGATTTACAACAAATCGAGCTTATACACTTTTGTGGTCTTAAAATAATAGAATCATACAGTCGCTTGCTTGCTCGATGGTCAAGTTTTTATTTGTCGCCCCCAAATGGCTTTTGGCTAGAGGCCAATGGTGTGTATCAGTTTTTAGAAAGCATTCATAAAGGCTATTCTGGTAATGAGTCTTCTGTAAAGAATTCTTCGAATAGTAACTTATTTAATGCACAGTTTAAATCCGAGTACATTGCTTTGCTTGCAAGTGGCTTACTTGAGTTACATCGATATGACCGTAAGCATCTTGGAAGTATTTTTGAATTTGTGCGCTCTATTGCACGAGATTTAGCTTTAGTCACAAGCCATGATACAAATGTATTAAGCGACTCTGATGCAATTTTTGGTATAGATTTAGCAGTGGATTCCTGTTTAGTTCCAAGTCGATTTATGGAAAAGCCCACAGAATCATGCCGTTTTATGGTGGGGATGAGCCAGGTATTGCACAACAAAGAGCATAAATCTAAAAGTTATACATTAAAAAATCTAATCCAAGAAGAAATTTTAGCAAGACTTTCACAAGAATTTATGCGCAATTCAGCTAGGGATTATACAAACCTTGAGCTTAAGTGCCACTTTGGGATTGTTGATTTACACGCAGCTTTACAATTAATGAGTATAAATGATAAAAACTCCCAAAAAGTGCATCAAGCCTTAGATGCAGATACGAGCAATGATTTTGGTGATAATGAAATAGATTATGCAAAATTAGCTACTTCAGATGGCAGGGTGTCGAATGCAGTCAGTCAGCCTACACTATTAAAAGTGCTTGATAAAAGTGACAAAGGTTATAGGTTTGAAAAGAAATTAAATTTTACCAAAAAAACCCGCGAAATGCGTTTTGTAAAACCTGGTGAGCTATTGCTTATTGAGGGTGATGGCCCATCAAAGTTAGGTGTTATTCGTTGGCTTAAGTTTAATAAAGCCCATTGCAGCGTAACTTTTGGGGTGGAACTCGTTGGCCACTCAGTAATACCAATTGGTATTACTGCTCAAGGTGAAAATATGGAAAATACCTCTTTAGCTATGTTGTATCGTTTACCGAACCAACAAGCTTTAAATGATAATTTAATGATACTTTCTAGTGTTATGTTTTCCAGTACAAACCAGTGGACTATTTCTTATGCTGGCCAACGTCAGGATATTTCCATACAAAATGTCCAACCTTTTGTTGCTGGCTATGAATTTGCTGAAGTTTGCGAGCACTTAACAGGCTTTATTTGAACAATTTAAGTGAGTGAATATACATATCATGAGTGAAGCAGGTGCAATGACAAGTATTCGTTTGTTGATTATTCATGATCAAGCAGATGAAGTTGAACAAAAAATCAATGGCATCCGTAATCTTGGAATTGCCGTGCGTGCACACATAGCTGAATCATTAGAAGATTTCAATCATTTGTGCGAGCAAAAAACTTGGGACTGCATCATTTTAAAAGATGAGTTATCCGACATTTCTGCCAAAGAAATACTCACCAAAGTAAGAAGTCTGGCCAAAGATTTACCAGTTATTGTAAGCATTGAAGATTATAATATTCATAGAATTAAAGAACTAGTCACTGCAGGCGCTGCTGATGTTATTTTGGCGCAAGCGAATGGGCATTTAAGCTTTGCAGTCAAACGAGAGGTTGAAAGCCTTGCAGATCGAAGAGCTTGTCGCCGTTTAAAGATGTCATTGATCGAGTCTGAAAAAAGATGCAATAAGCTTATTCATACTTCCCGAGATGCAGTAGCTTACGTGGTTTCAGGTATGCATGTATTTGCCAACAGTCGATACCTGGATATTTTTGGATTGCACACTATGGCTGAGCTTGATGGTATGCCAATTCTCGACTTTATAAGTCGATCCCATCAAGCCGAAATGAAAGAGTTTTTGAAGCAGTATGCCCGCGGGGAAGGTGCAGAAGCCTCGCTCGATACTCAAATAGTGGATGATGATGGCGTAGAAAAGCCGGTCTCAATGCATTTTTCTCAGGCTTCATATGATGGTGAAAATTGTACTCAATTAATGATTCGATTCGATGAAGAAGATCTTGGTATTCAAACTCAGCTTTCTAAAATAAGTCATCAAGATTTACTGACAGGTTTATATAACCGCCAGTATTTATTGGAAGTGTTAGATAAAGCTATTGATGAAGCACAGTCTGGCAAACGCAACAGTGCACTGATTTATTTGAAAATTAACCGCTATAGTGTGATGCAAGGCGAAATAGGTATTGCTAATGCCGATTTAGTTGTAAGTGATGCGGCATCACAAATGCAACGGCTCATTCCCGAGGGCGGTATTTTGGCCCATTTTGCAGATGACGTATTTGCTCTGGTCTATCCAAGTGGGGATCAGGAACACATTAGAAAGTTTGTGCTTCAAATTAATAATTCTTTTGACGAGTATTTGCCGGAAGTTAATGGTCGCTCTATTCCAGTGTCATTTAGAATGGGCATAGTCCTACTCAACGATTCCGTTCAACATACCCAAGCTGTATTGATGCAAGCTCATGCTTCAGCAGAAAACGCAGAAGAACGCCTTGAAAATGACTCAGATATAAATATTATATTTTATGAACAGCCAGCGCCCCAAGCTGATGCTGCTGAGGATAAAGATATTGAGTTTCAACTCCAAGAAGCAATTGAGTCTGGTCAATTTAAAATTTTATTTCAGCCAATTATTAGTTTAAGGGCACAAAACCAGCCATTTTACGAAGTTTTACTCAGAATGATTAGTGAGGATGGCACAGAAATTTCACCAAATGCTTTTATTGATGCGGCTGCCTCACAAAAAGTGGCAGAAAAAATTGATCGTTGGGTCGTTGTGCAATCAATTAAAGCTTTGGCCTTAAAATACCAATCAGGCGAGCCAACTCGATTGATTATCAATCTAACGCCGCAAACCTTAATAGATCAATCTTTTATACCTTGGCTGAGCATGGCTTTAAAAGCGTCGCGGCTACCACATGATGCCTTAGTCTTTCAGTTACCTGAAAATGAAGCCTATAGATATCTCAAAGAAGCTAAAGTAGCTTGTCAGGCTTTATCTGAACTTCACTGTAAGATTTCTATATCTCGATTTGGAGCCATGAGTAATCCTTTTAATATATTCCGGCACATACAGACAGATTTTGTTAAAATTGATGGCAGCTTTACCCGAGAGTCTGGTGAAGAAGAAGGTAGTAAGGCGCTGGCAGAACTGGTTGAAACCGCTCACTCAATGGGTAAACTAACAATAGCAAGTTTTGTGGAGGAGGTTAAAGTACTAACTTCTTTGTATTCCTTAGGAGTAAACTATATTCAAGGCTATTATTTACAATCACCGGCTGAGACAATGGACTATGACTTTGACGATGACGATTAGTTGAATAACAAATGTGTTAATTATGATTCTAATAGCCGATAATCAATTAGTTTCATTAATTGTAAGATTAATATCCACCTTTTCGAGATACTTTTTCTCAATTTCTAAATCTGCTAGCATCAGTGGGTGTTCATTAAGCCAGCCTTTTTCAAATGCAATGCTTAAATCTAAAGAGTCTTTATGGGCAATTAATTGAACCTGGTCTGATTTTAATTTATTGACATTCCTGCCTTGATGAAATACGCATGCCAAACGTAAAATTATGACCAATTTAATGAGAGTATTTTGATCTAATTCATCGTAAGTATTAAACACATCAATAGAGAGCTTTCTTCGATGCAAACGAATGAGCAACGCCATAATTCTTTGGTCACCTTTAGAAAAACCAGCTAAGTCGGAATTTTCAATTATATAAGCGCCGTGTTTATGAAATTGAGTATGCGACATCGCTTGACCAACCTCATGCAGCTGAGCTGCGTTACATAAAAGCTCCTGCAGATCGGGGTTATCAATATCCTGCCATATAGCTTTAAGCTGTTTATACAATAAGCAAGTGGTTTTCAGCACTCTTGAAGACTGTCTTGAGCTTATTGAATACCGCTCTGTAAGTGCGGAAATTGTGCGGGTACGAGTATTTTCGTTATCGTTTCGACCTAATAGGTCATATATTAAGCCTTCTCGTAGTGCGCCATCACTATAGCGCATTTCTTCAATATTTAATTGTAAGAAAATACCATATAAAATAGCTAAGCCTGATGGGAAAATAGCTTTTCGCTCGTCTTTAAGGCCATCAATTTTTAGCTCGTCCACATGATTTTTTGATTGAACATAATCGCATAGCATTTCTAAATCTGCACGAGTGATTACTTCCCTACCCTGTAAGGGTCTACTGCCTTCAAATTTTAAACTAGCGTTAAGAATTGTTCGTGCTGAGCCAGAAGATCCAATAACACTGGTCCAGCTAATTGCTTGGTAGTTTTCAGCGATAATTTGCACTTCTTGTTGAGCGGCTAAGATTGCTTTTTGAAAGTTTTTAGTAGTTATTAATCCATCTTTAAAAAAACGCAATTTCCAGGTAACGCACCCTAGATGCAAGCTTTCCAATTGTAAAGGAGTAAAATCTTTACCAATTATAAATTCTGTGCTTCCTCCCCCTATATCAATCACTAAACGATTATGTTTGCATTGGGGCATAGAGTGAGACACCCCTAGATAAATCAAGCGTGCTTCTTCTCGGCCAGCTATGATTTCCACTTTTTGATTAAATATTTCTTTAATAGGCTTGAGTAATAAATGCTTGTTACGAGCGATTCTTAGGGTATTCGTGCCGACAATTCTTAAATTTTCAGTTGGTACATGGGCAATGCGGTCTTTAAAGCGCAACAGGCAGCTGAGCGCTCGCTCAATGGCATCTTCAGAAATATTAGAATCATTGGTCAAGCTTGCAGCAAGTTGAATTTTTTCCGAAAGCTTGCCAATCCAACGCAACTCGCCATGAGCAATTTGTCCAATTGCTAGATGAAAGCTGTTACTGCCTAAATCAATAGCCGCATAATGAGGCGGGTTGCTCGATTCTTTTGTCATATATTAATAAACAAGTCCTTGACGAAGCGCGAAGAGTGTTGTGGTATTGAAAGGTTTTCTAAAAGGCTGTTTGAGCATAGGGACTTCCAAACTTTCATAAAAGTCATCTATTTATGGTACATTATACATGTGACAAATCACAAATATTGAGCTTTCTTTTATCTAGTCAAGTAATTTGACTAATATTCTTTTTGACTATTGTTATTTTTGATTAATGTTATTATAGTTCCATGTCTGTGCTGCCTAACATAAATTGTTCTAAATACAGATCCTCAGAAAAGTAATCTGTCGAAAAAGTGTGAAATACAATGGAATTCATCAACTTTTGAGATAGATTGCTTGTCTGACAAGGTAAATAGATCCTCAGAAAAGTAATCTGTCGAAAAAGTGTGAAATACAATGGAATTCATCAACTTTTGAGATAGATTGCTTGTCTGACAAGGTAAATAGATTGCTTGTCTGAAAATGTATAGTTTCTATTGTCGCACATAGTATTCATTTAAAAACTAAAGAGAGGGGCTTACTTATGAGTATAACAATTGAAGACGTTGATGATTCAAATTTTGATTCAACAATCTCAAACTCCACAGTACCAGTTATAGTTGATTTTTGGGCAGAGTGGTGTGGTCCATGTAAGGTAATTGCTCCAGTTTTAGAGCAGGTCGCAACAGAATATGGCGATAAAATCAAAGTTGTGAAGGTTAATATTGAGAATGCAAAACAAATACCTCAAAAATTTGGTATCCGTGGTATCCCAACTTTGATGATTTTCAAAGATGGTAATGCTATAGCAACCAAAACTGGTGCAATGGATAAAACACAGCTGGTTGCATTTTTAGATCAAAATACATAGTATTCTATAATACATATTCTTTATATTGAAATAGCTGTCAATTTTTAGTGTTCCACTTTTAGAACTCTAAAAATTGACGAAAACCTTTTTTTTAGTTGAAATTTTTCAAAGTCTATATATAATACTTTTATTAAGTCCTAAATTTGATGTAATTGTATGCCAACATCCTAGGCGATTTTATAGTATTAAGCCCAAAATAGTATTAATAAGCCCAAAATAGTATTAATAAGCCCAAAAATAGTATTAAGTCCAAAATTTAGTATTAATTGGCTAACTTTACGCTTATAAAGCAATCTAGAGTGCATACTCAACGCAAAATTGCTGTAATATACATAATGGCTTTATATTCGCAATATCTCACTTCACTTGCTGCTCATGATGCTTGAAAAATTAACTACCTTGTCGAATAGAGCCCATATTTAGAATACTCCCTACCATATGTATTCTAACAAAAGCTCTTATGTATAAAAATTTAAAATATCTCGGTACTCCCTATCTTGTTAAAAAATTTCTTGTTCAATATTAAAAGATTTCAATTATCGGGCTTGCTCAGAGTTGCTCAATGTTAATGAGAAGCTTACAGCTTCGTATTACCCTGATTTTATTACTATTATTAGTTTTTTACCTTAGGGAGAGGTTTGCCATTCAACATTTTAAGATCCTTATGAAGCGGGTTTTTAAAATTAAAATGTTTAATTATACACAGTCTCTGGAAGGCATGCATAGCAAGCCTATCCGGGGGATTCTTTTATTGTTTAAGGTCTTAAAGTGCTATGAATCTATCTGAATTGAAACAAAAACCAATTGCTGAACTTATACAAATTGCTCAAGATATTGGTCTCGATAATATAGCTCGAGCTAGAAAACAGGACGTTATTTTTAGTATTTTAAAAAAACACGCTAAAAGTGGTGAAGATATTTATGGTGATGGTGTTTTAGAGATACTACAAGATGGTTTCGGTTTTTTACGTTCCGCTGAAGGGTCATATTTAGCCGGACCTGACGATATATATGTCTCACCAAGTCAAATCCGAAGATTTAATCTACGAACCGGCGATACGGTATCAGGTAAAATTAGGCCGCCTAAAGATGGCGAAAGATACTTTGCGCTGTTAAAAGTCAATGCAATTAACCTTGATAAGCCAGAAAACGCTAAAAATAAAATACTGTTTGAGAATCTTACACCACTTTTTCCTGATGAACGCCTAGTTATGGAAGCCGGCAATGGCAGCACGGAAGATATAACTGCGCGAATTATTGATTTAGTGGCTCCAATTGGTAAAGGTCAACGTGGCTTGATTGTTTCACCACCTAAAGCAGGTAAAACATTCATGTTGCAAAATATTGCAGCATCAATATCTCGTAATAATCCTGAATGTTATCTTATAGTATTATTAATTGATGAGCGGCCTGAAGAGGTGACTGAAATGCGACGTAGCGTAAGAGGTGAGGTTGTTGCTTCAACTTTTGATGAGCCGCCGTCAAGACATGTCCAAGTTGCTGAAATGGTACTAGAAAAAGCCAAAAGATTAGTTGAACATAAAAAAGACGTTATTATCTTGCTTGATTCAATAACCCGTTTAGCCAGAGCCTACAATACGGTTATTCCTTCATCGGGTAAAGTTTTAACTGGTGGTGTTGATGCTCATGCGCTTGAAAGACCAAAGCGATTTTTTGGTGCAGCTAGAAATATCGAAGAGGGCGGGAGTTTAACAATTTTAGCCACAGCACTTGTAGATACTGGCTCGAAAATGGACGAAGTTATTTTTGAAGAGTTTAAAGGAACGGGCAATCAAGAGCTTCATCTTGATCGGCGAGTCGCTGAAAAAAGAATTTATCCAGCTATTCATATTAGTAAGTCAGGCACTCGGCGAGAAGAGCTGCTTATCTGCGAAGAAGAGCTGCAAAAACTATGGATTCTAAGACGTATTATTCATCCCATGGATGACGTGGCAGGCACTGAGTTTCTTATCGATAAGCTTAAAGACGCGAAAACCAATGATGAGTTTTTTCACAGCATGAAGCGTAAGTAAATGGCATGAAGCGCAAGTAAGTTGAACGCAAAAGTAATTGTCGGATGAATGAAGTGTACCCCAATCCCCCAAAATCTCATATAACCACTGGTATGATACGACATCTTGAGCATATGCCTGGCGGTGTGCTTAAATTATGGCTCGATGTGTCAATAGATGGTTTTATGCATTACCATCTTCCCGGCCAATATTTGCAGTTAAAAATAGCTGGGGCTTGGTCTGCGTTTTCGATCGCTTCGCTGCCTAAAGTTGATCAACCAATTGAGCTGCATATTGCAACCTCCAACGATGAAAAGCACCAAGAACTATTAAATTTTTTTAGTAATAAAATACCCATAGAGGTAGAGTATCCACTAGGCGATGTTCGCTTGCCGGCAGATGTTGGTACTTTATTGTGCTTTTGCCGTGGGACTGGGTTTGCACCAGCTCAAGCGCTTGTTGAGCAATCACTTGAGCATTCTAGTCGAGAAGTCATTCTAGTGTGGGAAGGCAAGCAGGCTAGGGAGTTTTATTTTAATGAATGGTTAACTGCAAAACTAAAAAAATACTCAAATTTTTCAGTCAGTATTTGTTTGCCAAAAGATGAGAAAACTCATTTAACCCAAAAATTTGCCCAAGCTGGCCGCATTGCTGATACCTCACAAAACAGTATGCAGGAGTGGCTGTCTGCTTATATCAACACTCAAGATGCGGCAAAGCCGCAAATATTTAAAGCCAATGATTGGTTTTATTTGTGCGCGTCACCAGAGAGGGTCTATTCTTTGGTCGATAGTTTGATCGAGCATGGAGTAAGTTTTAATCGTATGGCTTCAGATGTATTCGCCTACGCTCCCAGGCCTTAAATAGATTGGGAGGACAACTTTGGTTCTTCTTTACCCTCAAGCTCAAGAGTTTTTAACGCATTTTGAGTGTGTTGATCTTGATGGTGGCCTAAGTATTTTTGAATTAAATTATATTTTTCTTGCCAATTAACACCTTCGATGCCTGCATAACGAGAGGCCCAGATACTATCTGTACCCATACGAGTATGTAGTTGTGCTAACTTTTCAGCTTTTTTCGTTTCCTGATGCGAACTCAAAAAATCAAAATAAATCAATGCTAATTGGCTTTGCTCACGTTGATGAGTTGGCAATTGCAGCCATATTTGCTCTGCATCATCTACATTTTGATCTTTTATTAATTCAGCTAAACAATGAGCCTCAATCTCAACCAGTTCTGATTGAGAAAATACATTGTTTTTTCTGCACTCGTCTAGGAGCGCAAAAGTTTGGTGGTACTGCTGAGTTTTAAATAGCGAGACAGTTTTAAGTTTTAAAAATTGTGCATTATGCTTGTCAGAAGTTAAGCTTTTGAGGTGTTTTAAGCACTCTTCATACCTTGCGGCATCAAATGCTAATTGGCTTTCAAACAAAGCAATATGTTGTCTAGACTTTTTGTCATCTGCATCGATAGGTTTTTTTGCTTTAGCGATATATTTATCGCAAGATTTTAGGTTACCTAATTCATATTCAGCGCGAGCGCAACCAAGGCATGCAATAAGATAGTAAGGTGATCTCGATTTAACCTTGGCAAGTTGGCTTTTAGCTGGCTCCCAATCTTTATCCGCCAGGCAGAGCATGCCGTTTTTCAAGTTGGTATCCACCGAAGCTTGAAGTTTCTTTTGATTACCAGCCCAAAGTAGGGGTTTGACAATTGGTTTTAGCAGCATCCAAACAATACAGAGTAAGGCAAATAATAGAGTTAAACCTATAACTACAACGATAATACTGGTTTCAATAACCCATTGACCATAATTAATAAGGAGATAACCAGGGTCATTGCGCGCAAATTCAGCAACGCCAAGACCAGCAACAATAACAATTGCAAGCATTAATAGAGTTCGTATCATTTGCTACTCCTTGCTTGATGCTGTTTGTTGGGTATTTGTGCTTTGCTTTTCAAAAAACTGTACAGTACTACGAAGCGCTTTAACACTCTTACTAAAATCGATTGTTTGCTGAGTAATTTTAACCTCGGCCAAACGTTTTAGTTCTTCTTTAAAGAAAAGAGTTTCTTTAGCTTGATCGATAAAGGCCTCATCAACAATCGCAAAAGCTTGCTCAAGCGATTGTTTGTAACCTGCTTGATTTTGGCGCATTAAGTTAAGTTGAGCTTGTGTTAGTAGCATAAATAAATGCTGCTCAACTTGTTGACGGGTAGTTTCGTCAAGCATAGGTTTAAGTTTGTCATCAGTTTTTTGGATGCGAACCAACCGGCTGAATATTTTTTTCAAGCCAGGGTTGCTATCGATAATATCTACTTTTTCACCCTTGATATCTGTAGATTCGTAGCCAGCAAGGCTTAATTGGTTAATACGCTGAGCTAAAGCAGAAATCTCAGCATGAATAACTTGAGGTTGCCATTGGCCGTCTATTTGTAGGTCTGCGCGATCTTCACTTAAAGCTTGAATTAATTTTTGTGCCTCAAAACTTCTTAATTGTTTGGCGGCTTCTAACGCTTGCTCGATTAAAAGGGCAGCGCCGAAAGAGTCATCAGTGAGTGTTGCACGATATTGTGCCATTTGAATAAAGTATTCTACTTGTGATAAAAGCCATCTTTGCTCATCTCGAGGTGATAAGTCTGTTAGGCGCTTATTGATTTGACTTACACTAGACTCAACTTTTGAAAAATCTTTGACTAAATCTTTTTGTTTGTTTTCAAGCGAAGCAATTGCTTGGGTAGTCGATGCCTCAACTGTGGATTGGGTTTCGTCGATAATTTGTTTTAAATTTGTATAATTTTCAGTCAATTTGCTTTGTTGTTGGGCTGAAAGCTGTTCAGCATTTTGTGAAGATTTTTGTAGTTTATCAATATAATATCCTGCAGCAGCCCCTACTGCAATTAAAAGTAAAAACAAAATAACAATAACAGCCCAAAGCAATTTGCGAGATCTTTTTGCAGAAGTATGTTGCACAGACTCATTCTCATTAGTAGCATCAACACTAGAAGATGATGCTTGAGAGTCTTGTGTAGTGACTAAAGATTGTTGGGAAGCTGGTTGCGATTCTTCGCCAGTTGAATCAGGATTGTGTTTATCGGTCATGAGGGTTGCTTACCTTGGGCTCAAACTGTGGTTTAATTAAAAAAGACTAACATTGGATGAAGTGTATCAAAAGTAAAATTAATTATGTGTGTTCAAATTATTTTGAATAGCGCATAGAATAGCAGGGTTTGCAGCGCTTTTGCAGTTTATCACGGCTTGAGCGCCTTTGCCGCGTAGATATTGTTCAATACGGTGGCTGGCTACAAAAAATTTGCTGTTACTTAAATGCGCTGGGTTGAGTAACCTTAAGTTTTCCAGAGCAATTGCAATATCTTGGCTAGTAATAATTACCCCTGTAGACTGACTAATAGCCTCTAAAACTGCTTGTTTTTTTGCTGTATCTATTGTTTTGAGCTTGCGTTCGTAGACGCAAAGGGTGGTGACTTGGTGGCCAGTATTTTCAAGTTCTGGTGCCATAGCCCCTAAGCCATGTTTGCCAGTAACGATAAGTATTGTTTTTGGTTTGTGGCTCTTTTGCGTATCAATATGTAAAGCTCTTAAGAGAGATTGAGAATTTTGCGGTTTATTTGGCACTTGAGCATTAATACCATATCGTGCTAAAAGATCAGCGGTTCTGTCACCAATAGCCCACCAGTTCTGTATTGGCCATTGAGGCCAATGATCAGAAAAATATTCTACGCCAAATTCCACAGCATATTGACTAGTGACTATTATTTCGTCAAATCGGTCAAGTTCGCGGGTAAATTGATGCAATCTTTTTTGGGTAAAATCATCTGTCAAGTTTTCAATTGTAATAGGGCAAAACTCATAAGAGGTATAATTATTCGATTTTAGTAAAGCTGCTAAAGCGTGCGATTGTGGCTCTGGGCGGCAATTTATTAAAGTCATAATGCATGAACCAAATATTTTTGAGCACCAAGCTCAAATAGTTTTTCAGCGACTTGCGCGCCAAGTTTTACCGCATCAGCAATGGATCGAACGGGCATTTTTGCCTGTGTTTCGCAAACTTGACCGGTTAAATCGCCAACTAAAGCGGTTAACTTGAGTTGCGAGCCTTCATCTTGTTGCCATGTCGCATGCAGCCCAATGGGTGATTGACAGCTGCCTTTAAGATGAAAGTTACAGGTTCGCTCGGCAGTAGTGGCTAAAGCTGTTGCACAGTCTTCCAATTGATTCATTAGTTGAGCTAACTCCACATCTGCAGTCGCACACTGTATGCCAACAACACCTTGGCCAACAGCTGGCAGCATTATATGGGGTTCAATTTTTTCTTGAATTCGATGATCAAGTTTAAGGCGTATCAACCCAGCTGTTGCTAGAATAATACCATCAAATTCGCCAGCATCAAATTTGCCTAGCCTAGTGTCAACATTGCCTCGTAAATTATGAATTTTTAAGTCAGGTCTTATTCGGGCTAATTGGCAATGGCGTCTTTGGCTTGAGGTGCCAACTATTGCACCTTCTGGTAAGCTTGAAATATTTTGAGCATGAGAAATAAATGCATCCCGGGGGTCTTCACCCTTAAGAAATGCAGTAATTTTAAGGCCATCGGTGTCTACAGCAGGTACATCTTTCATGGAGTGCACAGCAATGTCAGCTCGACCATCCAGCAAGGCTTGTTCAATTTCTTTGAGGAACAAGCCTTTACCACCAATAAGGGCAAGTGGCTGATCTAAAATAATATCGCCTTGAGTTATGATTGGAATTAATTCACTTTTAAGTCCAAGCTGAGTATCCAAGAGTGCAGCAACATGATGAGCTTGCCATAGGGCGAGTTTACTTTTGCGAGTGGCAATGCGAATGGGTTGACGAGTATTCATTATAACCTGTTCTGAAAATGTATTGGTATGCTAACTTTTAATGCAATTGAATTAACAATTATTAGGTGATCAAATATCCAATTGAGCCAATTGATTTAATTGGAGGCGACCATGATCGCACTATTTTAGAGTATTCTGTCATTGTGGGACATTATACGCAAAATTAAGGGAAAATTAACAATATGCCAGTAAAACAATGTTCGAAGATTTGGTTATTGGGGCTTTTGGGTGGGTGCGCGCTGGTTATGGCGTCAGTCCCTACTTTTGCGTCTACACAAAGCACTCAAGTAGACCCCGCCGCCACTAAAAAATCAACTACTACTCAAAACCCAGCAAGTACCATGACATTTAAACTCAAAAATGGCTTACAGGTCATTGTGGAAAAAGATGCCAGAGCACCTATTGTGGTGAGCCAAATTTGGTATCGAATTGGCTCAAGTTTTGAGTTGACTGGCACCACCGGGGTATCCCATGTGCTAGAACATATGATGTTTAAAGAAACTGAAATTTTTAAAACCGGCCAAGTATCAAAGTTAGTTGCCAAATATGGTGGTAGTGAAAATGCCTTTACCGGACAGGATTATACTGGATACTACCAGCTGTGGGAAAAGAGCCGCTTACCTATTAGCTTAGCAATAGAAGCAGAACGAATGCAAAACCTAAAACTTGACCCTAAAGAATTTGCAAAAGAAGTTAAAGTGGTCATGGAAGAGCGGCGGCTGCGAACAGATGACCAACCTTTGGGCACCGCTTATGAGCGATTTAACGCAGCTGCTTATGTTTCCAGCCCTTATCAGGCACCTATCATTGGTTGGATGCACGATCTAGAGCGATTAACACTTAAAAAAACTAAGCAATGGTACAAGCAATGGTACATGCCGAACAACGCCACTTTAGTTGTTGTGGGCGATGTTGAGTTTGCAGAAGTTAAAGCCCTAGCCGAGAAATACTTTGGTCCCATAGAGTCAAAAGTATTACCGCAGTTACCAGATTACCACGAAGTTCCACCCAAAGGGATTAAGAGAATCGTGGTTGAAAATAATGTTAAAGTGCCTACTTTGTTTATGGGATGGCTTGTGCCTAGTATGAAAACTGCGACGAATCCAGCTGAGCCCTATGCGCTCAATTTATTAACCCAAGTATTAGATGGCGGCTTAAGCGCTCGATTTGAAACCGAACTTGTGCGTCGTAAAAAACTTGCCTCTAGCATAGGCACGAACTATTCGGCAGTTTCAAGAGGCGATACTCAGTTTTTTATTCAAGCCACCCCGGCTGATGGCGTTTCCTTAGATACTTTAGAGCAGGCAATTTTAGATATTATTGACGATGTTAAACAGGATGTGCCTAGCGCTAAAGAAATGGAACGTATTATTGCTCAATTGTCCGCTGCAGAAATTTTTGCAAAAGATTCTGTGTCTGCAAAAGCCCAATCAATTGGCCGGCTGGCAGTGGTTGGGATTGATTGGCGTAAGGCTTATGAAGGGGTTGAAGCCTATGACGAGATCACTCCAGAGGAGGTTCAAAAAGTAGCGCAAAAATATTTAAAGCCAAAGCGATTAACAGTTTTAAATCTGGTCCCTTTTACTCGTACAACATCTACTCATACAACATCGAAAGATACCAAGCCAACAGCAGATGACCATGAATCAACTGGAGCAGAACAATGAGTAAAATAGTAAAACCTGCATTTTCACGTAAATTTTTAAATATTATTATATTTGTTTGTATGCTTATGATTTTGGCTTTTTCGCAGTTTTGGTCAAAAGCTGAAAAAGACTTTGAAGCACAGGAACAAGCAGCAAGTGATCAACACAACAATAATTTACAAGAAAGTGATGATCAAGTAAAAGCTTCTCAACCAGTTGAGTCAAAACCAGCTCAAACTGAGCCAGCAATTAAAGCGCAGCAAACTGGCAAGGCGCTGGAAAGTATGCAAGTTGCCGATTTTTTCCCTGAGCTGCAATCAGTGCCTGATGTACCTGAAGCAGAATTAGAGTTTGCAGTGGAAAGCTGGACGACTGAAAATGGTATGAAGGCACTTTTTAGACAAACTAGCGCTATACCAATGGTTGATATTCGATTAGTTTTTCGGGCGGGCGCGGCCATGAATACACCTGAAGATCAAGGTTTGGCGCAACTAACCTCAGCCTTGTTAGGTATGGGGGCAGACGGCTTAAATTCAGATGATGTGGCCTCGGGTTTTGAAGCTTTGGGCGCTTCATTTTCCACAGGCTCATATCAGGATATGGCTTTAGCAAGCTTAAGAAGTCTCTCGGATGCAAAGTACCTCAAAGAAGGAGTTAGTTTATTTAAAAAGGTTATTTCTGAGCCTACTTTTGAAATGAGCGATTTTGAGCGTCAATTGGCCAGAAGACGTATAGCTATTCAACAAGCATCCACAAGTCCTGCAGAAATTTTATCTAATGCCGCCTATGCTCGGTTATTTCCAGATCACCCTTATGGCCGAGAAGAAATTGGTACATTAGATACTTTAAACGCATTAAAGCCAGATGCGGTAGCAGAGTTTTTTGAAACTTTTTATCGGCCTCGAAATGGGGTGATTGCTTTAGTAGGTGACCTTAGCCTGTTGGATGCCAAAAAACTTGCTGAGGAGATTAGTCGATCTTTTTCAAAAAATAAAAGTGATCAACAAGCACCTCTGCCGCAAAAAGTAAAACCAATGGCTGCTCAATCTAATGAGCCAGTATATATTGATTTTCCTAGTCAGCAAAGTCATGTGTTACTACTGAGCAGAGGTGTTGAGCGGGGTAGTAAAGATTATTACAGTCTTTATATGGCCAATCATATTTTAGGTGGTAGCGGCTTTGCTTCTAGGCTCAATAAGTCAATTCGACAAGATCGAGGTTTGGCTTATTCAGTGGGTAGTTTTGTGCAACCAATGACGCAAACAGGTGTGTTTGGCATAAGCCTACAAACTCGTGGCGACCAAGTGGAGCAAGCGCTTGATGTGACGCAAAATCTTATCGAAGATTTCGCGACCAATGGCCCATCTCAAGATGAGATTGAGTTTGCTCGCCAGCAAATTATTTCAGAGTTTTTTCTTAAAATTGCCAGTAATTCAAGCCAATTGGGTTATTTAGGCAGTATTGGTTTTTACGATTTACCTTTAGATTATGTCGAAGATTTTCAAGAGCAAATTGTCAAAGTATCTCCAGAGGATGTTCAGCGTGTTGTTAAAAAATATATGTTAGATGTAATGCAAATAACTGTTGTGGGTGAAGCCCCAAAGGAGAGCAAAGCTGCAGATTCAAGCCAAACAACAGAATCCAAGCAAGCGAAAGAAGCAAGCTCTGCTAATACAACTTCAAAGACTCGCGAGTAATTGTAATGGCTATACGAATTATTGCCGGTCAATTTAAGGGGCGTAAAATACAAGTCCCAGATGTACAAGGTTTGCGGCCAACACCTGATAGAGTGAGAACCACTTTATTTAATTGGTTGCAGCAAAGTATATATGGGCTTAATTGTTTAGACGCCTTTGCCGGTAGTGGGGTCTTAGGTTTAGAAGCCATATCACGCGGCGCTCAACAGGTTACAGCTTTGGAAAGCGACCGAGTGGCAGCGAGTGCTGTGAATCATTTACTGGAAGCCTGGCAAGTCGGGCCAAATTATCAAATGATCCAGGCAAATACTCTTCAGTGGCTTACAAAGTGTGAGCAAACCTTCGAGCTTATTTTTTTAGATCCACCTTTTGAAAGTCAAGCGCTTAACGAAGCTGTAGCTATTATCCTGCAAAGACAATTACTAACAGCAAATGGCTTGATCTACATCGAGGATTCGAAATCTAAACCAGGCTTTGCAGGACATCCATTATTAGAGTCAATTAAAAATACTGCAGCAGGCGATGTCACAGCTCGCCTCTATAAAATCTGCATGATAGACTAACCAATATTTTAACCATTTTTAGGTCTCAGCCCATGAATGAAGCAGATGAACACAAGCAAAAATTTACCGCAAACCTAAACGATATTAAAGATTCAAAATCACTTGAATCTCTAAGAGTCAGTGCTTTAGGTCGAAAAGGTTGGGTAAAGACATTATTTGATCAAGTTAAAAAAGCTCCACCTGAAGAGCGTAAAACCTTAGCGCAATCGCTTAACCAGCTCAAAGCATTTGTTGAACAATCTCTTGAGCAGAAACAACACTCAATTGTTGAGTCGGAGCTTAATCAACAAATAGAAAACGATTGGTTTGATTGGTCAATGCCTGGTGTAGGTTTGCCCTTGGGTGCTTTACACCCATTAACTCGTATTGAACGCCGCTGTATTGATGTCTTGCGTTTGTTAGGCTTTGAAGTCGCTGAGGGTCCAGAAGTGGAAACAGCATTTCATAATTTTGATGCTTTAAATATTCCCGAGCATCACCCAGCCAGAGATATGCAAGATACCTTTTGGCTGGAAAATGAAAAGCTACTTCGCTCGCACACCTCTACTGTGCAAATCCGAGTGCTAGAAGAAGCACAATCAACTGGTCGTCAATTGCCCATTCGTGTAGTTGCACCAGGTCGGGTGTACAGAAATGAAACTGTAGATGCAACGCATCTTGCCTGTTTTCATCAATTTGAAGGTTTATGGGTGGACAAAGATGTCCGTTTTTCCCATTTAAAAGGCGTTTTGAGTTTTATTGTTGAGAAAATTTTTGGACAAGCTTGGGAGATGCGTTTTAAACCGAAGTTTTATCCTTATACCGAGCCATCTTTAGGAGTAGATATCCGACTGAAAAAAACTCGCGAAGGCGCAGCCGGCCAATGGCTTACAATCTTAGGGGCTGGTATGGTGCACGCGAATGTGTTTAAAAATACAGGCTTTGATCCAAGTATCACCAAAGGTTTTGCTTTTGGTTTAGGTGTGTCGCGTATGGTGACAATGGCTCATCAAGTAGAATCTATGAAAAGCCTTTACGAAACAGACCTTCGCGTGCATCATCGGTTGGGCTAAATCAGCGGTTAGGATAACAAGGATAATTTTCGATGAAAGTTAGTTTAAATGCATTGTTAACATTCATTCAGCCAACAGCTATCAATCTCCCAGATCAATGGCCGCTTGTATTAGAAATACTTGAAGATATAGGCCTTGAAGTGAAACGAGTTGAGCATATTAAGTGCGAGCAAGATCATTTAAAAGATATACAGTTTACGCTTGAGCTGTTAGCCAACCGCGGAGACCACCACTGTTACCAAGGTATCGCGCGAGAAATTCACGGCCGAACAGCCTGGCCGCTTAAAGCCTTACCTCAAGCAACCACGCCTTTAATTGATCCATCCAGTTTCCCTATAAATCTTGCAGTGGAATCTGATCTTTGTCTTGATTACTCTTTAACAGAATATGCCTTAGTTGATAATGACGCGCAGCAAAGCAGCGCGCCAGTGCAGGTTAAAGAATTAACCCCAGCTCAGCATGAAATGATCCAGCTTGCTGGCAGTAATCTAGTCAGTCCAGCGGTTGATATTACTAATTTAGTCAATGCAGAATTTGGCCAACCAATGCATGTGTTTGATGCCGATACAATCAAAGGCAGTATTGAGGTTAGGCTTTCAAAAACTAATGAAAGTGCTTTATTTTTAGGTGCCACGCAACAAACGACATTACCAGTCAATACTTTAGTGATCGCAGATCAAGCTAAAATATTAGCTGTGGCCGGGGTTATAGGCTGTGATGAATCTAAACCTACTACAAATACCAAACGTATCTATTTAGAGAGCGCCACTTTTGACCCAGTAGCCGTGCGTCAAGCAGCTCGCGCTTTGGGTTTGCAAACTCTGTCATCAGCTCGTTTTGAGCGTGGCGGCGATATTGAGCTTGCGCAAGGCGCAATTGCTCGGGCGAATTATCTTTTAAATCGCGCTGGTTGGCAGCTTATTGAAGGGGCTGCAATTTTTAAATCAACTGACTTAACGCCTGCGCCGCTGCATTTTTCTATTGATGATCTTAATCAATTTTTCGATAGTAATTTTACCGTGGATACTATTACCGAACGGCTGGAGCGCTATGGTTTTATTGTGCAAACCAGTGATTACGCAGAAGATGAAGTGACAGACTTTGCAGTCACGCCGCCAAGTTACCGCTATTGGGATGTCAAAGCGGTTGAAGATATTTATGAAGAAATCGCCAAAAGTGTGGGCTACAATCAACTGCCATCCAGGTTGCCAGAGTCAGCTGCCGGTGTTTTACCCAGCCCAGAATTTATCAAGCAGCTTGAAGTTGAAAAAGTATTATTAAATCATGGGCTGTATGAAGTCTTCACTGATGGGTTTTATAGTGATAACGACGTAGCAAGACTTGGGCTTAATGAGAGTCATACTCTTATGCAACATGTACGAATCAACAATTCAGAAACTAAAGCTTATTCACTTTTAAAATCAAATAATCTTGTCCAAGCCCTAGATATGGTAGCGCTGAATTTAAATATTAAAAACTCCTCCATTAAAGCCTTTGAATGGAATAGAAAATTTATTAAAGACTTACAAGCCATTAATGGTATATGCGAAGAGGAGCGGGTGTTATGGGGCTTGATTTGTGGTAATGCAACAGCTGAAAGTTGGCAAGATGGCGGTAAATCATTTGATTTATATGCATTAAAATATATGATTACACAAGTTTCTCATGCCGTAGCTGTACCTTTAACTCTTGATCATACAGCAAACCTTACTCACCCATATCTTGATGCTTTGCACCCAAAAAGAAGAGCGGTTATTGTTGCAGCTGGCCAGGTTGTTGGGGTCGTCGGCGAGTTTCATCCTAAAGTACTGAAGGCTTTTGATATTAAATCTGTTAATCCAATATTTTTTGAAATCTCTCAAAGCATTCTTACTATGGACAGCCAGCCGCGAAAATATGAGTCACCAAGCAATATTTTACCGGTCACTCGAAATATCTGTTTACAAGTAGCGCCAAACTTTGAAGCAGGTCAAGTGTCGGCATTTTTCCAAGAACATTCCACCATTTTACAGTCGGCCAATATAACCGACTCATTTGATCTAAAAGATGAAACCATTGGCGCAAAAGCCATTACTTACACCTTAATCTACCACCCACAGCTTGCTAGCAAAGAAGTCTTTGCCAGTGAAGAGCTCAATACTGAAACCGATCGTTTAGCGGAAATGGCAATTGCAGCTTTTGGCTCTGGCTTTTTAGCGAGGAGGTAAGTTGTAGTAACTCAGACCTGATCGTACAGACACCCTAAAAACGAGGTATGTGTACGATCAGGTCTGATTTACCACACATTAAAATCCAACGTGTTACGCTCTGTTGCATCATTAACTTTATAGGTGCAACTCCTATGCTGTTCATGCGTGCATTAATATGTGTTGAACCTTGACTTTCTTTGGCTTCATAAATCCTATGATCTTTTCAAGTGCGACTGTCTGAATTGGCCGTTGTGCGCCATATCCCTCACTTATATTTATTTAATCCGTCTTTCCGGAAGAAACAGAAGGTTTTTCTACATTTTGTGATTTGATTAAATCCATTACTTGATTAAGAGATTGTTGAACTCCATTTGCTTTAATAATATATCCTTTATTTATAAAATACTTCTGCGCATCAATGAAGTGATCCTCAGCTTCTTTGTAGATACTTGTTTTGAGTATGATTATGGATGCCTTGCTCGATATGACTATCAACCACTCCCTCATTCACGCACAAGTTATTGATCAGTATGAACGCTCTATCATAAAGATCTACTGCGGCTATTGGGAAATCCCTTGATTGAAAGCCTTCAGCCTCTTGAATGTATTGCTCTATAGTTATATCTTTGTAGTCTTGCTTCGCTATAAGCCATGCTTGAGCATAATATTCCGATGCTTTAACATTTAGTTGTTGATCCTGACAAACCAGCGCCTTGTGATATAGGGCATTAATTTGTCCCTCTTTTCGTCCCATATCTTCATAAAGATTCAGTGCCTTTGCAAAATTATCTTTAGCTGAATCCGCATCTTAAGTATGTTTGTTGACACGCCATAGACAGGTATAAACTTGCCCTTTCATTAAGTGGTTGATAGCTAATCCTGCCTTACGTTGTAGCATATTGTTGATGTCCATAGAATGATCTACGCACTCTAAAGCCATCAAGTAATTCATGTCCGTAAGATGCTTAAAAGTAAAATTTGATTTCTCGTTAGCATCACTTATATGGTTCAAAAACTCTGTGTTGCTAACACTGAAGTAAGTTGGCGTTTGATCTAGTTGTGGTAATTGCCGCTGGAACGACGTACGAGGTTTGGAGCCTCTGTAGTGTTGCTATGTTCTGAATCCTCTTTCTGTACATATTGTGAAGTCACATTAAATATAGGGGGGGAGCTTGTTTTTGGGCTATCAGGCATAAAGTCACAACTGTTTAAAGCTATAGTAATGCTATATTGACTTCAAAATCGACACGAGTTTACAATTAAGTAGTTATATTTACCAGTATCACAAATGCTCTTGTTTGATTTTAGGCTTCTAGTGTTAGTCAAATAGCTAGATTTGCTTCTATATCAATTTGTATTAGAAGCGTAGAATCGATCTATTTAATAAGTTTGTATTTGTCGCATTTCAATTAGTATTCGCAAAAAAAACCAAGGCTAGATCGACATGAAATTTTTTGAATCGCCTGCACCCGGCACACAAATTAACGCCTATCTGCGCACAAATAACGTCTTAATACCTTTGTGCGGAGCTGGTAACGGTATATTTGTGCATATTAAAGAAATAAGTTTTCGAGGTCGTCGACCACATCTCACTCTGGATGGATCTTTTGGCGAGATGACTAGACCGCTTTGTGTATCTAAGGGAATGGACATAAATCAAATACAGCAGCTGCAAGATTCATCGGCAAAAATAAGCTTGAAGAAAATGAGCCTTGGTGAGTCAGTCTTTTTCCTTACGCCTCGAATAGACAAAGGAATATTGTATCAGGTGAACAAGATGCTAGATGCTATCTGTAGTCATCGGGTAGAATATTGGCTTAATCAAGGGCTACAACTAAAACCCAACGAAGTAGCGAAGATCAATGGCCAACTTTATACCGAACAACAATGCTATCTAAAAGCCTTAAGTATATCAAAAAATGTAGCTTTGGTCTGGAACCGCTTAGGAGCGACCTTGCCTCGTGGAGAGCTAAAGATCGATGGGGAAACGGTAAATGCAATATATTGTTATAAGCGCGCCATACAGCTCGATGAAAAGGCCGTGTATTGGTGTAATTTGGGACTTACGCTTGCGCGTACTCGGCATGGTAATTTGCCAAAAGACGGTCAACTCTCAGTCCAGCAGTGTTATGTAAATGCTATTAAACTTGATCCGAATTATCGAGACACCTGGATTGGACTTGGTAGAATTTTGGAACCAAGCGCGGGTAAGTCAGTAGTACCCGTCTTGATCGACAATGAATGGATGGAAGCCACTGATTGTTATGCAAAAGCCGTGGAAGTCAGTGGACCAGAACATCAACGCTCAAAATCAGCATGGCGATCACTTGCCATCGCGCTTGATAAGGACGAAACCGCTATCGTCGCAAATGATATTTACAGCAAGTATGAGTGCTTTTTGCAAGCTCTTCGTGTTGACCAAAATAACGCTGATCTATGGGCTAAAACAGGTTTCCACACGCCAGAAGAGATAGGCAGCATTATGGTAAATGGAGCGACATATAGCAAAGTAGAGTGTCAACTGAAAGCGCTCACAATCGATCCGTACGATTTTATCACCTGGAACTACCTTGGCAAATTATTAGAGAAAGACTCAATTGATATCGATGGCGAACATTACAATGCGCAAAAGTGCTTCGTCCAAGCACTGACTTTGGTCGATAATCGTTTCTCAGAGATTTGGACAAACCTTGGTAATACCCTAGGTCCTGATGAATCGGTTAAAGTAAACGGCGAAAATCTAAATCAATCACAATGCTACGCTCGATCACTAAAGCTTAATCCGCACAACCCTTTTAATAGTATTCCCTTACGCTACTGATTGAATTGTGTTGTGTTAAGAAGAAGTCATAGTACTGAACTGTGAGTAACACATCAAATTTTTATTAAAATAATATATTTGCATTGAATTCGATACTATTGATCATCTGACTTAGTGACCGTTTGATGTTATTTACCAATATCCATACCCTACCATTTAGTATTGATAATGTATTTTATCAATACTAAACATTGTATCTGAAAGACCGATGATTAAGAGTAAAAATATATACAGCTTAGAGTTTCGGGATGTTGGTCATAGTAACTTGTTGCATGATGGTTGCAAGATATTTAATGAAATTTTCTTTTTTCCACTCTTTTGATTTGTAATTAAACCAATATACAACCCATTTTTCACTGTTAAGACAATACTTTGATTGATTATTAGATGCTTCAATAGTTGCTGAGATGTTAAATAGCCTTATATAGCCTTATATAGCCTTATATAGCATGTATTAGTACATAGTATTACGCAATGACAGTCTTCCGGTGAAGGAATGTGGGAAAACGGGTCTGGCTCAGGAAATAGCATTCCACTTATTTTAGCTTTCTTATGTCTTAAATGGATTGCTTCTCTAAGCTCGTTGCACTTTTCATCCGAAAGAACATTTGGGCCAAAGTGATGGAATACAATTTCATAAGCGATCTTCATCATAAGAAAGTTAAGATGAGTAAAATCGATGCTTTCTCTAAAATTAACAGTTGGCTTATAAGACTGAACTGAAGTGGTCTAATGAACTTGTAATCAGTTCTGCCCGCGTATTTTACGCCTCGTTTATTGAAATCCACATAAAAGTGCCCGCTTACTACTGGTACTATAAAACAGCAAACAACCTTTTAGTATTTAAATATTTACTAGGTAGAAGATATTTTAAGCATTACTTTTTCAAGTATACAAGAGTGTCGTAAATTAGCAGACTACGAGGATAAGAATGATTACATCAATAACTTCGAACACAAAGAACTTGAGTGTTCCAGTTTGTACAGCTGGTGAAACGCGTTTAATGCAAGTACATTCCTTAT
>Ga0209309_10000036_pt1 | contig 194866 bp, 215 predicted proteins | sample COGITO_mtgs_1204_2_FD_184807 | JGI IMG/M metagenome (GOLD analysis project Ga0209309, IMG submission 184807) | Pelagic marine microbial communities from North Sea - COGITO_mtgs_120412 (SPAdes) (version 2) | ecosystem: Environmental > Aquatic > Marine > Epipelagic ... | reverse complement strand
TAGTAGCCGACTTCACTCCGGGCGTTTCACTAGGTGAGTTTGAAGGTAACATAGAAGTATTATACGAGACCGACTCGGTTATCAATAGCTACAAATATGGTATTGTTTGTGCAAGAAATGCATTTGTGGGCATGTCAGGTGGCTCTGATCGTTTATACGCCGGTTTGTCACTTACTAAGAAAATAGGTAACCGTCAGGCACCACCAACGTACGTAGGTATCGTTACCGAAGTAAACGGTAACGAAGCTTCAGTGAAACTGAAGTCAGGTGGTGGTATTTCAGAATACTTCGTATCTGATGATGAGCCAGTTGTAGGTGGGGAGTGGATGAAGATTGATGGAACATGGTTCCAGAAATCCTCTACTACTGAGTCGTATGCAATTGCAGGTGGTATTGAGGGTAATCGCATTACTAATACTAGTTTTAGTGATGAATCTTTAACTAAGTCAATAGGTGTCATACAGGCTAACCTAGCCTCTAAGGCGCTGATGTGGGAAGCTAAATTAGATATCCAAGGTTTAGGTAGTCACCACGTACGCATGACTTTACCGCTCGATACTGGCTTTGGTAGTGTAAGGAGAGCTTTAGTTGGTTGTTCGGATGGGATAGTTTCAGGTGGCGATGCAGGTGCGTTGTATAACACTTCACCCTCCGCACCTACGATAGATTTGTACGTTAATACATTCTCCAGTGCTATATTTGGAGCTGTATACAAGTCCGATAGTTCCTCTGTTAAAATACCGGTTAGTTACGATGTGGAGATTAAATAATGAAGAATGTATCCATTACATTACTGTCTGCGCCACAGGAAGAGTCTGAAGATGAAGTAATCCGTCACATTACGCCCAGCGCAATGCAACGACGATTCACCATTAAAGAAGAAGCTGCGGTGGTAGACCTAGCACCTACTGAATTAAAGTTAGCTAGGGAGCGTTTATTTAATGCTTCATTCATTGACTTGGATTTAGATGAGGTAATTGAAGGTGTGACGGCTATTGCTACATTCCTTGCAACAGTTGATAATCCTGATGTTGAAGGTACTAAGTTAGTAACCGATGAAGCTGCTTGGGTAGCTGATAAGCTACGTGACGGTGTAGGTTCAGAAACCTAACGGTAGTAGTATAGTGGTGGGAAGAGGCACTCTCTTCCCACTAAATAGTTAAGTTAAATAAGGAGTTGCCTACAATGGCCGATCTTAGTAAACGCTTAGACGCTGGAGGCGGTAGTCGCCCAGTATTAACAGTTCCAATAGCACCCGATGCCAATGTCGTAGTAGGGCAACGTGCTTATACAGACGGTACTCAGTTAATTGAATTAAAAGACAATTCATTTATTAATGAAGTCGAAATTGCAGAGAAATTAACCTCTACTCGTATATCGTACGGTATGGGGTGTGGCTTCTTACCTAATGGTAACTTCATTGTAGTGTGGGCTACAGGTACTAGTACCGCAGATAGTTATTATATTCAAACAAAGATATATTCACCTATTGGAGAGTTGTTATCTGAAGTTTCAACAAATGGTGGTAGTTATGCTCAAGTATGGAACCAATTTCAGTACGGATTGAGACTACGTTACGCTAATAGCGATGGCACTAAAATAGCATTTGGCCGTAACCGTAGTGGTTATAATGACAATTACCTTCATCTACAATTGAACTACAATGTAGACGGTGAACATGTAAGTGGTGGTGTTTCATCTAATACTAATGGTGCGGATTCACACTATCACTTTATGGTACTCTCACCTATCAACGACGATGAATGGTTTACACCGAGCGACGATGATGTAGCTAGATTTCACCGATTTAGACATGGTAATCCTACACGTCTAGGTGAACACTTCTACTACGCAGCGCCGGGTAATACCACCGCTATGAATCTTACCTATAATAAAAACTGGGAGATGAACTATTCTGCGTTAGAAGGTGGCGTTATTCCACTTTACGATGCCGTTAACGCTACGTTCTTCATGGCAGATTTAGCTGCTCCTAATGCGTATGGTTTAGAAGTAATAGACTTCGATGTAGACCCTAATGCTACTAATCTGTATATTAATCGTTATACTGACGTTACGTGGTTTACAATATCAGATACTATTAAAGGCGTGATATACCTAGCCCGTGACGTTGAGTCTGGTAACCAGTTTACATGGCGTCTAGGTGAAGTACATTGGGATAACGTTGCTCGTACCTCTACCTTCGTACCTATGGGTACGTTGTCGTTCGTCGATACGTTCTTAGATAAACCTATGGTTATAGATTTTAACAATGACAATTTGTATCTAGATTTCTATTTCGACAGTGTTAACAATAAGTTAACTATCGCCATGCAGGATGTTGATACTGGTAATAACGTTAACATCTCACGAGTATCAATGGTTTCAGATTACATACCGTCAGTAAGCATGGGTGTGTTTGAAGGGGACGTGGAGACCATAGCGGATGTCGATAGTATAAATAATCGTCAACTCGGTGGTTATTGCTTTGCTAAAGACGGTATATTTGGGTTAGGCGGGGGTCATTATCAGTACTTTGCTGCGTTATCACTTACTAAGAAAATAGGTCAACGCATCAACCCCCCTAGTTACGTAGGTATCGTTACCGAAGTAAACGGTAATGAAGCTTCAGTAAAACTGAAGTCAGGTGGCGGTATCTCAGAATACTTCGTATCTGATGATACACCTACTAGGGACTCTGAATGGATGAAGTTAGATGGAACGTGGTTCCAGAAATCTACTACCGTTGAGGCTTACCTCTTAGAGGGCGGCATAGGTGGTAATAGCTTTAACGATTCATCTATTGACCCAGAAACGTTAAAGCTACAAGTAGGTGTAATGAGAACCAATGGTAATAATCAGACCATTAAGTTTGAAAGCGACGTTGACGTTCAGGGACTGGTAGAACATCAGATTAGAATGACCTATCCGTACACGGCGGCGAGTAATGCGTATCGTTGCCTTATTGGCGCAGCTGATGGATTAATCATTGGTAGTCATGCAAATGCTTGGAATAGTAACACTACTAAATTTGAAACGCTCAACATGACAGTATCTACATTCTCCAGTGCTTTATTTGCTGGTTTACATACAGACGCTGGTAGATCGAGTGACGTTCCCATTAGTTATAACGTGGAGGTGAAATAATGAAGCCGATTAAAGTTAAAATCATTACAGCTCCAGAAGTTATTGACCCAGAAACGGTTGTCGTACGTCACATTACGCCCAGCGCAATGCAACGACGTTTCACGTTGGATGAAGAGACTGCTATAGTAGACCAGGCTCCAACTAAACTGAAACTAGCTAGAGACCGTATGTTGAATGCATCGTACGTGGACCTAGACCTAGATGAAGTGGTTGAAGGTGTTAATGCTTTGGGTACCTTCCTTTCTGGAATAGACAACCCTGAAGTACCAGCTGAGAAGTTAGTGACGGATGTACCAGCTTGGGTGGCAGATAAACTGCGCAATGGCGAGTCTACAGAAGTTTAATTAATTCCTCATTTATGAGGATAACTTCTATCAAGTCTGGTGGGATGGTAACGTCCCACCAGTTTGACTAAGTAATTTAATTTCTATCATGCAGGATAGCGGTAACTCTATCCCAATCGTTTTAATGTAAACACATACAGGAGTTTGTCTAAAATGGCAGAACTTAATCAATTTTCATCACGGTCCGTTGGTGGCGCTGGTGGTGCAATTTCTACTGCGGTATTGCCGTTAGAACTACCCGTCGGTTCGCAGTTAAAACAGGGCGATAGGGTTTACCAGTTAAATGGTGAACTAACCTCTCTTACCGAACAAACCTTTATTAACCATTTAGTCATGCATGATAATGACGATAATGATTTCTTTGATGGTGGTGGTGCTTTTGGCTTCTTACCTAATGGTAACTTCATTGTTATCAATGGTGGTAGTACTAATAGAAATGACTCGCAGAGATTGTATTATTTTGAATATAGTCCAGAGGGCGAACTTGTTAGAAGTTCTAACGATAATAGTAGTATTGAAAATCTACTAGGAAGTGGATATCAGTTAATCGCCGTTAACGACCAAATGACTTCTATGGTCTTTCAGTACACCCAGAATAACGGTGCTAATCACCTACTATACATTAACTTTAGTTCCACCACCGGTGCACTTCAAAGTAATGGTAAAAGTGATAGTTACGTCTGTCGCGGATACACGTTAGTGGAGGGTACGCAGCGTATATGGACCATCACTAACGATGACGACTTTAGATCGTTAGTAAGGTCTGGATTGGGTAACGCTGGTGATAGCGGTCGTACAGCAGGGGTAAGTAATAATCCCTCGTATTTGTATAACCTTTGTAAGGAATTAAATTACGAGCCCCTTACAGGCGGTGTTATCCCACTTTACGACTATACAGAAAACGAGTTTTACATACTTGGTATCACTAGTCCAAACGCTAATGAGTTAGCTACTGTCAATGCATTAGGTGATAAATCTGAAGGTAATAACTTCGTTCGTTGGTTTACCATCAACCCTACTACTAAAGGTTGTGTATTTTATAACGCTTCACGTGGTGGTCTTCATTACGCGCAGATTAGTTGGGATGCAGATAACAGCACTGCTAGTTATCAGTTAAACGGTATATTAGACTTCTCTGATGTACATGGTCATGACGATGATGATAATAACTTTAACCTGTACGTTCAAGACGGCGATCTTCATTACGACAATACCACTGATACGTTAACTTGGATTGTTAATAACAATAAAGTACAGGCTGCCATTGAAATCACTGGACCTGCTGGTTCATTAGTGGTATCGGGTACCGTAGCAAATGTTGTTGGTGTACAGGGTAAAACTTTTAGTATTGCTAAACAGCGTGTAGTGGGTACCATCCATGGTCAGGCTAAGGTGAATGGTTGTTCTATTACTAGTTTGATTGCTACGCTTAACAATCCTCCTGTATATGTAGGTATTGTACAGTCGGTTGAAAACGGTATTGCTGAAGTGTCTCTTAAAAGCGGTACTGGCATTGACGACGTCGTAGTAAGTTCAGAACCTGCTCCTGTTGGTTCAGAGTGGATTAGTGTTGGTGACGTGTGGATTCAGAAAAGTGGTATTAGAACTCCTTACTTTGATGGGTTAAACACGGTAGGCTATAGTATCACCAGCGTATTCGATCCGGTGACGAGTAAGTACACTATTGGTAATGTTAACAACAACGGTGTAGTAGTAGAGATACAGTCTCCTATTAACGCACAGTTGGAAGTTAGTGCTGCCTTAAGTTGTACTTCTACTACGTTTACTAATTACTTCGGTAATAACGTAACGGATTGTGAAGGCGTGATGGCTATGGTCGGCGATGGTGTAGTACTATTAGGTACACTCAACGGCCGTAGTGTTCCTGGCGATCCTGTCTCAGCTCAAGGTTTCATGCGTAGCTTTGGACCCATGTTAATCGGTGCTGTTTCATTCCACAGTGGTAACGGCGGTCAATTCACTTACGATTTGGAGATTGTGTAAATGTTAAAAGTTAGACAAGGTACAATAGGTGCCATCCTCCCAGTTGGAGTCGAATCTGGTACTACACAGGTAATCCGTCACATTACGCCCAGCGCAATGCAACGACGTTTTACTATCGAAGAGGAAACGGCATTAATAGACCATGGGCCCACTAAGTTAAAGTTAGCCCGTGAACGTATGTTAAATGCTGAATATGTTGACTTAGACTTAGCTGAAGTATCAGACGGTATCAATGCTATTGTTAACTTCCTTGCCACTATCCCTTCTGAAGAAGATGCAGAGGTTATGGTAGTGACTGATGTAGATAATCGCATCGCACAGTTACTCACTAACGGTGTAACTACAGAAGCGTAGTAACGGTATAAACTAGGGAGGGACGTAAGTCCCTCCCTTTATACAAGTTTTGTTAACATTTATTAATTTGGAGTATTTTTTCCATGGCAGATTTAAACGATTTTCTACCGAATGGCGGTGGAGGTGGGTTTCAGATAGGGGCTATAGTAGCAGCTGTTACTACGGTGACTGAGGCAGCGGCTACGTTATTACCGTGTGATGGTAGTGAGTACTTAGCTAGCGACTATCCCTTACTGATGGCACGTATTAAGAGTGAGTATACTAAGTTAGGTATACCGTTGATAGGTTCACGTGCGGGTGGAGCACTGACGTTCACTCCTGAGAAGGTGGAATATAGTGCGGATAAAACTAAACTATACGCTTGGAACCGTACTAAGATTGCCGAATCTGTAGACCATGGTGTAACGTGGTCAGGCGAACGTGACTTTAACGTTCCTATAGGTACGTCTCACACGATACCAGTAAAGGCAGCGTTGACTGATAGAATGTTAGTTGTTGAAACTGCCGAGTCGGCTACTTCCGTAGTATCTGTATCACGTTCCGATGATTTCGGGTTAACGTGGACTAACGTTACCGTACAAACAGGTGGTGTCAGCCATAACTATAGAGATCTAATAGTAGCCCGCGACGGTTTGAATGTAGTTTTATTTGGCGATGATTACCCTAGATCAAATACGACAGTAGTAGCGTGTAGAAGTACCGATGGGGGGGTTACATTTGGAGGTACCAACGCCGCCGGTATAGACGTTTCAATGATACCGTACGAAGGTTCTAATCACTTTGTGGGAGATACCCTTACTATATTTACCCAAGTATCTGCTAGCTTCGGTCTCTATAGTCGTAGTATCTCTAGTGGTGCTATTAGTAATAGCGCTTATTTTAATACCATTAGTTCTGGTACCCACGCTCAATCATGGTTTACTAATTTACCAGATGGAAGTGGCCTATTAATAGCTAATCCTACTAATGGACTTATTACTAAATGGACGTCCAATAGTAACGGTGAAGTTATAGGTAACTGTTCGGGCTTGGTAAGTAACAATGATCGTAATAGTAGGATTATTGTTTCAGATACTGGAGACATGCTATTTAATAATGCGACAAGGTCTCAGTTAATTAGACCTGGTGAATCTCCTGTAGACGTTTACGGTACAGATGTACTATTTCAGGCCGTAGGTGGTGAAGGTTTCGTTAGCGAGTTAACTGGACAGTTACATATTCTCACTACTGATGAGACATACTCTGTAGGTGCAACAGTCCCTTACAGCTTCATTGCTCCTGAAATTTGGTTTGAAGGTAGTAATCAAACTGAATTGGACATGACGTTTAATAAATTCCTGTACATTGTAGGAGATGAACAACCATGAAGTTATATACCTATAATCAACTAGGTTTCTTAACCGGTACAATAGTTTCTAAACCGGGGATGGCAAGGGGTCTTTATACTAAAGTCGCCCCTATGGATGCTACCGATACTCACAAGCCACGTTTTAACGGTAGTGTGTGGGAACTAGCCGTCGATGAGTCTTTACAGACTGAAGCAGTTGCTAGAATTAAAAGTCAAGTTGCTGCACTGATGGTTGAAGTGGAAGGTGTGGGTGGTTGGAGATTACAACGTGCTAAAGAGCGCTCGGTCAGTAATCAAGACCATGATTCATTGATACTACTGTATGCTCAAAAGTCAGCCATTCGTTCAGCTGGTAATGCATTAGAAGCATCAGTGCCTGACATGACGATTGCGGAGTTGGAAAGAGTAACGTTTACTTTTGACTACACTACAGTTAACATGCCTGTTGTTAAAATCATTACTACCTCTGCGTTACAACGTCGTTTGACTTTGAATGAAGAAGTGGCGATTAGAACACAAGGTGATGAAACACTGACGGTTATCAGAGAACGTTTATTCAATGCTACCTATGTAGATTTAGAACTACAGGAAGTCAAAGATGGCGTAGCTGGTATTGTAGCTTTCTTAGCGACAATCGATGACCCTGAAAATCCAGGGACAATGTTAGTAACAGATGTAGAAGAACGTACCTCTACGTTACTTGCATTTGGTACCAGCAACGAACGGTATATACCGGCATAGTACCTTACTAAAGAGGAGGGGAAACCTTCCTCTTTCTTATGCCGTTAATCTTATGTAATAAAATACATTAATTGTAATTAAAGGCTGTATTATGTTTAAATTTATCATTAGGCTATCCAAGGAAGTATTTGTACTATTCAAGTACGTAAGACTTATTAAATATATCTACACCGTTAATCCTGAGGATAGTGGTAGATTTGGTATGGAGGAGCGTCGTCTCAATAGACCACCTGACCCTGTTAGAGTAACCGGTATACTCACGTCTTTAATGAAACCAAAAGATCCTACTTATATAAAGGAAGGAGATATCTTTCGTAGTTCAGATGTAGTGATGGGGGAGCAAGACGAACTATGGTTCTTCATTAATGGTATCAAGACAGATGAGCGTGTCCTTAACATCAATCTAAAGGGTTTAAGTAAATTATTGAATCGTCCTATCACCGGTATCTATAATCCCACTGAAGGAGTCTACAGGGACCTCTGTGAGGCCATGATAGGTAGAAGCTCTGATAAGATTCAATCTATTGCTAAAGTGATGGCTGCGTATCTTACAATGCCTATTATGGATGGTAAGACCATTAAGATAATTGCCCACTCTCAAGGTGGTATCATATTGTCTAATGTTGCTAAAGTATTACTTAAAGCTAACTTGGATTTATCTAAGGTGGAGTTCTTTACTATTGCAGGTGCTCAGGATGAATTTCCTGATGGTGTAGTAGTAGAACATTTTGGTAATATGAAGGATTATGTATTTAGGGTAGGGGCTAAGCATTATGAGAAGTATAATGCCGGACCTATGTTTACTAGAGATGCTACTGGGCATTTAATGAACATGCATTATTTGGAAGGGATATATCGAGGGGAGTATTGTAGTGGTCAGTCTAATCTGTATCGCTATATACATCTGGATAAAGTAGACAAAGAGCCCGTAGAGTCATAAAACGCATAAAAAAAAGAAAGGGTGGAAGCCCTTTCTTTTATGCCGCCTTTACTAAGTTAGCTTTACCCAACAGTCAACAAAGAATACCGTACGACGGTGTGATACCGTTATAGATGTTAGTGTACCGATGTATGGTTCTAACCCTTCCTCTATCTGAGCATAGTAGACATCTTCTTTACTGATGTTTAATGTACTACCTTTAGATTTATAATGTTCAGAGTTTAAACATAGGCTTACTTTCTTAACTACCTCGGTGTACCTACCTCCAGCTTCTAGCTTTAATAGTTCGACTGGGTTTGTATTTCCTTGCCTATTAAATACATCCATTTCTTTTAAAGCAGGAATTAAATGTTTCTTAATAAGAGTTTCAGGTATAATAACGTTCATTACGACATGCCTTGTGTAGTGACAACAATTCCAATTAAGATACCCATTATTAAGGTACAATAGCGAATACTGTGGTAGACTGTCCAGTTAGGTAGAAATGAGAATTTATGACGATGTTTATACTTAAACCAACTACTGATAATACTCATTATAGAAAAGGTAAATGTAAACAGGTTAAATGCCTCTGTATTGACAACTGCTACTACTATCACCGCCCATATAACTGCGTTATAACAGAACTGTTCAATCACTGCTCGTGCGGGTAACCTATACCCCTGCGATACAGCCTCTTTCATTCTACGCCACTTAGGAACGGTAAGTACTACTGATTCTTCAGCACCTACCATGGTACCAAATACAGCAGCAAGTACTATAGGGATAAATACAAACGATGCAGGAAGTAATAGTATATCAAACATACTCTACCTCCACGTTAAAAACATTCTCTTTTATTATAGTTGTTTTCATTTCTTAATCTCTCTTTAGTAAGGGATAGTATTAAAGATAGAAGGTAGGATACGATAGTACCCTACCAGTATTGTTTACCGGGTGATGATAACCGATTCAACCGTGACACCGTTGCTATCTGCCAGTGTAAGTAGTTTACTGTCTTTTGGAAAGACAAATCCTCTACTTGCCATCTCGTGTGCAATAGTCCAACCGTTATCGTTAGTCAGGTGTAGAGTTTCATCAGGAAGATTCAAACCAACCCCCATATATAGTTGAATGCTATTCATCGCCTCATCATAGGTGGTAGGTAGATTACGATTCTTTATGGTACTCCAACCAAGGGGTGGTGACACGGTTCCTACTGGACGGTTACGCTGACGTTCTTGCATGGCTAATATCGACATTCTGGAGTCGTTCTCATCATACTTACCAGCAGTAATAAGCTTGTCAATGTAAGCCTTTGCTTTTATTACCTCAACAGTTTGACCAGTGAATGTTTCAATGATAATCATTCCAAAGTCATCAGCATAGCATTTATATTCTTTACCATCATCCAAAGAGATACAAAGACTGCTGCCTTTCCCCTCCTCAACTTCAGGTTCAGCCCATATACCTATAGTATCACAGGTATCAAACCAAAAGTTACCACAATCTTTTATCTTCACAATAAATTGTTTATTCATTACTATATCCTAATTTTAAGTAGTTTAATAAGACACTGTTTTATCAGCGGTTAAAGCGTCTATTCTTTAACATAGAAATGATGTAGGTCTGTGTTTTAATACGTTACGGCATAAGAGAGTAGGGCGCTACCCCTACTCTCCCTTTACTTTCCCCACGTTACTGTTTAACTGAGATACCGTGTTCTGCAAGGTCGGCATTGATCTGCTGCATGATGTCACCTGCGTTACGACGAGGCACGGGTGGTATCGTGTGTCCTGTCATTGCATAGGTAACTGAATTGGCTAATAATTTAGGATTGACATGTAGTCTATTCATAAACTGTTGTTGCATTGCTTCTAAACCTGTAGCTTGGTCCATTGTGTTTCCTTTTTGTGTTATTGTAAATTTAGTTATAAGTGTTCACGTTTTACAGGTGTAGTGAATTGTTCGAACATGAATTTCACTGCGGTTAGAAAACCGCCTATGTACGCCACCACTGATATCATTTGCCATTCTACTAAGTCGTGGAAGTTGGCTTTATAGAATATATGAAAATCATACAGTAGGTAACACATAAAGAACATTACGGTCAACTGCGCTAGGCGTAACTTCATTAATATGTATACCAATTCATGAATGACGTGGTCAGTACTTCTCTTCTCAACGAACTCGTGTCCCTCGACACTATCTTTTATTTCAGGCTTACCCATTAGGTTAACTCCCCGCTATAATGAAAATCGATGCCTTTGTTGTGGCAATAATCGGAGAATATATCAACCAAGAGATGGCGATGACAAAAGTCTTTTGGTTTACAGTAGCAGCCAAAAGCAATGCATTCATGTTCTGCTAAAGTAGCAAACTCATGGGGTGCATCTAGATATCGTTCACGCATGATATTTATAAAAGTAGTAGTGTACTGTTCAGCTGTTATAGTACCGGCTTTATAAGCTGATAATAAATGCCACGTAGGAGCGAATGTCTTATCTCCTGACATGACAGTCACATCGTACTGTACAATGCTACTATTGCCCATATCGGGCACCTTACCTATCTGGTATGTATATACTTCCATACGATTACTCTCTAGGGGACGGTTTATCTATCAACTCCACAGTTAGCAGTTCATCTGGAGTAGGTTCTGTTGCAATAAACATTTTCAACATGTCCTTAGTAAACCTTTGGTTAGGTTTAACCTGAACGGTAGCAGGCATGATAGCACTGAAGTACATAACTGTATTACAAGCACTGTCATTACACTTATGCCGTACACCTAACCCACGTGATAGTTTAATGTGGGCATTGGTACTATATTCATCCAGTGTCATTAACGTGTTACACTTATCGCAGTGATACTCTATTAACATTGGTTTGAGTACTATCGTTTTAAACCCCATGGTTAATCCTTACCGATGTCTTCTACCGCTTCTTGTTGTTTAGTAGCAGCTGCTTGAATGTCTGCTATGATAGATTCTAGATATACTATCCTAGCCCGTAGGTTATCCGCGTAATTGGCCAGTACGTTTAACTGACTTTCAAACGTTAACTGTCCTTGTACCGTTAAACCATAAATAGACCACTCACAGGAATTAGAACGAGTCAGTCCGGGATACTGTAACTGCACTTCATCTAAGTCGTAACTATCTTCTTGCCCTACCGACCTAAACGCCTCACAAGCTTCAGCGTAGTATGCAGCAGTCTCAGCAGTAACGGTTACCCCTTGAGGTTTAAGTATCTCAGGGCGTTCAATTGGAGCTGGTATAGCTACCTTTGGAATCGTCGGTATTATCCTTACTTTCACCTGTTGAACCTGCTGGCCTTCCAGCAATGCGCAAGAGGACATCGTTAACACGAGTAGTAGCGTAGTTACCACGCTCGTAAGGTTCCTGTAGCATCCTAATGGCTTCTGTCTGACGTAGTACATTGATTTCCCTTTCGTAGGTACTAGCAGCCCTATACGCTTGATTATATTCTTGAGTAAGCTCACTGATTCTCTCCCCACTGGCTTCATTGATAGTTAGTATGGCATCGATTGTAGATTGATTTTGTTCGTTAGAGGTAGTCAATGTATCTACACTGGCCTGTAACTTAGCAATCGTTGTCTCTTGTTGTGCGATAGTCTTTTCACCTAATACTACCTGATAGCTTAAATATCCCACTGCAATTAATGCAACTACTGAAATACCTCCCGCTAGCTTATAACCCAGTAACATAATAGTTCCCCTGATGACAAAAAAAGAAGGTCATATGAAAGACCCTCCTTGTTATTATTAACATTTAATTAATCTAAATGGCGCATTGCGTATTCTAAATAATGCTAGAAATGCGATGGCAAATAGTAATAATGTTGTAGGTTCAGAAACCTCTGTAGTTTGATTAGCACGTTGTGATAACTTTGAACTACCATATAGTGCAGCAGCAAGGTCAGCCTCATGGTCCTGTATGCCATACGTTCTATTATGGTAAAGACCGAACAGCAACGAGTCTCTATTGTCACTATGTTTTAAACCGATGTTGTGTCCAATTTCGTGAGTAAGGATAGTGAACAAGTCAAACCCGTCTCCATATATATCCATGTCCCATAGTTCAGCAGTATCAAGATGTAAGTCACCACCCATTGCAGCACCACCCTCACCCGGATAGTAAGCAGTAGCGATAGTGCCATTAATCCCGTCAAACTCACGACCACCGATTCGAATAGTACCTGAATTAGACCCATCGTTAAACTGCTCCCCTTCATCTGCTACTTCAACGAATGTAACATCAGCTACAGCAGACCAAGCACTAAATGCACCTGTTAATATATCATTCCAACCCGTTGGTAGGAAATCGTCAAAGTGGGTAAAGGTACAGTCAGTTCTTAGACGTTCACATGAAGTACCTGTTTCCATAAGACTATAAGTGATGGTAGCGCCAACACCTACTGTTTGTTCACCCCATTTACCACGCCAGTCGTCAGTACTACTGATAAGGCTGGCCTGAGTAAGTGTACTTACTGTTAATAAAATACTAAATAATAATGTTTTCATATCACACCTCGTTACTTGTTAATGTTTTAGATTGACCTTCGCCGACTATGTATCTTTGAAAGTTATCTTCAAGTTCTTTGTCCATTCGATCCAATTCGTTAATACGTGACATAGAGTCAATAAGTGGTCTAGGTAACTGTAAGGTTGACACTTGTATGGCGTTAGCTTTACTATTACAAGTATTGTTAATTTCTTCGTCTATTAACTTTATTAAATCTGTATCTGTAACCATATCAACCCCTTCAACAATTGTATATTTATCTTCGACTTTAGTGACTACACTTGCCATATCTTGGATTGTAAATAGATACAGTGAATCGTGTTGATTGATACTAATAGCATCCGCTATCATTTTAGCTATGGTTAAGTTATTGGTATTCATTGTGAACCCTTATTGCATGGATTTATATATCGGGTACAGGGGTTACATAGTAACCCCTCGTTTCGTTTACTATATTAAGACTGCACTATCTTAACAGTGCAGTAAATGTTAGTATCACGTTTAGCATCAACGCTAATCATGACACCATCACCGTCGACCACTACGTCAAATTTAAAGGCGTAGTCACAAATCTCACAGCGTGTTTGACGAATCTCTTTAAATGTTACACCGATACGTTCTTCTGCTATGTCAAGTATAGTAGATACAAGTCTAGCTATAGCTTCCTCCGATATATTTGCAATATCCTTAGAGGAGGATAGTCCATCTAAAACCCTATGGGCTTGTTTATTAATGTGAAATCTAGATGCGGTCTCTACCACCGTATCTTCAGCTGTAGAGATAGTAATACTTTCTTCATTGGACTTACTTGTGCCCATTGCAATATGTAATTTAAACATGTGATACCTACTTAGTTATAGAACAGTACTTTATTGTACGCATTCACCAAGGTGATATAGGTCTATAAAGGTCTAGGATACGGCATAGGCAAGGGTGGAATTACCCACCCTTGTATTATCCCACATACCGTGTAATGATTGCCAATGTAACTAACATAATTGCTACGAAACCTGACTGAGTACTAAATCGTTTTAAGGTAGGTAGGCCTATCTTGACTACGATAGGTACTTTAGTCACTTCCATAAATTGTAATATAGACATACACATAGACAGGGTGGCCATTAACAATAAGAAAATGTTATACGGCTCAACTAACCACACTATAGTGTACATAGGTGCATGTACCTTGAAGGTGTATTGTGCCGAGGCTATTAATCCCATACGTTTAGATATGTACATGTTTAATCCATGCATCACCATAGTGCTAAGTAATAATATCCAAATGAAGTTAATCTGGACGGTAGTCATGACATCGACCTTACAATGGCTCCATTGTTATTGCAGGTACAATCTATAGTTACATCTAATAACCTTCTAGTGTCCCTTGGTCCCCAGTTCTCTGGAGGGTCACCGCCCATCTCATCTAACTTACAAATAGTACTAGGTACCGTCTCATGATGCCCACGTATATCGAAATACTCTCCATCTATTTTAGCATACGCGTGACCTTCTAGTTGACAATACCACGTTTGAGTTTCAGGGAATATAGCCTTCATTATCAAGGTGAAGTTATAACACTGCCCCATGAGATACATATACTCAATGTCACAGTGAGACGTTCTAATACTTTCGATTATCGCTAATATCTTATCACGTTTAATCCCGTCCATTATTCCACCTTAATAAGTTCTATAGCATCAAGTAATGCATTTTCAATTGAAACAATATCTCCATACAAGTCACCCCACGTTTCCATCAGTGTGTTATCAATAGTCACTGGGTTTTTCTTACTGTGAATAACGGTGTAGTAATGTATTTGAGATAGTAATAAGAAACTACTCACCCCGTGCCACCTTGCCCGATTGAATATCACTTTACGTTTAGAAGTAATATCTCTAATGCACTGTGCAGGATGAACGACTAGTAGTGGTAAGTTTTGAATTGAATCTACTAGGTAGTCTTTTAAATCAATATGCGTTCGATGTTGTTTCATGCATACGGCGTGTACTGAATGTTTCGGTTCTGCTTCTAGGTTACCGTGCGATAAATCATGTACATAAGAGCGATACTCTTCGGCACGACCATAGTCCTCTTGGAGGTTATGGTATTCCATAATAGCATCGATAGCTAAGCTAGGCGTAATACACTCTAACCAGATACTGGGAGTAGGTAGGGTACGTACATCCTTCACGATAGGTTCAAACATCGCTAACATTTCTTCTTTGGTATAAGCAACGCTTTTAAAGTAATCGGTAAAGGTATTGTCGTCATGGTAGTTAAAGAACGATAGTGCGTTGATAAGGCCTTCTATACTGAAGATAGGGCAAAGGTTATCCTTTACTACGATAGCAGCTTTCTTTATTACAGGAGGATGGTTAACCCCGATACCTAATAACTCGTTAGCTGCAATTAACATGACAGTTTCAGTATCGTAAGAAGATAAGGTTTCTAGGTCTTCTTCAATGGTGGTACGAAGTTTATCCTCTTCCATATAAACCAGACCGGCTTTCATAAGGCCACGTAATAAATCCATGTTCAAAATGTCATCGTCTATCTTAGACGTATTAAGTAGTAACTCTTCATGTTTCCATATCTTGCAATGACTGGCAATGGTGGTACGTAGTGCTAATAGTGTACTTAACGGCTTATATCCACGAACCGATAGAGTCATCTCTGTCTTTTGGGATTTGGCGAAAGTATAAACATCCTTTATAGTAACCATCTTCTTCAACCTTAGTGTTATTAGTTTTATACATGTAATGTGCAAGTCGTGTAAAGCTCGACATACGGCATAAGTGAGATAGGGAACTGGCCCCTATCTCAAAATTTAATGTTCTACTAGTTGACCGTTCACTTCCAGTACACCGGGTAAGATATCTATTTCTTCCCAATCTGGGTTTTCATTATCAGGACGATTGTCAGCTACGTACACCCAACCCTCATCGCTAATACCTAACAGTAACCATAGGTCATTTTCATCATCTGTGATTTTGACAGAGATGACTCTATTACCTTCAGTATTATCAGTAGCATACCCAGTACTTACACCACTACCACGTTCATGATAGTGTCTATGTATCATACACCTTTTAGCCATGGAAATGATTTCAACAATACTATACCTACAATCCCACGCTGGGGACGTCTTTAAAGTAATTGTATTTTCACTATTGTGAAGTTTATTAATCTTATCCATCCACACTTTAAAGTATTTACTAATAAAACCTTCGTTACCACCAACATTATTTAATTTAACACCGTCTATTTCTGTAGACATACAAATCTCCTACTGCTTAGTATTTCGATTGTTTAACCAAGTAGAGATAGATTCAGTCATGGAAGACTTACCAATAGGAAGTGCACCTAAAGCAACTCGTGCTCTATTCTGCTTCCCTAATTCACGCAAGCCAAAGTAGCTACGTAATAATGCTGTTGGTACTGCTAGGATGACAAGTATCTGTTCCCAACTGGGTAATGCATCTGCCTTTAAAGAACCATGAATAACCATCACCATACCAACCGTATATCCAAATATGAATATCGTTACTACGATGGCCATCATCCATGCAATTCTTGGACGGGTTGTTTCGCCCCTAGCATCCGCTTCGTTCATTGCCTGTTGTATTTGAGCCCAACTGGCTTCTTGTGCTATTTCCACATCTAACTGCTTTGTGTAGAGTGTGGTTTGCTTTTCTAGCGATAAGTCTTGAAGTCTACTCTTTACTTCGTCACCAGTCGCATCGTTTGTTAAACGCTTAGATTCAGTAAGGTGTTCGTTTACCGCAGCGATAATCATACTACCGCCCTCGTAAACCTCTACTAGTTTAGAACTACCTGCATGATTTATCAGTGTACTGATTCTCGACATCTACTTACCCCTAAATTAATTCGTTAATAAGAAATGAAACATCTTCCATGACACCTTTAGGGTCCTGATTGGCATCAACCCGCTTCATGATACCCTTCATAACAAGACTCTCATATCCACTACGTGCTTTAGTGAAGTAGTCATCGCCACGACCTTCAATGGCATCTACTACTACCCCTACACGAGTTTCATCAGCTTCTCGTCGCTTAATACATTCTTCTATGGATACATCAAGCCATATAGATAAATCAGGCTTAGGTAAACCTTTGGAAATAAAGGGTATAGTAGATGCTAGTTTTAACCCACCACCAAATCCCTGATACGCGTATGTACTGTACCAATATCTATCGGCAATTACCCAGTGACCAGCAGCTAACGCCTTTTCGATTACAGTTGCACATAACTCATGTCGTGCACCCATTAGTAGATATAGTTCAGTGGTAGGTTCACGTTCGATACTACCGTCTTTGAATATACCACGTATCTTCTCACCAACTATAGTCCCGCCTGGCTCTCTAACGTTTACTATATTTATACATAGTAACTGTTCTAACCACTGCGATACCTTTCTATTAACGGTTGTCTTTCCACTACCATCCAATCCATCGATTACTATAAACTTACCTCTAGTAGTCACGTTCTATCTCCTCGTCTATGCCCATACCAATCTGACTAGTTATAATGGTAACAATATCAGATAACTCTCCACTATTATCGATTAACTCGTATTCCGTAAAGCCTTCAGTTACCAACCTATACCTGTTTAATATACCATTCCAGTAAGTTTCAGGATGTTCAGTAACAAACTTGGTCGTACAACGAGCCATAGCGGTCTGTACTGGACAATCTAGAATATAAGAGTAATCTGCAAGGGGCCATTTAAACTCTTCGTTGAGACGCATTAGGGGACTATCTAGACCAACTCCATTATTAAGGTATACTAGTAATGATAAGTCATACCTGTCAGCGATTATCCACTGTTCATTACTACGGTCATCTCTGATTGCCTTATAGATACTTTTCTTATAATGCTTAGCCAGATCGGTAATTGCTTTATTTGATGGTTTCTTTTTAGATAGAAATACCTTTGCCACCAATTCGTTATCAAGAAAGTCAGTCATCTCAGATAGGATACTGCACGATACCCCTATCTTGTCTTGTAGCCACGATTGAATTTCTTTAGCCACAGCTGTTTTACCTGACCCATGGATGCCTTCCAATACTATTAATTTACCACGCATACCTACTCTCTATTTGTTAGTTTGTTGTAAGAACCGATTGAATGCATCGACAGGAAGTAGTATGGTTACTATTCCTTTGGATTTGTAATCGTTGTAAAGTCTTTCAATCTGTTCTTCTTTATGGATAGTGTCAACATCAGTCTCTACCATGTCACTGTCAGCCATGCTTTTTAAAAGCTGTGGTGTAATTCTAGCTAATACTAAATCTAACGTGGTAACACTAGCTCCCGCTGGCTGTACCGTCATTAAGGCAGCGTTATGTTCTAAGCAGCCAAAGCTTGCTTTTAAAGGGGAAGGTAACAGCTCTTTATCGTTAACCTGTGCTAATACATGTGTGTTTTTATTACACCTGCCACAAAAGTATTGTGCGATGATTAAATCGTCGTGATTCATATGTCCCTCCTAACGATAGTTCATAACCTACCAACCTCCTGTTTAAATAAACGCAGACGGCATAAGTGGTTAGGATTTCTCCTAACCAACAGTATGTTAACGTAAGCTTAAGTGATAGTCGTATGCATTTTGCAACTCACCATCAATGTAATCTTGGACGTTTAAATTATCAATTTTGGCAATTTGCATAGGTAGTCTTAAAGAGATAATCTCTTCCAATACCTCATTATCGGCTCTAGATGCAGCACCACCTGCACTTTTCCAAGTACGAGTGTAGCTACCCTTCTTATCACCATTGGCTTGTCTAAAGTGATTAAGACGGTTCTTACCTACATACCACGCATGGAGTTCGGTCCAAGAAAAACCTGATATATTCATCAGCGCACTAAATGAAACATAAGGTGCCCTACGGTTTAAGATGACACCTGCAACCATCCCCTCTAGTAGTTCCATTGTCTTTTCCATACGCTCTTGTTCGTCTACGTAACTTACGTCACAATCACCTTCCATATTAAACGCTACTTCAAGATGTTCGGCGATTTCATGAATGGGCAGGTATGTTTCACTTACTTCAGTGCTATTTAACTCACTGGATAAGATAAAGTGGAATACATCCACTATCTCTAAGTGTAGCTGCGGCCAATCCACCTTAGAAGACTTCCACCATTCCCAACTAATATGGTCAGTACATTCGGATAGTTCACGCCAAATGGCTCGGTACCACGGACGATTAAGGTCACGCCATTTATCGCCATTACCGGTCATGACGTTATTAACGGCTTCTTGTTTTTCTAACATATCTACTAACATGGCTTTGGTTAACATTGTGTTTCCTTTGATATTTAGTTATTATACTCAAAGGGATAACAAAACTTAGTATTATTATACACGACTTGACGGCATAAGAGACAGGCTACTGCCCGTCTCCTAATCTAGGTTTACCCGATACGCCACTGTCCTTAGCAATGCATTCTAAGGTTGTACGTGTCTCACTGTGTAGTGCTTGGATTGCATGTAGGTGGTCAAGTATTTTAGCATTATTACTTCTCACCACCTCTGCCATCATCGAATGGTCACTATCAATCATCCCACTTTTCTCATCTAAGTCTTTAGTGACTTGATTCACTAAGTACTCTAATGGAAAACCAGAAGGGTTGTTACGAGACATGATAATGGCACCTTCCATATCTACTGTCCCCTTAGTTTCTACCACCACTGTATCGGCAGAAGGGCTGGTCAGGTGTCGAAGCTTTGTCAGCTTATCTGCATCTAATTGACAATTCACTGTCAGTATTAAAGGTACGTTATCAGGGTTTTTAGAAACCATACTACCTAACGCTCTAATAATAGATTCAGGAACGTCGTGAACGTTTCCTTTTACGTACTTTAACACGTTTCTCCTCCTTTATGACTTTCCACTCAATATTAAACGTTTTAAGAAATAACCAATATGCCACCGCAGTAGCATCGCAACTATGCTCATCGAGTAAGCTGAGGTCAACGGCATTACTAAAGGTTAGATGTTCTAACTCAGCTAAGGCTTTTCGAATATCTTCTTTTTCTTTAGAACGTCCTATGACGCCCACAGCGTTCTTAACAGTAGGTGGATCGACTTGGTTTAAGGGTAATAGATAGTTATGGGCTATCAAGGCATTACGTACAGCCTCAACACATAACGTAAGTGAGGCAAATGCGGCAGGGAATCTACCTAAGAAAGGAGACTCAATTGCCACCCCATTAGGTTCCCACCTATCGAATGTCTTTTCAAACGCAATACGCTGAGCAAACATCCTTGCTTCCTTTTCACCGTGCGTTTCGATAATGTGAGGATATTGTAACATCAACTTACTACCGTGCAAGGTTTCAGAATGTACCACTACTGCCCTATAGGTATCAACGTCTACGTCAATGACTGCCATTCCCATATGTTGGGAACTAGGGTCGATACCTATTATGCGGTATATATTACAACCTTTCATGCAGTATACCTCCTAGTTATTAACCCTTCTCACCTTTAACGAATTAGCAAACTCCTCTACATTAGCAGGGGCATCTCTTTCGTATAGAGGAAATGTACATCTAGCGCTATAACTAGTATTACACGTATCACAGATGTTAGGATAGTCACGTGACCCGTACATCAATACACGGGTCTTCTCTGACATATCCACAGCTTTTAATTTACCATTACAACCATCCACGTCGCAATGCCAATTAATCCACTGTAGGGTGACTTTTCTGACTTTTATAGCCATGCAATAAACCTTAGAGCGTTAGACTTTCTGTACCACCTAGGTCAAACTCAATTAATAGTTCACGATTAGCCAACCATAATTGATGGTGTGTGATAATGTGGGTATTAACCTGCACACCAACTGCTTCTGTATAGTTAAAGGCTAACCCTTCAGATGAAGTAGCGGACTGTACCCTATCCACACCAGAACACAATGCTACTTCAGATAAGGTAGCGTATTCTTCTTCACCGTATATAATCTTAGCAGCGGCTACAGCTTCAGCTATTTCATCTTCAGTTAATAACAACTGTACTAAAGTGGAAGCAGAAAGATATTCGCCATCAGTAACATTCACTTCAATGGGCGATACGGTTAACGGTGCAGGACTAAGGTCACTACTACTTGGGATATATGGAAGTAATGTTTGATTACCTTCCGTTACGGTTAAACGATTGAAACCTATTTCTAGGTTACTATGGTCTAGACGTTTAAGGTAATATGCGATGTACGGCACACCACCATGAACTTCTTCAACACGTAGAGCATAGTTAGCACGTGCAGCGGCACTGATATCGTTATCGGCCTTACGTAAGATAAACGGCATGTGTTGGAAACAGGCAGCATCAGAAGCTCTATGAAAGTTTAAACGTGTAATCGACTGTCCATCAGGACCTGAAGCATTACGATGACCACCACGACCCATCGCCCAATACTTCATCTGAGGATATTCATCTTCAATAGTAGCAATTGGCAATACGTCAAACTTCTCGTTTAAGGTAGTATTGTCTGGTATGGCGTAATCTATTCCAAGTACTTGCGCAGTCTGCAATGCACTAGAGTAGATAGTACGTGTAATATTTGTCATTAAATAGTTTCCTTTTGAACGAGAGTAATGCTAGGGATTCGCACTGACCCTATATTTTGTCTTATGCCAGATTGCGTTACGATAGGACTAGCATTAACGAGTGTAAGTTTTTCATAGGATTTGGTGTTATCCGTCAGCTTTAACGTACCAATTTGACCGTTCTCTCTACCTGCATTGATAGAGGTAAACTGTCTTTGGATTCGTAGTGTCGTATCAAGTCCACCCGCATCCTGTTTTAACTTGCCCCATGTCTTCCCAACACGTGCTTTATTTGCATCTAATATAAATGCATTTTCACCTACTAGGGTTTTGATAAACTGAACATCATAACTCGTTAGTGCATCCATGATAGCAATCAAGTCACGTTGAATCTCTTCTGGTGAAATTGATAGTCTACCAAGTAAACCTGTTGCAGTTTTATAAAGCAATACATACAACTCAGCTGCATCTACTGTTGATATATTCGCTATGTCAATATCGTTTGATAAGAACCAGTCGCTATACTTAACAGTAGGAGATAGTGAGAAGTCGTGGGTTTGAGTAATACGATGAAGTAGTTCACGTATATGAGCTCTACCTTCCATCGTCTCGGCATGTTTCGCAGAGTTGACTAGAGTAGATACTACATGATGAATGATTTCAACGTGCTCGTAAAAGCTATCGGGGTTAATGATAGTACCAACGCCCGGTATAGATTCATATAACTCCTTAAATGGTCCTACTACCTCGTAATCCAATCCTGAGGTGATGTCTTTAAATGACACGTTAGTATCGCGAACTATACGCTGTGTAGTAAAGGTAGGGATATCTTCGAGTATCACACCAAAGGATGCATTGAATACATAAAGGTACAAAATAAAAGCATCGTTTGGATTAAGCTGTAACACTTCACCCGTTACAGGGTTTAACACATTAAGGTTAGCCACGTACACGTTAATAGAACTTAAGTAAGCCCAGTGCTCAACCAACAACTCTTCCAAGGTAATATCGGATAAGTCTTTATTAGACGATACAATGCTCTCTACTACTTTGGTTTGAATGTTGTTCTTACCAGAGCGCTGAGTATCTTCTATAATCTGCTGGGCAATCTCAGGAATATACTGTCCATTATCCTTAGCTAAAGTAGCGGTGTCTCGTAAGACTTCTTCTACTTCTCTGATACGGTTTACCCTTACATCCACCAATGCCGTATCTAAGGGATATCTAAGCATCTCAATATCAGGACGAGTCTCATCAGGCTGACGTTCCAACCCGTGCCTTAGGTCGTAGCCGTAAATGGCAAACCCTCTATCTGTTAACATACGTTTAATTAATAGTTCAAACGTCTCAGTCTTACCTGAGTTGTTAAGGATATATCTGATGTTACGATACAAGAATAAAGCTTGAGTAGTGGTAAGGGTTGAGCGGTACTGTGCTAGTGCTGCATTAGAACGTAGGTACGTCCAGATATGGTAGCTATGTACGCGTGGAGTACGACAGTTGTCTAAACGGATATTTAATATCGTATTAGGAACATTAACTATCATCGTAGCCCAAGCAGATGCCATATAAAGGTCATCAGTAAATTCATATGCACTGACATGCCAGCGTGCCATGAACCCATACAACCAATCCTGTAAACGCGTTATTAAATCTATTTCATTACTTTCAACCAGACTAGGTTCGTAATGTATAATGGTAAAGTCTTTCGCATTGATAGCTTCATCTATATCAACGGGGTCGACTATACCTTTAATAAGTAATTCCTGTTCAGGGAATTTATCTAATAGTGAAATGTACTGACTGCTGTTAAAGGCATAGGCCTTTCTAGTACTGCGGTGTATATCTAAAGATTCGCGGGTAAATGGTATGATTTCTAACGTATCGAGGGATACTACCTCCATAGGTGTATCTGTTTCATGATACTGTCCGTTTAAATTAAGATAGTACTTCCAACTATGTGGCAGACTTACATCGACGTCTTCGCCTAATAGTGTTAATTCTCGATTAATTGCATTGGCAACCGATGTGGATTTAATGACCAGCGAACGCGCCAGATTGATTGTAGCCTCTTGATAGAGTAGGTATATTGAATCTGACATGGAATTTAATCCTCTTTACAAAATAATAAATGAATGGAGTAGACAATGAAGAGCACCAAAGAACTGCGCAAGGGTAACGTACCTCGCTTTGAGAGTACACGTAGCCTATCGCCTGAAGTTGCTGCTATATTCAGTAAACTAGTACCTGCTAGAGATGCCCAACCGGGTAAACCGCCTAGCAACATTAAGGGTCCTAATAAAAGTACACTGGAAGATATCTCCAGTAGAGTCGCCGGTAGTATTACGGATAGTAAGGCAATATTTGAAATACTGCCCGATACAGAACTTGCCATGCAGGTGTTGGTATCGTCTATTCTTTCTCCTAAAGACATGATTTCCACAGAGATTAAGTTTACTTCTACCCAAACCGGTGATGTGGGCGAAGCAGTTGCTGCGGTCATAAAAATAGTGAGTAACCATTTTCAAAATACATTCCCGCTTAAGAAGCGTGTAACTGAAATGTTAAACGATGCCCTGTTTAAAACAGGTAGTTATCCTATTATGGTTATCCCTGAAAACACCATGGATGCCGTCATTAATTCGGAAAACCAAGTCAGTAAAGAAAGTGTAGCTGGCTTCTTTAACCCAACTGGTGCTATTAAAACTGTAGGTATTCTAGGTGACCCCTATGATAAAGATGGTAAGGTCAAATCCGCCAATAGTGAAGATGCCTTTAGCTTAGAGAGTTTCGGTAGACGTAATCGCCCTGCCAACGGTATGTCGTATAGTGGTATTAATAAATTCACCACAGTTACTGATAATATCAACCTTGTTAAACTACCAATGATAATTGATAAGTTAACACAAGATGCTATCGCTCATAAACTTGATGCTGCCGGTATTTCTTCTATTGGTAAAGAGGCATATGGTAATGATGAGAGACTAACTAAAGAAGAGAAAGATTTAAAATCAGCTTACCGACCTCGCCAGTATCGTGTTGAAAATGTCGTTCAGTTACAAACAGATGAGACACTAGAGAAAGGCTCTGTGGGTAATCCGTTAGTAATGAAGTTACCTTCTGAATCGGTCATTCCTGTACACGTACCTTCTGACGTTAGTCAACATGTGGGTTACTTCTTACTACTTGATAAGAATGGCAATCCAATCAGTAAAGCTAAAGACTCTAAGTATTTTGACGTATTACGTACCAAGATGGCTGGGGATAAAGCAGGGATTAGTGAGTTACTAAGTCGTACTAAAGAAGCGATGTATGGTGACAGTACTAATAACTCTAAAGATACTGAAGGGGATATGGTTAGAGCCTATACTGAAATGGTAGAGGGTGACTTAGTCAAACGTTTACAGCACGGTGTGTATGGTGAAGGGGCTACCTTAAGTTGTCCTGAAGAAGTAGGTCGTATTATGTTTGCTCGTGCTTTATCTAAGAAGCATACCCAGATGTTATTCGTACCTTCTGAACTGTTAACGTACATTGCATTTAGTTACAATGAAAACGGAACAGGTCGCTCACTATTAGAAGGCTCTAAGATTATTGCCTCTTTGCGTGCAATGATGTTATTCGCTAACACCATGGCTTCAATTAAGAACTCAGTAGGACGTACTAAGGTTAACGTAACACTTGACCCAGACGATCCAGACCCAACGTCTACAGTAGAAAAGATATTACACGACTTTACGCGTAACCATCAAACTGCTTATCCGTTAGGCATTATGGACCCTTCTGATATCACTGGATTCTTACAACGTTCTTCAGTGGATGTTAACGTGGAAGGTAACCCTGCTTATCCAGAAACGAAGACAAGTATTGAAGATAGTACTCGAAACGTACAAAAGGTAGATAGTGAATTAGAAGAAAGTTTACGTAATCGTCACTTCATGGCCATGGGTATTGCACCCGAGACTATAGATGCAACGTTGGATGTAGAGTTTGCTACTAACTTGGTAGGGTCTAACCTATTACTTGCTAAGCGTGTTATTATTTATCAAGAAGCGTTTTGTTACTTCCTTGCAGAGTTTGTTAAGAAGTACACTTTAAACAGCGGCTATCTAATGGATGAGATACGTGAAGAAGTGAAGAAGACAAAAACAGGTAAGAAGGTTAGTAAAGATGAAGTAGATGTAGACGGCGATGGTGAGAAAGATAATATATTCACATTAACGCGTAAGTTAGTGGAAAGTATCATTGTATCTCTACCTACACCAGATACTGCTAAACTTTCTAATCAGGGTGAAGCGTTTGGTCAATTTAATGAATTACTAGACGAAGCACTGATAGCTTATATCAATCCTGATATGTTTGATGGGATGTTAGGTGGCTCTGAGTTGGAAGAAGGTATTGAACCTACGATAGCCGCACTTAAGGCTTACTTTCAACGTCAGTGGTTACGTAAGAATAACATCATGCCTGAATTGGAAGGTATGCTTAATGTTAAGGATGAAGTATTTGGTTTCGATATCAATACCGTACATACTGAACATACCAAAGCAATACTCGATTCCATGACAGAGTTATTACGTAATCTTCGTAAGAAAGGTCGTAAGACTGACGCCGAACTGGCTGCTGATGAAGAGAAGGAGGCTGCTGATGCAGAAGAAGAAGCGGGAAGGGTGGCTGAACTTGAAGCACAAGTGGCTGAACTTCAAGCGAAATTGGATGGTCAGGAACCGCCAGCGAGCGATGAAGAAGAAACGCCGCCAGGGGAAGAGGAGGAGATAGCTCCACCAACAGATGAAGAAGATGTTCCGGGTGATGATTTACCTGACGATGACTTTGCTGTAGATATCCCTGAGTCTTAGTATAGACGCATAAAAAAAGAAAGGGTGTAATGCCCTTTCTTTATGCCGTAAATGGTCATAGCGTGGCTTACAGGAGCTCTAGTGTACTATCAGCTATACTTTAACCAACAGTCTCACTATCAATGTTCCCATAGTGTGTTTTCCAAGGTTCCATGAAGTCAGGGAAGGGTATTAAGTAATAGGACGTCTCCCAAGGAAGAGGTGTCGTATAATCGTTGAGTTCTTCCTCAGTTGGATATCGTGATAACGCGGCTGATATGACAGTAGGTAGTATATTCTGTTTAAACATGTTTTACTTCCTATGTTTCTTACGAGCCTTACTTGCACGCTTAGCAGCTGCACGTTTCTTTTTACCACTTTTATCTAAGGGTGTACTATGGCGCTGTTGGTTGCCACTTAGATAACTACTTGCACGTACTGCATGGTTCATCGCCATATCCGCTTCCATAGATGCAGCTAATGCAATCATAGTGGCTGCCTGCCCCCTTACCCTACTAGACTTGCTACCTATCATATTCCCAATCCTTAATAAGACAAAAAAAAGAGGAGGGTAATAAAACCCCTCCTCCAAAAATGCACGTACGCTACGTGCTACCCTTACTTCAAACTATTTAACAGTTACTACTTTGTAGTAGTTCTTGTTTAACCAACCCCGATGTACAGAAAGACGTTTGCCATCTTCAGTATCAATGTAGTAATGTCTTACATTAGATTCTTTAGTACGGTTGAATAATTCTTTAAGTGTATTGAATTCAACAGGGTTAGCTGATTCAGTAATCACACCTTCGGTTTGACTTGCAGCCATACCCATATCATCAAGTGTCCAAGGTAATAAAGTAACGGATACAGTATCGTACGTTACCATCACTTCAAACACATCGTCAAACTCTTCAACGGGTTTAAAGTCATCACCTTCTTCGCCATCCACACGTTCAATAGCATAAGAGTCAGCATTCACACCATCGCGAATTTCTAACACATGTCCTTCAACTAGGTCTAGTGGATAACACTTAGATAAATACTCAGCCGCTTCAGGGGCAGGTAAGGCATTGAACATTAATGGTACTAGCTCACCAGATTTAGCTACGAATAAATCATGCGCCACTTTACCTTTCTCTTCTGCTAGAGAAACAATCAACTCATCGTAATCAGACAGTTCACTGATAGTCCATGGAATAGAGAGAGAGTGGTTAAGCACTTCATTAATAATCGCAATTGCTCTGGTACTCAATAGGCCAATGATGCGAGCAGGCATATTTGCACGAGGTAATTCATATAGGAACTCTTCTAACGTTTCACAACGAAGAAGTACTTGTTCGCCATCATAGCCCTTAGCAAATGAAATAGGTTTAAGGTGACGATAGTGATATTCAAGGATAGTCCCATCGTTCACTTTTACACCTTGGCGTTGTAAAGATTGACGCAGTATCAGTTCTGCTTCTTCTTTGCTATGCGCATCAATGGTTGAATGTACTTGTATAGAAGTAGAACCACCTTGCATGTTAGGATTGATAGCAAGTGTTTCACCGTCAAACTGATAGTTGTTCCATACGGTATTCACATCACCCTCTTCATCTTTAGCCACTTTAGCTTTGTGAGGTGGAAGAGTTTGTGATACTTGTGCTGCGTCTAATTCGTGTTCGTTGTAATCCATGTCATCTCCTAGCGCAACTATTACTTCTACATACCTGTTAGTAGGGGTTACTATGTAAAGTTTACGTTGCATTTGTTTATTGTAAAGAAGGTTAGTTAATGTGCCTGGTTTGACTGTGAAGCCTTCAGGTACTTCGTCCATGATAACAGGACCAGTTAACTTATTTCTCTGTTGTAATGGAGCAGGTGTTTCTGCTGGAGTATCTTCTACTTCTACTGGTGCACCACGAACTACTCTCGTAGGCGCTTCAAATATTTCTTCGTCATCATCGTACTCATGAACGCCACCGCGTGTACGTACACCCACATTGTTATTAGGGGCATGTCCACTATTAGCTTTAAACATTCCATTATTACTAGATACGCCATTAGGATTAGGACCACCGGCACGTTGTACTTGCCGTACAGGTTGTTGAGGTTGACCATATCCTTGACCGCCACCTTGAAAGTGTTGACCTTGAGGTTGTCTAGTAGGTTGATACGATGACGTACTATACTGACTGTTCTGCTGATGTTGTGGTGGAGCACCACGACTTTGTTGGAACTGTGCAATCTCGCCTTTTAAGGAATTAAAGATTGCCATGTTTCTTTCAGCACCTGTCCCTAGGGAGGGTTCTATAAAGTTTGCCAACTCAGGGAATTCAAACAGGTTAGCAGAAGCTGCTATTCCAACAAGATTCTCTGCTGCATTCCATATAACTGTTCCTGGGTCTGTACCGAACTTTCTAGTTGCGAAATACAGTTCTGCACAGTCAGCCACCATGCAAAGTAATTGACTGTATGCTGGATTGTTAAAGCCATTACTGGATAACTGATTATACAGAAATCCTCGTAATGGATTGAGGTCAGCCTTATCGTCCACAATCGCTTTAATCTGTCCATCGATATTAGGAAATAGTTCCCGCATGTTCGGATTAAAGTTGTGTGGCATAGGTGACGTCATGTTAAATGTCCCTTGATTACTTGGAGCGGGGTCCAAATTTATCGGGTCAAATGGTAATGCCGATTGATTATACATACTTGCACCTCTATATTTGCGTACGTTGCGTTACTATACTCGTGCTATTCTCGCCTGCACATGGTCTAGTAATGGTTTAAATTCCTCGTTCTGAGTAATGGTACCATCCACGCCTATTTGTAAGTAAGGGTTTATGCGTGAATGACCTGTGGGACAGAACTTAGGTTGGTTCCCATAACTACATACTTCCGCCAGAGACGTATGAAGGAACCGGGATGGACCGGTGTTACTACCTTTTCGCTTACCATTACCCGTTGCATCAGTTTGAGGCACCGTCTTACTGGTTAGTTTAAAGAGCATGTTATCACCAGAGTTACTTACCGAACTTACTTCGCCATGACCAGTGTTGATTTTCATGACAGCATCGACGCGTAACATCTTTTCCATTATCTTAATGATGTCCTTATCAGTTAAGACTTTCTTTTGATTGCTGTTTAACTTAAACGTTAATCTAAAGATAGCGTTTACCACATCTGATAATATATATCTCAAAACTGTTAGCCTCTTATCGTAGAGACTACTGACGTCTGTATGTACTATACGTTCAGTCATGGTTTCGATTATGTGGATAAATAACTCGTATATAGACTCACAGTAAACCCCTTCTTCACGAAGTTGCTCAGTTACCATCCCATCTAGGTAATCATCTAGGGAGATTAGGTGTGCATCTACATCTTCTACTAACTTTCCTTCGTTAGCATTACTCTTAAAGATAATATGGCCCATCAGTGTACGCCACAATCTAGTTTGGTCTAGGTATTCACTTAACACTCTCTCAGAGAAGTGGTCAGTAAGGTAGAACAACGCTGCCACTAGTGACTCAGTAACAAAGTTATAATCCTTTTCACGAATAGCTAATCTAACTGTGGTTTTCTGATATGCTTTATCTTTAACAGTTGCGGGCTTAATGCCAGTTGATTGACAAATTATCCATTCTTCTGGTGGATATTTCTCAGCATCAATTTCACTATCACCTAATATTACTTCCGTATTAGCAAACCTCTTAAATGCTTCGGTTACGCCATACTTAGAAAATAGGTAATGTCCTAACGTAGTCTGTGCGTCTATACGCTTAGACCCCATTACAATGTTACGAGCTCGGCTATTCTTAGGACTGTGGTAGATATGACTCCACACAACAGATACAGAACGACGTTGACCGTTAGCATAGAAGTTATGGTTGATTCTATCAAACGTTAGCTTGTCTCTAGTAAGCGGCATAAAAAGACTATCGCCGTCAACAGAGAACAATCTATCTGTCATTACCGGATTGATAACAAACAGACTACCTCTGATATAAATCGTTCCACCTTTACGTACAAAGGGAAGGAAAAGATATCGAGGGGGTAATTGGGTACCATTGTAGCTAAAGTAATACTTTAACATATACACGTCTGTGACCGCCAATTCAAAGACTGTATTATTCCAACGTTTACGAGTTATCTCAGCATATTCCTCCTTGGGAGTACAGCGCTTATAACCTACGTAATTCAAACCTTCGGGAAATGATAATGAAGCACATTTAAACACCGTATCAATATAATGTTCTACCTCCTTAAGTTGTTCTGTAACAATACCGTTTGCCAGTAAGGGATTAATCTTGGGTACGCTCTTGTTTATAGCATCAAAGAGTATTTTATCCACGTATCCTTCCTCGTTTCTTGTTTTTATAGATATAAAAATACATACATAACCGCAAGGTAGTTATGGTGTTGTATCTGGAATAAAAATATAAATACTAACCGTTAGTAATACATTTGTCATAATAAGACAGTTTACTGTTATTTTTAACTTGAGAACTTCTTGAAAAGTGCTATTCCTGTCAAGATACCCGCTATAGCAGTAGTTCCAAACTTAACTACTTCTATCACCATAGACTGTTCTGACTTCCTCTGGTCATACAGGTCTTTACGGTCTGCTGCTTTCTCCTCACGCTCCAACTTCTTTTCCTCACGTGCCAGTCTATCCTCCTCACGCCTTAATCTTTTCTCCTCACGTAAATGCTTAGCCTCATCCTGTCTAGCCTTAGCCTCATCAGTAATACGTTTCACTTCCTCTAAACGTATCTTCTCTTGTAACTTAATACGCTCCTCTACTGCACTAGAGCCACCTAATGTTAAAGCTGCTTCTATGGTATTGTAAAGTAGGATAGGGGTCTGTCCATCTACCATACAGTCCTCCATCGTGTAGTGTGTACACGCACCCTTACCTTCTACTATTCCATTCTTAAGTGCACCTGAGGTTGTGACATAAACACCCTCTCGCATATCACTAGCTGAAATAACAGGGACCTTATACACGTGTCCTGCTATGTTAATGTACTTGTCAGAATGTTTGTTGTGATTATCAACGATACTAACCCTACAGAAGAAGCGGTCAATGTTTCTACCTTGCTCCTCTTCGCTAAGTACCTTTCGCTGTAACGCATCTTGACTATGTGGGTGAAAACACTGGTCTGCTAGTCTTTCAAGTGACAGTAACACATCTGCCTCACTAACGTATACCACTCCGGCTCTATCGATGATATCTTGATAGGGTATAACGTACTCGTAATCTATCTTAGAGTTATCAGTATTAAACAATGCACGGTTAGGTTTATCTATTGCCTCCAATAATTTCTTTCGTTCTAAGGGTCTAAGGTTAAGGTCACCTGAGATTAAATACTTACGTACTTTCTCCAGCTGTTCCATGTTCTTTATTCGATACGTATACCGTATAATGAATTCACGTTTAGACGAATGTCCTACCCTACCAGTATTGGGTATAGGTAACGTGGGTACTTTAAGACCGTTTCGAGTAGTAAGGACAATCACCTCACCGGTATAGTTTAATATCTCTTGTTCTACGCTGTGACATGCTATTTGGTTATGTTCGTCTTTCTCCTTATGCGACGTGTCGTCTGCGACATTAATGGTTGATACTTCGTAATATAAGGTACTATTAACTTGATGCTCTGGCATAGCACTCATCCCTTGTTATTATTTTAGATTGCTCGGTCTACCATTATGATGTAGGTCTGAAATAACGTGCATTAACGGCATAGACGGCATAAGAAAGAGAATCTCCATATAGGGTTCTCTTTCTTATGTTTTATATACGTTATATGTATTAGCATACAACAAGAAGTAGTTATTCTTCTAATTACACAGTTAAGTGTATTGCTTGGGTGTTGTGCTTAGTGTATTAAGACTGTCGATGCACTTAAATTGTTAAGGAGCAAACCCTACCTCTATTGTTAGGGGTAGGGTGTTAATCCTAAATCAACTAAACCAGTAATTACTTACGAGTTTTAAGAACCTTATCCAAGTTCTTAACGTTGATCACTGCCATGATAGGCAAGTGTGGGATGTGCAAGTCACGAGGCTGGACCTGAGTTTCTTTAGTCGTGGCGTTGTCACGAGAAACAGTCACTGCACTTGTAAGCTCAGGCATGTAAGCGTGAGTACCAAATGACAATGCGTCAGGCTTACCTTGACCACCACGGCTGAACGTCAATACGATTTTATCAGTCATACGACTATCAGGGCTGGTTACTACTTGGAAGTCCATACCAATTGAAGCAGTACGGTCATCACCAGATACCAAGATGTGGCGTGCTAATACGCTGTCTGTACCAATAACTAGTTTTGGCTTAGACTGAGTACCGGCAGTTTCCATATCAAGAGCGGCCTGGTAGTTTGAATCACGGTTCATGCGGTAAGCAATGTCACGGATAGCATCTACTAATAGAGCAGAAACATCATCAGCTGCTTCGTGTGTACGAGCATTGGCGATTTCAGTTTCAACATCGATTTCGATTTCTAAGAAGAAAGGCTTAACCAAGTAACGAGCAATACCGGCTACTGCTGGAGTGAAACCACTTTCGTTCTGACGACGCACTGTTGCACTAAGGCTAGACGCGTAGTTAAGAAGAGTAGTTACCGCATTGTTAGCAGTACGAGTACGTGAAGTAGTAATCAATGCACGTAAATCTGAAGCACCGTCTGTAGCGTTATGTACAGGAGCAGGAGCAGAGATTGGAGCACCTAATGGAATGGTGTAGTTTTCATTGATTTCAGTGCGGTCTATTAATAGACCACGTGTACGACGGTTAGCGTTAGACTTATACGCAGACAAGTCGTAACCAACGATATCGACAACAATTTCATCAACGATTGCAGCACCGGCACCAGAGCCAACTGGAACAGATTCACCATCAGCATTAATAAGCTTGTGAACTTTAACAGCATTGGCATTAACTTCTAAAGAAGCAGTTTCAATGTTAACTGTACCAGTAACACCAACATTAAGAAGAGCACTAGTGCCATCAGCTTTAAGTTGTGCTAGTACGCTTGCATCAGTACCTTCAACATCTTTAACACTTCCATCAAGAACAAGAGTGTTGTTGCGGAAAGTCAAAGTCATCTCACGATGTTCGCCTTCAGCAGAAGCATTGAAGTTTGCACGAGGTAAACCTTCAACTGGTACTTTAACGATGTTAGTTTCACTACCGGCAGCAGCTGGATCAGCAACGGCAGCAGCATTACGTAAACGTAAGTACAAGTTAGATAGACCGATACGCGCATCAAGAGCGTCAGTGCTATCAAGGATTTGTGAGTTAACACCACCAGTACCAACAGAAAGTGCAAGCACGTCCATAGTAGTATTGATTGCAAGAGCAGATGTCTTCTGTGCAACGCCATCAATTTCGATATCGCGAACAGCTAATAGATCAGTATCTAAGAAGAATTCGGCACGAGAATCATCGGCTAAATAAATTGGGATAACTTTAGTAGTATCGTTCTCAAGGATAGAAGCATCTTGTAGAGCATCAACCAAGTTAACTTTATTAAAGTCAGTAGCGTTACCTTTACCGTCACGACGTACTTCGTTAAATACCATAGTACGTTGAACAGAAACTGTAAGACCAGTTTGGTCAGCAGACATTACGTAAGTTGGGAAGAAAGCTTCACCAAATTCGTCTTGTTGTGCAGACAACGCGTTGTAAACGATTGACATTGGAGCGTAGTTGTTTAAAGAAGATTCGTCAAATGCTTCAGTTGACGGAGTCATTCTGAAATCAAGAGAACCTGCAACACCAACACTGATAGGCTCAATTGCGCCTTCCATACCAATAGTTTGTAATGCTTGACGAGCATACGCAGTAGGGTTACCCATACCAAGAGCTACGATAGTAGCAGCTTCAAGACCTACATCGCTCATTACGAAATCATCGCCGAACGCTTCGGCCATTTCACCTTTAAGTGCGATTTCCATTGATTCAAAACTATGCTGAATGTTGGATAACATTTCAGGAGAAGAAGATTCCAATGAAATCATACCGCCAGCTATAGCTTCGTTAGTTAACTCGGTACCTTGGCTCTTAAGCAAAGTACTGATATTTGAACGTGCACCGGCTAAACCGGGAGCAACTTGTTTACTTTTAAATCGAGACATTGAATTTACCTTTTCCTTAATAACGTTATTAAAAGAAGTCTTTGGTGTTTAGTAGACGGTAACTAGTTTACCGCTACCGTGACTTCATAAGATATACTGCTACGCAACCGATTGATTGCACAACATATTGACATAACTTTCATACAGTGGGGTTTTAGTTATCGCGCTGTAGTCGGAGCGTTGCTGAAGTATGTTGAATACATCCTCATATAAAACCACATTATTCTCTGTATCTTTAATCTCTGGAACTAGTCCCAGAACATCCTTACCTACCAAACAAGGTTTAAATTCAGGTTTCACTAACGCTTCACCTGGACCTGCTCCATGTATTAATAAGTAAGCAATACTGTCGTGCTCATCCATGTCATTACACGTGAGTTTCATTTGAACATGCTGCTCTTGTGTAAGCCCTTCCGGCATTCCCTTAATAGTTTGGTACTGGTACGTATTACTTAACCCTTTAATAAGAGGATGACGATGACCTGTCATTGTTATTAGATGTTGGCTAAGGCTGTAAATCAAAACGTCTTCGGGAGATAGTATAGTACGAAGGGCATCCAAGTCGAGAGCAGTCTCTAAAGGTTTCCCTAATCGTGTTAACGTCTCACATAGCCATTTTGGTAAGATAATGAAATTCATAAATACCCTTATCACTTTGTGTAAATCGTCTATAGAATAGGAACGCACATGGATTCTAAACTACTCTTGATAAAATCTATCATGCTGCTTTATCGAGAAAGTGAGCTAGATAATAACATGGTTAACTCTAATGAACTGGTCAGAGAAATCATCGATGGTGTCAAGTTAAATGATAGCTCAATACAATCTGGTGACAGTAGAGAGGCCTTGATAGCACTTCGCTCTACCGCTATCTGGATGGCAGAAGAACCACCTGAAACCAAATACGATGCTGAGATGATATTACAACGTCTTAGGGTGAACATAGGTGAAGACAATGTACTATTCTCTGCTGTAGAAAGTGGAATGAATACCATTGTAGAACAAGATAGAATTCTGAGAATATGTAATGAGCATCGCAATACCTTGTTACAGTATTTAAACCGTAACAAAATAAAGAAGGTAATAAAAGATGCATCTCGGGATGTTCTGTTTGATGAAGAAAATGTGGACTGGAGAAACTTCACTGCTGATGTCATACAGAAACTAGAACCTTATGTCTCTGGTGCCATTACCGATACTGCCGGTCAGGTAACTAACTTAGATATCTCTGATACAGAAGCATTGAAAGCGGTAATAAAAGAAGGGCAGGAAAGTAACTCCATTGAAGGTATCATGAAAACCGGTTGGCAGGGTTTCAATCGCATGATGGGTGATTATAATGGAATGCGTCGAGGGGATATGATTCTAATCGGTGCATTGCAACATAATTACAAATCAGGTATGTTAATGCAGATACCAAAGCATGTAGCGTTGTATAACAAACCGTACATGATTGACCCAACTAAGAAGCCTTTAATTATCAACATCTCTCTAGAGAACAAAGTACAGGATAATATATTGATTCTGTATAAGAACCTTAAAGAGAATGAAACGGGTGTTGAGTGTGACATCACTTCGTTGGATATTCAAGAGGCTGCCGATTACATCTCTTCTCAATTAGGTATTAACGGATACCACTATCGGTTGTTGCGTTATGACCCTACTGAGTTTACATTTAGAAGATTGATATCTTTACTAGATGGTTTCTTAGCTGACGGATATGAAATACACTTAGTTTCTATTGATTACTTAAACATGATGAGTAAGGAAGGTTGTCAAGGGGCTAACGATGCTGGCCGTATACGTGATTTATTTAGGCGTGTACGTAGTTACTGTAACCCTAAGCACATTACCTGCCTAACAGCTCACCAATTATCTTCAGACGCTAAGTATCTAATCCGTCAAGGCGCAGAAGACTTTGTTAAAGAGATAGCTAACAAAGGCTATTACGATAGTGCTAAAGGTATTGACCAAGAGGTAGATGTTGAAGTTAGTATACACATTGAGAAACCTGGGGATGATAGAAGTTACCTAACCATGATGCGAGGTAAGCATCGTAAGTCTGGTAAGATTACTCCTGAGAATGACTTGTACTGTGTATATAGATTTGAACCTATCGGGGATATACCTGACGATGTAAACGGTAATGACCTGTCACGTAAGCGTGTGGGTGCTGCTACTCGTGGTTCGGGTAATGCAGATGAAACAGCTTGGTGGGATACTGCTAAGGTATAAAGACGGCATAGGAGAGTAGGGGCAACCCTACTCTCTAATTATGCGTTTATAGGAAGGAAGCTAATACAGCGTTCTGTACTTCTAGGAAGTCATCACCGTCAAATACTTCTATATCTTCAAACATCTTCTTACCTTGACACAACTTAATCACCTTAGCCTGATTACGACCAAAGATACCAATAAGTGCACCGGATAATCGTAAGTAGTCCGTATACGTTACGCTAGGTGTATCGTTCTTAAGTGTAGACCAATTCTCTACTGCATGAATGATATCCTGATCGAATCCCCACTTCTTCAATATCTGTCCACCAAGGATAGGACAAACACGATTAGCTGTATTCTTTAAATATGCTTCACTGCCATATTTATCAGGACTATTACCTGCTTCATTGATAACTGCAATCATACCGATGCGATGTACTAACGCCGTGAGAAAGAGTGTGTCGATATCTAATCTAGCAATCTTTCTACAGACTGAAAACGCAGCAACTGCATTTGAGGTAATGGTAACGCTATCCATCCACGCTTTATGCATCTGCACTTTGATTACTTCACTGTCAGTAACGAAAAGTTGTTCTAACGCTAGTGCAGTAGAGATAGTCTTTACCTTAGACAGTCCCATACGCATACACGCTTCCTTAACGTCCGTGACGGCTTTAGTCCCTCTTAACATAGCACTATTACTAAAAGTGATAATACGGCTGGCTAGAGCGGGGTCAGTGGTTATAATGTCAGCAAGTCCTGCAATGTCCACTTCTGGGTCTTCGGCTGCTTCTCTAACCCGTAGGGCTATATCTGGCAGCGTTGGAAGTACTAGTGTGTTATTATCTAGCTTTTCCAATATAATGAGCGTTAAAGCATTATCTTTCATTGTACTAATCCTCTTTTAAAAGCGACCCGACTACCCTACATACTGGTGCAATGAGAATTCGTCGATGTTATGTGTTTTAAGGTAATCTGTATCTTTACTTTCAATACCTATTTCTTGTAAGTACGATAACGACTCCTCTTCGGTCATCAGTTCAATATCCTTTAAGGTATTGTAATGATTGAATTGAGTCGCACGGCGGTGAATGACGGTGTGTTTAGAGCACACGGTTGTAGGAAGGTATTCATTCTCTTCCTCAAATGCCCTTCTTATCCTTGGCGTATGGGTCCATTTTAAACACGTACCTAGGTTATTAAAAACCTTACGTCCATGGTCATTCATGATACCGGGCAGAACATCTAGATTCAGTTTTAACTTCACCATTAGTTCATACAATTTAGGTTCAGCACTCCTCTCAAACCCTGCCAACACTGAAGAACGTACAGATGAGGCGTGTTTAAAGTACAATTTATAAATAACAATAGGGGCTATACCTTCCAATAGTCCTAACATTATTCCTTCCATACACACATTATCTTCAGGCTCACTCACCTTTAACAGTGCGATATGTGCATTTACTGTACTTACCAACCCTTCCCACAATCTATCTTCAGTACCCCTACGTCCCAAACCACGCTCTAATGGAATACGAGATTTCATTATATACAACGGGATAAGATATTGCAGTCCCTTCACTCCTAATATACCAAATGCACCCTTTAGGTCACGAATGGACTTAGATGGCCTCTCTATAGAATCCCAGAACTCCTTACTATTAACAACCCCTAATACATCCCTTACTAGTTGTGTATCCTCACTGATTAACCTTTCCAACCTTACAAAGTTCAACCTAGGGTCATATAGGCAATCAATAATATCACTAAACGTATCAGGTAAGTTTAAGACAGTGTTTAGTATATATTGAGGCTGAGATAGGTCCTGTAGTACTCTTGCAAGTAGTTCACTATGGTAGGTTACTGAGACCCTATAGCGCTGTAAGCCATCCGCTTCAAATATTGCTTGTATCTGTTTAGCGCGCTTCTGTTCTACATCTAACAATACCCGACGTTCGTCCGTTTGATATTGGTGTGTTAAACTTGCTTCGGTGATTGCATCCATCCCCATTGGCGAGATAAGGTCTTTAGCCACGGTTGGATTGATTAAATACTGATAGTATTTCTTTTGCAATAAACGTTCTTTTTCTAACATGTGGTTTCCCTACGGGCATAGCGGAGGAGAGTATCACCTCTCCTCCTGTTTGTTACTCTAAATTTATTATAATGCCTGTATGTAACGTTTCCGTTATTTCTTTAACAGCTGCACTACGCTTCTCTAAGACGCTTAACAATAAATATCTATTTCTAAGATGATAAAAACGTTTAGGTTGTTTATCGTCGTTTAATTTATATAATCTAGCAAGTAGAGAGTCTAGGCTTTTTAGTTCTAAACGTATCTTAGCTATCATGATATTGATATCGCCCACACGTCTTTGCTCTTTACCCATGAAGTAGTAAAGTCCCACACTCCAACGTATCTTACCGTTAGTAGGAACCTTAGACTGTGCAATGTAGTAATTACAATAATGTTCGTTGCCGTATAGGGTATATTTAACATCATCTGGAGTAATGTTATTTTCAGCCATATACGCCGTAGAGAAGTGATCGTCTATAGATTCAAGTTGTTTACTTTTAACCGTAACGTCAAGCGAGTGCAACAACTTATTAGGTACCTCTTCAGCGCGCAACGCATCCATGAGTACATCAAAAATCTTCATGTACGTATTATAGTAACTACCTTGACCTATGGTGTCTTTACAATTTCCGCGCTCAGAAACAAAGCGTTTGTCTTGAATGTATAACTTAATAAACTCATCAACTTTGACAGTCATCTTCCCTTCGATATCACCGGAAGTGGGGCCATCTTTGAATAATATTAAATTGGTTAATGATGTTTTTAGGGTCGTACACTGGGTAAGTGTATCGTTTAGCGTAGCCCTAGCATTGGTGAATAGTGTGATCCATTCGCCGACCTCTTCTGGCTTTACCCTTACTGCTCCTATTCTCATTACTATCCTCCTCAGTAGACTTAAGAAACTACAAAGTCCCTGCTGGGTCTATGTCATTATTGGGTGCATATTATCAGGTATACGGCATAGACAGTGTGAGGATTAATCCTCACACAAATACATCCACGCATCCGATGGTTGACAGATATAATGGGACTCAAGCGAGACGCCACTAAGTGCTGCTAATTTACGAGCATTATTCTTTATCTGTAACTCACTGATTTTACTACTACTATCCCAACCCCACTGTAATAAACCTTGACGTTGTTTAGGCCTGCATGATTTATCACCTAATGTACAGTTGCTGTTAATCTGACCTTGATGACGTGCTACAAAACTACGCCACCTTTTAATCTGCCACTCATCTTCTTTTTCAAGTCGCCTACCTTGAAAGTAAAGACAATACCACTGCCACCAACCCAACGGGGAATGTTTGGTAGTCCATCCGTTCTCTTTCCATACAGATAGAGATTGTCTAGATTTAACCCCATAAAAGTTTTTAGTCTCATCAGGTTCTTTACTACGCGGGTATACTTTTGGGTGCTTATACCAATCTTTAGACATACCTTCAATCGCCACGTTATAGTGACAATCCATAAAGACACCCTTTTCTATCATCTGCATAGGCGAATAAGAAGGGCCAAATTGCTCGTGCCATATTACTGCTGACATCACACCCTCCATCATTATCAGTTATGCGTCACTTATACTCAACGTGAGTAGTGACTGCCTTGTGTTTACGTTTCATAATGATAAGGGCTATTAGTAGTAGTGGCCACAACATGAAGCCAAACAAGCCTACCATAAACGAGCCAGTTATACTACCACCTCTACTCATCTTTGTAGGAACCTGTAATGAAACCCACATCGTAAATACAAAACTTACAATAACATACCAACTCCACCAATATTGATGTTCCATGTCTTTATCCTTTCTTTATTGAAGAGTTACTGATAGTGATATGCTCTACGTTCTTTAATTTCAAAGACTCGTTATGAATAACGGTCCCTAAAGTATTAAGGTCGGTAGGAAATCCAGAAGGTCCTGCATCCTTACCGTTGGTAATGACAAAGTTATTTAACTTATACCAATAGCAGAAATACAGAAAAGGCAGATACAAGTCAGGCCATCCTTCTTTTATATCGTGAACATTAGTCGTTTTAAGACCTAGAGCAGATAATCTCTCTAATAACTCATCAGGATAACTGCGCTTGATAAAGTTTAGAACCGCTTCAGCGATTACCTCAGCTTCAGCTATGGACATCAATAAAGACAACTGAGGTAGTTCTAATACTTGTTGTGGGCGTTTTGTTATCATAGTGAATCCTTATACGGCCATGGGGAACTTAATAGCCTCGTGCGATTGATAACCATCTACTTTAAATGAAGACGCGTCTAATGCAAACGGGGTGGTAAGTTGATTGACATCATTTACTGAGGGGTCAATGATTAACTTAGGTTGTGCAAATGGAGACCTAGTTAATTGTTCACTCACGCCTTCAAAGTGCTTTTCGTAAATATGGGCATTGATGATATTGTGAGTAGCGATACCCGGCTTTAATCCAGCAAGATGAGCCACTGTCATTAATAACCATGCACACTGCATCATGTTGAATACCATGCCAAGTGCCATGTCCGTAGACCGCTGCTCTGAGGTTAGGTGTAGCATACCGTCGATGATAGTAAACGTGTGTTGACGTAAACAAGGTCTTAATGCAGCACGCGAGAATACGCCTGGATTCCAAAAGGTAATCGTTAAACCACGGTCATCTTCATGTTTCATGACCTTAGCTAATACGTCTTTGACTAAGTCCATTACCTGTCCATCAAAAGTAGGCCAGTTGCGAGCAACGTATCCATAGACGTGACCTAAGTCGTCTGTACCTTTACGATGACGGTTAGCTAACCATGCAGGTGTTCCATTTCCATTAGCATCCCACGTGTCAGTACCTAACTGTCTGAACTGTGCAGCATTATTAAATCCTTGAAAGTAACCACACATCTCATTGATGGCTTTACGATAGTAAGCTTTACGGGTAGTAACCATAGGGAAACCGTTACGTCTACAGTCGTAATGTAATGTACCACCAGTGGCCGTACGACATATCTCACCGGTGCGGTCATTGACGATGTCTTTACCTTCATTATAGACATACTCTAAGAATGCAAGGTATTGGTGCTCACCGCTTTTGGGTGACATGTTAAATGGAATGCTCATTGTGTTATCCTTGTTATTTCATTAACAATAGGGTTGATACGTATTGCTTCGTGTTCACTTATCTTTGGATTACCTTTATCGTTCATCGATACCTTAAGACCTATCTTCAGATGAGTTAGTAGATGATGAATATACATCTTCCTTCCCACCACGTGGTCTTTAAAGCTGACTTGGAAACGCCATCGGTATTCATTATGGATAAAAGGTACCCATGCCCACTTTCTACCTTTAAGATATTGACCGTAGTAGGTGATGGAGGTTTCGTTCTTTAATATGTCTTTGTTACGCTTCTTTATATCAAGTACAGCATCTTTACCTTCAGGCACTAGCGATACATGAATGGTACAGGTATCATTATCTGCTACTACAACACCTTTATGCCACAGGGTAGTCATTTCTTTACTTTCTATAACCTTACTACCTCTACTAAGCTGTTTACCTAGCCCAATAATAAATAAGAAGTACTCTTGATAACTCGCACCGTTCATTGATTTATTAAACTCAGCTTGTAACATTTGAACGTTTTCTAATAACTGTGACAACTGGAGTCTATTGGTATTTTTATTTACAGTGAATAACATACACTACTTCCTAATTTAATATATACTTTATCGTAGCATAGAAGGGTACTGTGCGTAATAAATAACTAAATGTAAACTATAGATTAATTAAACACAACGGGAAATACCATGTTCACTATAGCTGATATTACATCACTTTCTCCACAACGGAAACAACAACAGATGGCAAAGTGCTGCGTTATGGTAGCCGGTGCACTTACGGTCGTACTCACTACCAAAACTATAATAGGGTTATGGGGAGCTGATGGTGCCATTTATAAAGAATACGTCTATTCACTTTACACCTTATTGATATTAGCGATAGGGCCTTTGTCTAGTTATCCGCCTAAGCACGCACTGAAGTGTATGAAGACGACTATTATAACAGACTTTGTGGCTATATCACTAGCAACGATAGCAGCTTTGGGTTATTACAGTGAGCCTATTATCATCTTAAGCATTTGGATGATAATCACTACCAATGTACTAATGCGCTCTATAGGTTCCACCGTTGAATCTAAAGTAGTAAATGGGGATGATGAATATGCACTTCTGGATACTAAATTAAACTCTACCTACATTGCAGCAGGTGCTATCGTTGGTGGTTTATTTCTGTACTTCTCTGTTAGTGTATTGCTAGTAGGAATATTAGCCGCTGGAGCACTAATGGTTTGCCGTGTCAACAGAGTAAAGTTAATAGAGTATTATTACAAATAAAAAACGCATAACGAGGAGACCATTGCGGTCTCCTCTAATTATATCTTACAAGCCCCACCTTCACACTCATCAGTGTCACCTTCAGTCAAAGCCTTTGCTTCTTCATCCTGCTCTTTTATTCTAGCAGCATGTGTCCGCTCTAATGCTTCTTCGTCCATATCGGGCAATTCAAAATCATCAAAATCTAAACTCATATTACAATCCACATAAAATTAATAAAGCGATAGTCACCGACACAATAACCAACCTACGTACACCTTTAGTACAAAACTCTTCCATCTCTTCTACTGCATCCCCAGTAGAATTACTCCCAACCTTATTCATCACAACTATCCAATATCACTAAAAAAAAGAATATAAAGCAGGGCAGGCACAAAGCCCGCCCTAGTCCTTACTAGTTATCGCACGTTCCAACGTAGCGATTACCTTTACCTTGCAGGGTGCAGATTCGTTTATTACGCTCTATTTCTTCAGCACTAACAGGGTCTTTTAAATCCCAGTACCGTAGAACGTCCATTGGAAAATCTTCTATGCCTATACCTAGGGCAGGTCCGTAAGTTTCAACCATATAGAAATGAATTCTGGCTATGTCACCACGGATAGGTTCATCAGGTTCTATGATGGTGTCTGTAATTTCTACATCACACATACCAAAGTCCCTAGGTTCACCTGTCACTTCCCCAAAGAGTTTATCACTGCGTTGGTTATTGACTTGTCCTATTGCAGGTACTAGATTAACTAAATCATTCTGAGCATAAAGGTAATCATCATTTACCCTAGCGCAACATGCTCTGCCAGAGAGTAAAGAACCAGAACCTGTATAACAAGCCTCTATGTCCTTTCGTTCATCTCCCCAACACATTAAGTTAGTAGCTAATCGAGAAACAGGGACTACGTGCTCCCCTTCAATACTAAAGGCTCTGGTATTAACACTACCGCTAGACGTGTATGCGTCTTTTGGTATATACCCACAACTAGTGCCTGTGAGTTGTTTATCATCAAAGGCACAGCCGCAGTAGAACGACTTATGGTTATCTTTGTATACATCCTCTATCATCCACTTAACGGACGTGGAGAATGAGCGGGGTATCTCCTGAGCATTTAATCCCATATGTATACCGTATAACACTACGCCTATAAACGCAATGCGAAACACTCTAAATGCGTACAGGTTGAACATCACTTTCTTATACAAACGATCTTTACTTACACGATTCATAACGTACCCCTAATTGAGTTGTCTGGCATCATCTTTGCGCACCCTTTCAATTAGAATGCTGTAACACTCTGCCAATAGCGGAGCATATTCGTAAACCACAGTTAACTCCTGTGGGGTAATGTTCTTGTCGTCCCAGTTATCTTCAGTAATACTTTCAAACACATACTCAAACTTAGTAAAATCTAATTTACTAATGTCTCTAGAGAATGCCGCACCTTCCTCAACGAAATGTTCGTCTAGTAAGTTTAACTTGGACATGGTATTGATAATCAGATTAATAACAGCTAACATTCGTAATCTATCTGGCGATAATTCATTTACACTAGCTACCCAATCCATGCATGTCTCTAAGAGTGCAGGAGGGACTTGTGACGTGATAATAAAGTTATTATAATACATGTCTATCTCTTCGTTACTGTTAACGTCTTGCAGTAGCGCATGTAAACGTTTTACAGATGAAGAGTATTGGCTAACTCTAGCCATAAGCGCGGTAGTGATTAAAGTATTTGAAGTAAGCATGGTAGTATCCTTTATTATAGTAGTAAGGTTTATTGTATTCATTCGGGTAATGTAGGTTTGAGATAAGCTGGAGTATTAATCCAACTTATCCCTTTGTACAAAGATAGTAATTGCTGCATTGCGGGCATGTCGATGTTCGCTAGGTGAAGATTCAACCACAGAGGATTGTTCTTCTACCTGAAACACACAACCATTTAGAGATACGACTTCTCCACCCTTTATGTAAAGTAACCGTAAAGGCATACCGGGGTAAAGTACTTTAGCTTTAGAATTATCCCACCTAAGTTGAACCAGCGCACCTACCTGTTTGGCAAGTCTACTGTTTTGTAAATAAGTGTTATCGGATATATGTTCTTTAGCTGTGCGTATAAAGTTGTGGCCACTACGACTTTCGACTAAACCTTCTAGTGTAGTATCATCACCCTTGACAGTGACTACGTTTGCAGTGGCATCGCTAAAGCGGTCTAACATCCCAGAGGTGCGTCCCATGACATAACCGTTACCTTGATTTAACTGTAAGGTTTCGGTCGTATCCTGATGCACTACATCTCCTGTGGCGATGATAAATGTCTTGCCGTAGAAGATAGGTTCCTCTATACGATACGATTTCTCTATACCGGGCATTCTATTAGCAGCCACATTAGCAATGATAAGATGATTAGTCTCGTCATTAAATCTCATGGGATTAAAGAGCGGATATACAAACCAAATGCCATGCTGATAGTAGTAACCTATACCGCTATTATACACACCATACACACGTTGTAAATATAGTGGTACGTCAACTAAGCGTGTACCGTGAGGGATAACGATGTGGTCATAGACGGTTGTATTGTCACAGTCCACAATATCACATCCAACTACAGCCTCTCGGATTTGGTCATCAATATACTCTTGACTGATGAAAGGTAGGATAGGTGGTTTATCTACATCTACTTCAGCAGAGAACAGTAACTTAATTACCTTCTGCACTGTTGTATTTCTAAATACACCTCCTACTTCAACACCCCGTTGGACGTTGGCTACCTTTTCAATCAATTGTACATCTAATGTGACAATGTCAGACCTGTCTCCAGTTTCCTCATCATCCGCTGCCTGAGTACCGTTAACTAGACTAGGCGACACAGCATCTACTAATATTGCCTCGTAGTCTTCACTAACGATAGGTACACTATCTAAGTCTTTACCACCACCTGCTGGTAGGACTTCCTTTTGATACAGTTTAACGCTAAGAGATTGCTTAAACGGATATAGGCGATGTGTGTACGTACCTAACCCAACCGCTACTCGTAACATAATTACGTCACTGTGGTCTTGTGAGTAGTTACGCACTCTATCTAGCGATATCACCTTAATAGCTTTTATCTTTTCATCCCCAATCCAAAACTCAACTTCGTAACGATAGTGAGTATCTAGAGCTGGTTGTGAAGCTATCTCAATGATATCTTGATAGATAGACGTATTGTCTATTGTCGCCATTTGTTCATATCCTCAACATCCTGACCTATAATGAGATTAGTGATGGGGTCATGCTTGTCTGCTACTTTGTTTAACTTCTCTTTAGAAGGTGCAGCAAACGGACTCATCATTTCTAACTTCTTAATCAAGTCTGGTGTTTCGTAGTTAACAGCCATTTCCACTTTAGCACTGCGATAAATCTCAGCAGCTAACCTATCCAATAGTTTCAAATCATCGATAGGAGGAGCAGTACCGTTGATACGGGTCTTTGCTCTTTCCACACAATCACTTAAGTGTCCATGGATAATGTTGTATGCCTTGAGTGAGTCGGTAGGTTGAATAAACTCAAACATCCCATCCTCGTCGTATATCTCAGCCAACTTAGCAATCGTTGTCATGTAAGGAGACAAACGGTTAGCCCACTCCTCATCACCATCCACAGTACCAGTAGAAAACACCCCAACGGTCTGCTGTTCACGTTCACTGAAAATAAACATGTTAGGAATCATACACTGAAATGGATAGTGAAATAACTTAAATGCCCACGTGTGGGGCTGCTTTACCTTTGCCATGAGTTTACACTCCTTTAATAGACACCTTTATTAAGATGAGCATTACTGGTATAAAATAAAATCGTTGGAGAGGCGTCCATTCATCACTGGCCTTGGCTAAACGTAACAACGTATCTAAACTCAAAGCTTCGTGTTGTAGATAATCGTAGGTTAGACTTTCTAACGCACTCATCTTCGTGTTATCTTCTTCATAAAACGCTTTACTGAAAACATAAAACGGGTCATGGTCAGGATCGTAAATGTCGATATTGTCCGGACTAGAATAGATAACCAGTGGATTATCAGTACTGTTAGCAATGTCATCCAACAAACTATCTCTAGACTTGTGGCATACTTTTTCCGCATGTGTAAGCTCACTCATTGGCCAAATGGCAAAGTTAATATCACTCATCGCAATGGAACTAAAGTACGGTTGCATTGCAAACTCAGTAGTTTTAACCTTTCTAAAACGAGTAGCAAGAATAAACATCAGGCTTTTATCACGACGAATCAACATATCCCAAAGTGTAAATACATCTTTATTGATATCTCCACCTAATGCTTTCAAGGTAGGCTCAGGTAGACCGGCAAGGTCGTTACGAGATATTACTTTAGAAAACATGTTAGATAAGAAGTAATCATAAAAGACACAATCACAAGGAGAGGTAATAGTTTTATTCTCCCTAGAGTAGAATGACTTGTGGTAAACAAGTACTAAACGTTGGTACTCAGTCTTTAAATCCTTTTCCCACTTATGCTGTTCCGTATCTAAGAACGGATTCTCACCGGCAACTAAAAACTCCTTATTGAAGTATTCAGTCTTTACTACCTTGTTAGAAAGGTCAGATTCACGCTCTACCGTTAAGTACGATACCATAGTGTATTCAATTTCAAATACAGCATCTTTAAACATCGACTTACGATTTGTATTAGTAACGCCAAATACACCAGAGCGTCCATCACCTACATCGGCAATAAACATATCACCTTCGTTAGGTATCCAGCCGGGATAAGTAAGTGCGGTGCCTGTTACTTGGAACTCTCCCGTCTCGCCATTTTCAGACTGGTCTAATGGGGTAGATACTTTAAACTCCATCCCCACTATAAAACGATACTGTTGATGTACAGGGTCTTGGTCGAACGATTGGTTATTACCCGCACTCTCACTAGTTAGTACTTGTGAATAGTAGTTAACCGTCCACTTACTACCTTCTACCATGGTTAGTAGGGCATTTGCATTAATGACCTCAGTATCCACTACCTCAGATAGGTGTGAACGCTTGGCCGCATCGGGAGTAGACGTTGAAGTAATCAGCGCTTTCATATCCGCTGCTTTCTTTACAACCGTCTTATTTGGTTTAGTTGTGGTATTACTGCCCATTACTGGCATGGTATTCTCCTCGTTGTGACACTACGGTACATGTCGCTACAGTCTGCCTAGACACTTCAATCGTATTCTTGTATATACTGTTAGTACTTCTAATACGACGCACAGCCTTCCAGAACGGTACTTTAGGTAAATAGTTACCCGATAGCACCTTAAGTTCCTTATCGTCCCTTAGAGACGGTTCTAGAGCGTATAGGATAGTAAGCGCCACATCACCAGTAGAACGTAATCTATCCAGAGCACGGTCAGATAATAAGGTTAGGTCATTATACATACTCATTCGCAAATGATAACGACGACGAAGTGATAAAGGTACGGTAGTGGTAATATTACCATCTGTATCCATTGTCAATACCGTGTCAGACATTATCTCACCGTCTTGATATAGCGTAAATAAGATAGGTGTCATGCGATTAGTCGTAGCTTCTACCGGGTAGAGTCTAAGGTAATCTTCTAATATGTCTATTAGCTGATAGTCCCCTAAATCACTTAAGTTTAATAACTGAGCAGGGTTATCTGCATCAACTGCTAACATTACCCTTGCAATGGTTGTAGTGCCTGTTACTACTTTGTCAGGTAACCAATCATCAAACGCAGGAATACTCCATCCACTTATTTGACTACCAGCATGAGTATTAGGTAGGTTAGCAATCGTGTCCATAGCTGCTCTTGATACATCAGATAGATACAACGTCAATGGTTCATTGAAATCTAATGTAGTATCGTAAAGGTGGGCAGGTAACAGTTGGTTATGTACAACTAACGGATATTCCATGGTCACGCCATAAGGTCTATCCATTCTGATAGTGTAATCAAATGCAATAACCCACGTATCACCTTCCTCTTTTTCCTTCTCAGCAACACCCTCAAAGTTAAAGTGTCCTAATATCCCCGTCTGCTTCTCACGGATAGCCATGGCCTTTTGTGCACCACTGATATTACTTAACCACGTCATGGCACTAGCAAACTTATCCTTAAGATAAACACCTAAGGTTTCACCGTATCCTTCTACTGCTTCACGACACTGATGAATACCGTCTAGTATCACTATCATCTCTCTAGGGACAAGGTAGTGGTACTCTACGTCATGTGTTAATTCTTTAAACCCCTGAGCGGTACGACGTTTGACTTCAGATATCCAACGTTCTGCTTCAGAGCGAGACTGTGACTTATAACGAACAGAGATAACTATCTCAGCCTGTCCCTTTATAGGTGACATATAAACACCTAGGTCATGGTCAGTGAATATACGTAAAGTGTCATTACGAAAAGTAGAGGAGGTTAACATCCCTTCATCTAAGTAGCGCACTTGTAATTCTACAAATAACGTTTCGTCTTCATGGAATGCTACTTCACTACCTTTATCATCTAATGTACTACCTGTGTTAACCCTACGGTCAACGTTACCGGGAAATACAACACGAGTACCACTGTCGATACCAGTCACCCGCATGACATCAGATAATGCCTGACGGGCACACGGCCGTACTACGCTTTCGTAGGTATCTCCTAAATCTATTGCGATGCGGGGCATGATTACGTTCCTATTATTAAAGTTGTTTACATAAAATTGGAGATTAACGGCATAGACAGGGGAGTGTAAGTCCGATAAGAGACTTACACTCCCCCGCTAGCGAGGTAGACGCGAATTAAAGAGGCGGTCAAAAGGCAGGCTATGGAACCTACAAAACCCGCCCGCGTCACCCAAAAAAGAGCTAAGGTGGTTGAGAACCTTTTGCTCATACTAATGCGGATGTACAGTAAAAAATAAGGAGGGCTATTAACCCCCCTTACGTCCGCAATGGTTTAGTGATACCCAGGAAAACACACAAACAAATACCACACCCTCAGACTAAGCTACAGACAACCTACATAGATTAACGGCATAAAGGTCTAGGTATTACCCCAGACCTTTACTAAATCACTTAGCTAAAGCGAAATGTCTACTTTTTATAGTTAGACAAACTTTTACGTGCGACAGTAATTGCTGCACGACAAGATGCTACAGACAGGCTAGTTAAAGTAGCACTTGTCTTAGTAGACCAACGAGTGTACGCTACGTTGAAGTTAGCTGCACTTAGCACATACTGACGAATCTCGGTAGAGAAATCTTCAGCTTTAGCTGCGGCATCATGCTTCTTCTGTAGGTCACTGGTTGCTTTCTTGATAACATCAGCAGTAGACTCAAGGCCTTTTGCATCGTAGTCAAGAATAGAATCACATACTTTAATTACCACATCACAGATAGTTACAACATCTTCTGGAGAGATAGTAGAGATTTCTACATCACCTTTCTTCACTTCTTTAGGATTGAAATCAGTTTCACGAATTTCAACACGCAAGGCACGATGCTTCTCAGCAAGACGTAAAGTTGTATCAGTTGAGTCTTCAGCCATTTCTTCAGTAAAGAATAAAGACTTATTACCTACCAACGAAAGAGATTTAACAGCGGCATCTTTAGGGAAGCGTTTGTCATTAGTAGCAACTTTAGTTTTAGCCAACTTAGATACTTCGTTAAAGTCAATACCTTTAGTGGCAGCACTAACAGCAGCAAGTGAACTATCCGCAGCGTCTACTGTAGAAACATCAAACGAACCGATTTTATCAGCGATGTCTTTACCAGCAGCAATTAACGATTTAGCTTGCTTACCAAAGAAGCTGTCCATAAGCGCGCCAAGCACGTTTAGGCTTTCAGTGATATCTGAACCAGATGAAGGAGTTTTATAATCAACAGAAAGCGTTTGAGCTTCACTACCGATTTTAAACTTAGCTTCTTCTTGAGTGGCACCAGACATTTCAGCAGCTTTAGCTTTAACAGATTCTGCTGAATCTTTGATACGTGGGATAGCTTGTGTGATACGTTTCCAGAAACCTGAAATCGCTTTCCACATCTTAACCAACCCTTCTTGGATTGATTTCCAGATAGCAGCTACCATGTCACGGATAGATTCAACAGATACTTGCGTACCAGCCATTTCTTCCAAACCAGGCAATGCTTCTTCAGTATCGATGCCAGTACCGGCTAATGCAAGTTCAGTACTTACGTCAATCAAACCTAAATGGACGTTAGATGCTTCTTCGATACCAACAGATACTAAAGCAAGGTTTTCTAAACCGATTGCTATATCGTGGGCACGTTGATTTTCTTCATCTAACTGTTGAAAAGTGTTAAAGTCTTCAACTGAAGCCATAAGCGCAGTTGTTTGCTCGTCTTCACTCAACACTACTGGGGCAACTGGTTCAGCTACCGTAGGACGTACATGGTCTAATAAACCTTGTCTCATTTTTAATACTCCGGAATTTGGATAAATAGTAAGGGGTGTGTATACGCACTTACCTTACTAGGGAACTAATATGTTAAACAGGGGATGACAATCGCCACCCCCCTTAACGATTAGTATTGTTTAACAGACTCGTCACATACTGACAATACAGCATTAAGAGTAGAAGCTGTGTAGCCAAATACTTTCAATGAACCAGCAGGACCATTGGTAGCAAGTGCACCAATTTTCTTAACGATGTCGTTACCGAAAGACACTGCGCCTTTGTCAGCTTTATCGTCAGCTTTAGCAATACCGTCAACGATATCTTTAGCAACTTTCTGAACTTCTTCAGAAGATTTACCGATACCATCGATAACAGACTGCTGTGATGCCATCAATGCGTCACATACTGAGATAGCTTCATTAGCAATAGCGATGATTTCAGTAGCAGGCATGGTATCTTGCTCTAAATCACCTTTAGCAACATCTTTCTTGTCAGCATGGTCGACAACAGATACTTTAGAAGCACTATCACTTAAAGAGATAGCTTGGCCACCAGGCAACTGTTGAGAAACGCCATCAGTCATCTTAAGTTTCAATTTACCTTCTAACGATTTGTTAGTGGCTTCGATTGCATCAGCAATAAGTTTTTCTTGAGCTTCAACATCAACTTTAGCAGTGAAGTCTAAAGAACCAACTGTAGCGTATACGCCAACGATTTCTTTAGAAGTCTTCAAGTACTCAGAACCGAAGTCAGCAGCAATTGGTAACAAGGCTTTAGTAGTCTTGTCCAACGGAGCAAGTTTACCAGAGAATGCTAAGCGGTTAGCAACGCCTTCACCGATAGTAACTTTAGCATTTTTGGCATCGCCATTAATACCTTCAGCCGCTTTGACGATCGCTTCAGCACGAGTTTTAACTTTAGGAAGTTGGTTAGAGAAGTTAGCCCACCACTTCTTAACAGCAGCGATAGCTTTCATGATAGCAGCTTTAATCGCTTCCCATACTTTCTTAATCTGGTCAGCAATAGCTTCAACAGATACTTGAGTAGCTGTAATCGCTTCGCCGTCAGAACCGAATGCTTCAACTGAAGGTACTGTACCAGAAGGCAAACCTAGTTGTGCAGTGTAAGACTCAACGCCTAATGCTAAAAGAGTAGCAGATTGACGCTTAAGACCACCGTCTACTAAAGAAGCTTGTGCTACGTTTTGCAAACCTTCAAGGCCAGCAGCGATTGATACTAATGAATCTTGGTCTTCTAGTGTTTGTTCAACACTAACATGGTCAAGTTCTAAAGATGTAAAACCAGCTTCCACTGCTAATGCGTGGTCCTGCTCTACAGATACGGCTACTGGTGCCGGGGTCTTTTCCTGCTTTGTGGCTTCAGGAAAGAATTGTTGTAATCGTTTAGACATGGTTGTCTTACTCCATTTAATTGCAATTAAAAATATAAGCTTATATGACATTACTTACTGAACACGGTGAATGCCGAACCCGAGTATACTCATACTATCAAGAACCAGACGGTATCAGTTTAATGAGTTATTTCTTTTTATACTGCTCGATAGATAGTTTAATAATATTCAAATTAGCATCAATCGTACTAGCGGTATAACTTAATATTCTCATCGTCCCTACAGGGCCAGTAGCCGTGGCTTTACTGATACGGTTTAATATAAACGCATCAACCGGCTTTGATACCTTGTCGGTAGCAGAGGTAACTCTACCCTTTAAATCACCTAGTCCTTTTACAAAAGCGTTTCCAGATTTCTCCATACGAGATTCAGTATCATGTATTCGTGATAGTAAACCTTTGTGGGAATCTATTAAAACGTCTAAGGTTGCGATAGTACTTTCAAGGTGTGCTTTGATGTCCGCTACTGATAAAGTAGGGATAGCAACTGCATCCTCGATATCCTTCATACCTTCCATATTCACTATTTTTAAAGTGAAGGTGTCCTTATCTAAAGTAAACTCTTTATGACCGGGTACTGGAATTAGGATAGGTACAAATATCCCTTTAATCTCTTCGTAGGACTTCTTAAGTTTACCGAGGAAGAAATCGTTAATAGAAGTAGTAATCTTAGACATGACAGGGATGATTGCAGAGACTGCTTCTTCAAATGCTTCAATGCCAGCATATCCATCTTTAGTGAATACACGTGCCATACCGGAGATAGTCTTAACGCTTAAGTCGATATCAACCCGTTCTTCCATCGCGATACGATTAGCCAAAGAAGACTTTACTGTAACTGTTTTATTAGTACTATCACCAGTTAGGGCATTAGTTCTAGCTAATAGGTTAAGTGCTTTCTTCCTTACCTTAGGTAATTGATTGGTAAAGGTCATCCACCATTTCTTCAGTGTACGCATCACTGTTTTAATAGCGTTCTTAATCCCTTCCCATATTTTACTAAGCGTTTCCTTTATCCCTTCAACTGAAGGTTGTGTACTTAGCCCTGTAGGGTCGAGTAATGACTCGGTAGCAATATTAACTAAAGTAGTATCACTATCTTCGGATAGTACGTTGGCGATGTTCTCAAGGCCCGTAGCGATAGCTAGTAGTGCATCATGATTATCGTTAGCCTGTTCGACTTCAAAAGATTCCACACTTAACGTACTAAAGCCTAACTCTACATCTATCCCACTACCATCCGGTAGGTTGACAGGTGTATGTAATAGGTTCTGTAATCGTTTAGACACGATTCTTACTCCTTACGGATAATAAAGTGGCGTATTAATACGCCACCTCGTTAGTTCTACCAGTTTGACTAAATAAGATAAACATGGAATGTAACATGTCCATCAAACCACCTTCGTGAGAAAGCCATTGCGTATATGGATTCTTCACACCGACACGGTATTCTTTCACAGCGTCAATCATTGATGGCTCTTTAATAGCCCCACGTAGTTCAGAAGTATACGTCTCTTCTTGAACACTTAGGTAGCGCATCCATGTGGTAATCGACATATCACGTTGACCTGTTTGAATAAACTTCAAAGTGTCAATAGCAAAACGTCTTTTATCACCTTGGAAGTTACCATTATCGTGCTGGTAATCCATGATAGGATAAAACTGCTTGCCGCCGAATAAGTAAATCGCTATCTTAACAATATCGTTTACAGTATCCATGGGGATTTGATTGGTGGTACGTTGCAATACATCTTCGTAGATAGCTTCCAGTTCCGCCTTGGCGTCAGCCCAACCATAATTACAGTTAGGGCCTCCACCATAGTTACGCTGTTCACGTAATTTATCGGGACAGACTATGCCACTTGGATATTCAACGCCAATCTTAGGACTGTAGCGCTGTCTATTCATCATCGGCATCCTCTTCAGCTTTATGCAACTTATAGCGAAGCTTCTCAATGCGCTCTTGAGTATATTGAATTTGCTTCTCTAACTTAGGGTTCTCTTTCCCAGCACGCTTATCACGAAGATGTAGTAAACGTAGCTCTAAAGATTCAAACTCTTCAGCTGCTAACTTCTGACGCGATACCTGCCAACGAGTGACTGCAAGACGTACGTGGTAGATTGGGTTGTAACGATAAGGTATTAAACCAAACTTAAGAGGGTCAACACTAGAAGCACCTACCGTTTGTTTAGCTGCATCAATTGAATCAACAGTTAACAACATGTCAGGAACTTTAGCAAAGCTCTTTTGCATATCCGCATCTTTCATGGCAACTAAATTGATACCACGTAAGAACGCATCTTGATACGTACGTAACCATTGAAGGTCTTTCGATGCACTTGCATTAAAGTCTTCACCTAGTACATTCGTTTCTAAATTAGTAGTTACTAATAAAAGACGACGAGAGTAGCTAGAAAGGAACTGCATCAACTCAGTAAACTGAATCAAGTGTGCCTTAGTAAAGGTTAATGCATCACGCATGATATCTTCAGCTTCGAAGTGCTTATCGACCATGGTTAAAACGGTATCTAAGTGATTCATTCCACGCATTAATGCTGTGTCGATGGTAGCAATGAAGTAATCTTTATAACTATCGACATCACGTTTAGTCTGTGCATCAAATTGTTTAGAGAACTCAGACGTAAAAGGAGCAGTACGTGTGATTTCCCGTGCCGTTTTAAACGCAGGTAACGTAGAGGTTTTTAACTCCTCACGTATCAGGCGTATATCTTCAGTCAGTTGAGACTTCTTGAAGGTAGGCAAAAGGGAGTCAATTAATTGTTCAAGTTTCATAACGTAAGGTGCTCCTTAAAGCTGGGGGGCAGTACCGGCTTGGAATGCTTTTAACAATTCCAATACATCTGGTCCTGAGCGTTTGTTAACGTTCTTTAAATCTTTAAGAGACAATTCAGTCTCATCTTCAATCGAACGATGGTAAATAGTAACACGTTCCCATTCAGGGTCGATGACTACCATTAACATGATGAATGCTTCTCTAAAGAGTTCTTCACGTTTTCTAAACTTAGATAGTTTAGTACTTAGTTCACCTTCAATCTTCTTGGCAGTAGCGGCACTGATAACCACTAAGCCAGAGGCAGCGTTGATAGAACTTTCACCAGAGAACAATGCTGAGAACTTATTCTTCTCATCACGACGAGCCTGACGCTCGATTATTCCAGTCTTATCTTCTATCATCCCTTTACGTTTTGCATCAATCAAATCTTGACACAAAATCAAATCGCGGATGAAGTCTAGTTCACCAGAACGCCATCTATGGAAACGGGCTTTAGCGCTGTTATCTTTAACCCCAAGCGTTAAAATATGAACCAATGAATCAGCATTAACAGTTTTAACGTTTAAACGTACGGCCATGGGAATGGTAACAGAATCTTTACCTACGCCAATCGTAACTTCCAATAGTTTACCTATTGCAAGATTAGGAACGTCAGTTAGACCACCAAATCCAGTTTGTTTACTGTCTTCATTTGATACTAAACTTTCAACACTAACAGTCCCTACGGTTTTAGTATCGTAGTTAGGTAGACCATGAGCATATGCTTCTGAACCAATGCCCTTTAAGAAATTCTTACCCACATCACGTTCGGTGGATAATCTGTCCAGTGTACGCAAAACATCTACGCCATTTACAGTTGTAGTCAAAGCTACAGCTTGTAGATAATAAGCACTAAAAAGAGAAGTGAGGGTTTGTAACACATCTGTAATGAAAGGTTGTTCACGTAAGGAACCTTCTAACATTACAATAGGCTCTACCCGAGTACTTTTGGTAAACTCTATTAGAGATCCACTTTGGGTTCTTCCGACGGCACTAGCTACACTACTTGCCACTTTACCGGCCACCGATAGGGTGGTCTCGACGGTATCCTTAATCATTATAAACGCCCTCTTTAGGAGTATTAATCTCAATGTCAAATCGTGATATTATCAATAACATAGCACGTGATAGCGGTCTGGGGAATCTAAGTACCTCCACTGCAAATATCCAGCGGGGAATAAATCATAGAGGTGTTGGAAACCCCACCACCCAAAATACCGACAACCACGGGTTAACGTTTTTTACACGACCACGGTTAAATTTGTCATACGATAACGTTGCAACGAGCCGTATCCTTAGTCCACTACTCACACAATCGCCAAATACACTACCTAGATTAATCCGTGTTCTATTAGATCACGTAGGGGCTCTAGAGCGTAATGTCACCTGCCCAATGGTAGATGACCGTATGCCTTTCATACCTATGTTGACAAATAACCTACTATCTATTAGTGGATGGCCGGATATTGATTTGGATACTTACACGGCACCAGAAGGTATAGTAAAAGAAAGTTGGTCAATGGTGGATGATGTTCCTCGTAACTTTGGTACCTTTGATTTAACTGCAAACTTTCGTAATATAGCAGGTGACCCAATTAACGCACTGTTCCATGCGTGGACACATTATGCCGCTGCGGTAGCGATGGGGGAATTAGTTCCTTATCCTGAAATGATAGTGGAAAATGAAATAGACTACATGACTAGAATATATCGTTTAGTCTTAGACCCTACTCGTACCTTCGTACAGAAGATAGGAGCATGTGGTGCTGCCTTTCCAACTGCCTCACCCTTAGGTGCTGCATTTAACTACAGTTCAGATTCACCATTAGCCCAAGACAATGAGCAGATAAGTATTCCGTTTCGTTGTATAGGTGCTGAGTATAATGACCCAATTACCATTGTTGAGTTTAATGCTACGGTGATACTGTTTAACCCATTAATGGATGAACGTTACCGAGCAGATAGATTTGTAAAGTTAGGGAAGTCTGAACAACGACTGTTTAACTACGAAGGGTATCCTTGGATAGCTCAAGATAATGAATTACAGTGGTGGGTAGAGAACGAACGCTACAAACTACTCGTAAACGAAAATAATGCTCTACGGGCAGGGGGATAAAATGAGTAATAACCTAAGAGATAAAATTGACATAGTGCGGTTTGACCCAAGTGCTATTCAGTCTGCCATTTTAGATACATTAGAAACAGCCTTGGAAGGTAAGATAGATGTAGTGGATGCAACTAATCCCTTTATCTTTTTAATGGAAGCCAGTGCAACTACTGCTGCTACCTCAATGCAATATAGTCAATCGATAGCCAGAGAACTCTATCCTTCAATTGCAACCTCTCAAGAAGAACTCTATCGTCATATGGCGGATGAAGACTACATCGGTCGCTTTGCATTACCGGGACGTGCAACAGGTAGTTTCATATTCAGTGTAGATGAAGTAAAGGCTTTGGCTGTTAATGATGTTAACGGGGGTGTACGTAAGATAGTCATCCCTAGAAACACTTCTATTACCGTGGGCGGTAATACATTCGGTATACATTATCCTATCGAAATGCGCGTACTGCCTAACGATTCATTACAGATAGTGTACGATGCCTCTGTAGTAAACGAATTAGAAACCCTAGCAACCAACGTGGTGGATTTTGAAATAGTTACCTTAGATGGATTAGACTACATCAAAATAGATACACCTATTTATCAGTTCGTGTTACAAGACCAGTATTTCCCCATCAATGCATCGACTGGGTTAACTCAAACATTCACGTTTAAACAATCATTCTATCATGCACGTGTATTTACAGGTTCTCCTGCTGCTGGATGGAGACAAATAAAAACCACTCACTCTGACCAAGTGTTTGACCCCACCGAAGCAACTGCTCTTTTACAAGTAGTTGGTCAACGGTTGAAGGTAAACATTCCACAGGTGTATGTTAGTGGTGGTAAGTTGGGTACTCAAATTAGAGTTGATATCTATTCTACTAAGGGTAATCAGGAAGTGATACTTTCTAACTTCCCTATGGAGCAGTACGCTATCTCCTTTAATAATATCACTAGTAACGGGACAGATACCTTTACCGCACCCCTAGCTTCTATCAGTAGTATGGGTATATTCTCTAACGACACAACGCGTGGTGGACGAGATGGTATTGGTCTAAGTGAATTGAAGCAACGTGTTATCTTTAATGCTAATCGCAAAGAAACACCGATAACCGATATTCAATTAGAAACGTTATTAAGTGATAAAGGTTACGGCATTGTTAAGCGTATTGATAATATCACTGACCGAGTGTATCAGGCTATTCGTTTATTACCTCTGCCATCGGTAGATAGTATATCTTCCCCTATTGGTACCCTTACGGCACTAACTGAAGTGGATATGAATGAAGTAGCTTCCAGACAATATGCTTACGACAATGGACTACGGGTAACACTTAGCCCTGAATCTATTTATACGTTTGAAAACGGTCTATTGAAACTATTACCAGAAGTGGAACAGGTAGCACTGGGTGCTTTAAGTTCACAGCGATTGATACAAACGCTTAATGAACGTACGTACTTATACACACCTTTTCACTATGTCTTAGATGCCTCTGATAATATCTTTGATTTAAGACCGTACTACTTAGATGCACCTTCGGTTATCTCTAGACGTTTTAATAGAGATAATACTCAAATTGCAGCACAGGCCTCTACCTTTGGTACTAGCTTTGAACGTGTAGAACAGGGATATCGTTTATTGGTGACAGTAGAGACCAGTGGATTTGATGACGTGTTTGATATCAATCAATTAGGACTACAGTTAGGCTTCCTTCCTGAAGGTGATGATAGGTACACATTACTTAACGCTACCTTTGCTGGATACGTTGATGATAAAGCCATGTTTGAATTTATCATTGAGACAAACTACGATGTTGATGCTAAACATCGTTTAGGTGTCACTAACTTTAGACAGTATCCTGATGATATTCAAGTGTACTATACTGATTTAGATACTTCATTTAGATTGTTATTCTTTGTAATTGATGATGATAACCTTAACCTTCCTACTTCAGAGATTGATGATGTTATCAATAACGGTTTAGTTGTTGGTAATACTGTTGGTATTATGGATGAGTCTATCACATTACGCTTAGGTTACGAAATGTCATTGCTACGCAGTGAGTCACGTTCTGTAATCTCTTCATCTCGCTACCAGACGTACGAGGAGGACGTAGTTTGGGTTTATGATAAGGATGTACCTAAATTAGATGAAGACGGCGCACAGAGCTTTACAGTGGACGGTAATGGCGATGTTATCTTTGAGTACCTACACCGAAAAGGAGATGCTGTATTAAACGAAGAAAATGAAGTGCAGTATAAACATCTCTACGGTGAAGTGATACTGGATAACGATGGTAATCCGATGGTAAGAGACCCACGTACTTTAAACAGACAGTTAACACTGGTTTGTTTTGATGCAAGGTTCTTCTACGCCACTGACCCTGAGGTAGTAAGTTACAGAAATACGATACCTTTATCTGTTGTAGATTATCTAGATGAAGATATTGCTAATATATCTAGCTTACTATTAGAGCGTACTCGCATTGATTTCTCACCTAAACAAACTGTTGGTACTATTGCAGTAACTATTAGTAACGGTGAGGTGGTTGAAATACCTTCAGCACAGTCGTTTGTAGTTACGTACTACTTAACTACGTCTGGGTTTGAGGACATTGCACTACGTACAGCTATCACACGTTCTACTCGCAGTGTTATTGCACAGCAGTTAACGTTAGATACGGTCTCAGTACAAAACATTGAGAACGCACTCAAAGACGATGCAGGAGGTGAGGTTATCTCTGTTGACTTGGATGGACTGGGTGAGGATAACTTATTATCAACTTACACAGTAGTAGATAAGTCTTCAGTTAGTTCAGTGGCAACACGCTTAGAATTGTTAAGTGATGGGACAGTGTCAGTTATAGATGACATTACTGTTAACTTCATTAAACACCAATAACGGCATAGAGAGACGGGCGTTTGCCCGTCTCTTATTATGCGTTTATACGTCCTTTGAAAACTGATAGTCAGACATTGCAGCGTATGCATCTACACGAGTTGATTCGTACTTAGCACGTGCCATAACAATAGCTTTATGCGATGTAAGTATCATTCCGATAATATTAGCAGCTGATAATAGAATGGAAGACATCTCATTAAGGTGATTATAAAGCTCCCTAGCACTTGCATGATATTCACTTACCAATGATGGTGCAAAGTCAACTTTAGGATTAAGTGCAGGAGGAAACTTCAGTTTCTTAATATCGTTATCTAACTTAGACATCACTTTAACCTGTGCTTCCATACCTTGCATCAGTCTACCGAAGATATTAACTCTCCCGCGCATCAAACCTTGCAGTTCTTTATCCTTAGATAAGTCTCCACTAGATTTAAACTTCTGAGCAGCTAAGTCGCGATACACTTGTAATAGACGAGTCATGTCTTCACGTATGGTACCTGATGTAGGTGTAAAGTCAGCAGGTTGAAAAAGAGGCATTAAGAAGTCTACACTAAAAGGTTTGTTAAGCTCTTTAATCTTTGTAATAGACATGGTTAATGTGTTATTATTACGATCTTCAGCAACCTTCTCCTGCAATAACGTTAGATGAAAGAAGATACGATTCACCTCTTCACCCAACTCACCCATCCCTTTACCAGTTTCTTCCAGACCGTTATGATCTAACGGGTTGTTGTGTAGATAGATAATCAAACCGTTTAAAGTATCAACAATGTGGTCTACACCTTCTTGTAATAACTCATCAGTCGTTTTATCTACCTTGCGGTCACCGGATTCATTAAACTTGATATCGCCAGAAGCGGGGTTGTAGAATTTAATACGACCATTCACCCTTTCGGCACGCACACGAACCTGCTGTACATCCTTCTCGCCTTTAAAGACCTTTTCGACAATAGGACTACCTGTAATGTCAGCGCCCTGTACTAAGTCTGTAAAGTCTTTAGCAGACTCTTGATTCGATTCTTCCACCTTTTCAACATCTACTGAGGTCTTGAATAAATCCTTGAATAAATCCGCTACGGCTTTAAATACGTTTTTGATAAACTTAAGTATAGCTTCACCTATCTGCTTAAGTATCTTAGCACTGGTAGCCATCACACCTTCAATCGCCACTTCATAATTGGTCTGTGAAGGTACCTGTGTAAATGAGATAACAGGATAACGTTTATCAATAGCACCGGGGTTGATATCTTCTAACGCTAAAGCAAGTTCTCTAGAGGCACCACAGTCTTGAACCTGTGCGCCTAAATCGATTACTAGTTTAGATTCAACGTCAAATGATTCAAACGCTAATTCTAGAGCACTGACCTCGTGCTCTTCTAATGTGATTTGTAGTAGTGGATGTTCCATATTACTCTACCTTGGATGTGAAGCTCTGTTTAAGTAGGTTAGATACGGCAGTGGCTACAGTAACGTACTGCTCACTTTCCATCTTAGGTGTTAACTTACCAAAGATAGGTAACTTCACTAACGTTTGCAAGTCAACAGAATCAGGCTGATACACTAAGTTATAACGTAATGCCCAAAGACGATAAGTTGTCTCACGAATAAGCGTCACATCAACAATGAACTTCTCATTGAAATCAGCGATGACTTGATTGCAGTCTTGTTCAAACTGCTCAAGGAAGTAACGGCGATGGTTGTTAACTTCACTAGAAGGTAGGTCGCAGTTATATGCTAATACTTTAGCGAATGCCAAGGCAATCACTTCTTGACGGTCTTGGGGTTGGACGTTCTTAGTATCCAACATAACCTTAAGGTCGCTAACTAGCATGGATAGGTGTGTAAACTTCTTCATGGGGATTCCTTTATACTTTTAATGTTTCTAATTTAGCGGCACTGACAAACAGTTCATTGTTGAGCATCTTCTCCAAACCTTTTTGGAACTCTACCTGTTTGACTTCTTTACGTTTGTACGGGATAACGTATTCAGATACAAAGTCCAACCAATGGACATTGTTATTGATGTAAGACATAGCGTCATCCATCTTATCAACATCATCACTAATGCTAGCTCTGATATCAGCAGGGATAGATTTATCTTTCAACTGCTCCACCAGTTGACTACGTAGACGTTCTAACCTTTCCTTTGGACGGTCATATTCATCGGCTAACTTACCAGTATTTAGAAACGCCGATATATTAAACGCCGCTACCAATGCCTTTACAAGTAGAAATGCACCACCTACGGGTGCTGCTAAAGTGATAACCATACTACTAAACTGAAGTATGTTAAATAATAAATTAGCATTTTGACTATACGCTAAGTCCCTATGTCCATACTCACGTAACATCTTAGACAATGCAGTGGCTAGCGGTACAGCTAAACCCTGACGTGCTGCATACTGATCGGCAAGTGACTCTGACCCCGTATTATCATACAGGTTTACGCCTAATTCACTACGACATTTATCCATAGATGCTTTTAATAGTGCAGTGGCATATGCAGTATCTTTATTTATATCAACCAAACGGTCTTTATCGCCCACTACAAATCCGGTATTACCTTCAACATCCATGATAAGTTGAATACGCTTCGCCCGATCGTCCTCACTAAGTAATCTTTGTACTGCGCCTAATATAATGTAGTTAGTTCTTACAGTACGTCCAGTTAATTCAAAGTACGTAAATGCATGACCCATTTCGTGCATGATAACAGCTGCTATTTCTTCAGTGCTATATTCAAATCCACCGTTAATATTCTTCCTAGTAAAAAAGGTAGTGCCGACGTACATGAGATGGTCAACTTTAGTAAACGACCCAGATACCTTACCCTTAGCTAAATCAACTTCACCACCGGTGATATCTCTAGCGCGTAGGTATGCCTTGATACTGGATTTATCCCACCCTACAGTACGCATCTCGTTAATAATTGGATGATTAGGAGAAATTGCCATAGTTTGAATCTGAGCGGCAATGCCTTTGACAACCTTGATTTCAACGTTGATACCAGTATGCACTCCGATTAACTTACCTAGGTCTGCGTCGATTATGGCTTTATCGATCTTAACGGTGCCTTTACGGATAGTATTGATGCGGTTAATCAATGCTTGCTTGAAAATGCCATCGTACTGATGGTCTATAGCCTCAGTTGAGGGTATATATTGAGATAGTCTGTTCATGAGGCTGCCTTTACATAGTAGGTCTATTAATAAAATACGTGTCATAGAGATAGTATAAATAGTACCAACGGAGAGCTGTGTAATGTCAACGAAAATACCTAAAGAGGATATCGCTGGAGTAGAATGTATACATGCATGTTACTTCACTGATAAACAACGAGAGAATGATATCGTTGTAGTAAAAGAACACATCCATTCAAAAGATGGGAGTAGGGAATCTAATTTAAGGATAATCCAGAACTATAAGAAGGACTTCTTTGTAACCCGTGAGAAACATCGTAACCATGCTGATAAAAAAGAATGGGAAGACCTCTCTAAGTTGCAAAAGTTCTCATCCACTCAAGTTAAGATGGGTGTTGTAGTAGCACGCGCCTTAGGGAAGCCTGTAAGTAACCCTAGACTGTCTTTCTTGGCAAGGTCACCTTTCCTATACGGTACAGACGTTTCGTCCAGTGTGTTGATTAAGAATCGATATATTAAATCATTCGAAAAGTTCAACGATGCATCCTATCCATCTGATGTGGCAGTACTGGATTACGAAACAAACACGGTATTTGAGAATCTAAGTAAACAGGACCAAGACCGTTGGTATAAGTTAGAAGATAACATCATCAGACTTCGTAAACGCATTAGTGAGTGTCAGTCCATATTAGAAAGTGGTAAAGTGACTCGTACTAGTGAGAAGCGTTCGTTGGCTAGTGATATCGATGACTGTCAGGAAAAGATACGTAGTATTAAGAAGACTCAAGAAATGCACGCGACGCCAATCATTACAGGTTCGCTTACCATGAAAGATAAAGTCTTTGTTGTTATCACTGAGCAGTATGCTTCTATTATGCCGGATATGAAATCAAAGATAGAACAGTGCTTTGATGAGCAGTTGGCTAAGTATAAGAAAGACCGTAATATTAAACTGGAAATAGTAACGGTTAAACACGACGGTGATGCAACTAGAGCTATACTTGCTAAAGCGCATGAATGGCAACCTGACTTTGTTGTTATTTGGAACATTACGTTTGATGTTAATAAAATGTTAGAGTCTTGTACAAGACACCACATTAATCCTGAAGACATCTTTTGCGATCCAAGTATACCACCTGCTTATAGAAGCTTTAACTTTAAACAAGGACAACTACAGAAAACCACTGCAACGGGTAAAGTGACATCACAACACCCTGCTGATTTATGGCACACTGTATTTGCACCAGCTAGTTTCTACTTTATAGATGCAATGTGTTTGTATAAGAGACTACGAGTAACTGAAGCGCAACAGCCTAGTTATTCATTGGATGCTATATTAGGTCGTGAATTGAATTTAGGTAAGTTGAAGTTTGATGCTGCTAGTCAATATCAAGGTTTGAAGTGGCACCAAGTCATGCAGACTGACCATCGTGTTGAATATGTGGTATATAACATCTTTGACTGTATTGGTGTTGAACTGTTAGAAGAGAAGAATAATGACATCAAGACCATGCGGATGTTATTAGGACACTCAGACCTAAGTCGTTTTACATCTACACCTAGACGTCTTTGCGATGACCTACACTTTGTCGTACTAGAGCAAGAAGGTAAGGCCATGGCCAGCACTTCGGATTCTATGGAAGATGATTTAGATAAGTACGTTGTAGACATGACGGATTGGATTGTTACACTACCTAGTCATTTAACTGCACAACGTGGCTTAAAGATACTAGAAGAACTACCTGATGTTGAAAGTAGTCTTAATATCAACGTAGCTGACTTAGATGTGGCAGGGGCATACCCGCACGGTGAGATAGCACTTAACTGTAGTAAAGAAACTACATGGAGGGAAGTATCACGTATTAAAGGTAAACCTGAAAAGCTTTATCGCACAACAGCACTGAACATGACAGCACCTAGAACTAATGCAGTACACATTGCAACCACTGTTCTAGACATGCCTGACATGCCTACTCTGTTAGAAGCATTTAACGAACAACACAAATAAAAAAGAATACATAAACACCCCATACAGCCTAAACAACTGTATGAGGTGTTATGTTTCTAGGTGCCTACAGTGCAAACTGTAGGTAACTTATGCCGCCGTCACGGCAATACACTTTGGAGGCGTATTAGGCAAGTGTCATTACAACACCGATAGCTAGTGCTACATAAGAGATGATAGTTAGCTTCTTCTTACTAGCAAGCTTGCTATACGTAGACTCAGGCACCACTGCTAGAACAGGAGTAAGTATTACATGTACTAAGATAGGTAGACTATATGCCCCTAATGCATTCACTGCAATAAAGGTAATAAGGTAACCACCTACTAAGATAGCCCAAGCATGTTTTCTAGGGTTATTAGTTAAGTTAGTACCTGCTGCTAATGCCGGTACTTGTTTATACTGTGGTACATACATAACAACTAATGTTGCGATTAAAGATAGTAAGATTGTAAAGTTAATGATTAAGCTCATAATAAAGATTCCTTTAGTATTGGATTGATTGTATTTATTTATGGGTTAGAATGGTTTGTGGTTGAAAGCGATGAAGCAACTCTCTCACACTGACGTTGTCTTTCCCACCTGTAAGTTCTAAGGCAGGATTGCTGGGTTCTATTGCAAGACCTAATGAAACAGCGGTATGTGCTACCGTGTAACCGTTATCGTTCTTTAAGGATAACTCTGATAGGTCAATCTCTGATACGTTATCAGATAATATAACTTGATGTAGTACTCTTTCGTAGTTCATGTTAATCCTTAGCGAATGGTTTGCGTGTATATTCACTAAGGTAATATAGATGTATAAATCTCTAGGATACGGCATAAGCAGGTAGGACCGTAGTCCTACCTATCTAAAATTGTAACTGACCTTTATATCCAGCTATTTTCTTTACATAATCAATTGGCTCAGCTGCATGATGTCCAGTGATATCTGGCAGACATACAATAATATCGTCATACAGACTAGGGTCACCACATTTAATTTGTGATTTGTGTAAGTTACCCGCACCAGCATTATAACTAGCTAACATCAAGTTAATCCTATCCTGCATAGGTCTAGGACTCTTCCAGAAGTTATACATGCGATTATCATACCAAGCCGCTGCTTCTATGTTAGTACGTGCATCCCAGACCTCCCTGCCTTCCCTGATAGCCTCTGGTACATCTGTCCACGTACCCGGCATGAACTGACACACACCTCCAGCCCCTACAGGCGATACCGCTTTAGGATTAAATCGACTTTCCTGCCAACATTGAGCTTTTAACCAATGCCAATCTAAATAAGGCATATGCCATTTCATAGACTGTCTAAAGTAGAGGTCGTACTTTATAGCCTGTAAACCTGTAAGCTTACTTGCATCGGTAATTTGGTAAGTATCTCTAACAATATCTTCCTTTATTAAAGAGGAGGGTTCTTCCACCTCAACTACTGCTGATAACTGTAGAGCTTCTGGCCCTTCAGTTGCATCAGGTTTAACCTCTACAGGTTTTACTTCTTCCTTTATAGGAGTTGCAGGTTCCTTAGGTTCACTACAACCCAATATCATCAAACAAAATATTACTACACTAATATACTTCACGCTATCACCTCACATGACATTAAATTGAAATCATAGGATTACGGCATAAGCAGAGAAGCCGTTAAGCTTCTCTGATTGTACTACACGAAGGCAAAGCAACCTAGGAACATTATAGCGAATGCAATCATTCGCGTATTCCAATAGCTAACTTTAGCCTTATCGTCTTTGATTTCATCCCATTCAGTTTTGAACTTAATATCCAATAACTTATCTGAAACACGCAAAGCGATAAACCAAAAGGTAATCATTAGTAGTGCAGCAATTGCTTTCTTAGCAACAGCATACAGAATCGGTAATAAGAACGCTTCCATCATTTACTCCAAGTTGTTAGTGTCTAGTGTACGACACCGTTTGCATAGGGTTAGCAGGGATAGACTTATACACATAGTCAGCCACGCTGATACCGTTTCTATCCACCACTGATAGTATTTCAGGTTGTGTAAAAACGTATCCACGCTTAGCTGCATGGTGCGCAATAGTCTCACCATCTTCATCTGCTAGTGACAGTACACGGACATCTGTAAATCGATAACCTTTGTCTGTCGCTAATAAGGCTTCTGGATAACCACCTGATTCAAAGAGTAGATAGGTAGACTCATTATCAGTGAAAGGAATGTTACCATTAGCTATCATCACGCTGGCAACAGATACACCAACGTCGTTAGTCATTGTCACTATGTTAAGGTCATGAAACGTAATACCTTCATCCGCTAACAGATGGGCATTGGTGTTGTTTTCACCATCTTTAACACGTTGACAAGCCAGTTGTAGTAATTGGTCAGGTGTAATCTCTACACCGTCAATTGTCTGCATTGTAGGCTCCCACGGTCATAGTGGGAAGGCTTTTACACCTTCCCAGTTACTAGGGTACCAGTTACTTAGTAAAGTAAGCTAGCAGCTGTTGTTGCTTCTGACCGTCTTTAACGCCAGAGACCGCTTCTTCAACATTAACCTGCTCTAACGTCATACTACGGGTAGTAGGATCGCAAACAGTGGTGAACAAGCTTAATAGACGCTCGAATGACTTAGCTCTGTCTTTAGCCAACTTAAGGTTGTTAAAGAAACGGAACAAACGCTTATCATTGAAAGCACCATCACGATGGGCGTGGATGATTGATAATACGCGAGTCATTACTTCAGTGAACTCTTCACCTTCTAATGTAAGAAGATTAGTAACAGCACGATACAGACCCATCTGGTTATTAATACCATTAGATTCTGAAACCATAACACCTTTACCCATCTTAGCTACATATTCTTCTAACGTTTGAATAGTTAACTTGGCAGGTAGGCTAAGGCCTTCAACAGAAAACTCACCTTCTTCTTCGATTTCAGGCATGTCTTCTTCGCCTTCTTCGCCTTCAGCAGGTGCAGGTATAAGTTCGTTATCGCCTGCGGCTGGAGCATCGCCTTCATCACCAGTCGGTGGAGTTTCGGACTTAGGTGCAGTTTCAACTTCAGAGTCTTTAGTAGACTCATCTTTATTAGCTGATTCCTGCTCGGCTAACTTCGCTGCTTCAGCAGTTTGTTTTGCCTGTTCTTCTTTAGCAATAGTCGCTGCCGACTTCTTGCGACCTGTGTTCTTTTTAGCTGTCATCTGAGAATATCCTTCATTGATTATATTAACATGCTCATATAAAAGGGTAAATCTACCCAACATGGCACAATTGATTTACTGTGAAATGTCATAACCTAAACGTAACGACTTATCGCAGTACGATAGTGTACTTCTAATTACATTAATACAATGGTTCACCATGGGAATGTAGGGTTTATCAACCCGCCCGTTGTGATACACTACTAAGTGTCTCATCATCTCCGATACCTTACCGCGCACCATATCAGTGTCGTCATCACTAACGATACCCATTGCAGTATTACCAGATTTGACTAACTCTTCTTTTATCTTAGAGACTTCACCATACTGACTATTAAAAGTCTCTATCATGTTACACATCTCTAAGACACCATTACAAGTAACGACTATTTCATCAGGTGTGAGTGCAGTCACCTTAGACTCTGCCATAGGACCAGTCTGACCAATACCAGTAATACCTACTTTCGAACCTCTAATACGTCTAGTAGCAGCTTGAACATAGTCAGTCAACGTAACAGCTTTATGTTCCAATAACGCATCTGGATTCGCAGCATCCATGTTAGGATAACGATAGACAGCAATGCGCCCACCTAGTAGTGGTTTATCGTCATACACAAACGTTACTGTATTACTATTACTTATTCCTTTAATAACCGCAGCACGTTTCCAAGGTCCCGGTGGTGGTGTACGTGAATCAATCTTTTTATCTAAACCACTGGCCGTCAATAACTTTTCTACGTGTTTAATAGCGTCAGGATTTACGTTGAGGTTCTCACCACTATATACCTTAGGTGAATCCTTCATTAAAGAAGATGTGGTTTTAGCATTTGCAATATTAGTAGTACTGTCTAACACTAAGAATTCACGTAAGGTAGTCATGAACTCCCTTACACCTTCTGTCACGTTTAATTTATCACTAGGTGTGGATTTGAGATAAGAGAGCTGTCCCGATAGGGTAACCTCTCCCTTTATTTCACTTAAACCACCAGCTTGGTCAAGCATCGTATTGGCATGAGTACGGATGGCAGGTAGAGTCCTAGTCATACTAGTGGACCACATGGCTACCTTCTTCATTACATTACCAATATCCTTTACTAGCATCTTCCAAACTTCTTTTAATCTACTACGAATAGATTCTAACGAAATAATGTCAATACTCTCTAAGCCTAATGTACGCTCCTGATACTGTAGGACGTTAGCGATAATAGTATTTTCAACATCACCCACATCTTCCAGACTGGGCATGTGATCGAGAATGGCTTCTAATGAAAGGATACCGTTATAAAGATTATCAATTCTAGAATAATCTTTATCAATATCCTCATAGGAGACTGTTAAGGCCGTGCATTGTTGATGTAGTAACGCAGTGGTCTTATTTCTACGTTGTCTTATTAACTCTGGAGTCATAATACAGTATCCTTGTTATTGCAGTTACTCTATAAAATGGCACTTACAGACGTTGCCAATCACCGCCTAGTGCGATTGAAGTCCTCATAGGCATATTTAATATCGCCCCTTTCAGAAATAGCTAAGGTTGTACATTCACCCGCTTCGAAATCGGTTAACACGTCAGGGTCTAAGTGCGTATCGCATTCAAAGTCATTACCATTAATAGGTGTGACATGGGTGACTAAGAACCTTTCTATTTCATCCTTAAAAGCTAAGTATATCTCGTTACCACCTGCAATAAAAATAGCGTTGCTTTTCATCATTACCGCACACATACTGGCTAGCTCTAAAGCTTTGGCTACCGTGTTAACTACAAATACCTCTGCGCCTAATACTAACTTAGGATTACGACTTAGTACTATAGTCTGCCTGCCGGGTAGTGGTTTACCTATAGACTCGTATGTCTTTCTACCCATTATCAACGGACAGTTATGCGTAAGGGTCTTAAAGCGTATTAAGTCTTCAGACAATCTCCATGGTAAGCTATCTTTAAATCCAATACCACGGTTATTATCCATGGCGACTATTCCAACTACAGGAGTGGGGTAATATGGCATTGTGTGTGTCCTAATTGCGATTAATAAAGCCAACTGATTTAGTGATTGACTCGTTTACTCTATTGTTTAATATTTCACTAAGTGGTAGATTTCTATCGGTAGCCGGTATGGTAATATTTGGATTAGCTATATTGATTAAATCCATTTCACTAGTGGTCAAGGTTCTAAACTCGATTACTTTGAAACATCTACCTACTCTTAAGATAGCCTCATCAACGCTCTTTACCGTAGGTAGGTTAGTAGAGACAATGTATTTATTATTCTTACTGCTAATACCGTCTATTTCATTAAGCAAAGTACTCATTGCTTCATTACCATCAGCACGTTTAGCCAATAGTGAATCCGCGTCCTCTATTAACACCAAACTATTAGCCGGTATGGTAGAGATGTATTTATCAAACCCTTCGTGTCGTAAAGTCTTCTCACCGAATATGTGAATGACTTGCCTACCAATGGAATTCATTTTAAAGGCTATCTCTCGTAATAGAGTAGTCTTACCTGTGCCCGGTGGCCCTATTAGAAATAGTAGGTTATCCTTAGATGTATTGAAGTTTGCAACTAACTCATCAATACTTTCATCTATAAAGGGGTAGAAAGAGTCATCGACTGGATAACTAGGTGCGACTACAACCCTATCATCTATCTCCCCATTGCCATCTTTATCGAAGCCAACTAACGCTGAAATATCAATCGTCTCCTTACCTGACAACTCAATACCCTTTAGATGCTTCTGTAGTGCCACTGGTGGCGCTTTATAGGTATCCATGCAATAATGGGATATGTCAAGGTCTTTATCGTTGCACTGGATACTAACGAACTCCTCACAAATACCTTCTATTACTTTAAACGCATTAAGGGATAACGCAGTAGAGTTTGCATCATTAAAGGTAGATTCAATTAAAAACCCTTCTAATTTAAGAATGTCAGATATAATATCAAACTCACGTAGGGATTGTGGTATAATTACGTAATTTGTTTCAGACGTATGTACAGACCTACCATTTAATAAACCATGGTCAAATATACGAAGTATCCCAGTTAAGGACCTTAGTTGTAATAAACCTTCAAAGGTAGCTACAGATATATTACTCATGTCTTCGATTCCCAATAATGTTAATATGTATTTACTTGTAATGTATTGATGGATATCATCTTTCAGCCAGATGGCGTAGAATACCGTATTCAGATATCGTTGCGGTGTACCGTGATTTAGAATACGTATCAACCCTTTACGTTGAAAGGCACACACATCAGACTTTGCCAATACATATCCCTGAGGTGCGGTAGGATAGTCCTGAGTCCTTACTTTTATATATACCTCTGCACAATCTACTCCACATGGACGGTGGGGTCTATCAACGGTGTATAAATTATCAATACGCCAAGCGGGTATCCGTGTAATATCAGGGATAATGTGGTACCGCAATGTTTGTTTCACAGCACTTATCCTTTATTAGTTACCATAGTCACAACATGTTGTTGGTATGTATATACCTACACCTCACTGACGGCATAGTAAGAAGAAGTCCTAAGACCTCTTCTGTTTTACTATAGCATCTACGTTGTTAACAAGTGTCAATATGCGACACGTATAACAGTGACCGTGTAGCTTACCACGTAACTGGTGACTGTAGGTTATTTCAAAAGAAGACAATGGTTTAATCTGCTTACAACTATCACATTGTTTTTCCTTTATCCCTAGACTTACTGCCTCAACTAATAACATGATTCCCTACCGTTATAAAATGCTGCGCTGAACACCCCGTTGACCCTGATATTTACCGTTACGTGAATTATAAGGCATGTCTGGTTCTTGGTCTAAAAGTGCAAACTGTATCTGTGCAACACCCACTCCGGCATATATCTTCAAGGGATGATTAGTACCGTTAGTAATCTCAACCACCAACTGACCTTCCCAACCGGGCTCAAGGGGTGTAACTAATACACTACCCCCCAACCGTGCCCACGTTGACTTACCCACACACGTACCCAATACATTAGTAGGCATTTTGAAATACTCTACGGTATTACCTAGCAGTAAACCACCGGGTGGTATAATAATAGAGTCGGCAGTAAAGGATTCGCAAAAGTCATCTTCTTTAAAATCCAAGATATCAATGACCTTACCCATGTGTGGTTTACAGAACAACTTGAAGTTACGTTCTAAACGTACGTCGTATCCTGCACATGACAAACCAAATGATGGTACCTTACCCATACCTTCAATGTAATTAACACTCTCAGGTACGAAAGGTGATATCATATTGAAATCACGTACTAACTCTTTGATTGTTTTATCAGAGGCAATCATCTATGCCCTCCTCCATTTGGTCAATATAATAATGTTGACACGATGACTAATTGGTTTTAATACACGCTGCATGATAGGTATCACGTCAGCCTCAGCCAACCCCCCATGTCCACAACCCAATGGCGGAAAGACAACTGTCTTACCTAAGAACCTTTTGTGTTCTCTTACAAACTTCTCTAAGCCCATCTTAACATAATACAGGCGGGCAGGGTCTCGCCAATCCTCTTTAGTAGGGAAACACAATATCTCCACATCTCCATACGCTGTACAGAGCCAAAGGTTACCTATCTTAAGCTTACCAGACCTACAGTGAGCCTGATAACGATTATACATAAGTGGGTACCTTTCTCTAAAGGGATAAGCAAGACCACTACCCATTGCACCTACGGTATTAACAGGAACGACTAATACAGCATTGGTAAAGGAAAAGATATCCCCTTCCAATAACTTAATAGTCATTTCATTCTCCGGGGTTAGGTATTATCATTTTTTAGTAGTACTAGTAGCATTTTCCTGCACTTCCATCTCTTTTTGGATAATGTCTTGCGTTATCTTCATTATCATTTCAACATGGTCACGAGGTAATGCTAAGAACTCCATCAATGACAATCCACATCGATCACTAATATCAAACTTAATAAACCGATAGATACGTTGACGTAACGGTCCGTTGGTTACCACATCCTCACTAGGGTGATGGGCAATGATTGATAGCGGTCGGTCTGGAGCTGCATCGTGATTAAAAATACCGTAGGCAATATCGTACGCTTCACTTAAAGCTATCTGAGCCATCATGGGCGATAACTTAGGCATCTCTTCTAATAGCCGATTGATATCGTTATCAGGAGGTACCTTCAATCCAAAGCTAGACGCAGCGACATCACCTGTAGACCTTACCGACTTATCATCTGGTACAGCCTTTGTTTGGTGAGGATAAAAAAAGCTTGATCCACCTCGATAGGGATCAGTTCAGGATACTTCTCTGAAATGTCCGATTGAAAGTGATTACAAGAAGGACACTTGTAAGTGGGAATAGCAGTCAAACTAAATGTAGTTCTATCTATTACACCACGAGCCACTTCTAATACACGTTCAGTTACTTTCTCATCTCTAGAGAAGGTTTCGAACAAGTCTTCAATAGTTTCACGGTCACGCTCTACCACTTCACCATCACTAGCATCTTCACCCCAGTACACCCGTTTAATATAGTGTACATATTGAACAAGTAAGGTAAGTTTACTTTGATTGGCTAAGTAATCACGACGAGCATTACCTTTAAGGTCTTTGTTTAGTGAATTATTAAACACCGCTTCGATGTTATCCACCCAACGCATACCTGTAGTTAAATACTGGTCGATAGTTGGTACACGTAAATCTACAAAGGTAGAGTTACCAATTTCAACACCCTTCATGTCTTTAAAATCGAAACCGTCTTGATACTTAACTATATCTTCAGGTGTGACTTTAACATTACGCTTAGACATGAACTTCTTCTGCGTCTCAGACATGGCATTGTTATCAGTCCAAAGCATCTTGTGGACGTTAATAGTTTCACGCAATACATGCTGACAATCCATGGTATCGTTTATACAAGGACGACTATACGGATATCCGTTAGTATACATTGTACAAAGTGTACCCCAAACTAACAATGGGAAGTCGGTAATTAGAATGGTTTCACGTAGCTTATCAGGCGTCCAATCTTTCAAACTACAATCATAAACACGCGCCATGATGAAGTTAAACAGATAGTTCTTGATGTATACGTTAGCATTAGAGAATGCCACACCATTACTACGACGACCTAATTCAGCTTTCTCAGTAGCAATACGTTGGTCAAGTTCTAATATGTCAGACTCAGAGGGTGCCTTAATACTAATCCAGATACCAGAGTGCCATAAAGGAACTTGAATGATAGTCCCCAATCCCATTAAAGCTTGTGCTTTTAATACAGCAGCTTGACCTGTTAACTTCTTGCCGGGTGTCTTATTGGCAATACTAGGACGACTGGCATTTAATCTACCTTCTTCACTATTAACGTATTGTCTAAAATCAGCAGCTGGATTATCCAATACCCTTTCGAATATAGAACCACCAAGGTCACGAGAAGCTGTGATGTTAGAGGCAGCAGTTTCCAATAGCTCACGCCATATCTGCGTTTCTTCAGAACGACCCGCTTCAACACGTGGTACGTTTGCAATCATCTCGTCGTAATCATCTAGTGTCATACTAGGGATAGGTAGACGATAGAAGTCTTCTTTAGGAGCGCCGTCTTTTTCAGGGCCAAAGATAGGACTATCAATTACAAAGTTAACACCGCGAGTCATGTCAGGTTCTGAAGCGTCTTCGGTTTGTTCAACATGGTCTTCTTCGTTCAACTTACCCTTAGCTGGTTTAGTCTCTTCAGTCTGTAGAGATTCCGTATCGGTAGTGGGAACGACTTCTTCATTCCCATTATCATCAATCTTATCATCTGACATCACAGTTCCTTATTTCTTCTTACCTTTGGCCATAGCCATTAGGTCCGATGGTTTCATCGATGGTTGTTTTTGTGCCAATGGACGTGGTCCAGATGGACGTTCTGCTTCGCCAAATGAATTAGTAGGACCACTGGTAGGTAGGTTAGCAGCTGGGGCTACTTTATTACTACCACTTGGGTCTGGTAATAGTGCAAATATCTTAGTGATAGTCACAGGTACTACTGATGTCCAATCCGCCATCCAACGACTGTATTCGTCGCCAATCATAATGGCCAACATATTACAATCAACATCATCTTTAATAGGGTCGATGTTAATGTGCTTGTCTTTAATAGCAGTTAGGCGCTGTGTTAGCTGCTTCATATCGCGAAGTAGTATCTCGCCTTGGATATTAAACTCTTTGATGTTATGACTTGGGATAGTCTTAATAGTAGCACCATCACGATAAATGAGACTGACCTTACTAGCCTCGATAACTAGACCTTGGGCTGCCGCGTGTAACTCTTTAAGGCTTGCCCAGCCATCTACTGCCGGTTTTACAGGAGTAGCCTTCTTTCTTGTCTTTCTGGGTTTACTTTTGTTGGTGGCCATAATTAAAATATATTCCTATCCGTTAAATTTATGAGTGGCATAAGTCTTCATAGTTACGAAGTTTGTGTATAAAAAAACAATAGAACAAAGGGTCTTGACATGTTAACGACTAAATTTAGAACAAATGCTGATGCACTTATCTCGGCAATGCCAGATGGAAGAGCACAACTTTACATTGACATGAACAAAATCTTCTTTGAGTTGAAGCTGCCTGCTTATGAAGAACAAGTTGATGGTTTAGTATCACAAGCAGATCAAAAAGGTACAGATTGGTTATATACCGAACTGCATATATTACACACCCAGTACATGGAGAACTTACTCCTTAGTCATGGGTTAATCATGAATAAAGATGAAGAGCCTAATTTACATATATACGTGGCCATCCTTCACACCCTGATTACTATACCTTATATAGATGCAGCAGCGGACATAGAAGATATTCTAGAAGGGAATGAGAACGACCTTCCTTTTGCCATAGGACTGCTAGTGGAGCTCGTAGCTGATGTTGATGATACTATCACGGGAATGAAGGTTAGTCAGGCTATTGAAGATGTAGACTATTCGTTAGTGGAGGCTATACTTCGCACCGTTAAAGAAACAGAAGCACCCGGTGGTGTCATTCCTAGAGGTGATGTATTAAACGTGATTGGTGATGGGTTTAAACAACACGCCATGAACCGCTTTAATGGACATGCCATTGCAGCTACCTCTACGTTGATTAATGACTTCCTTAAATCAGGTGGTAGCTTTGGAACGCCCGCTACTACGTTATGGTTACATTTAAAGGATAGCCTATACGCACTGCTTGATGCTGAAGATTACGACGCCTTTACCAGAGAGTTATTTGCATTAGTGGTTATCTCAGATGTGACCAATACCATGTTAGATGGGTTTGCCACTACGTTACTTAATACTAACGTAAGTGATGATAAACAAATTATGGCGGTTAGTAATATATATCGTGCTAACTACCAAGGGGAATTTAAATGATATTATCGTTACGAGAGTACTTTCTCTTTGCAATGAATAATGAGTGTTATAATCGTAAAGAGTGGTGCTTCACTGCCTTTACACAATCTAATCCAGTACCTTTAGGTAAAAACCCTGAACCTTACGTGGGTCAGTTAGTGACATTACACGACGGTGAAATTGGTTACATTAGTGAAACCGGTGAACCCTTTTCCATTACAGGCGTGGTTACTAATGAAGCTACAATTAAATTAGCAGCAGAACTGACTCTCGAATCAGGAGACATGGCAAACGTTAAGAGTAAGATAGTAACTACTTACGGCAGAGCATTAGCTAACGCTATGGTCATTGCACATTCGTTTGGTGATAAGTTAGCTTACATGAATGAAATGTGGAGTATCAAGCAGATTAACGACTCTATTGCTAGATTACTGAAAGACGATGTAATCACTGTAGAGGAGCTTAAACTGTATTACCGTCAGTCTTACTTCCTCTCATCTCTAACGCAGCTGTGTGTGCCTTCAGCGAGCGCTAAGAGCGTTACTACCGACCCTAACATCGCTGTGCGTAAGAAAGAGCTCTTAGAATTGCATAAAGACGAGTTACATGACCCTGCGGTTGTCTCTAAGATAGAGCAAGAGCTAATTGAAATGGATAGAGCTTTTATTAAAGGTGATATCTCTGAAGGGTTCTATAAAGCAGACAAGTCTTTTAACGTTACTCGTAAGCGTTCTCACCTGATGCATGGTGGTGAAACTGCCTTTAGTGATGAGACTAAGATTGATGTAGTACCTACTTCGTTACAAGAAGGTTGGGACCCAGAGAACTTACCTACCCTTATCAACTCATTGCGTGATGGTAGTTTCTCTCGTGGTGCACAGACTGCATTAGGTGGTGAAGCGGTGAAGGCTATCTCTCGTGTATTCCAAAACAGCTTTATCTCTGAAGATGATTGTAAGGATAAAGTGGGTATTCCATTTCTAATCGATGCGGATAACTACAAAATGTTTGTGGGTAGGTTTACCGTAGAGGATACTAAGGTATCGTTAACTGAAGCTAACTTGAAGGGATATATTGGTAAGGCTATTGTGTTGCGTAGTCCTATGAGTTGTAAGGTGAAGTTTACCGATTACTGTAAAGTGTGTATGGGTGATGAGATATCAGACAATGAGAAAGCTTTATCCCTACTAGCAGTAAACGTAGGTAGTGCCTTCCTATCATTGTTTCTCGCCGCCTTCCACGGCAAAGCATTACTAACCGCAAAGGTAGACTTGACAAAGGCTATAGTGTAACTGGGGATAGTAAAGTGTCTGATAAAAAACAAACTTTCAACGAACGATTTAATAAAGACTATCTACTTAGTAGAGATGGACTAGTCGATAACGAACGTGACTGTAAATGGTTATGTAACCAAATGGCTAGTTTATATCAGAAAAATGACGATGGTTGTATAGATAACATGCGTGTCGATAAAGCTATTAACGGCGATGGTAAAACTGATGGGTATATTAGAGCCATGCAGAATGGTTGTTGTAATAGGGTTGATAAGTTAGTAGTTAATCCTATAACAGGTAGCGCCTATTGGATTGGCTTAAATAACGGGCATTAAGGAGGGGGTTAATGAAAACGCACATTTTAAAAACAGACCCTGGTCTGATAGCATTACGTAAAGCTGGAAAGCGCCCTTGGGAAATACGCCTCAATGATAGGGATTTTAAAGTAGGCGATGAAATCATACTTCAAGAAACATGCCATAGTGGTGATGCGATGGCCGACGGGGCACCCTTAGCATATACTGGTAAGGGTTTAAGGTGTACAATAACGTATATGGAAATGAACATATATGGTATTAAAGACGGTTGGGTGTTAATGATGACGGAAGTAGTAGAGGAGTAGTATGGAACAAGCACACATTAGTGTCAGTGTATCTGTTGATGGCCACAGTGTTGATCTCGTATTAAACGATATAGACGAAAATGTTAGAATGGAACTACAAGCACTAATCAAGAAAGGGATATTGTCATTTACGGAACACACTGTAGATACTATACATTTTTATGAGATTGGTAAAACGTTCCTGAATAAAAAGGTCACTAACTGGGCAGTACTCAATAGGGTACATGATCCTCTGACTGTCAAGATGCCTATTAAGGGTAACCTAGAACAAGTAATGACAGTAACTATCACGCCGCACTACGGTAGTTAAGACAAAAAAAGAAGAGTAGGGGCAACCCTACTCTCTTATGCCGTTATTTAGAATACAAATCTACATGAGATGCATCTACTAGTTTTTGTACTGTAGCATTTATCCCACTAGATAGGTTCTCTAAACGATTGTTACATTCAGGGTCTTTTAACCGTTGATTAAACTCTGGACGTGTAAGTAGATTATCTATACTTCGGTCTACATATCCAAGTACCCCATAATCGTTTGCTAGTGTCAGAATATGCGTATCCCATCCAGTACGTTCATCAATACCTTCACCGTACTTAGTTACTTTTAAACCAATAGGGCTGATATCGAAGTTATGCGGTAGGTGACTATATAACTCTCTAAGGTAAGTACATAACTCTTCCTTATTAAGAAACCATCTCATCTCACGCATCGCGTTTATTAACGTACCGCGTTGTGGCCTGTATAGAAACCCTATTGACTTAGACATAGGTACTCCTTAAGAGGTGAATATCTCTATTTCATCAGCAATGAGAGACTTTAAATCCATGTGCTGAAGTTTATCCAAATCGATAGTACCCTTAATAGTCGTAAGTACGGTACCTTCAATATCCCAACCGGCTTCACCTAGCCGTGCCCTATTCTTACTACGTAAAGGTTCTTTACCTACAATACATAACTCCCTTACATTCTTTTGCATGGTGTTACGACTTAGTAGGGATACCTGTGTAATGTCACCATCGTCTGAGGTGATAGCGGTATCTTTTTCAATTGCCTTTAAGCTCTTAATAAGTTGTTGCATGTGGTCTGCCATTGTACTTCCTTATGGTAATAGTATTGTATTTAATGTGTTAAAGGTAAATTCTCAGTAGTTATGTAAGATAGTCTAAGTTCCATTAGTAGGACGCCCATCCAGTTAAACCCGTTACCATCAGGTCCTACTCCCCAAAAGGTATCTTTAGGAGAGTCTTCTATAATAGTAGCAGGCCACGTTGCCATAAGCTTCTGTTTCAATTCGGGATGTTGGTCGAACTTAAACTTAATAGCCATACGCATACTGTTGAGTTTATATGGATCAGTAGGCCATCGGTTCAACTTCTTACACATCTTACGGGCTAGGTGTTTAGAGGCAATAGGTTTTTCTAACTTACGTATCTTTTCAATTAACCCAAGGTCAACGTGTTTCATAGCCTGATACCAATGCTCGGTAGTAGGCCATTCTACATCATCTATTATAATGGGTGCGTGATATAAGTTAGATAGAAATCCATTCTCTTGGTTCTCGTGCCAAAAAGCAACGACGTTATCGGACCGTGTAATGTCCATAACTACTCCTTACATTACCATGTTAATTCTACTGATAGCACTTTCTATCATATTCACCATACTACTATCGGTAGGACTGTATCCTGCCCTGAATAACGTACGTTGGAATATGAAGTCGTTAGGCATAATGCCATCTTTGACTGCAAATAGTGCATCAGCAAACATCTGTTCACGAACATCAGACTTAGAACGCTTTGCTACTTTCAAAGCTTTTTCAATCATCTTGATACGCTTAGGTAAGTCGGTAAGCTGTTTAGAAGTCAACCTAGTGTATTTACGTACTTGCTCTTCCCAATCCATTTCCGGGTCAGTTACCCTAGACTCTAATAACGCTTCCTTGTAGTAAGGCTCTATATACTCTATAAACTCCAATCCCCACAAAGGTTCTTTATTAGGGATGGGAATTTCTAGTAAGTGTAGAGTAGAAAGGTACGTGTTATCGTAAGTCGATTTAGTTAACTGGTCGTATATACCACCCTTTAAAAAGTCAGGGATGCGTGTATACGGATGGGATAGTAAAGACGCTAGGTAATCTACGTCATTCAAACTTCGACGCCGCTTAGGCGTTTTATGGTCACTCATGTTATTGTCTCCATGATGTTGGTACCTTACGTCTAAGGTTAGTTAAATTAAGTGTTTGGTGGTGATTTGTATCGTTCTAGATTTACTCCTACGGCTCTCCTGTATGCATCGCGTACTGTAGTACCTGCATGGTCTTTTATATCCCATATATCGCTATCTTCAGGAAAGGCTATACCCCTACCGGCAGCTATATGTGCAATGGTCATTCCGTACATCCCTTCCTGTCGCATACGACCATCATCTATTGTAGGGTCTATGTGGTCAAGATTACGATGTAGAAAATCAAAAGTGCTTTCATCAGGGTAGGGACCTGTTAAATGTTTAGGGTTATATGGGTCTTCTAGATTACTACTACCCAAAATAGTAATTAACTCACCACGCTTGAATCCACCATCTTGCTCTGCTACCATACTATCGATAGTTCTAAACCCCATATCAGACTTAGCCCCACTTACACGTAATGAGGTTTCTTTATCGGTTAACATTGCCTTAGAATCTTCAAAATGATTACTGGATAAACCACAGCCTTCTACCTTACAGCCGTTACCTATACAGTGGTGGCCATACTTACCATGTGCCCGTATTTTATTAACAGTCATTGGATTAACTCCTTATTGTAAATGACGTATAAAGAGTAAGGGTTTCCCCCTACTCAGTTTATATCGAAAATGATGTGGGCATTAACTTGTGTGATAATACCTTGTCTTTAAAAGCTTCTACCTTCTTCTTATGATAATCCATGTGCTTAGGAATATCAGTACAAACTAAGTAAAAGAATCTAGGGGTTACGTCAGGCCAATCCTTTAAGTGTCGTAAGCGACCTAGGATTTGCGCATTAGCTTGTCTAGAACTAATAGCCGATGTTAACAACGATATTTTCAACCCATCAATATCAACAGCCGTACCAGCAGACTTAGGAGTAGATACTACTATGTCAGACTCGTATAGATGCTCATCAGGGTCCTCACCTATAAAACGTCTTACCACTAAATTAGGTAAGCGCTCTTTGATATAGTCAGATAGAAAGGTACACATGTCTTTGGTATCTGCAAAGATAATCATTCTCTGACCCTCTTCACGTTCCTCAACATATTCATTCACAACTATCTGATAAATCATTTCAGCATACGCTTCAATTACCTTCTTCCATTTCAATAGACTCTCTTCGTATTTAACTTGAGAATACATCTTGCGGCGTTTATGCGGTAACTTGTTTATATCCCGAACCCTGTAGGCTAGTGCAGTAACAGCTATATATCTATCGTACTCTATACCTTTATATCGGGTGGAGAACGGATAAGCAATCTCTATTACTTTATTTACAAACGGGTCATCACTTTCCAATGTAGCAGAAAGCATGATTGATTTATTAACATGCCCATAAAGGTCTTGTTTAAAGTTAAGGTGCAAGTTTTCATGCACTTCGTCTATTAACCGTAACCCCACGTCCATTACTTGATATAATAAATGTGGTGGACAAAGATAACCTTGTTCCTCTAACTCATTATTCTCATAAGCTTTAAAGTAGTTATATAAAGTAGTAGCTGAGATGATAATGAAATCACAATCAATCTTACCAGCAATACCTAGTTCAATGGCCGTACGTAGTGCCTTAGAGCCCTTAATAACCATTAACCTATCTTCAGGTACACCCAATGTTTCCTTAGCGTCACCTATCCACTTGTAGATATACTTAGCCGGAACACAAAGAATAGTGCGTACTGCTATTTGAGTAGCAGCTGCTAACGCTATTGCCGTGTTATGAGTAACTATAAAGTCATCTGTAACGTACAAATGGTCTCTATGAGTGACTGATATACATTGCGCTGGTGCAACTCTAGAAGGTACAATAGATTTAACCTGTAACTTTAACCCCTTAGCGTACTGGTTATTGTCATTGGTGCGAATCTTCTTCTTAGGTAGCGTGAATATCATACTAGGAAACTTCATTCTAATATTAACATCATAGGCCAACCTACCATTCTTACTTTCATCTTTGTAAACGAAAGTTGGAATACGTGAAGATATCATTGCAATTCCACCTAAACTACGAACTAAGTATTGTACATCCTTAGCAAGTTGTTCACTGGTAGTAGAGTATGATATTGCACCTCCGGTATTAATGCTATTTGCAGTACCGTCAGTATCCATCAAACCTTGTAGTAGTTCATACCTCTGCTCAATTGAACCTTCCAAGTATTGCCTAGGAATATACTTATCCCACGCTAATTTCCCTATCAGACCCAACCTCTCAAAGATATCACGCAATATAGGCTTTCCTTTAAGCCCACGGTCCTTACCATTACACCCTTCTGTTATAACTACACCTTCAGGTGCTAGTGCATTTAACTTATCCAATATAAACGGATAAGTAGTTGCGAAACTAATGTCATTAGCACCTATATGTCCATCGCCTAACCATGCACCTAAGAACCAAGGTTCCAATGGTAAATCCTTTGGCAAGGACCGTTCGGGTTCAATGAGCGGTACGTATACGCGTGGATTCGGCATGGATATCAATCTAAGGACTTCTAGCGTATCTACAACACGCCAGCGTTTATGCTTACTAGTATTAACATAGTAAACCTTCCAAAGGTGATCTGCACCTGCTTCGGTTACACGACCATCAGCAAAAGTAACTTCATAAAGCTGCTTTTCACCATGTGGGAAAATACCATTAACCCACGTATGGCCGCCATCAGGAGCAACCAGCTTATCACCCATTTGAATATCACCCATTCGCTTCCACCCACCGGGTATGCGTATAAGTGAATCCAACGATTGCATTTTACCTTTACCTGTCTGAAGCGTAGTTACCTTAGTATAACCGGGCTCAACAAAGTAGTTGATGATACCTACTTGATAGTCCCTAGGTGTAAACCAATCTGGCATCTTAAACGTACTAACCGGATGTCCTACACATGGAGTATGTACCTTTGTATCAAACTGTTCTTCAAAGATACCACGCCTAGCAAGAAATTCAATAATCTCCCTGTATTGATGTCGATGGAATCTATACTCACTTCTGTCAGCTGTAGAAGAGGCGTAGACACGTTTGGGTATTTTGTAATAACTTTGCGTACGGTGGTCATACCCCACGTCAAATTGCATCAGGTCTCGACAAAACTCCAATAGGGCCTTTGAGCAGTTAGGTAATAACCTGCTAAAGGCCACATGGTGGGAGTATACATCAACCTGGGCATAGAGTGCCGTGCCCATACTACCTACTCCTTAATCACCCCTTGAGAATAACATCCATTGGGTGATCCATTCGATTAGTGATTGCATATGACTCAGCACGTCTAAACGCTTTTGATTGCGCTTCGAATGCCATTAAGCCAGATAAAGAACGGTTTTCCATATTAGCCCTGTAACTTCCAAATAATATTGGAGTCTTAGGTAAAGGCAATCTATGGTCACCTGCGGCGTCGTTGCGTATTAAGATACTGCGGATAATAATCTCTAAGTGAGCGATATTAACGCTAATCTTTTCTGCCACGATAAGATGTAAGTCGGTTAGAGCATGTGACAGTGAATCGTAATCCACCAATCGCTTATGTTCACCACCTACTTCATCCTTACTCTTAGATGTTGACTCTACCATCACTTTGATGATATCCATAAAGTCCAACATATTCATGTGCTTCATAGGTAGGATAAGAATAGATTTACTATACTCCCATCCAGTTAAGTCAATCACATAGTGACCATCCTCATTTAGTGACCACCCGTTGTCCTTAAGATGCATTAACATATCTAAGGATAGTGAGGATAGGTTCTTACCTGATGATACACCTAAGACCACCACATCTTCATCTTCTTCATTCTCGATGATTAACTTAATGTAACGACACGAGGACATTTTAGTAGAAGACAATTCAGTTACATCTTCAATACGTGAGATATCACCAATGTGTTTAACATCAGCAGAGTCTACCACTAGAGACATCTTAGTGAACTTCTTAGGCTTCTTGATATAAATCTTATCGCCTGATTGTCCAATGTAGACGTACTTCCTATCGTATTCAGATAAATCAATACTGACCGCTGAAGAAGATACATCCAAATGCTTAGTAGATAGTACCGCTTGCGATACCTGTGCACATAGTTCAGTTGCAGCTACGTGACCGATGTTGGTACCTCTGGGAACCGATAGGGCCAATTGACCCATACAAGTAGAACATACACCATAAGGGTCTGGATGTTCACACACCATAGATGAACGTAACTTTAACGTTTCACCAATCAGACTCTTTTGATTAACAGCTACTACCTGTAATGTTTTATCCCCATTCTCATCTGTCACCTCGTAGAACTTACCTGCCACTTGATTCAGTGATTCAGAACGTACCTTAAACTTCACAGTGCGTTTAGTACCACAGTCACCCATGTGTAGATTTTGAATAACGCTACAACCCAATTGCATTCTACGGTTAAAATATTCCGTATGCTCCAATGGGTCTTTCTGTGCCAATAACGCTTTAGCACCAGAACGTGATTCGACTAACGAGTCTTGTAACGATAACATACCCTCAGTATAACTATTCATGATAGGATGTCTAAAGATTCGAGAATCTATTTCAGTAACAAAACCACGAGGAGCAACTGACTGTACCACCTGACCTGCTGAAACCAAATCAGCCCGACAAAACTTAGTAACGTTATTGTTAGGCATCTCGTTGGTCTTATACAGCAAATGTTTCATAGTAGCATACGCATCCGATATACTATCGTCGGTAGGACGAGTCTTTTCTCTCATCTCTACCGATACCGGATGTTCATGTATTTCCACATAGTCTAATAAAGACACCGTAGTAATATGCGATTCCAAACGGTAAGTCATGTCGTTATACAACTCACCAGTAATGCCGTATACCAACCTACACAGATGGTCTACGCTAGGTACTTCGTTTAACGCAAAGTAAGTATCCCACATGATGTTCGATGCAAGATTCAAATGGACACTAGGTTTATAATGCCCATTCCCCACGTGATGACTTTTATATATTGGTGCAGTAGGATAGGTTCTGTGAATCTCCCAATAGTACCAACTTATAATACTGGCTCTACCATACGTAGTTAACTCACCATCATCAAACACTAATATCATTTGTTCATTGGGCAAAGACCATATTTGTTCTTTAGTCATTGCCACCAGTTCTCTAACATTAATCTTTTTCATGATCATACTCCGTACTGTTAAAGGCTATACCGGCACATTGTAATATATGCTCTACATAACGCACCGGTCTAGAGTTACCCCTAGGTACCTTTATTCTATCTACTATCTCATCGATATTAGAAGGGTTACCCGCTTCAAGTATGTTTCTGATAATAGACTTATGGGTAGAAGGTGAATTAGAACCATCCAATATATCTGCGGTAACTTCAGGCCCCATAGCTGCATTGAATAGACGTACTTCAGATTCCCCTGCAATCCTTACAGGTTGTTCTCTAGTAGGTGCTGCGTTCTTATCTGCCATAGTTAACTTAGCAGGTATGCCATGGTGTTGTAGTTTAGCCGTAGATACAGATGACCAGTTATCCGGTACTGCTTCTAATAGCATCACATACTTAGAACCTATAATGATTGGGTCCTTAGTCACACACGGTACACCAGAACGTCCAGTATATGCTACCGGTCCAAAGTCTAATGGGTATTCATTTACCAAACCACCTTCTTTACCGTTGAGTAAATCTAAACCCATGTTAGGTGAATTGGGCGGTAGGTATAAGTAGATACAATCATTTAAGACATTATCCAAGTGACGTTGCTTATCATCTGGTGTCTTTATTTCACGTACTACCACATCGTACATCAACGGTGATACTATCTGATAATAACGTAATAGATAATCCCATCCTGCCATCATCGCTTTCTTAGTACCGGCTGAAACCATTTGTTTAAGGTTACGTGAAACCATGTCAGAGGTTGCATTGATATACTGTTCGTACAACTGACCTACGTTTAGACGTTTAACAACAGATATACCATCCATTATCAAATCAGCACGTACACCATGTTTATCTACAGGCATATTTTCATCAGGCCATATATCAACTATAACACCTTTACCACCATGTGCATCAGTAAGCTTGTAACCAATAGTAGGTTCAATCTTCTTAGCATATTTAATCTCAACACGTCTATCATCCAACGGTATTCTACGATAACGACGCTTAACCTTGTAGGGTACTGCTTCAGTATCGTTTGCCATTGCACGGACTACTAACTGTTGAAACTGTGGCGAAACATGTAGCTGGTCTTTACGCGTAGCTGCTAGTCGACGATATTCTTTTAGGATATCCTTAAAGAACACATCGTGCAGACGTAGATACTTATCAGTAGACTCATTCATACCTACCGGTGAAGGCGATACGTTTTGAGTTAGGTCAGTTACGACATCTACATCATAAACAGTTGCGCCAGCTAGGGCATATGTCAGTTTATCATAAGTACCATCAGGCTCCATCAGTGCTTCGGGTGTCATTTCAATAACACCCAATGCAGGGTCGTATTGACGTAGACCTATTAAGAGTCCATCATCACGTATCTTATCACCAATGTCTGGGAAAGGTTTGTAATGATTCTTATCACCATATAAGTTTAACGGGTAATATTCACGACCCCAACTTACTATACGCTTATCAACCATACGTGTGGTTAACTGACTGGCTAACGTTTTAGATATAACGAAACCATCTTCAATTACCTGAGGTATTGACATATAGGCAGTTTGTACTTCACGACCATAACAGTAATTACCATCTGACTTAACAGAACTTGAATGGGCAATGACTGTACCAGCAGGTACCATCTGTCCGGGGTGTATTCTTTTTGCATTTTCAGTAAGGACATATTCAAAACCAAACGTAGTATGCATGGTGTGGAAGCGTTCTACCATCAGAACGTCTATTTCATTGGTATCTATGTTTTCATACAGAATAACATAGGTAGGATTTTCCTTGATACTCCCATATCCCCCAGTGGGTGGATACTTCTGGATAACTTTAATAATGTTAGCATCTACTGGCATGGTAATGCTAAACGTATATTTACCCACTTCACGTTCCGCACCTGTTTGTATGCGACGTGGATTAGACCCATCTATGACGAGTGCTTGACCTACGTGACTACAAAACATCTGCTGGCGCGAAGCAGAGTCATGGGCAGCAAATGGATTAAGGTTAAGACCTATACCCAATAGTCGCGGGTCGAGTTGGTTCTCATTATTGGACATGTATATTGTATCCTATGTTATTGTTAGGGTATTGTACTACCTGAATAATGTAGGTTTGAAGCTTATTGGAGTAGGAAGGAATATTATGGCATTATCAATACAGTCCTTGGCAAAGCAACGGGGCGAAGACGTTTACTATAACGATAAGTACCGCATCATGATAGGGCAGCATATCGAACAACTACGTACTTCTACTGATTCACAAGAGATTGCCGTGAGCGAACAAAGTGCCAATAGACAACTAGGTGACTTTTACGGACTACTTTTAGAGTTAGATGTCCTACCTAAATATCACTGGATTGTAATGGCTGTCAATGGACTGAAACAACCCAACGAATATGACGGTAATAACACCATCATCATGCCATCAGTAAACGAAATAGATAGGCTAACGCAAGTATTTCTCGCTAACCATAGTATCTAGGTTTTATGTATTATTTGACAGTATAAAGGCACAAAAAAAGAAGAGTAGGGGCTACCTACTCTTCTATGCCGTCATGACTATACTGGTGTAAACCCACCGCCTTGATGAGGATTGTAATTACCACCGTAACCACCATACTGCTGTTGGGGCCGTTGCTGGTATCCACCATGATACTGAGATTGTTGTACACGAGCACGACCTGCTGAAGTACCGCCGTTAGGATCAACTGGAGCTGGCTGATGATACCCACGTGCATACGCTGGTTGTGGAGGATACTGACCTTGAGGTTGAGTAGTACGCTGTATGTCCTGCCAGCTAATTGTTCCATCATTACTTTTAGTAACAGGAGCAGGTTGGTTGGCAACTGGACGTTGTACTTGACTATTACCCGCTGTACGCTGTACCGTGCGCGTTGCAGGTTTTAACTCTACTTCTTTAGGCTCTTCAGTAGCACCTTTAACAGCAGTACCTTGGTTACCATCTAAGATAGGAATGAGATCACGCATATCTGAAAGACATGTGATTTCTGCTTTCCAACTAAGGTCAGTAATCAAATCGTCGCCATTTTGGAATATCTTCTTAAACAACTTAACTACTTTGTTTAAGTCTTCCATTAATGCGATGTAAGACATTAGTAATGCTTGAAAGTAAGGTGCTGTTTGTGATTTAGAACCACAAGTATAATCACCCGGTAGTGTATAAGTGATGAGGTCACGAATAGACGATAAGTCTTTGATTCGCATCTTCACCCCAAATATACTTCTTTCATCTTCATCTGCATTAAGTACAGGCAGGTCTACTACGCAAAGACGGTTATACTTAACACCGTCATGAGTACCACCACGCTTCAAATACATACTGATGAAACGGTTAGCACCAACTGGACTACTTGAAGCAATCATCTTAAGATACGTATCAACCATCTTTTTATCAGCTTCCGGCAAGTGAGAAAGAAACTCACTTTGTGTAGGCGATAAAGACTTATGCATACTAGTGTTACTGGCAATATGAATTAACTGAGAGGTTACTTCGGTCAGTACATTAGTAGCGCGAGTCAGTAGTATCTCACGCAATTTCTTTAACACTTCACTTTCGCCACGTACAACGTTTTCAGATAGTGGATGGAATGCAATTGTGTCTTCCCAATTAGGATTACGCAAGATGTCATCGGTTGGCAATACTAAGAACTTACCATCAATGATAGTTGGTACGTCCTCAGCCGGTGTCGGCAAACATACCACTGAATCATTATCTACAGATAAGCCTGCTGATTCTAGTATGTCTTTATACAGGGTTGTAAGTCGGTTCATGTTTTATACTCCTGAAGCTATAAGGGAAGAGATATCCGTACTGCCTGCTGTGTAATCAAGATTACTCGTAAGGCTATTAAGGTCGGATGCCACTGTTATTAGGTTATCAATACCACCTGCAATAACGGGTGCAGATAACGCATCGCAGAAAGACGGCATCATGTAGTCTATCTCAGGTTGTCCATTTAATGAAACACGAATAAAGCTTTCACCTATTGCATCGCATTTAACATCTATACTGAATGACATTTGATTACGTTTAGATATGTCATCAAGTAATTCATATCTCACTTTATCAATAAAGCGTTGGACGTAAGGTGTAGGGTCAATGCCACTGGCAAAGGTTTCTACATGGTTAATAGAAATGGCATACTGTCCGTCAATAGTACTGTTAGTAGCCGTAAAATGCACCGTTGTTAACATCAAGTCTAACATGAGTGCTGGTACTGCATGTGATATAATAGTCGCTGCAATAGTTTCTATAGTAGAACCATGCCAACCTTCAGTACTACCTGCTTGATGCACAGGAGCACCTGCTCTACGTCGTACTACCACGCACAAGTCAGAAACGTGTGGGTTGGTGTAAGTCAACTCACTCCATGCTAAAGTAGCCCCTTCACGTATTGTTCCGTTCTGTGAAAATGAATTCAAGAACGAGTCAGCAGCAAAAGTATCTTCTTTAACCATCCCCTTAGCACGTCCAGCAATCTCACTATCATCATCGTAAGAAATATCACTTTGACGCTGTGCTGTGGTATGTGCTGTTAATACACTTGATAGGTACTGTGGTGCAGAAGCGTTAGAACGTCTTGACTTCTTAGCACCTAGTGAGAAATCTACACGCGTATCAATAGCATCAGCGTAACTAGATTCCATTATCATCGGTGTACCGATACGACTAAAGACATCTTCAGGTCGCATACTTACAGTAGGACTTGCACCTTGAGTGCCACCATATACATTTCTATCCTTAGTAGGGATACCTGTAAGGATGTGAGATGCATTCTGCACAGTCGTTTGTTGATACCTACCATTGGCACCTGACATCATGTGTGAACGTAACAGGATGCTGGTATTAAAGTGCAGTATCATGTTAGGGTCAAACGATTCACTGTGGTAACTAAAACCCACGTGGTCAGTATAACCTGTTAGCACCTGATGGGATTTAACGCCCATGATTTCCAACTCCACCTGCATCATGAATGCAAATCTAGGTGTGTCCCAACCATTAGACATTGACACTTCACCAATTGACTGACCCGAAGGTCTGATGATACTTCCCGCTATACCACTTAAGTTAGTAGTAGTAAGATTAGTACCACCATGGGTTAACTCGTTAAAGTGTTTAATACTATCCATGTCCAGATGTGACTGGTAAGGACGGATGGCTAATGAGTTATACGTACCCATTTCGTACATAATCATCTTGTTAATAATCATTTTGCCGCCAGTATTCATAATGCGCCTCTTCTTTGTATATTTGTCGTAAGGGGTTTATACCGTTTGAACGGTTTCTTCGGGTTCTTTACTGCCTAACTTATCTAAGATTAAGCCAGCTAAGATATTCTTAAGGTTAGTTGGAATGAAGAATGGCTTGCCGTTACCTACACCTCGTTCAAGTATCTGAACAGGAGATTGATAATACCACTCTCTCGTTAACGTATCGCGATTAAAAGATTCGATAAACTGAATACCTACGTTATCGTTCTTATTACGCTCAGTACTACGACCAATTTGCCTGTAGTATGGATACAATAGATTCAGAGCCTCTGTATGCTCTTTAGAGAGCCTTGAGCGGGATTCCGAGCCCATCATGTTACTTCTTATTACTGAAAGGTCTGGGTCCTTCCCACGTGCAGTAATAAGCTGTGCCAAGTCTACGTACTCATGAAAGTACAAGATGGCTTGTGTTAATCCGATTAACCGAAGTAGTGTCACGTAATCTAGAGAATGTAAGGAACGTATTGATATATGTTCTCTTACTATTACCCCCACTAGGTTTATCCTAAAGGGTTCTATCTCTAATGACGAGTCTTTGATTAGCTTATTCACACAAGCATTCAATAATGACTCTGGCAGGTCAGGCTCTATTAACCATGCTAAACGTTTTACATCTTCTACATATACACTGTTAATGATAGCAGGTGCATCAGATACCATTTGATTAACACGGTAGTTTTCAGCCACTGAAGAGTTATCCTCAATATCACCACCACCATTTGGCGGATGCTTATCCAACACTTTATTACCTTGTCCAAACTTCTTATCCATATTTTCAATGTTACTGGTTAGGAAGTTATAGATACTAGAGATAATAGAAGGTTCTGCATCAAAGCTTTCTGCTATTGCCAATCTACGAATTAGAGTAAGCGATAGTAACCAATCAGGTTGGTCGGCACTGCCTAATCCACCATGAATAGCTGTAGGTGTAATCTTACCAGAACCAATTGTAGCTACAATGTACTCGTGTAACCGTTCTACTTCAGGTGAAGTAAATAGTTCTGATTGTCCCAATATCATCGCACCTAGGTATTCTTTGTATACAGTACCCGTTATACCCTTGTAACGCTTAATAAACTCTCCCCATATAGGCACCATGAATCTCAGTGCAGTAGATAAGAATAGTAAACCAGTATAGTCTTTTCTAAGGTAGGTTAATTCCTTAGTATGTTTAGGACCATAGTCGTCAGCAAGATTAGGTGGATAGGTGTACTGACCATGCATACTTGACCAGTAACGTAAGTTGTCTACATCTAGTATTGCATATAGGTCACTTACTGATTCAGTTACCATACGCTGCAATACTTCGGTATTATCTACCGTTTCCAATGAATCAAAGATATCTTTATACACGTTCCAGATTCTAGCGTGTGTATCTTTATCTAATGTAGAGAGATAAAGGTTTGCATTGTCAAACAGATTCTCCTTGCGTTTAAGTGTCGCACGGTCATATAGACCAATTGACCATTCTATATTCTGAGAGCCATGTTCAACCTTTACGGCGGTCACAGCTTTGTTATTGAATTGGGAGGGTATTAGTTTCATGGATACTATTGCACCTTATTTATTGTATACGTGCTGATAATGTAGGTGTGTATTGACGTCGAATGTCATAAAAGGTAGGTCCATACGGACCTACCGAAGAGTCCGGTAAAGGACTGATTTATTATTATTATAGATGACTAATTAAAATGGAATGTCGTCATCAAAGTCATTACTAGCAGCTGCTTTAGGTGCCTGACTATTATTGTTGTTATTACCTTTCCAACCGCCGCCGCCATTGCCACCAGTACCATTCATGTCTCTAGGGGGTGGCTCCACGTACTCACCTTCAAGTACTGCTGGAACTAATCCGGATAGTAGACCAAGGTACGCACTAGCGTAAGCTATGGAGTCTTGCTCTTTAGTAAAATCAGAACCATCTGCATTACGCAGCTTATGATAAATACCAGAACGGAAATCGAACTTAATTTTAGGACGGTCATGAGCAACTACAGAGATGTAAACAATACCGTTTTTGTCTTTGCCGATGTGAGTGGTAGAAAGTACTTTAGTTTCTTCAGAGCGTTTATTCTGAAACCAAGTATAACCCATGTTTTCAACAGCTTGTTTAAAGCCGGGTTCTGCTTCGATTGCTTGCTTTAAGAATGTTAGCAGTACAAAGAATGTAGGGCTATCCATTGCTGCGCGAATATTACCATTGTTCTTGTCGCCATCAATGTTAGTCCAAACGTCGATACGAGGATGATTCTTTACGATACTCCAACCAAGGGTCGGTCTACGCTTAGAACCGTTCTGAGGTTCGCCTATAATCTTAAGCTTACCTTCATCTAACGCGTTCTTTTTACGAGGGGGTGGTCTGAAATCGCTCACGGTACTTCTCCAATTTTTAGTTGTAGTCTACATGTAATAACAGTTTGCTGTATTATCTTACACGGCACGCCAGTAAAGACTTGTAGAGTTGGATGTGCTGGGGTGTTTTAACGTATTGCAAGTCACTAACTATCTTATCTCTAGTGGTAAGACTGTTCCATTTACGCTCATCGGCCAGTACAATTAAGTCTTGCTTAACCCGATGCGGCATTGAATTAAAGTGAGTTGCTTGGTCTCCAAATACTTGTAATGTTAGCACATTAAAAGGTATTCTAAGTAATTGTTTACCTGAGGTAAGTTTACTATTCCACGCATTCTCTTTCTTTATCTTACCAGTATGACTTTCCAGTAAGGCTAATCGAGAGAAGTTTGGTTTAGATAGAATATCAACAGGGTAATGAGTTATCATTAAACTATCTTTATCCTCACCCGGTACAGCACAATCACACTGTACCAACCTAAAGTCAGTATACTTGCCCTTTAGGAATTCTTCCAACACATCATCCATGGTCACGCTATACGTTAACTGAATGGGTGTCTTAGGTTTCTTTATTAAAGCCTTAGGAAAAAGCTTTGCTAGAGATTTGTACGATGGTAAATAAAAGACAGTGTCCATCTTCCCACTAGTAATACCTACAATAGCGGTATCAATCAGGGATAGTTCTTCTACTAAGTCTTCTAATATCATCGGATGGTTATAAGTATCGTTCTCAGAAAGAGCACTGTAGAGATTACGATATATCGTTTTGACGTTTATCCAAATCTGCTGTGGATATTTATCCAAAGGCACTAAGCCTTCTTCTAGGGCTACAGATGTTCCAATAGAAACACCAAACTCCCCTAATTCACGTTTTAATTGCATATCCCTTACCTTCGGTTATGGCCCTCGTGCGATTCTCTATACACGGCTGACATAGTTTACCCTGTCGCATCCGTACACTGGGTCCGATTAAGAACCAAAGTATATCAAATGGTAGACTGGTTCCCCCAACTAGAGGGCTGTTGCAATCCCAACATCCTTTATGGGTTACACCCGGCGGGTACCTTCTAATGATATCAAAGAAGTCATACACCTCGCCTTTCCTTAAAACATCTGACAATACTAAGCGTAACTCTTCGCTTGGCACTATCTCCTCTTCAAAGACGTTACTCCTAAACGAATAACCACCTTTGGTATACTGCACTGCCTTTTGAATTAATGCGTTTAAAGCTGCATTGTCAGGCATTGCTTCTTTTATGGTTCTAACTGGACCTTCTGGTACCTTAGAGATGTCTTTGTAGGGGTGGACTCCCCACTCGTGTAACATTTCTTTTATCTGCGCAGCATCTTTTCTTATAAAGCTGTGAGATTGAACTATTGTTTTTATTATAGCGTATTGAATACGTTGTTCTAATGTTAACATCTTAAATTACCTTATCAAGCAGTAACATAGTACGTTGTAATACACGACTATCTAACTCTTGAGCGTTTAGTTTTTCTTGGACCAATGCACAGATATTCCCGGGGGATATTTCAGTTGCTACAAACTTATCCACAAGTCCTGTAGTAGCAGTTTGACCATCCGTCTCCTGTGCGGTTATTTTAAGCTTCCAATGGAAAAGAGGATATCGTTCTTTAACCTCTGACATCGAGTGACGTATCTCACTGTCTTTAGTGCACTGTAATCTAAAGTGACTATTGGCTGGATATTCTTTATACTCAGCTAGACGTTCCCACACACCTTCAATGCTCACTTCCATACAGTTTATTGTAATGTATTTAGTAGCCTGTTTGTTCTCAACGAATGTAATCTTATCATGTTTACCGTCGTCGGATACTTGAACTCTAAAATGACCCTTAGGTCCTTCCTCGTTATGACATATCCTATCAAAGCTTCCAGCAGTCAGTATTCTTTCTACAATAGAAGTAAGATGAATGTGTCCAATGAAGATATAGCGTTTAACAATACTAAGGTAACGCTTGGATTCATGTGAAGGCAATTTAAGATGTTCAGGTAAATGATACTCGAACTGACCGTGCATAATAGCATAGTCTACCTTATCCAATCCGTGCTGTTGTAACAACCCACAAACACTTTCCCACGTTACATTAGGGTCATGGTCCCATTCGTCGGGAACATAAAGTACGTTGATGTCAAATCGTTTTATGTATTCAATACTTAACGTGTCTACGTATTTTAAGTCGACGTTGTGCCCACCTAGTGAATTTATAGTTACAAAGTGTTTACCCTGCCCCCTATCATGAGATGGTGTACCTTCTAATACACGTACTACGATATCTCGCTTACTACACATCCGTAAGAAATCATTTATCCACAACTGCAACTCATGTACATTGTTATCTGGAAAGAATAATAACTTATCAAATATATCCCCAGCCAGCCAGATGATATCCAATTCACCCGTTTCATCACAATCTCTAAAGGTTTCCCTAAGACGTGCAATCACATCCACTGTAGGAGTGTTACTATGTCCTAAGTGAATATCCGATATGGATGCCATCTTGAGGTGCTTACCTTTATATGCCATGGTGCGTTCCTTAGTTATAAGTCCTCGTACTCAGTGAAAATGTTATCGTTACCATTACTTGCAGGTTCGCTTGGGTCAGCGTTCTTAACAGCATCTGGAATCTCAATAGGTGAGTAACCGTATTTTGTTAATATGCTATTCCACTCTAATAGTTCAGATACAACCACACGTCTATCCTGCACACGACCTTCTAGTCCTTGACGTAGGTGATTAATGCCTAAGTTTGGTGAGACATCACGTTTCTTATTAGCTATCTCAACTAGATTGGAAAGAGATTGCCCGTTAGTGCTGTTTAAGACTGTTTGGGTACGATTTAATAGTGGAGGTACCGTATGTACTACACGACCGTTAGAGACTACGTCTACGGGCATGAATGGGCCACCGGCTAGCTTAACCCACGGTACTAAAGATAATGGGTCTTCATGCGATTGTCCCAGTGCGGGTAAATAAACACGGACGAACGTATCTAAGTCAATAGTTGCCTTTTGATGAGATAGTTTTGTAATGGTGTCCATTGCTTCACGAGTCTGTGAATCCAATAACACATCTCTGTTTGATTGAGCTCTGTCTTTAGCCATTGTTTAAAGTATCCATTAACGAAACAAGTTTAGAATTAATAACACTTACTTCTTTACCAAGAGAATAACGTTCTCCATCCTTAGAAACCTGAATATCTAAACGTAGACCATATTGACCACTATCAGGATTTTCTGGGTCATCTTCAATAGTGACTCTAATAGTAACGCTATCAAAATGACGGTCAAGGTAAGTTTGCAAAGTACGTTGTATTTCAATATTCATTTGCTGTGGGTCACTACCGTACTTATAAACCAAGTAAGCCAGTGAGGATATTTTACCGTAATAGATATTAGATTGAGAATACTCACTTACTAAAAAGTAACTCAATAATCTATCTGCTAATGGTCCGATATTTTGTACGAACCCATCCGTTGTTAGGGTAGGGACTGCAATAGTCATAAGTATCCTTAGTGGATTAAAAAAATAAGGGTATTGAACATACCCCTACTTTAGATTAAAGACTTGCGTTGAAAGGACTAGTTGGGTCATCCTTCTTGCGATTCATATGCTCTTTAACTGATTGCCATGTCACTAGTATATCTACTTGTTCCTCGATGGATAGATTATCACCATCGCAGATAACATCGACATAGTTAGTAATAACGTCACGACCTTCTTTGTTAGTTGTCAGCATACCATCCATCACTCTTCGGTAGTCATAATGAGATTCCCCTATGCTGTTAGGGTTAGTATCTATATAACTATCTGAGTAACCATCACATCTTTGTTCGTGATATGAACGTCTCACCTTTGGTTCAGCCATTATCCAACGTTGCATTTTTAACTGTGCATTTTGCAACTGACCAATATCCGTCAACGGCTTGATATTCCCATCGTCCCAAATGTTCTGTGCTTTCCTACGTACCGCACGAGCTAGTCTAACGGCATCGGAATTATGGATAGCTTGGAACGCAGCTTCGGCTCTATCGTACAAGTACCGACCTTGGTCATTCAAGTTCTGTGAAAATGATGCTACTTGGTTGGTAAGAAATTGTACTAGGTTGGGGTGCTTTTCACCATATGCTAATGCATTAAATTCAGCATCACCACCATATACTACCGTAGCCATATAACGTCTCCTGTTTTGTAAGGGTTTCTTTTATTCATAAATGTTCCTTGGGTGTAATTTCTGAGATACCGCCACCAACGGCATAAAGAGAGGGACCGCTAGGCCCCTCTACTTTAGAATGTACCAAATAGAAACTCTTTATCCTCAGTAGATAAAGTTTTCAAGAAGTCACTGGTTATGACTTGTACATTAGAACTGTTTGCTCTAAGGGCAACATCTTCTAATGCTTCATCAAGCACTGACTGGTTATCTACATCAGAGTTGTAACGTATAGCACGGAAAGTGTACTGGCCGTTACAACCTAAGACTTTATTCAAGTCTCCCAATGCATCAGTTAAACACAGCGGTTCATTAGTAGTAAACACACCCTTTACTCCTTTGAAAGTTTTGTAAAGGTCTTGTGCCACATACTGGTCTTTGCAGATAACAACAACTTCTTGTTTCTTACTGGATGCCAGTAGTTGACTATTAAACCCAGCGATATCCAGCTGAGGTTTATGTTTATTAGTTTGTTTAGTTAGAAAGTCGCCTAGTAAGGCGTTGACTTTCTCGTCGGAAGTAATAGCATCGACTTTGTTGATGTATTGCATGTTGCACCTCATTATTGTTAGCGTAAGGGTATACTTAACGCAATGATAATGTAGGTCTGTACTTATGTGCAATAAGATTCGAGACTAGACTATCAAGGGAAAGATACCGGGTAAGTTAGTTAATATCATGGTTACCTATATTAAGTATGTTAGTTAAATTGATGACGGCATAAGCACTGTTTATTAGTTACGCAGACTAGAGTACCCGCAATTGCTGGGCCTCTAGTCTGTTAAGTGGTATGCGGTCTACGGTGATTCATATAACATTCTTGCTGTTATCAAACATGGTCATTTCTTAAACGCATAATGCGCATAGAGAATGAAAAGCGTCTTGAATAGGGACTATAGTGTTTGATTATAGTATATGTCAAGACGTGTATTAAAATATTCCTAGGGCTGGCTAAGAGTTGTTATTTGCATTGATGATAATTTGATTAAGGTCAGGCTTGTAGCGGTATGCATAATGACCAGACTTTACTCTAACGATACCTTTCTCAGTATCGGGATTACTATCAATATTAGCAAGTACGCCCTTTAAGCCGGGGACATCGACAATCACACCATCTATAGTAATGTTAGGAATCCCCTGAAGTTCTTCTACCTTTAATGTACTTTTTTTCTTAGCATGTATTAATACGGTTTTAAAAGAACCGCGACCCATGCCAGTAAGTACACCAAGAAAAACTTCAAGTACATTCTTATCAATGGTGATTATGTAACTCTTTCTTGAAAATAACACTAATCACTCCTGTCCATAATTAAAAGCCACTTCTTAGGAAATGACTTCTTTTAGCTTATCGTAACTATCAGCTAACGCCGACTGCATAGTACGAATATTGTAACCGTGTGCTGCAAACATTTCCACTTCTAATGCAGCATTGTGTAATAACTCCACAATGTCAGCAATAGCATTACCATTTACCGCATGGGTATCAGGTGAAGATTGCATTGTTTCAATCAATATACGAGACGCTTCGGATATGTTACTGATACGTAGTAGTATGTTTTTAACACCTACTGCATTATAATCAGCTGCAATATCATCAAGACGTTTCACTATAGAACCCCAATCGCTATTACGCTTAATAGCATCAGCGTAACGGACCATATCGGCTTCATCAGATACATCAATGCTCTTAGCCATACGTTGTCTTAAGTCGTCTATATCAGCATGTTTAACGTTGATACGTACGTCTTTAGATAATCTGGAAGGTTCAGATACTAATGCCGTAATTAACTGACTAGCAGGTAACAGGACGCGTTTTTCTATATCTAGTATGCGAGCTTGGAAGTAGTCTAGCATGTCTAGGTAATCACTATACGTTCCTTTCATACCTGTAGGTCTAAAAATGTGCACATCGGCAAGATCAACATAATTAGATTTACCTAATAACTTGGTAAAACTATTACTCATAGGTTGGCTCTTTGCTGAAGACTTTTCTTGAAATCCCAAGGCACCCTTAACAGTACTCACGACAGTATCTAAAAAGGCGGGGATGCGGGAGAAATTCATACTACTTCCACTCTTAGCGGAGGTACGAGACTCCAATGCTATCATTCTAGCAGATAAAGATAGCTCTTTGGTACCCTGATGTTTCATTTTCTAACTCCTGATAGACGGTTTGTGATTACAGTTACATAAAATTAGACGGAATCACTAGTAACTATTATAAACATACGCCATTATACCAATCAGGAATAGTACACCTATTACATTAACTGCAATACCAATTTGTTTAACGGTTATCTGTCTTAGGTGCTTCATCTTCTTATATCTCTTTAAATGCGGTTATTAATTCGGATACCTTACTTTCCCCACAAAGGGACTGTAGGTATATTAGGTAAGCGATAGCATCAGTAGTATCGCCTTTCTTTAGGTGTGATATTAATGCAGTTACGCATTGCTCAGGTGTATTGAAATACCTACCATCACCTCTCTCGTCTAGCGTAGTAGTACTAGGCGGATATCGCCACCCTCTATCTAGACCGTGCTTTTTCTGTGCTAATGTTAATTTGTTTAACACTTTAACCATTCCAAATAGTACTGTATCGGCAGTGTCTGGATGTAAACCTTCTGGTATGCCAATAGGGACGCTATGGGTATGGACTGTACTAACCTTGTTAGGGTCACCATCAAGGATGGATATTATACCATCATTGTTACTTACTGTAATATCACCTTCAACCATTACTCATCCTCCTCTTCATTTATGTTCTTAAGTGTGATGTGGAACCTACCTAATAAGGAATCAAACGGTTCTGACGAAGGGTTTATACCGTCGATACATTCCATGCACGCCTCTACATAGTTAGTAAGGTCACGTAGTATTGCTGCACTAATATCTAGTCCAGATTGACGTAAGTCAGCTTCTTTCTTAGAGATAACAGCCCCAACGGTATTTAAAGTAGAATAGATTTCATTAACTAATTCCACTACAGTAGACTGAGAACGAATGCCTACATGTAGGGTTAAACTATCAGTATACTCCCCATTAAACCTAAGTTTGACTTTAGGTAACCTGTGCGTGAGATATATACCCATTACAACAGGGACGTTTAGAGATAAAGCCATCTGGAGCTACTCCTTTATAACAAAAAAAGAACCACGTGTACATAGTTCTTTATTCATTTACTTTTCATCAAATTCAGATACATCGTTAACCGATAAACCAGCTGTGTTTTCTAATGAAAGTATATCCTTACGTTTAGTAAATAATATACCCTGAGAAGCTAATTCGTGTGCAATAGTCCAACCGTTATGGTCAGAGAGTTTTAATATATCACCACTGGTCTTATGGTCGAATAGTTTAAGGTCGACAACAGCGTCATGGTAGTTATTATATTTCGGCATGAACATTCCTAGGGTTAAGGATTAATATAGTTTTATTCTTTTGGATACTCTTCAGCACGCCCATAGTACTCGTATGCACCGTTACCCATTATACCAGTTTCGATATGTTCTACCGTACCATGGTCATTAGTAAAGAACATGTCATGAGGTAGGAATGTACGTTTAAAACTACCATGCCATTCACCATTAAACTTTTTAACAGGGCTACCATCTTTGTAATGGGTAGGGGCACAGGCTGAACATACCTTCTCATCCTTAGCATAACCATCAAACCACTTTTCATTCCTATGGGCAGAATGAAACCAACCAGTGCCGGTATTTTCAGCACAGCCACATCGTTGACATTGAAATATAGCCATGTGTATTAAATCCTTATTTGTAAATTTAGTAATTAGGATATTCTTCGGACTTACCGTAAAGTTTATACGCTTCATTTCCAGAAATACCAGTTTCGATATGTTCTACCATACCTTGACCATTAGTAATGAACATTCCGTGTGGTAGGAATATTCTAGGAAACATACCATGCCAAGTGCCATCGTGCATATGTGTAAGTTCACCATTAACCCTACATGTAGGTGCACATACAGAACATACATGGGTGCCAGAAGTATAATTAACAAATGCCCTGGGCCCTTGGGGACTTTTAGCTATAAAGCCAAACGCCACGTCTTCCGCACAGCCGCATCGGTTACATTGAAATATAGTCATAATTACTCCGGAAGGTGTTTAGATACCGTATCCATTAACTGCTTTAGTGTTATCACATTAGCAGGTGCACAGATGATGTGTTTCATAAATCCAGCATGTTCCCAACCATAATAAGGACACTCGTGCTCATCTGATTCAGGGTCTTTATATCCTTTATGCCAAGGCCATCGACCACAGCCAGCACGAAAGTATAACGACATGACAATATTATAATCCGCCATAGATTCACACTTAACCGCCGTATCTCGTAATTCAGGTATAGCTAAACGATTAGCTAGAGCAAGTGCACATACATCGTGTACTATATCTAACTTACCTTCAGGGTCTTTATCAACCCCTATATACTTCAGCCAGTTAATAGCTTTAGCTACCCCTTCATCACTACCTTCAAATACATCTTTCATATCTAATCCCATTCAACAATTAAATCCATATCGATGCTATCTGACGTAAGATAAACCGTACCACCAATACCAGTTACATACTTACGCAACTCATTTACAGCAGTAGGTGTAATTATCTTAGGGGTATGTATAATGACTACCTTAAACTGACTAGGGTCAACATCATAACCGTTTAGAATCTGACTACTATCAACAAGAGGGGTAGGGTCTTCAGGTTGTATCCTTACCTCTGTGCAATCAAAGTCACGTTGTTTACTATTAAGATATTCATCATCACACGATCTATCTGTAACGATTAGTACCTTAATGCCGTCAGGAAGGAATGTATCCTTGGCAACTTTTGACCACACACGCTGCCTTACCTTACGATAGTCCTCGTCTGGTAATACCGGTATACATTGTACTTTAGCTAACTTCATATCACACCTCATTACAAAAAAAGTATAAGTGACGACCCGTAATGGGTCGTCACTACTTTATGCTCTTCCTTCCATTAACCAATTATCAATCGTACTGATAACGGGCTTGGCCATACCTACATTACTACCTACCTGTAATGGTTTCTGTAAAGACAGTACACCATAGTGAGGAGATAACATGTAGACATCTTTATACATCTTCTTATCCAGAATGATAACACCATTAAGTGTATCACCATCAAAGTCAGCGTTGGGAGCAGCTAAGATGTTTACTGACATTGAGATTGTTTTAACCTCTACGTCTGTCTTAATCTTAGTAACACGCAATGCTTGAGCACTACCACGAGCCAATGTGGGGTTACGTTGTAGTATGATAAGGATACCGTGAGTATCGTCCTTTACAGGAGCATCAGGGATAACATCTTTCACTCTAGGCGATTCAGCTATCAGTTCCTTAAACAAGTCATCGATTAACGGATGATATTTGTTTGTATGCTCTTGTAATAAAGCAGCAGCTCCCTTAGGCGTATAGTCTAAGTTAAGTAACTTGTTAGTAAGCATGGTTTTAAATGCACCCACTGACAAAGACCACGGGAGATGTATCTCATCGTAATCGTGATTATCAGACAGTGATGTAATAACCGCACGGAAGGTAAAGTGTAATCTACCACCGAACGTATGTTTACGAAACCAACCTTCTTTAGAAGCTAGACCGCTCTTAAACGTTTCATCGTAATACTCAGCCAACTGCATACAACACTTAAGTGCTCGTAACTCACGGCGCTTGAGTGTCATTGTGCGTAACGTCTTAATCATCGAGATAGTTCTAATAGCATCTAATGCTAATGCCATCGTAGGGTCAGCAAATGTACCCGTTACCGTCTTCTCAGTAATGAAACATATCTTACTAGGAATAGGTAGGTATCGACAGAACACCGCATCGCGATGCATTTCAATCATGGTCTTAAGATGTTGTAATGACGTATTACGATTAATATTGAATATCTTAAACAATGCTTCCATGATAGCGTCAAAGTTATTATGGAAGTTATTCAAGCCACGTGGAAAGCCATACGCTTTTAATCTGTTTAACAGGGCGTTGTTAGGATTATCGTTCTTATACGCAGGGTTACACAGCCACTCAACCATGTTACAACTTGAAGCTTTGAAATAACTAGAGAACATTAACCAGAAAACCGGATTGATTAAACCCTTTACCCCTTCAGGTACTTCAATCCATGCACCGGACTCAATGTGTCTTTCTGTAGAGTGTTGAACCTTAGTGTGGCACCCTTGACACATCTTCCCGATATTGTACTCACCTAATACCTCACCGCAATCACACGAGGGTACTACGCTTAAGCTATCTCCTCCGTATTTAGTGGATATCATTTCATTAAAGCGAGTTTTAGCATCAGTACTAAGTACATCTACTTCATTTACAATAATGGGCGGTTCACGTAATGAATGGAATACTTCATCGTGATTTACTACCTTTAAATGTAGTCCCATGTTCACTCCTTTATTAGTATCATTTGTAAGGGTTATCTAACACAATAATGATGTAGGTCTGTAAATATTTAACTCATGACGGCACAAAAAAAGAGGGGAGTTACCCCCTCTCAAATGACTTTACGTCAGTACTAACTAGTTATTCCAGAAATTGGAACCCATGCGTGAACCGTAGTTACCTTGGCTATGACCTTGGAAACCACTACCCGCAGTTTTGAAGTATGCGTCCGCTGCACCCATACCTACACCAAGATTGGCAGAGTTTGGATTACCACGTACAACACCAGCATTGTTACTGAAGATACCTTCAGGACGTACTGTAAGACCGGCAGCTGTGATAGCACTAGATAATGCTTCCATGAACTTAGGGTCGAATGTTACACGACGAGCGTAGCCAGTGATGCGTACTGTTTCACCCAAGGCATTACGGATGATGTTAGCACGCTCTGACAAACGTATTTCTTCAGGGATATCTGTACGGTCGTACGTGTTAGAGAACTGTTCAACAACAGCCATATCACGACCACCAAACAAGTTAAGTATAGCAACGTAATCCAAATCACGGATGTCACGCTGTTGACCTTTCTCGTCTTCGTAGTATCCCAAGTGAACCCGGATAACTTCATTTGTTAATGGACGACCACCTTGGTAGATGTTAGAGAACTGACCATTGGTCAAGTTATCACACGCCTTGATGATTGCATTAGAAGCTTTAGGGTTACCTACTGCTGCTGCAAGGAAGGTTTCTTGCAACCACGTTAACTCACCACACTCTTCGATATCAAGAGAGAAGATTAGTTCAGGATGGTAAGTAGTTTGAATCAGCTGGTATAAATCAGACTCAGAGAACTTATCAGACTTAGTATTAATCTTGGCTAATGGTGCATTAGGATCGGTTGGGTTGAAGTTGATTTCGTAACCAACTGCACCGATATCTTTAAGGTCAGTACCTTTACCACCATACTGAGGCTTAAAGCAATGTGTCCAACCAGACTGCATTGTCAACAACATTGTAGTTGAGATGGCTAACAATTGTAGTTCTAAGTTGTTTGCATCTAATCCAGATTCAACATCAGTCATTACGAAACGTGGCTGATACTGGCGAAGGTCTGGAGCCTGGCCATACATGGTCGCTGGGTTATGTGGTGCTTTAGGAATGAAGACTGTGTCTACAAAACCATCAACAGATGATAGACGTACTTGCTGTTTAGCAGAAGTCGCATCGCCTGTTTGTAAAATACCGTTAAGGTTAATTTCAACATCAGAACGTACAACTGAACCAGCAGCAGTTTGAGTATCGCCCGGTGCGTATATCAACTTAGCAACTAAGATGTCACGAGTGTTAATATCAGATACTGACAATGTAGGTACTGACGCTTGCGTGATACGCATTAACGTTGTCCAACATGCAGTAACCGCATGGTACATAAGTGCGTGTATTGCCGTTTCGTTTGTAGCTACGGTAGTGGCTGGTATTACACATGCACCTACATCTACTAGACGTGCGCTGTCGTACTGATTACTCAATACGTTATTTACTTGCTTCCATAGGTAGTCATCGTAAACATCGCCCGACGTTACTGCAATACCTACTTGATTTTGACCGATAGTTACAACACGGTCAGCTAACTTATCACCAGATGCTTCTACAATGAATGTATAACATGCGACGATACCATCGATTGGTAACTGTAAAACGATTGCAGAAAGGGCAAGGGAGTTGGCATCTCCATTGATTGCATCAATTTTAATAGTTTTAATAGCAGGTGAGCTTTCGTTCGCTAACAACTTCTTGAACGTATTCAAGTAAGCAGAAGTTACTTCACCGGCACTGTTACGCGATATAGGGTTGGCCAAGAACGCATTCAATCCACTTAAGGATGGACGCTCTGATGATGTCTGACGCTGGTTACTTTGAGCACGTTGTTGCGTACTTTGGTTACCTGTAGCTTCAGTCATTGCATCTGCCATAGCAGTTTTTGGTGCTGCTTTATCGTTACCTTTATCTATAGCCATAATAATAATACCTTTTTTATATTTGTCGAACATTAACTAGTTAATGGAATAACTACGTAGTTATACCACGGTGATGATGTAGGTGTCAAAACAGTTTCAATAACACAAACGACACCATAGGGGACTGTGCATGATGAGCTCTCGCTCACCGTGTGGATACACAGGCATCCTCTATACTATGTATCATGAGCATTCTTTTTTTACACACCACATCTGTTAAGACTAAGGGCACCTATATGCAATCGTTCTTCTCACCTTTAAAGGCTAATAGAAACACTCGGGTATTCCCCGGACTATTTCAAGCCCAGAAGGGTTTGAATGCTAACTTACTTAAGATGTCAGAATATGTCCGTACATCAACTAAGCGTTTGCGCAGTAATCACCTCTTGGTAAAACTACTAGAGAGTATACCACCTGCCCCTGCAACCACTGCACTTCGTCATTATGACTTAGTAGAAGATGTAGCGGAAGAGATAGCACGAGGTTTACGTATCTCCACAGACATTCAATCCGGTGAGCTTACCTCTGGTAATTTCTACGGCGGAGACGTTAAGGAGATTGTTATTGCAGGTACACTTAATCGTCCAGAGTTCAACGCACAGGACGAATTGCTTAACTGGGATAGTATAAGTGCAGTACGTATCCTATATCATCCTAGCAGCGATTTAAATTTCAACGTACCTTACGGTGTAGAACAAACAGATGCGTTTGGCTATGCAGTGATAATGATTGATATTCCCTTACTGACTATTCAATATACCCATTGGGCTAACTTGCAGAACAGTAAACCTATCGACAGACGTCAGACTACACAACAGTTCATATACCGTTATGTGTTGGGGAATATGATTGATAGGCAGTTAGAGATAGCCATGTTTAATCGCTATCGGGATATCAATAACGACATTACTCCCTCTAAGGTTATAGAACGCACTCCATTAGCACTGGCTAAACATACCGGGTCTTTTGATAAAGAAGTACCTGATGTCATGGAGTACCTCTACGACTCAGCTGCATCTACTGAGGACGTGTTGGATAATATCCCTTTGACAATAGATAATACATTACGCGATATCCTACCCTTTACTAGTCTTACTGAAACCAGACAGATTTATTGGGCCATCCTTGCGATGTGGTTACCGTATGTATTATTCTTATCTCACTTCTACCTTATTAATCAACAAGGTGAAGATAGACGTTGGGCTAAGCAATTAAAACGACAGTTAAGACGTATCAAAACAGATAAGCTAACTAAGAACGCACCAGATGCAATGTTACAATTACATCTTGACACTATGTTAGAAGAACTATCTTTAATAATTGAATAACGGCATAAAGCAGTAGGATAACCCTACTGCTTTTTTCTTATGCCGTCAATGGGGTAAAAGATGTCTTTTACTCCTCTAGAGATAGTTATTTCCTCAGCCTTAACAAAGAAGGTTTGGTCACGCATATGACTGTGCTGTACCTCAATTGGGTAATCCCCTATCTTGTTATTACGTACCACCTTTAAACGCTCACCGGGGTAAGCGTAGACTTGTGGGTCATATTCGTTAGGGGACTCTGTAAGGATGGGCTCAATAGGCGTTACTATCATGCCTTTGATTAGTTTGGAGTTACCATTCTTGAAAGTTGGATGACTATACCAAGGTGGTAACTCCATTAATGCACTTTGTGCCATAATACTCCTAATGAAAGTCGCTAACTAACTTAGTGATATTTTTATCACGCATATACACGCCAAACGATTCAAGTATCAAATAGAATGGCTCTACGGTTGAATACACTACCTTACGAGTATCCGCATTCATCGTTATTTCTTTAGGTATCCCAGACGTAACAGCTACTTCTATAGGTACTAGAATTTGCTGCATACCACCTAAGCGATTGTTTTCAGATACCCAAGTCTTTAAACGTTCTGCCATTTCTTTATCTTCGATACTATCAATCCACTTACGAAGTGTAGTACCGCTAGTTGAACGCATAGATACCTTTACAGCACGATAAGGTGGTAATGGGGCAGGGCCGTACTTCGGTGCAAATACCATTTCCCACATGTCGTAGTAGATAAAGTTAGAACTCTTAGGATTAGCGTAAGACTCACGTTCTTTAATATTAGACGTAGTCAAGTAATCAACCTTACCAGTTGAGATAGAGTTTTCAATCTCACGTTCTAGTTCAGCTACTTCTGTTAACATCTTCTTAACAGATACCTTCTTACTGGCTAATACTAAATCCATAGGTTCCATGATGAACTTGTGTAACTTATCAATAACGTGCTGTGGTGCTTTAGATGATTTTAAAGCCACCCCTTTAATCTCAGTATCCATCTTAGGAAATACGTTCCCTTCTTGGGCTGAGATATACGACGCATAATGCTTAGCACGTGAGGTTAACAATAGAGTCGGGAACATAAACTCATTCTTCATTGATAGTAAAGACATATGTTCAGGTATAACACCCATCGCACCAGATAGTTGTGCAAGTAAATGAATGGTTGTCTGTGAAGCCATATAGACAATAGCTGCACACAGGGCATCATTCTTCTCACCAAACTTAATACCCTTTAAGAACCACGTAGTCCAATCCTGCACCGTAAAGATAGTAGAATCTGTATCAGACACTAATACCCCACGGCGAATTGAATCTGTAAAGAATGCAATAGCACTAGGTGGTGAGTTCGTTACCCAAAAGGCACGTATCAGTAAACGGTAGCTATCTAACACACCTATTACGTTCGCTGCATTATTAGCAATGATTGCATAGTTCTCAGGATTCTTATCCTTGGCATCCCAGATAGTATTACCATTTAACTCTTTAGAGCACAGGATACCAATATACGCTATCAAGTCAGCATCTAATGCTTTAATAATAGGGTCTGGGTCTGGATGTGGTGTATCTAACTTAGTAGACAACTTATCTAGGAAGTTATACACCATGTCTGGGTTTAATACTCGTAGGTGATACATATCGGCAGTGTAGAGATAGGCTGCACGTTCTATGTCGGTTAACTTAGACACTAATGCTTCTATCTGCGCTGTCCATACAGAGTTAGCCCAATATAAATCAGTAGAGCGTTTAATAGCTGCACAAACATCTGTAATACTTGGTACTACTAACTCATATTCTACCATAGCCCGTTCTATTAATGCATAGTCTGCTTGATTAACAATTGAGATGATATTTTCAAGTGTTACATTCAAAGCGTAGTAATGTCGATTACCAAATAAGAACCGTTCATTGTTAGCATTAGCATAACCAGTAGCACTACGACAAGTAGATGTCAGAGTTGAGTGAGTAGATTTGTTAAACAACGGCGTATATGGAGAGGCGTGGGCACCTGATAGTGAGTTGTTCTTTATCTTAAAGGTGGATTGAATCTTCTGTCCATCAGCAGCAGCTTGCTTATTGCCATCCATTTTGTCTTGGAACATCTGCTTCTTAACCTTAGAACGTAGTTTGATGTTACCATCAATATACTTAGCCAGTATAGACTTACGCTCGTTAGGGTTTAAATAGGCAGCCATTGTGGGTGAAGTTAAAGCTTTACGTTCTTCTACTTCATGTAAGTACTGTAAGAACGTCATAGGGATGCGTGTACGGTTCCCAGGGGTCTCTTTAGATAAACATAATAGCTCAGGGTCATGTCCAGCCATAGTACCGCCAGGACTAGTCTGTTGTTTAACCCAAGATAAACAGTAATCCATATCCTGACCTGTCATCTTAGCTATATACGTAGCGGTATCGTGATGATAGTTACTTACTATATTTAAATCACGTCCGTATGCATGGGTATCGTTGATAAAATGTTGCATTGCCAATCCTCTTGTTGTTACTATATTGTCATAACTGAGGTGACGGCATAAAAAGAAAAGTAGCCAAATCAAAGAAAAAAGGGCATAAGAAAGACAACTCCCGACCTTATGGTCGGGAGAGTCCGTTCGACAAATATAGAGGTCACGAAGACCCAACTTCCCGCTGGCGACAGGTCGTTTTACGTAACGGCAGAATTGGCGGAACTACTGTTACAGTACATAGTATTGGTTATACACTATTTTTTTACTATCCACTGAAGTCCGAGGACGTCACTTTGAAGTTATTAGCAGATAATGCAGTCAGTACATCATCCACCTTAGTAACATCAATATCACCTATCACAATAGTCAGTTTACCAGAAGTAACCTTGACCACACTTGCCGCTACTATCCAAGGAACACCTACAAACGTAGTATCACCATTTAATAACTCTACTTTAAGATAAGAGTATTGACGTGGGTCATCTAACGTACCGTCTGGCAGGTTAGGGATGATATTCTCATGTAGTGCTATAGGGTCTATTAGCGTACGGGCTGTATCGAAATCGACTATACCTTTAATCTTAACACGCTTGAACGTTGTGCCTATTGTCGTATTGGCGTGTAAGCTAAAGTTAACCGTGTCGAAGATTCGTACACCGGTGAAAATCTCCATAACTGTAATCTCCAAAAAGTAGTGCCACTGAACCCTTAGAGTCTAAAGCTTCAATTGATGTACAGCAGTCCCATCCGAGATTGTGCTGTGTTAGGAAAGTGCCTAGTACTTCAAGCCAATCATCGACTATAGGTGCTAGGTCTAATAATACATAGGATTTGTCACTAAGTGCCCTACTCTCTATTTTACCATGTTCGGTAATATGAGTTAAGGCACGGTTTAACATATTCACTACATCAACTTGATATACTTCAGAGTCGGGGAATATGGTAGCTCCTAGTGCTCTGAATATTGGATTGAGTTCTTCTACTTCTACTACTATTAACTTAAACATAATACATCAGCCTATTTTGACAAATATGTCATCTTCAATTACACGGTCAAGCTCTATGGTCTTACCTACTGTTTCATGACCACTGCGTTGTAATCGTAGTTGAAATTCTAGTACTAACTTCAATATAGCGCCGTGTAAGGTTTCACTCTCACTGACGTTTAATGCTAGCGTGGATATATACTTACCTATTAATACATCTCTGTAATCATCTACATCGTTTGGACTGTAGGTAGTACACATAAGAGCTACTGAAATTATATCTTTATCCTCGATAGATAAATCACTCAATCCATAGATAGTTTGATTAAATTCGATTAGCAGGTCTTGGGTTTGTAGTATTACTAATTGTGACATGGGCCTGTATCTCTATTACTAGTACGTGTTTATTAATGGATACCAACCTCATGCCATCTAAATGGGGGTTGACTAACCTACTTAACTGTTGTAACTCTTTACACACATTGTTAAGTGTAAGAAATGCTTCATCTGAGATTGGAGGTAAGTCCATCCTTCTACAAAACATATCTGCTATAAACGAAGCATCATCACCGGTTCTATACAGGTTCATGTATCTAAGTAAGAAATCAATGAACGTTTTAAAGGGTACTTCTACAATGATGTGTTTCCAGCGTTGTAACCATTCCATCTTTAGGACGTCGTACATTGCCTCTATAGTAGTAGGGTCAATAATGACTTGCTTTGTTGATAATTGATTCATTACACTACCTCTACTGATATAGCATTATCATTTAAATGCTTCACCTCTATAAAGCTATACAATTCAATTAACTGATTAGTACGTGTCAGTATATTATCTAACACCTCAACGGTTTCCATGATAGTACTTTCTAATGCCGCTACCTGCTTAGCAACCACTTCAGACTTACCTGTGGCTATCCCATAATGTCCTAGGAAGCCCTGTACCGCATGGTGACGGTCACTAGTGGATAACTTAGACCCTAGTGCTCTTTCCTCATTAACAATAGCAGCTGCACACTCTATTACTTCTTCCGTTGGTATACCTAACTCTAAATGGGCGGGTAGTGTTTCTTGACGTTCGTCTACTAATTCAGACCTGTCTATTATTATTTTCATTCTATCCCCACTATCAAGTGGTAAGGATTTATCATTTGTATTGACATATAGGAATCCTCGTCTTGTTCGTCTAACAGCAACTTTATCTGTGTATACAACTCAGTCGCTACTTTAATGTAATGTTCTATTAACTGGTCTAAACGTACCGCGTTTACATCGGTTAATGTCTCACCACTAGTCTCTATGTCATCTTCAAGACACATATACATGGTCTCAACGAATTCGATATCGTGATGGTGGTATTGTTGTATAGCCCACAGTACATAATTCATTACAACATCTCGTTGTAACCCTACTTCGGACAAGGCTTCTTGCTCCCACGGTGGGACGGATGACAATGCCTCAGGAGCATCAATTATCATCTTCTTTTTAGATGTTATCAAATTAGTACTCCATGTGTAGTATTATGGTATCGTGGTTAAATTCTACATAGTCAAAAGAAACATCCCTACCTGCATTATATTGAATCTGTCTTAACGCTGGTAGTAATTCATTGGCCATTACAGTTGCCAGTATTACCAATTCATCTAACCGCATTAAATTTTGTTGAGAAAGTCTGCCTACCTGATCGTCTAAATCGTTGTACATTATATCCGATAGTACTGGTAATAGTCTACTTGGCTCTAAGTATTGTACCGAATCCATAGCACACTGTGCACCATAGACGGCATAATCAAATAAAATGTCACATGTAAGCCCTAATTCAGATAGGACCTCATGTGACCATTTCGGCCTAGTAAAATAACTACCACTATACTCTAAAAGTACCGTGCCGTTACCTACCATACTTGCTCCCGAGTGTGTGCGATATAAGTAATGTCATAGTTGGACATGTACTTGATATCATAAAGTGTTAGCGATGGGTAATGTGATATCACTGTAGACAACCTAGATATCAGTCCAAGTGTCATATCTAACGTTAGGTACACTATTGACTGATAGGCACTGTAGTTATTTGGATTAATATCACTGTCTAGATAGTCTTGGTTTAACTGACTATATATCTCATCTTCTACCTCATCATTAGGCGGAATGACATCTCCTACCTTTCTAATGAAACGTACAGCACATGTGGCTGCGCAGTGCATTAAGTCTGGTAATGACGTATTAAACATGAACATTTCTTGGATGTAAGCAGGGTCTAATCGTGGATAGATATCATGCATGGGAATAATAATTGGGAAAGTTAAACACTGATTGTTGGCTGGTTGGTGATACAGATCCATCGTGGGTGAATGTGCTACAAATGGCATTGTACTCTATCTCCGTTTCAATACTAATAATGACTACATCCCCAAGCCATTCGTTCACTGTCAGGTGTTTAATGGGGTGATGCAATTTAAGGGTATTGACTATAGGAAGTACATCATTTATTATTGACAAAATGTGTAATGTCACGTCGTACGTGTCTTCCAGAGTATAGTCCATACCTACATACCCTGATTCATTCTGTAATAATTTAAATAGGTTAGCATCTAAACTACCTAGGTCATGCATGGATTCGGAGAGACCATAAATAGCTATGGCCACTCCATCTCGTATGTCTAGGTTATAAAGTGGTAACTTATCTTCAATAGCAGCCCGGTCGGTTAAACAATCGTTTATGTCTAGCAAGATCAGTTGGGATTTTAAATTCATCGCCATGTTCTAACCCCTCTTCATTCTTTTCACGTAATAACCTAAAGTAGTCTTGTAGGCGGTAATCTCCATGGTCTGTGACCACATAGTCCAATTCAGAGTTTAATTTCCCGTAAGAGTATTCGTGGTTACCCTTAGGAAGCCCTATAGAGCCCTGTACGGCATTATGTACACAATGCGCTATGATTACTTTAAGTTCAGTCAGTATAGCCGTCTGGGGGCAGTGAGGAGATAGGTACATTTCAGTGATATCCTTATCAATGTAAGGTCTCACCTGACTTCCCATCAATACAAGTTCTAATTCAAACTCAATGATGGGAGCAATGTCTATCATCTCTGCTACCACTCCGATATTCTGACGTAAGACTTTCCTTATTAATGCTGCCGGGTCTTCCATTGACACTATAACACTAATCTCGTCTTCCATATTACCTCACCAATAACTCACGTGCTTCGTGATTACCATCTAACATTAATTTAATAACAGTTTCGTAACGTTCTATTGTATCCTGATATTGATGTTCTTTGGTGGTGGTATCCTCTCCTAGGTTATCTAAGATTAAATCCCGTTTAGTATAGATTACACTCCATACGTCATTAGTGGAGTAAGGTACATACTGACTGATGATATCGTCAATCCTACCATCAATACCATCTACACACCTACAGAAGTACTCCCTGCCTATTTGCGGATAGTCTATATACCAGTCGAACTTATCAGCAAGGACACCCGATAGTAAATCGGTATTAGGTGCCCACTTAATTCTACTGTTTAAAACATCCTCTACCATTGCTTTTACTATGTCGTTATATACGGTAGGGTTGGCAGTGTATGGTATCTTTGAGTTTGTATACATGTATAGAAACTGTTGTGTCTGTAGCGATAGTAGTTCAGCAAATTCTTTTAAGGGTAATATTATTCTTTTTATCACATCGACCTCACACTGTTATTAGAAGGGTATCGAAATTCAATTTAGTCTCTACCTGAACCTCGGGTCCCCACATGTGTTTAACACTTTGATATAATGCCGAATCCACAGCTGCCTGTATCTGTGGTGGTAGGGCATCTAGAAATACTGCTGCGGAGAGAGGTATTCTAGTTTTAATATGTTCTTTAAAGATAATGAGTTGCATATCTGAAAGACGTTGCATGAACCATACGTTGATTACATTGTACACATCCATCTTATCATGCGGCGATATATGGCATTGTAAATCCTTTACTATTGGCCGTGCTACCTCCATTGCCAAACTCACATCGAAAAGATAATGCTTCTTACGCTCATCCATTGATAACCTCTATTAGTTTATTGTATTACCAAGATAATGTAGGTGTATAAAGTGGTGCATTTAAAAACACGTCATAGGTAGCCGTACCCCATACGGGATACGGCGTAGACGCATATGACTTATAATACTAAGTCGTCGTCACCCACTTCATCGTCTGCACTAACCAAGTCGTTACGACCTGTGTTACGCTTCTTAGCAGCCTTTAAATAACGCTCACGTGTCTCAGTAAGACTTTCGTATGCGTGTTTAATACCACTAGTAGAAATGATGAAATGCATGTCAGGTAGAGTTTCTTTCTTTCCACCTTTGATGTAGCCAGTACAATGATAGTCAGCACCTGCTTGTGGCAGTGGGGTATCAGGGTCGTTAAGTAATGATGCAATAGAAATTGGATCGTTAACACCTTCAACTATAGTACTGTTATCGATAATGCTAAGTTCAGATATCTGTGGGGATACATCAGAGTGTCTATTGTAGTATAACCATGTAGAAATATCACGGCTATCAAGTTCAGCATTATTACCAGAAGTTAATGCCATCAAACGTACGATAGTATCTTTAATAGACTTATCAACTGTTGAACGTTTAGTATCACCATCATTACCACGGTAGAAAATGGTGATAGGTAACTCAGCACGTTTAGAAATGGCATCTAATGACTTTAAAGTGTTCAGTGTGTTTTCACAGGTAATGACAGATTCAGTTGAACCTACTACTATACAGATGAACGGCACTTCTTTATCTAAAAGTTCTCTTGCAATAAGTGGACCTATTACAGAACCAGAACCACCAGAACCACTAAATACAACAATGTTGAAATCCAACGGCTCATGAGTAGATAGTAAGCCTTTCACAGATTCGGATATCGCTCTGTGATTCTCACGTCTAACTTTACCAGAACCATCTACATCAGGCAGTATGAAACACTGGTCCTTACTAATGTTAGAATCAAGATTAGAAAGACTGGTATCTACAAACACCGGATTAACAACTGCATATACAGGCGACTCACTAGTCTCCAATGCAAATGTAGTGGTTAGGTTTATACCTGCCCCGCCACATCCATAGATACGTAGGTTCTTTTGACCCATGATACTTACCCCTTTGATAATGATAATCGTTAAATTATGAGTTCTTTATTTTCGTATACAAATTTATTAGGAGGCCGCATGAACGCGATTCAAAAGGCAATACAAGACATCACCTTTAAAATACCTAAACAAATACTGCGTCTTGCCTTCATAAATAAAGGCTATGCTGTAATTAATTACCCAGTTTCAGTGGAGTCAGTTATACGCCAAGTAGTGCTAAATGAACGGGTTTTAGTAGACTGTAATTTAGTTGGTGGTATACAAGTAGAAGTAAGTATGAGTAATCTATCTCCTAAGTTTGACGACGGTTATAGACAGGTATATGTCATACCTAAAACTAAGACTAGTGGGCGAAGCATTACCAGTGTATTATCAGTAGGGTTCTCTGGTATTGTAGGTACTAACGTTACTCAGAATCACTCCAGTGTTATCCGTGAAGCGTTGAACGTATTGGACGGTGCTAATGGTCCTAATGTTAATTCAACGGCTGACATATCGCTGATAGGTGAGAACACTATCATGGTAGAAGGAACTACACGTTTAAACAATCAGACTATATTAAGATGTTTGATTAGTAATGACGATGAGATGCAGAATCTAAATCCTAAAACCATTCCAGCTTTTTGTAAGTTAGTGGAGTTGGCGGTGAAGAGTTACATTTTCAATAACACCATCGTGGATATGGATGTAGCACAATTACATGGCGGGCAAAGCTTAGGTCGTGTACGGGACATCGTCGATGGGTATGCTGACGCTGAAGAACTCTATCAGGAATATCTAACCACCAGATGGAAAAAAATAGCGTTTATGGACGACAACGAATCTTACAGTAGAATGATAAGACTCACAACGAATGCAGGCAGTTAACGGCATAGGAGAGTAGGGTTTCCCCTACTCTCTAATTATGCGTCAATGACTTAAAGTAACATCATGAGTCGTAGTAATTGGCAGATTACCCACAGAGACTTCTACTTCTTTTTCAATTAACTCAACCATCGTATCAACCATCGCTTCTTTCATGTAGTAACGTGGATTCATACTGTCAATAACTGTAGATAAAATACTATACCGTTTACCTTCGAATACATAGTCTTTACAAGGACCTACTTTATCTTCGGTAAAACTTACTAATATTTCATTACCAGAACATATAATTGCAAACTTACCGTCAGTCTGTAACGTGAAAGGTTCTCGTATAACCCGCAGTAATCTAACATCTGAGTTATCTAATCCATTAACTGATTCTATTACTTGTGCGAGGTGCTCCCCAACCGTTGTAGTATCGAACGTAGTATGAGGAAAGACAGATAGATGCATGGGTTTAATAGTATCTTTAAGAAAGACTATACACATCAACGCACTATCTATCTGCCTCTCAAAGGCTTTTAAATGCACTAGATGTTTTATCCCTCTACCGATACCAGAAAATATATCTATTGATCTTGATGTAAAGTTTACTCGAACGTCTGAAATGCCAGTTGCCATATTTGCCTCACGTTAGTTATAATTATACCCAATTTAAAGAAGCTGCTTGACTTCTATGTTCTAATCCAAGTGTAGGGTCGTATACTTCTAAATTATACGGACCTTCATGGTCAAAGTTCATACAGACAATTCGACCACCTGAATAGATATCGTGACGAATAGCATGTTCAACTGCTTCGGGGGCATTACGACCTAACGATAACGCTGATTGTGCAAAGGTAGAACCTGAGCCTATAGTAGTGTGGTTCATTACTGGAAGAGGGTGAATCGAACCGTAGAAGCTCCATACCGAGTTTTTACATATAACTACTACAGCTACATCTTCTACATTAAACGTCAGTCCACCTTCAGGCATACCCTCCATTAACCAATTTCTAAATGGTAGTAATAACGCTGCATCACCAGCACCGGCCATAGCAAGTAAAGTATCTTCCTCTTTTGTAATTGGATTGATAAACTTTCCTGCTAGTGCGTGTATCTTTAGAAATGGTTCTTGCGAGATAGTATTAAATCCAGCCGTCATTTGGCTATCTGCTGCAAGACACTTTCCATCCCACACTATTGTAGTCATGAATTTGCACCCTGTTGGTTATGTGAATAAAAAAATAAAGCATAAAATAAGGCATAGGGGGGAAATAACAACACCGACCATATTAGGCTAGTATTGTTATTCCCTTACCGTTATCTAAAGAACGTAGATACCCTTTGCAGTGTGAGTCACACTGGTCAGCCAGCGTACATCCCCATTTTAACACGACGGGTAACTGTACTGTGGGCTATACCTAATGCACGAGCAGCCTCTCTATATCCACCATACGTAACACCATCGATAATAATCGACTTGGACTTAGGTGCAAGTGCTCCACGTTTACCGTACATCGGATTATTTTTACCTTTGTACATACCCTTTTTAGCCTTAGATTGTTTGCGACGAGTCTCCACGGTATGCTTTCTACCCCTACTCTTCCCACCAATCTTAAGTTTAGTTGTTGCACTATGTCGGCGACCCCACCAGGAGGCCTTCTCCCCAGACCGTTCTGATTTTAACTTTTCAGTCCAGTTCATACCGATTAATTTATTATAACATAAATCGTCTTTCAGTAATCTCGTTATCATTAACCGTTCACCCAACTCGGCCTGTTCACGATATTCAAATACCCAAGACTTATACAGTTTTAAACCTACACCAAGGTTATAATCCTCTTGTAATGGGTGATTATCATGTCTACCAGCACGCAACTTGGCCTGATGTTCTTTTAACCTAATTTGTGGATTTCTATAAGTAAAGCCTATATAAACCCGCAATCTAATACCTTCTAACGAACGTTTAGCTATAACGGCATAGACAGAGTATGCACCCGGCATACTCTGACACTCTATATTATCTATCTGGCAATACTCATCTTTAGTGAAATCAATATTTACCATAGATGTTCCTTAGAGAATATACATCCCCTTTTTTGTTCTTGTAAATGATGTTAACCAACCAAAACTGTCAGTTTCTGAGGGTCCTACTTTATACCCAGCCTTAGCTAACGTATCAATGGAGGTAAAGTTTGGCTTACCGTCTTTAGTAATAATAGCATTATCTAAGAGACTTCCAAACTTAGGGTAGTGTGTATCTATATCTTCGTTTACATACTCCTGCTCTTTAATACGTTTATCTGTATCAATTTCTTTTAACATGGCTATTAGTTTAGGTAAGTCCACCATTATACCCCTAGTGCAAATGTTATTATACCTAATACAACGGCGGCAAGTAAGCAAGTTTTAAATGTGATTTTATCGTGCATGATAACCTCTGGTTTAATTTTATTGTAAGTCAAAGTAATCCGTATCGACTTGTATAGTAAGATGTATAGTCCATTACAATAATATATGTCTCAAGTTATGTTTAATCCTAAACTATGAATCAATATAAAAGGTAGCTATTATGGAGCGTACATTGAAAGGCGTCTTTAACGACGTAGGTTCCGAAGTGAAGTTTGACCGCACCTTAGCAAAGAATATAAGAAAATATGTTAACAACTTTGTTACTAAGACAGCGGATTCTATCAACTTCTTCGGTGATGCGCTTATAGGCGTATATCCAGTTAAGTACACTACTGAAGACCGCAACATGTGGTTTGATGAGATACTTGACATTGACGAATTCACATTACGTAGTGAGGTTTATTCACTCCCCACTATAGACCCAGTACAACGTAAAGTAGCCAGTGACTTAGTTAACAACTCATTTATCTGGTGTTTACATCGCTTTAACAGTAGTAAAGATTTATCCAGTAGTGATAAAGAACGTGTAATGATTGACCTGTTATCAATGATGCACTATAAGTTCCTCTCCTCTTTGATGTCTCACTACTTTAAGTACCCAGCAGATAAGTCAGTAGCTTTAGCTACGTATGCCACACTATCGAAGAAGTTCTCTTTGAAAGTACACGGTTCTTGGTCAGCGTTAGTTAAAGTACGTGCTGAGGATATTATTGGTAAAGACAGTATTCATTATAATACTATCTTGAACTACGATAACGATGAGAAGGTAGGGTACATGATTGGGGACATCCAATCTAGAATACGTGAGGTAGTAAAAGCTATCATGGATGTATTCTATCAAGTACGTGAGAGTGATGGTAGAATCAGCGCCTCATCCAGCCTGATAGATATTGAAGGTGAGAGTGTTGTTAAAGATAAACGCAACGATTACATTCGCTTTCGTAAATACATTCACTCTATCGTAACAGATGAGAAAGGGTTTATAAAGGAAGAGCTAGTGGGATTGATAGGTAAGACTATCCATACACTACCCACTAAGCATTTAGAAGAAGTCTTGCAATACTGTAGCGATAACTACAAAGCTCGTGGAGAGCGATACATAGAAGAGCTTTTAGACAAAACAGTTATCCATGCGTTTGAGTATTTACAACGCAGCAAGATTAAACTAAGTGACCTTAGCTCTGTCCTAGTTAACCTTCGTGCTATATACATGTCTTCTCGCTCTAATGAACCTTCATTGGTAGAGATAAGAGACTTAGCCGATAAGTTAGTAGAAGAATCAGTTAGTTCTCGCAACGCTCCTGTTAAAGCAAGTGTTAGAACCGGTTTGTTATTATACGTAGTACTTCGTACTCTAGCGATGAAGCATTATAACTAATGTTTAACGATACTAACATCAAATTGTATCACGGACTGAGTCTCCATTTACAAGTGGAGATATTAGCCAGTGACTTCTACTGGGACTATGTTAACAGTGGAAGGATTACTGAGTTCGGTAAGATGATGATAACTAGTCTAATACGCAGTGTACGTAATGATTACGATGAAGAACTTACCGTAGATGAAGTGATTAACTTTACTGTACATGCTACACCTATATCGGATGTTGACCTTAACCTACAGTCTGATGATACTATTCGTGAACTATTAAGGATTGTTCAACGTAGTAGTAATGCAAGGACACTTAGGTTACGATTACAGGGACAGTGGCTACTTCGTAAACTATTAAAACGTGTGGGTCGTAAAGACTTGTGGTATTCGTACTTAACCAATACACCATTTGAAAGATGGGATGTGCGGGTCATGTACGCAGTAAAAGCAATGTCATGTACAACCGCAGACGATGTAGCGATTAACAACTTACTTAGTATAGACGGCATAAAGAGCATCCCATAACGGGATGCTCTTGTCTATGCTGTTTTCTTAGCAACAGGCTTCTTGGTAGACTTAGGCTTAATAGCAGCTTTAGCTTTAGGAGTTGCCTTAGGTTTAGCTTTAGCTTTGGACTTACCTGCTGGTTTAAATCTTTTAGCAGCTTCTACGCAGTAGTTAGTCGATTGATGCATTTGAAAGGCAGCCTCTGCCACATCACCAGATACATAACGTAATTGGTCCCAGACCGTATAGTCGTTATAGAACAATGTTTTAGCAGTAATGCCATCTAAGATAGTAGAGTACTTTAAACACAATTTGTTAATTGCATTTTGTATCTGTCTAGAAGTTAACATCAACTTACCATTACCTAGACACATTGCTCCAATCTTAACATCTTTATCCATCATCTGAGCACGATAGCTAATTAACGCTTCACTGTTTATACTGTCTAAATCAGTAACGCGTTTTAAGATATAGGTCAACATGGCAGAGTAAGGCGTAGTAGACGTTGCTAATATTGTCAACTCACGAATCAACGCTGGAGTTTGTGGTAATGTACCAGATTCTAAGAAAGCTTTATCTTCAGCACTTAAAGAGATAGGTAGCTTAGATATTAACTCACCCGTTACTTGACACTTAACCGTTACAAGCTCTTTGAACATATTAATGAAGTCAGCGTATTCCAATGCAGGCATTAGTTTTAACTTAACTACCTGTGGACCAAACAACGTCATTATATCTACAGTGCTCCACGTGGAAGGCTGTATGTGGGATATAGCGGTAGTCATCGAAGGAATGTCAGTAGAGTCTTTATCAAAGTAAGGAGTCCTTACACTTAATACGACCTTATGATTATATTCTTCTGAAGCTACCAATTGCAATACGGCAGTGTTTAACCATTCTGGAATTCTAACAAACCATTCATGTTTGTTAAGTTCAACGATTTCACGTAGGATGCGGTCAGTGTTAATAGGTTTGTCTTTAAAGTTATACTTAAAGAAAACTTCATCTAACGATATTAAAGATGCTATCTGACGGGTAGTGAGTTCTTCTAGACCCTCTTCCTGAACCTTCTCAATAGCCATATGTAAATGCGGTTTATATACACCCTTAGGTTTACATATTTCCGACACTACATCCGCAGAGCCCATATCACTAATAGTGCCCTTAATATACTCAACAATATCTTGCATTGCATTTTCACCTTTTATTATTTGTTAAACCGTTACATACCTAGCCGACGTATGTTTTAATCTACTAGGCTGCACGGCCCCAAATGTTTGACATTTTAAACGGCTTAGCTTTAGAGTGAGACTTATTACCTTTAAGTCTATTACTTCTTGCATCAGCGGCTTGTTTTAATAACGCATCGAAACTTAACGCTTCACCACCATCTAACTTGGTTTCACGTGTTAGCATTTTCAACCTACGTTCTAACTTGGCTAACTTAAAGCCCACCTGCACTACCTTAAGCTCTTCCATAATGCCAGCAATCTCTTCACGGGTTCTACTTTGACGAGCACGAAGCATAACTGATGCTTGGTCCATCTCAGTATTATCACCCCCTACTAATACCATACATTGATTAGCGGGTATACCGTAGAAGTCTAAACGTCGGGCGTTAGTGACAAACCAATGTGTCAATAGCCATGCGATTACAGTATCATCATTACCAGAAGATGCATGGTCAATCCTACCGTTCTTAGTAACCAAACCGCGTATCTCAGAAGAGAGTACTTTATCTTGTACTAAATGACCGGCATTCTTAACAGCGTTCTGTAACACGTTACCATAAAGCAAGGCACGTGATTGAGCGTTGGTAACAAACCCAAAGTCTTTCTTATACATCGCATAGAACTCAGGAGTACGATAGCGCACATCTTGACATATCTCTTTAAACTCATTCTTACGTTCTAAAGATTCATCTACTACGCGGTTATACATACGCTTAAATGGGTCTTCACCTGCTGCTGGCAGTTCTATTAGAAGTGCATCGATAATAGCAATACCCGTTGACTTACGTTCAATGATTAATGTAATCGTCTTATACGCAATAAGTATTTGAGCTATGAATTTAGCAAAGGTGATTAGGTTAGTTTCACTAATGGAGGCTGCGCCCACTACAGATAAATCTCTTACATCTGTAATAATTAAACCCATGCCATCAGCACCAATCGCTTCTGATGTATCTAGCCCCATGACAAAGTGACCGTTATCCAAACCTTCTCTTAGTTTGTTTTCAGGTATATACCAGCGGAACATGTACGTCTTCTGCATGAGTTCTACATAGTCCGGCTCTACCTCAGAGTTGAATATCATGTCATTTTGTTTAGGCGTAAGAGGGGAACGCTGAGTACCACTTGTCCATCTATTAAAGAAATCCCTATCTGCTTCTTCACCGGTGGCATTAGTAAGGATGATTGCCTCACGTAACCAACTATCAGACTTACCTAACTGTTTATGGCTAAAAGTACCATTGACGATAATCTTACGACCAGCACAGTTTGCTTTAACAATACGGTTAAGGTCTGGTAAAGCTTCGGCGTCATAGAAACGCTCACTCCACGTTGCACCGCCATGTATCATATCGTACATGTACTTACCGTCACGGTCATCCTTCTTACCAGCAGTAGTGGTGAAGATGTTACCATAAGGCATGTTGTTACGTTTTGCTTCTTCACGTGCAGCCAAACCTGCCGCTAATAGAGCAGGGATAGTGACACCGATGTTACTAATAAATGGTGGCTCATCTATCTGAGTGATAGGTGACGTAGTACCACGACCTAGTTTAGCAGCACCCGATTCAGAAGCCTGTGCTACACCAGTAGTGTATCTATTACCCAATGCATGATAAGTGATAGTCTCTTGGTTATTAGTATCTAGTCTATCTTTTACCACTAAGTATCTAGGTAATAAGTCACGTATGGTTTTAAGCCTATCAACGTTTTTCTTCCTAAGGTCATTATCCTTAGTAATCATGTTGATGTACGACGACTCCATACCAAACATCATTAGCCAAATCATCAAGGAATCGGTAGAGACCGACTTACCTGTCTGACGAGGTTGTATTAATGCAAAATCGATATGGTTTAAGAAACACCACATAAGTGCGATGTTACCACGGTTAGCTTTAAACTTAATAGGTGTATTACCAGCAGTAGGGGGAATTCTTACTACTTCACGAAGGTAATACCATATATTCCACTTACACTCAATCCCTATACGTACCTTGGTCTCTTCATCGAGGTCAGGGTCGTGTGGGTCTATGCCCTGTAATTCGGGTTGAAGTAGGGTTAGATGGAATACGTTGTTCTTTACCCCCATCCGTCTGTATATTTCAGCTAGACGTAAGAAGCTCTGATTGGTAGTTTTTAAATCTACAATCGCATCAGGATACTGATGAAAGTCTCTTTGAAATAAAATAGTCATGTGTGTTTCCTCAAAGGCTGTAAATCGCCCTGTATCATACAATCACGGCATAAAGGTAGGGTTATTACACCCTACCTACTATGTTTGCTAACTACTCTATTACGAGACTTAGAGGAGATATTCCTAATAATAAATTACTAGTAGGCGTTTCTTTAACCCATTCAATCGTTACCACACAACTTGTATTAGGTACAAAGTCAATGATGACCCTTTCTCTAAACTCACTGATAGGACGATAGGTTACTACACCATCTACCTTAATCCGTATATGGGTAGGGTTAGGGGCCTGTGCTTCAGTAGCACGAAGTACTAATGGGTCAGAAGGAGTAAATAAATCACGGAGGTATTCATTCACATCTAACTTACCAGCAGAGACATCTATCTCGTACTTACTTGGGTCACTAAGACTCTGACATGCGATGGCATTAACACCTTCACCATACACACGCTCACCATCTGCATTGTAATCAATCAAGTACGGGGCATCTACCGTAGTAGGGGTACCTAGTAATGAGATTGCAAACGTTTGCAAATGTCTAACCGAACGATAGCCTACTCCAAGGTTGACTAAATCAAAGACTACAGCAATGCGTTGCTCTACACCATACTGAGTAGGTTGATAAACCATTGAACGGGTAACGTCCAACTCTACCTTATCAGTTACTTCTACCGATAAGTTTCTATCAGCATTATAAGCATAGTAACGCAACTTGTAACCTTCAACCGTACCCTTCCACTGTGGCACTACAAACAGTTTGATGTTGTAGATAGTGTCAATGTCAGTTGTAACTAAAGAGTAGGGGATGGAAATGGCACCGTTACTCAAGTACTGACTAAAGGACGCTTCGTCTTCTTCAAGTCGATACGTTAAGACCAAAGGAACTCTCTGACCTACCACTGAAGGTACGTAACCTTTCATACCCAACAACGCCATACGTGTACCAGATAACAGCACACGTTTGACTGAACCATCGCTATAAACTACTTGACCCATTAGGCCAGCCGAGTTAAGCGGTAAGTTGTGCGGATAGTTAATAGTACGTTCTGCAACGGTTGATACAAATGGAGACAATACGCGAATATCGGTAATGTGTTTAGTTGCACCAGCAGACGGTTTAACAAAACTCGTATCCACAGCTAACAGTCTAGCAGTAGAAGAGATTGTATTGTTGTCATTATAAATAACAACCGTTAATAACTCACCGTTGTTAATTTGCTGAGTAACGAAACCCGTACGTACAGTCTTTATTGCATTAGTGATATCTTCACCAACCGTTACAGACTCTAGTGGAATATTATCAGAGATAACATCACCGGATTCATTATAACGAACAGAGATAACATCACCTGTCTCTTCAGAGATATCCACACCAAGAAATATCTTAGCATGAGAAGCTGAAGTACCATAGACCTGCAACTGACTATCGATACTGATAGGTCGAGGATTTACATCGTTATTAACGTATGCTCTAAACCCACCTGAGTTAGGTGCACCTTGTAATCCTAAGATGGCATCTAGTTCACTCACACCTGAACGAGTAGGGATACGCCATGGTTCTAAAGTGGGTATACCTGTCTCCAAGTTAACAAACGTTACCCGCAAGAGGCCGACGTCCCAGTCGATGACAGCATCATTTACATTAGGTACATGGTTATTATAGCCATTGGTATCTAACTGACCTTGATATATCTCAGCGATATTCCACGTTCGGAATCCACGATTCAGGTCTAAGTTAAATACCGGGGCACTATCATTTAACATTACAACACTCCTACGGTAACGAATTGAGTTAAATCTACTCTGTTATTAAGATAACGTGAAATTATCCTATCTAAGACAGCGTATTCCTCAATGCTAATATTTTGAGATTCCCTAAACGGATGGGGATGAATAGATATTAATGCAGGGTTGATATCTTGTTGCGTGACATCAAACTCCAGCAGGGGTCGATATGGGTGGAAGATACTATCTAAGTCTTCATCCGTAATACGTCCTGTAAGCGACGTGAGACGACGATCTCTCATATCCTTCAATATGGCAGCCGTTACCACACTGTACAGCGTATGACGCTCTGTAGAGACGATAGGAGCCACATTAGGTTCCTCAGGCAATCTATCAGTAAGGATATTGGATACCGCTACGTCATATTCACCTGCTGTCTGCTTTAAACGGACCATAGTTTCTTCAGCAACGCCATGGATAGGCGGGTGTTGATATTCAATGGCGTAAATAGCACCATCGCGTAATCCATTCACCGTTAGGTTGTTATCTTCACTGAATACCAATTGGTCTTTGTGAATCAACTTCCCTTCACTTACTATCCGTACATTCTTATCATCCCGAACATCAAAACGATTATTACGAGACAAAGCACCGTGTCGAACATAACCTAATTCAAATTCAACATCCTGAGTTAAGGTCTCAGTACAATGATTCATGAATCTAATCATGACTTCTTGTGAATTGCCTGCAACGGTACGTGACTTATTAGTGATAATCACCGTGAAGTCTTCTGTGATAGTAAAGTCAACATCCCGAACTAACGGATATCCATTTAACCACACATCTAACTTACCAAGTGATACTAATAAAGGAGCATCAGATACTTCAACGCCACCTTGTTTATAAGTAGCCGTTAATGGCACGTATAGGTAACCTGTCGTATCTTCAACCGTACGAACCAATCCTAAACCTCTACCGTTACCTCTGACGATAGGAGTTTGTAATCTAGTATCGATATCCCAAACAACGTTCCCGTTAGAAATAGAATAGTTATCACTACCAGTTACATCTTCCCATGTACCGTCTAAAGCACTTGGCTCAGTAGCCGTATATAAATAGTAACGCGTATTAACATTCGGGGTTAACTGAACGTTAGCTGCCGCTACCTGTTGGTCAAGGACATCAGACATGATACCTACCACAAACTCTACCTGTACAGTATCCTCATCATTAGGATAATATTCAGTACCAGAAGTGTGATAAAAGAAACCAGTTAACCGACCAGATGCATTGTATTCATATACCGTACTGTTGTGGCGATACGCATAAGGAACTTTGAACTCAACTGCTCCGCCATCCAACACTCCCATTACAGGACTCTTAGCCAATACATTTACTAATGCATTATAACCTAAAGCCTCAATCGTCAAATCACGAAAGACAGTATCACTTACGTCAGTATGTATCTCACCGGGGACATCTAGGAATCGCATCACTGCGGTATAAGAAGATGCCTCTAGGTGAGGAGCGTGCCAAAAGGGTACGTTTGCATTAAGACCTTGGATGTGTGAAACTATTTCATCATCTGGTAATTTATACAACTCATGCACTTTGTTTGCTTCGAATATTAACGGGCGGGCATAACCAGAACGTTTGATTCTGATATTAACTATCAACTCATTAGTATTGAAATGGTCATTATGACTATTGATAAACGCATCAATGGCATTAGCAGATAGACTGTAGTCTTGATGTGTTACCATACGAAGATTAAAATCTCTATTGTAATGATAAGTCACACCGTAGTATTCCGTCTCGCTACCCGGTACCAATTGCATCAATGTGATATCTACATCATCGCGATAGTTAATAAGTTCTTCACCGGGTGTCTTGGTAGGATGAATCAGATACTTGACCTGTTCGTCTAACGTAGATTCAAATGTAGGTAAATCACTTAGTGTAAATCGTAAATCACGGTATACCGTAGAATCATACACCATCTCTAACACATCGCCGACTTTAACCTGACCCGGAATTAAGTAACCTTTACTTATCCCATTAATCAACAGCTCAGTATGGCCAGCTAATAACGAATGGTTATAAAACTCATTGAGGACGACTAACGTGTCAGCCACAGAGGTAATAACCGCACCCACTACTTTAAATACCGGTGGAGCTAACTCATCGACACGAGTTGAACTAAAGTAGCTATTACGATAGAACCGTAGGAATATTGGTTGGGAGTATATATCCGGCATAGCCGCATACTCCTGTACTGCTATTAATACCGTACGATTCTTCGTGATGCGTAAATAGGACGACACCTTAGGTATCTGTACACCGTTTTGTAAATAGATATCTAATTGTAACTGATTAGCATTACAAACGTTATCAACTCTAACCCAATCTATTAACTGAGTTTCAATGTTTAACACCTGACGAGGCAGTTGTCCTATTTTAAATACACGATAGCTTCTATCCCGACTGGGCATAGCAACACCATCCCAAGGTAGGGATATATAATCGAATGTACCTCCCTTCGGTGATAATGGGAATGGTTTAATAATAGCGGCACCGTCCATATAAGGATTGCACCATATGTTACTATATCCGTACTGGGAAATGAAGTCAGACACAAACGCCTCCTAATCGACTATAGGGTATCACTACCCTACATTCTTATAATGTTACCAATTACACGAGTATAAGAACGGATGTTGTCCTTATCGCGATACTTCTTCAATACAAGTTCTGCGATAGCACTACGTTTATAAGTACTATGGTCAATTGCATTCACCATCATAGCGTGCCAGGTTGGAGCATGTTCTAATGCAATGCCTACAATCTCTTTAGATTGAACGCCACGCCAACCAGCTGAACCGATAGCTATATTAAGTATCAATGCCGGGGTAACGTTCTCAACACGAGGTGTATCCAACGTAGAACGTATAACGTCAACCAATGAGCGTAAGTCACCCATAACGGGTAAACTTTCAATGACGGCTATTACACGCTCTGTAGAGACACTGATGATACGAGATATACGAGTGGCTATTCTAGCTAGGTCCGTATCCGAGTCACCCATAGTCACACCATGCATGTTAGCGTAATGTAACGCTACTATCATACTTAACTTTATTTCGCTGTCGGGGTCTAAAGCTAATCGGGTTGATAACTGCGTTGATATCCAACGGACATAAGTCCACATGGCAACATCACCGGCTAAGTAAAGTTCTTTATAGCCCTCACCTTCATCGTAACTACGTTCTAATATAACACGCAGGGTTGACATGAAGAAGTCCATAGATTGTGTAACTGAGTAATCACTAGGGTCATCTCTGTTAACACGGGTAAATGGACGAGCATCTATAACCGTCACTATCTTATCATCACGCACTGAGATAGGAACCTGTATGGGGTGCGCAAAGGAAGGAATATCTTCATTACGGCTCGTTATCAAATATATGACATCTTGGCCATCTGGAACTTCGTTAAACGACGACAGTTCACCTTTGATAAAAGCGGGTTCGATAGCGCTATATATCTTGTCCATACGGTAGTGTTGAGTGACAAAGGCACTGTAGGGATTTTTAATCATGGGGAGTTCCTTGTGGTAAGAGCGGTAATTATTTACTAATCTGTATGATGTACGTTTAACATTGTCGTTATATAGAATTGGCCTTGGTCATTAGGTATAATGATTTAATATTAGATATTACTTCACCATTAAAAATTAACTTAGCTAAATTAATTTTATTTGTATAGCCCTGATTGAAATAACAATTAGGATAAACAAGGAGTCGGAAATGACAATTACGAGCGCAGCTCCACGTGCTAATCTGACCGGTATAAACGATTTAAGTCGTCGAGTTCCACCACCGGTCGCAGAAGCCTTGCCGATGCACCTTCCTTTCGTTTACTTGATTACCGAACGCGGTCCTGCTGCACCACAACTAGTTAGTGGTTCAGATATGACTACAATGTACGGTGCCAAGTCATTCGATTACAGACAACCTTTCGCGAATCATGCTACTGTATTGGCAAATACTGTTAATGCCCGTGGTAATGCGATTTTCGTACAGCGGATAATTCCGACTGACGCAAGTCAAGCTAAAGTACGTCTTGTATGTGAAGTTGTTGAAGCAGATGTACCTGAGTATGAAAGAAATGGAGACGGCACTTACCGTCTAGATGTCAATGGTCTTAAAGTAGCAACTGGTGATACGGTTCCTGGTTATAAAGTGCGTTGGTTAACTGAAGCCATGGCAGAAGGTGAAGCATTCAATGCGGCTACTCCTAAAGCTGGTTCACTTGTTGGACGTGATGGTTCTGTTTCTACTGTTTACCCTATCATGGAAATTCCTGCACATCACTTTGGTGCGTATGGTAATAACCTAGGCTTTAGACTTTCTGCACCTACTACACGCTCTGCCGTGCCTGTGGATGAAGAAGTCATCGAAACAACCGAAGCGTATTTATATCGCTTACAAGTAGTTGAAAGAGCAGATGCTAATTCAAGTGCGTTAGTTCAACAGACACTTAACGGTGGTCAATATGTTGAGTTTGCATTTAAAGAAGGCGTTATCAATAAGAAAGTTGATACTGAGCTATCTTTCAACAAGGTCGTAGATGCGGCTTATACTGACACAGATACCACAGGTGGCTTCGGTCCCGTGTATGGTAGCTTTGGTAGTATTAACATGTACGGCGATTACGTACAGGCTATTGTGGATTTACTACATGCTGCTGAAGATACAGCAACTGGCGGACTTGAATTGGGTGCTCACGCAATCAACATGTTCGGCGGAGTAGATTACGATGGTGCTCCTTACCAATCATTCGAAGTAGTCGGACCTTCTGAAGGCGGCATACTACTTACAGATAGTGCTACGCATTATTTGTCAGGTGGTAGTAATGGCGATATGTCATTTGATTCATTTGATCAATTGGTCGGCGAGCAGGCAATGAACTTTGCTAACTCTGAATATAACTTGATGGACGATGCGGTTTATCCTTTCTCAGCTATTTACGATTCTGGTTTCTCTATAGAAACTAAGAAGAAGTTATTGACGCCGATTGGATTACGTAAAGACCTTTACGTTGTACTTGGTACGCAAGATGCCTCTGAACCTGCTAACACTATCGAAGAAGATTCTTCTGTAGCCATAGCTTTACGTTCTGCTGCGCGTTTGTATCCTGAGTCTTCACTATACGGTACTAGTACCTGTCGTGCAGTCATCATTGGACACGCTGGTGAACTTGCCGGGTCTAACTATAACGGTCTTGTACCTGCAACAGTTGACTTCGCTGATAAAGTGGCTAACTTCATGGGTGCCGGTAACGGTATTGCAAGAGCTGGTTTTGGTTACGACCAATCTCCACTTAATCAAATCACCATGTTGAAGAATGTAAACAATACCTACAAATCTGATCGCGTACGGAACAAAGATTGGGCTGCTGGTTTAGTTTGGGCACAGAACTACGATAGACGTTCACTCTTCTATCCTGCTTTCCAAACGGTTTACGATGACGATACTTCAGTATTGAATTCAGCTTTGACCATGCAGATTGCTGTAGAACTTGAAAAGGTTTGTCAACGTGTTTGGCGTGACCTTACGGGTAACTCTAGTTTGACTAATGAACAGTTCATTGAACGTAGTAACCGTTTGATTGAACAGCGTACCAGTGGTCGTTTTGACCAACGTGTAGTAATCGTTCCTGAAACGTATTACACGGCTGATGATGCAGTTCGTGGCTACAGTTGGAGTTGTAACATTAACATGTACGCCAACAACATGAAAACAGTAGGTACATTTACTGTCGTAGCGCGTCGTAGAGAGGAGCTTGAATAATGGCTAGAGTCACTAATACAATACTAGAATCTGGTCGGGCTCACGGTGCTGGTTCAAACGCTCCTTTGGTTGATTTAACTAAAGGTGGTCAAAATGGTTTCTTGGCAGACTATCAGTCAATAGTATCTAATGCGGCGTATGTAAAGCGCAACATGATACCTATTCTGTTAGAAGCGCCTCGTGGCTTCAGTGATTTACCTGACTCAGGTGCATGGATTGCAACGTTGAAGAGTCTTGTTGAATTACAAGCTGTAACTATCGAAGGGTTAACATCTACTCTTACTGCTGAGTTTGCTGAAAACGCAGTTAGTGGTGGTGGTGAATTCCAAGAAGATATTGCTAACGTTACTCGTGAACGTTCAGTACCTGTCTTTACTTGGCCTGAGAAGTACGGTCGTGCAGTCAATAAGTTCTTAGATGGTTGGATACTCAACCTACTAATGGACCCTGAGACTAAGGTGCCACGTGTGGTTAACCTAGCGGATACACCTCCAACTGACTTGTTACCTGACTACGTCGGCATGACTATGTTGTTCATTGAACCTGATCCTACCCATACGAAAGTAGTGGGTGCATGGTTATGTACTAACATGATGCCTAAGACAGGTGGTGAGAACATTGGTCGTCGTGACCTTAACGCTCCCGGTGAGAACGTGCAGCAAGCGATTGAGTTTACTGCAATTACTCAAGTAGGTGCCACAGTTGAAGCAACAGCACAGCGCTTCTTAGATGCAATGAGCTTGACGGGTGTAAACCCTAATAATCGTGCTCCATTCGTTGAAGAGTTAACGGCTGATGTATCTGCTGTAGAAAATGGTTATGCTGAATTAGTTCAGCGTGCTAGCTCTACCTAAGTAACATCGTAATATCTAAAGACAAGAGATTCGTCTCTTGTCTTTTTATGCGTTAACGGCATAAAAGAAAGGAAGCCCGAAGACTTCCTTTCAGTAAAACATTCGTACAGACCTACTCGGCAGGTTGTGCTTCAAGTGCAGCGTATGTAGAGATAGCTTTGTTTTGCTTATCAATTATCATCTGCGCCATATCTTCACGGTCCCAACGACTGTTAATGTCCATAAGACGATAACATTTCCACATTGTCATCTGGACGTATATCTTAATACGACTAGCCAACTGCTCGTTTGTTTCAGTTAGAAACACGTCTTGAGATGCTAAGTTCTCAACAATAAGACGTTCTCTGTCAGATTCTACTTTAGGTAGTGGGATACTATCAAAGAACTGGTCAGCTGCGGCTAAGAAGTTTGCTTTTTTGCCCATAATGGTTGCTCCTGGTTGATATAAATAAAAAAGGTGAATTAATGCGAGTATCTCTATCCAATATCGATAGCAACATTACGCTAAGTCATAATATAATTAAGGTTGGGCCTTACTAATAGACCCCACTCATCGGTGTAAAAAGCTCAAGGCATTGATTAAATAGCGATTCAACGTTATCTATATCAAAGTAGTAATGAGCATCTAGAAATAAATAGGATACGTTTGTATTAATGATAGTCTCTACTAACATGTCGAAACAGTCACCCTGTCCTTTGTGACCTAATGAGTATTCTCTTAACCAGTAATACACATACGCAGGAGCGTCAAACGTACAGGCTTCCGCCTTCATTGCAGTTGCGTTATATATTGCTTGGGCTCGTTGATAGTCAACGTTATTGATAGGTTCTACATTCATGCCCTTACAAACATGATTAAACGTATCTCCTAACACATTGACATTAGACTCTAGGGCTGTTTGTATAAAGTGGTCACTTAATACAAGATGTAGTCTTTTGGTGTTCATAACACCTCCCTAATAATATCGAAAATGGTAATGTAAGCCCTGCCAGCATAGTTATGTCATACAATGAGCAATACCGTTTAGTCTACCAAAAAGCAACAAAAAAATAAGACATATATGGCATAATTACCACTACTATCTAAGCAGTGGTATTAAGCATTTAACATTGTCAGGTAGTGGGGACGAGGGCTGTGGAGATATAAACCTAATTACACCAATAAAGGATTCTATTGGGATTAGGTCTGGGTTAATACCGTAGTGTTTGATAAGCGTATGGACATCGTTACTAGGTATTGATTTTAGAGTATTTCTTAAACCGATCGTAGGTAAGTGCTCTACAAATAAGAAACAGTACATGGCATGAGCTATAGGGGCAATGCCATATATCTCACTAACCTTTCTACCAGGTTGTAGTGTACCACTTGCAGTTAGTGCATTTAAAATAGCTTCTACGCAGTTAAGTGTATATAAACCAATCCCATCGCCCTTTAACTCTTCCTTACCATCGAACTTTAAATTGATGTTGTACACAGCTAAAGTATTTAGGAATAGTAATGCATCCTCGCCTGTCATCCACTTTACATCTTCCATCAGTTGTTTAACACGATCTTGTAACGCCTCACGTATCTCTGCTAATACGTCCTCCATTTTAATATCCATAATAATCTACCTAAAAAAATAAACAGTAAGAAAGAGTGCAGGCAACGCCCACACTCTAAACTTGTTAATTACCTACAAGGTCTTTGAACAATTTGGCATTATGTTCACGAACTTGATTGGCAATGCTAGTATCACCTTCACCAAAATCCATAGTGTATTTCAGGTCAGTATAGCCAAGATGAGTTTCATCATTAACTACTTGTTCACGTTGAACATTCACTTCGACACGGTCACGACCTACTACTAAACCAGCGCTTACTGAGTTTAGTTCTTTATCTTCAGACATGGCCTTGGCACCTTCGATACCTACAGTCTTAGCAAACTGCCCAGTAAAGTCTTTCAAGTGGTCTTGTACTTTCTGTACCGTCTCAACCGTTAAGTCTTCTGGAAGAGTATCTTTGAATGTATTCTCATGGAATTGGACGATGCCTTCATTTACCTGAGTAACCTTTTTACCTAGCGCTTCAGCGAATGTAATTGTTTTTTCTTTAGACATTGAATGTTCCTTTAGTATTTTGTTTTAAGGGTTTAAGTAGTGAGTACTACCACATGAATAATGTAGGGGTGTAACGTTTTAGGATACGTTACGTACTATTGAATTACAACCTGCTTGTAAGCTCCGCTATATCCAGCTTCATCTGGAAAGATACCGTACACGTCAGATAGTACTACCTGATAGTATTTCTTAGTCTCACCCTTGTACATAAAGTCATGTATATCAACATAAGACTTTACCGCTATAGCAGGTACCTCTATTAACTTCGCTTTGGTATCCATTCCCGGAAGAATATTATCCACTACATTAAAGTCTACCCGTGAAGGTAGGGAGCGTGTACCCATGGTGTTTAAGATTGTACAAATGGTCGTCATGGGTAGTGCGTGTACCATGATAAGCTCAGCCTGTATAATCTTAGTTAGACCTACAGTAGTGGCAACGTGCAAACTATCGTTATCGATATCAAATGCAAATATAGCCCAAGGGTGTGGTGGTTCGTTAATGGATACTTTAATATCACGTATTAACGCTACCTTAGGCAGTGTATCTAATATTACATTCATAGCACGCTTTGACTCTTCAACGTCGTCATACCACTTTACACAAATAGCACTAACTATCTCCCCTATTGGTAATTGTAGATTACTATAAAAAGGAGTTTCGTCCCAACATTCTCTTAGTAACGATATGGTATCAGTAGGAATACCAACCGTGTTGAGAAACTTATCAGTGAACTTATTCATTCATACTCCTAACAAAGTATTGGCTTTAGACAACATGGGTCATTCAATACGTCCTGTACTGATATTCCATCATTAGTCTTTAATTGTAATACCTCATCAGAGAAAACTGTATCTGTACCACTAAGTGCTGCACAGTGCGCTACAGTTAATCCCTGAAGGTCTTTAAGTTTATATAGGTTATCTCCAAAGTCTTTACCGTGGCCGTTATAAGCAACGAGGTGAGCTACGGTAGTGCCGTTATGTGAAGACTCTAATAGTATCGGGTTACTACCGTGGACTCTACGACCTCCACTTACTTCCTCATGGATAACCTTCCAACCTGCATCGTTAGATATTAAAGATACTTCATTATCTAAGTCTCCAAAACGATATCCGTTGGCAGCCATAATTAACGCTACGCTATCACCAGCACCGTTAACCAACTTTAAATACTTACTATCCTGAGGTGGATGAATGCCCACTCTGGCCTGTACATGAGCCGTCGTATCACCATTCAAACCAACAAGAGTCATGACGTCTGGTTGTTCTAAGAAGTTAAACCCATGACGAGCGAGTAGGTGAGCTACAGGTTCACCGTTTTTAAACGTTGCAGATAAACATCTAATACAACCATCAAATAACGCTTCACTATCTCTCATAGTAGCATAGACAGATATCCCTCGTGTATTAGTGAGGGAGAGTATGTCGTACGATAAAGGGATGTTAATTTTACATAAGGCAAATAGATGAGCAATGGTTTCATTATCACCACATTTAACAGATAATGATTCTATATCACGAGGTGGTGTATTGATATCAATATTTGATAATACGTCAATGTAATTGGGTGTGTTCATGCGGATATTCCTATCAGTATACATGACGATAGGAATGGTTCCGTACCGTCAATGCTTCATTGTTTCTTCTTGTCCCAGAATAACTAAGTTTAATGTATCGAACTTCCTCACTACGACAAATAGTTTATCTCTAGATTGTATGGCACTAACGATGCCAACACCTACTTCTAAATGCCATTTAACATCACTAATCAATTTATTATTCACATGGTCAACGTAGTCGTGTGTACACTTAATCAAAACTAACCCCTCTTCAACGTGAGGCAGGATGGTAGTTCTAAATATACCCTCTGTAGTGTTATGACTACGTAGGGCGTTCCTAAGTGACTTTTCAGTACTACAGCGTCTACCAGTGGCGGCGTCATAGTACTCACAAACCCGTTGTCTATTCCAGTGTATAATCACCCAAGGATTAAATAGGTCAGATATAGGACCATTGGGTGCGGTAGGAGGGATGCTAATCTTGCTAGTACGTTCATTATCAAAATACGTTTCACACACGGTGGATAGTTGTGGTGTAACATACATCTGGGTGAAGTGTGGTCCATCTACAGAAACGGCATAGGCGTGTTTATGTAGAAAGGGATGATGGTAGACTGTTAATAGTAAACCCTCACTAACGGCTGGGTCTATTATAAATGTCCAAAACTTATCGTTACCGACTATTTTAAAAGGGACTCCTGCTTCAACTAGTGGAGGCATACCTGCCTGATTTGGAGAGTAGATAATGTTTTTGTCGTACCCATTATCATACAGCTCCGTGACTTTACCATCAACGTACTGGTAGAGCATCATCGTTTCCCGTATAAATGTATTCTAGCAAACTCTACAACGTGAGTATCGATATACTTGCTGCACTCTAATAAGGCTGCATGAACCTTGGTGATAAAGGTAGCTTCATCAGTATTACTTTTTAGTAGGCGAGTTACAGATTCTACACTTGCTTGAAATCCTGCATAAAAAGACATCCTAGCTTGTATCTCCTCTAGTCCCGATATACCTTTTGGGTACGCAGTTCTTTTATGCTGTTCCCAATGGTCTTCAACTGACTGGTCCATTGTAATCTCCTAATACTTAATTGTTGAAATTAAAAGTGAGGGATATCTTTATACTAACCTTACTATCATTAGATACGGGAATGACTTTATCAAATACATACTTACCCGTGGTAATCATCGATATTAAAGTTGGCTTTGCTAAAAAGAATAGGTAGACTACATTACCGTAATGATACTTACTAGTCTTTAATCCGCTTACCTCTTCAATCCTTTTCATGTCATAGTTGATATCTCGTTGCATTACTTCAGTAAGCTCGGTAACATTCTCTACCGAATCTAATCTACCCCAACACACACTTGCATCATCGTCTAACAATCTCGTTATCTCTTCACCTGCAACGCACTTTTCCATAGTACAGGTAATAGTTGCGCTAGTATCTGCTATTATAATAACCATTCATCTTCCTTATCTATCTACAACGTCCATCAGGGGCTCAGTATGCCATTCTAAGCCCTTCTTATATCTAAATAACAACCTAGTGTAATAAACTACATATATACGCCTAGGGGCTCACTGCGGTCTAATGTCGCTTAGGACGTTTCTTACGTTTGGGTTTAGTTGATTTAGGTTGTTTACGCTCATGGTCTTCTTTGAAGTACATACTGACCTCTTCAGATAAACCTTGTATTATCATTGCACCTGCATCTAGTGACATATCTACAAATTCATTCATGCTTAAATTAAGTACACTGTGAATACCGGCATAGTACGAAGCTTTAATATCATGTTCAGGCCCTGGGTCTAATCCAACCATCCCATTGAGTATTAGATACTCACACCACGTTGCGTAAACTACACCTTCTTTCGATGACCCACTAAGCTTGGAATCTTCTGGGTGTATGTTAGTAAAGAACTCTTCTACTTCCTTATTGTAGATATCCAGTATCTCTACTGCTTTATCTTCATCAGTACGAGCATCGCCCAATTGCCACATCAACTGTAATGTATTATTAGCACCACTGTAGTAAGCATGTTTCATTATACGCCGCTGTTCTGCTGAAGCTTCTTTATTAATGACTGCCCGAGAGTAGTCTACCCACGTTTCTTGTATTGTATTCATTTTGTATCTATCCTTTCTCAACGTACAGGCTTAATACATCACCACAACCAGTAATGATGCGATTACTACGTAAACGTTCCGCATTGGTACCGGGGACATTCCCAATGGTTAGAATGCTATCATTTCTTTTAAAGCTCACTGCCCCCACCATACTGTCAATGTGGACATTCCATTTTAACCAGTGGTCCTCACCGTAAATATCTTCTCTGCTCCAAATTACATCCCCTTGCTTAACGTGAAACATCGTATTTTTTATCAACGGTTTCAGCTTACTTAGGAATCTAAATCTCTTCCACTTGTTAAATCGTTTAATTGGATTAAACATATCTACCTCTTGTTTGGGTTAGTAACTAATCATAGTAGGCCATACTCCGTAAAGGTAATGTAGGTCTGTGAAAATCTAGATTACGGCATAGAAGAGTACCTCTATGTAAAGAGGTACTCTCGTTTATGCGTTTACCAAGTACTAGAGGGTACAAGTATTGATTGAACTTTCTGCCAACCAAAATCACTTCTAACCATCTTAGACGTTAGGATACTTTCCATCCCAACATGAGCACCTTGCTCTTGCGCTTCCCAACGGTCTAACATCATCGGCACTATCTCTAAGTCTTCAGACAACTCTTCTAACGAAGGTGCATTATACTTAGTTGCAATAGAGATACCGGGTTCATTTACATAATCCCAAGTAATTAATTGCTTCATGTGCTTTTGATGGCCACCATTCTCAAACGTATCATTCGTTAACGAACGTACAGAGAAGGCTACGTTCTCATCGGGATTATCCAACGATTCACGTAAAGCAGGACCTCTAGGGCCAGATGGCTTAACCATACCAATTACAGCAGTAACTGGCTTACCTTTATCATCCATTACAGATTGAGTATCGATACGTATCGACTTAATATGGGCACAAATGTTAGTTTCTTCAATAGAAACAATACGTTGTATGTAATCCGACATCGTCATCCCACGTTGCTTCTTAGGATGACCATACTCACTGCGACACTGACCACTGTTAATCCGACGCATCAACATAGAGCTTTCTTCGAAAAGATGCTTAGCTGAAGTAAATGGATAAATAGCTTTAGATGAGTTAAAGAAATCGTAGGCACCTAACACCATTTCGTAATAACCATTACTGTCGGGCTTAAGGGCACCAACCTTATTCGTACCGGCTAATGCAGTACAGCTTAAAGTAGCTTGATTTTTCATGTTTATTTCCTAACTAGTTACGTGCGTAACAACTCTTCTATTTTCTCACTACGCTCAGAAGGGTCGACTAAGGCAGAGTTAATACCTTCATCCATATACGCACCGATTAACTTAGCAGTGGTATTGGTAGCACCATCTTGTACACTCTTCAATGCAATCATCACAGGAGGCGTTGTATCCAACTGTGTAGCTTTGTTAAGTGTGTGGCGATAGTATTTAGTTCTATCGTTTGGATTTCTAGCACGTGAGGCTGTAATCATTTCCAAGATAGCATGGTTGGCACCTAAGTTAGCACCACCAAAAGATGAGGCTGTATCAAATAACTGCCCTAAATCTTGGTAGCTCATATACCACGGTGTGTTACCTTTGGCTACTATCTCATCATAAATACGATAAACTAACGTATCCCGCTTGACCAAGTTCACATTAGTTAATAACGTATCCCCCGCTTCAAACTGGAATTCCAAATACTCCGTATCGTCGATAATAATAGTATTGATTGAGGTAGGCTTGATATTTACCATGGCATTAATACGACAGACGCCATAGTTATTACCAGTGACAATTCCAAACATACCAACAATACTGACTTCATTACCTACGGTGGCCAACTCGCGAGTAGTATACCGTTTGGGTATATGTACACTACACGGAGCAGTTACCTTAACCGTACCATCATTACGATGGACCAATATGGAGTGTATCGCCTTTGGATTGCGTTTTAATCCCGATATATTCACGATACACCCCTTTTAGTTAACGATAGCGAGAGACATCAATCATAGAGGCAACCCATGTAGCAACAATATCTATTGTGGCCACTGTACCAGCTTCACGCACGGACAGTTTAGGATTCTCTTCTATGGCTTCGTCAATCAGTTTAAGAATAGTTAAAGCGTTAGTGTGAGGGTAGAATACATTACATACCACTTCACGAACGTAACAATAACAATCGGTACTTTGACCACACGTGATGGTACCCAAACTTTCACCTAGACGTTTAAGTAATACGTCTTTAGGATCAATAATCGTTTTATCATCTGTTGATAAGCTACGAATATATTCAGATACAACGCGTCTGGTCTCATCAACCATTGCACTAGTACGGTTAGCTGCTGCCTTAGACTTGTGCATTTGTTCAGCACGACTATAGACTTTAAGATACTTTTCTTTATCTTCTAACAAACCGGGATATGACACTTCACGATTACCAGATAAACAAGCACCCATCAACAACTCAGGAGAACCACCTTCTTCTAACCAACGAGTGTATACTTCACCAACTACTTCAATAGCCTGATTAGTACTACCCGGCTGTGGGAAGAATGTGATTAAACGATTTTCCGCATTGAAGCGTTCACGTTCTTTAACCATGCGATAAAGGGTACGGCCACTTTGTTGTAAAAAGGTAGCACAGTTATCATTAAAGTCAGACAGTGAACTATTCGTTGTTTCAGGTGGCTTTTCTAAAAAGCTCTTAGCAACTAACTGAGTAATAAGAGCAACGAAGCGCTTACGTCTAGCTAGACTTGCATTAAACAGACCAGAGTAAAGGTCAACACCTGACGCTCTAAATACTGAGTTGTAAATAGTTAGAGGTAGGTCAGGCTCAACATCATCTAACACTGTTTTAAGATAGCCATCAAAACGAGCAATACCCGTTACCATTCTTTCTTCTAACTCTAAGCCATCCATTTCAGGATACATGCCAGAGCTAGGCATTGGAATTTCTACAGGCGCTTCAGAGAAACGTTCAATTAAACCTGCCATTGTAGGTGAGTTATAAACGTCTTCTAAGTAAACAGAAAGCACTGCATGACGATTAGGCGTACCTACGATATCAGCAATGTTACGGTCTACTTGAGCATACATGGTTTTAACCGTAGGTAATACCATAGTACGTGCTACAGTTAGCATAGTACGAACTGAGTCACTTGCCAATGAAACCGCTTGACGCATCATGGTATCATGTTGCACTTCACCATCAGGGGCTGGGTGTAACGAGTTAGCAATTAATACATCGTGGTCATGACTAGAAAGAACGGCTCCTTTTAATGCAGAATTATCAATCCCGCCCATAACAGTAACAAGGTCACGTAAAGGTGTACCTTCTTTAGCATTAAGGCAGACGTTTGATTGTGTGTGATTTAACACAGCTTGGCCTATGGCCGATACGGTACGTTTAGTTAACATTACGCACCTCCCTTGGCACTAAGTTTTGAATTGATTTTAGCTGTCATGGTGTCAGCCAACATACTTTCTAACGACTCACCAGCAACGCTATCAGCGATGTCATTACCCGCCACTTCGTGTAAAACGTTTGATGCTAATTGAACAGCGTTAGCCATTATCTTAGCATTGTGTGGGCCTAAATCTTCTTTATGTTTCATAAGTAACCTTACCTAAAATACAATTGGTTAAACTTCGCGATAACGTTTAAGTGCTTCTCTACTTATCACGCGTAGTAATGTGTTAGTGGTACCGATAATCTCAGGAGATAGAACGATACGGTTAGCTATAGAACTGTATGCAAATATAGCATCAATGTCCTCACCGCTTTCCGATTGATTCACACCTGACATGACTCTACCTATTACCGATTTCAATGCGTTAGAGAATACAACTTTATCCCCACCGTACGCACCTTTCTCAGTCGATACGTAAATGCGTATCAATGCTTTCTCATGTTCAATTAGCTTCCCACTAATGTGAGTTGCCTCAGTAATACGACCATGAGTAGCTTCATCTTGGCCTAGACGCTTGCTACGAGCGGCCAGTCGTCTATCCGACGCATTAGCCAACTTCTGCAACGAAGCAGACATGTCAGACTTATCACCATTATAAATTACCTCTATTCTTTCTACGACGCCTTTAAACTTCGCCTTAGGATTGTTAGCCGCTAATGCTTGAAGTGATAGAAGAGTTTCCTCGTCAAATAGTTGGGTCTGTTCAGAGACGCCATCTTCAAGTGTACATAAAATAGAGTCAGTCGTGACCTCATCCCCTACTTTAACAACATTATGAATCCCTTGATCAAAGTCAATTAAGATAGGACGTATCTGAGTTGAGGGTGAGGATAGTTCACCTGATAGGTTTGATGAGATAGCACATGAATCTTCTAATGTATCAGAGGATTCTAACAACGCTACCTTACCCATTACCCCACCTTTCCAACTTACCTGTGTAGGATTAAAGAAGTCTCTTTCAAAGAAACCAGAGTTATACACGATAATATCAGACTGCTTTACCTTAGCGTTTATAGAGACATCAGATACTAAACGATGCTTCACTGTTTCACCAGCTACTGTCCCGTAAATATCACCTATCTCTAATGCTACTACCGAACCATCTGCATAAGTCACCTCGACGACATCATCATCAATCTTAGTTATCTTACCATCCTGCTCTGCTGCGTATGCAAAGTTCTTATCCACACGGTGAGCGATGACTTGCTCATATCCAGTACGAACTGGTGTGGTGACATAACCTTTACATGCAATAGCTGCTGAGTATTGTACAGATGTTAAGTTGGTTCTTTTAGTATCATCTCTATCTGCTGCTGGTGATATTAACGTAGTAGTAGATACCACTGACGCATTACCGTCTTGACCTTTAACGTACGTATCGGCCGTACCTCGTAAACTAGTGAGTTTAGGGTTGGCTGTTAGGAATGTATTAATACCTACCTTAGCAGAGTCAGGTGTTGATTCAGAGATGACTCCTAAATCGGTTGGATGGAATACACGAGATGATTTAACCATCGTCTGTGCACTTCGGCCACCTTGACCCGTAAAGGTTACTAACTCTTTTTCTTTCAAATTGTGAATAGGGTTTGAATCTTCCACAATCTTAAGAGACTGGTCTGATATAACATCTAACCATATAGCTTTAGGGTTAACATCCACTGACGCCTTGGACATCACTGGGCGATGACGATACTGACGTAGACTATCTATTAACTGACGATAGATAATACCAGAGAAACGCTCGTAGCCTTTAATACGCATGTGTCGCATATCAGTTTCATCAGGATACTCATCAGTTGTTAACAACTCAACACACCGTAGGGTTAACTTAACCATCTCAGTGGGTTCTTTCATTGTTTCCAATATCTCTTTCGAAATAGGGTCAATGAACATCAAGTACATCAACGATATCTCTTGTACGAAACGAACAGATAGTCCCGCATCACTTAATATGTTAAAATACACATCTTGAGAATCAAACGTGTGCAGGTTATGATTACGGATACTATTACGGTATACGTTTAACCCACCTAGTAACATACTAGCGACTTTATCACGACGTGAAACAATCAGCGTCTGGTCAGCAAAGACAATTGCATACTCATCATCATTAAGATTCAAACGGGTACCACGAGGGACTTGTCTTACATCAGCCTTTAACATTTTGATAAGTTTAGATAAACCTACCTCATGTGCTAAGACCAAACCAAGTGATATCTGTTTAGAGTACACCTTGATATCCGCTACATCCACAGGGATACGATTAGCTTCTATATTTAGCAGCTCATGCATTTCACCCAATGGTGTTATCTCTTCACCTTTGTGCAAGTAAAGTACGTCTTCTTTATCAACCGTGATTAGAAACTTACCTTGTTTGCCCACTACTACAGAACCTTTAGATTCTACAATAGCAACCTGCTCTTCGCCAAAGAACTTACTACGACCATTATAATCAAAGTAAAAATGATAGGTAGGAGTAGTGAACTGACGAATAGCCATTGCCATAGTACTGTATAGTCTAGGCACGTCTTTGGTTTTATCATGGACGTTAGTAAAGTTAATAGTAGATATTCTATCATCTTTATTATCGATACCCATTGCAGTAATCTGCTTAACCAACCAACCACCGTAGTTATTCACTGCTTTAGGTGAACGAGTGATAAACGTTTTACCGTAGTAAGTAGTCAACGCTACTCTATCCGCAGCCGTCTTTCTAATTACCAAATCGCCACGCTGTTTGTTCATTCGGCATTTAACACCATTTGCAACAAACGTACCATTAGCTTCCACCACTGGTAAACGAAAACGTATAGTAGACGGTACACCACGAACGGGTACTAATTTGATAGTGTAAGCATCGTACTTATTCGCCACATCAACTTGTCTTTCTACTTTATAATCGGTTACTGCTACACCGGCTGCCTGTAGAGACATAACCATACCAGCAATATCTTTAGACATGACTTCTTTGACATACTTCTTGTCAAAGTCTAATAAGGTAGAACCTAACATCGATTTGTCAGGTACGGTATTGATATTGGCAATATTACCTTTACCTACACTTTCAATAACCTCTTTGTCAATCTTAAGTAAGTCTTCTAACGTACCTTCACCTTGTGGATTAGGGATAGACTTATACTTAGTAGAAGCAGTAATCATCCGGCGTTGTTCTGCTGATGATAGTAATCCGACTTCTGCTAGTTCTGCTGTTTGTCTATTAATAGCATCTGTACGTTCATCCGCAGGGATAATAGTAACCGGTTCAATTAACTCACTTTCTTCTTCAGGTTCAACACCTTCTACTAAGACAGCATTGTTTTGAGTACGTAATTCAAACATGTGCAAGAACAGTTTACGCAACTTAGCCTGTAGCTCACTGGTACCTTCTTCTTGCCACTGCATGATTTGATTGAATGATAATATACAAAAACGACCTGATTCAATAAAGACTAAATTAGTACGTCTAAGCTTTTCAATCATATCACCAGATAAGCGACTTACACCACTAGCTTCATTATCGTCATTTACAAATAACCATAAATCCAGCATAAACAAATCAGCACTAGTTACGAATAACTCTAACAGTGCCTTAGGAATAGATTCGTCTTTAATCTTATTCACAGCACGTGCAAATTCACCCATTGCAGGAATAGTAGTGGGGATAGTAACAGGGATAAAGTGTTCACGATCGGACTGTTTGGTTAACGTTTCAATCTGAGACCATAATGTATCGTACAGGTTACGGTGTTGATAATAACTTGTTAATGCATTACGACTGTAGCGATAACTTGATGTTAATAAAGCGTAGTTATCCACTATTAAGTTGTTAGGGTCACGAAGCGCTGTTTCCATACGACGTATTAACCGTAGGTTGCGATAGCGTCTGTGATATGTTTTTATACCGCGTCTGACTTCACCTGATAATTCACGAGGGCGACCTAGTTCACTTGATAACTCTTCTACGTGTGTTACGAGAATATCATCAGAGTAATTTAATAATAAGGGGTGTCTCGGTTCGATACCAATGTCAACTGTATCGACTGGTAGGTAATGTACGATACTCTCTCTAGGCAGCACTAAACTGTCTAAAGGAAAGGTACGTGGATTCACCAGCTGGGCTAATGTATTAATCCCATATTTTCGATACATGTCTTTGTACAATAACATGGTATCCTCCTTGGGTGATAAGAAAAAAAGAATAAGCATAGAATGAGCGTGTAGACTAATTGCCTACACGTCTACATACGGAGTTTTCTACTTAGATAAACCCTGCTCTACATCTAGTAGGGTTATTAATTGGTCAGACGTAAAGGTTACTATATCTGGAAATAAATGGTCATGTCCCAGTAGTCTAATTAGACCTATTTGTTTTAACGTTATTTGCAGTCTGCCCAACAATATTTCCATAACCGATATCCGATCCATTATCTCACAAGCTTTATCGTGCGTAGCCGGTCTACTTCCCGATATAATACCAGAAGAGTTGCAGCTAGTAGTAAAAGGTATTATGGCGGTTACGATAGGGTCATTAGACTCCACTGTTGGTAGAGTAATGTAATATGCATCCTCGTAGCCTTTGGTAATGTACCATATGAAATTAACCATATCAGTTTTTTCATCTACCGCCGCCGGTCTCGATGCTTGCAAGGTTTCATTAAACGTGCTGGGATGATCTTTAAATAGTAAGTTGTGTATTTTACCTTTGAGCTTAAGGATATCATCTTCTGCCTTTTCAGACAGAACCATAGTGTTTTTTAAGATAGTCAAAGCATTCACTTTTGTAAATTGGTGCATTATATTTCCTGTAGAAAAACTCTAACAAACAAAAAAAGAAGGGTAGTACTTACACTACCCCTATTATCTATGGCTCTTCTGCGATGAACTGTTTAATGGTTTCATCTACTTCGCTATCGGCAATGAGTTTACTGTAAGTGTCAGATAATGAACAGATAGTTTTAATCACCTCACCATCTATCTCAATAGTGTTAGGCATAAAGTGACCGTGGCCGTTTAAATGACTCATGTCAGTATCTTCTATTAAAGGTAATAGCTGGGCAGTAAGCGTAGCAGCATATAACTGCCTTGCATGTAGTTTAGTCAAGATAACTTTTAACTCTTCAGATTCAAGGTCACCAGTATCAATGTCTATATACCCTACTAAACGTTTCTCACCCTTGAGATAGCCCATGATGACATAGGGATTCTTTTGAGTTAATAAGATGCTATCTAATGATGAAGTGATAGTCATGCCTTTTGGTAGTTCAAAGTCTTCACCAATGTCATGCATTAATCTACCTTCTTCAATCTGTTTAGGGATTAAGGTAATAGAGGGTGATAACTTAGTCAGTATACTGAGCATAACGGATTGGGTAGACGACATTACACCACGTGCAGTACTGTACATACGGTTAATGGTTTCGTTAATAACCACTGTCTGTTGGTAACTATAATGATATTTCATGTTTATTTCCTTGATGGAGAGGTATAAAAAGAGGAGCTACTGCTCCTCTGACTATGTCGTTTACTCTGCTGGTTCTAATTCTAAACTATTAGCAGGGTATCTTAGAAAGGTGTCATTGCCTGTAATAGACCCTAATCGTTTTAACCACATCGCCTTGTGACTTTGTTTGGATACTCTATCGTTAATAGGTGCTTCCATTTGATTGATGATAAGCTCAGATAACCATTTAGGTAATACCATCCATACTGCATTATTGAATAGTTTAGGATAACCTGGGTCTGAACCACTACCATTCCAACGGATACCTAACACCCCTTCGGCTGCTACATCTCCATTATCTTCTAGATAGTCACCATGGATAATACTGAACTCGTTATCATCGAATATCACATATGCGTTTCCCCAACGCTTCTTATGGTGTAACGCTTTGCTTGCACTTGGCATAATAATAATCTCCTTGGATAAATATATACCGATTGAGTGTCTTTTAAATAGGCTCACTCATACTCCCTTGGTACCCTATTACTATCGGTACCATACTCTACTTGGATTACGCATGTGTTCTGGGTATTCCAAATAGACTACTTTCTCTGCAACCTTTTCCTGTTTCTTCTTTTTAACGACACGCTTGGCTTTACTTTTAGGTTTTGCCACAGGAGCCTTAGGAGTAGGTTTCTTATTACTAGGTAACGATAAATAATCAGACATACGTACCTCTATGACGATAGGATGGTATCACATAACTTCTTCAGTGATGAGTGGTGCTCTTTTTGCATCAACTCTAGTAAGTTACATTGGTTATCCAATATACGTTCAATGGCGAGGTTATAGGGCGCTTTATCAGGCCACGACATATAACCCATTTCAGGTTTAGTACTTAGCACATAGCTGAATGTAACCTTACCGTCTTTATGGTAAGCTAGCATTACCTGTAACCCTTTATTATTTTCTATGGTTAAGCCAATAGGGTATGGATGTTCGTTAAACACCACTACCTCTACCGATACCCCATCGATATTGTAAGATTGGTAATGAAAGTCATCATCCGTAGTAAAGGACGACTCAAATGCATGTACGGTGCGTAAAGTAAGGTGTCCTGCTTCTACGTATTTCATTTTCTTAGTATCACTACTTTTGATGAAATGTTCCACATGAAGCGATAAGGTATTTTTCAAACTGACGTTTCCTTATTCTTGTTGGTCTATGAGTAACTGACAACATTCAGCCAATAGCGTACGAGGTACTTTATTTTCAATACACAGCAAGAGCCACTCTAAGGTAGGTTTTACTTCATCAGGTTTAAGCCATGGTTTATTCTCACCAATACGCTGAAACTGATAACCTCCCATGGATACACAAGTCTCTTGACTCAGTACTAGGTTTATAGCCACCTCAGGTATCCCTGTGCGTTTAATCATACCACTCATAGCACCAAACCAATGTTCAGTAGCAGTAGATTCACGATAAACGACAAAGCGTAAAGGTTGTGCATTGACTCGTAGTTGTTGTATCAGTACCTCAGTACCGTCTGCTAGTGTCCATACAAGGATAGACTCATGGTCACGCTCTAACGCCTTACGTAAACGCTCAGCCTCTTCAAATGCCCCATGGATGAATCTACCTCGTTCGTCTTTAAGAGGATAGTAATGTTTAGTACACTCTCCTCTACTAGCAAATGTATTAAGACGTTCCCCAGTCTTCTTATTAGTGACTGTGGTCTTATATGAAATCATACTACTTCCTTAAATTACAGCCTCACTTTAATCACGTGATATCTAGCTATATCAGTGAGTGCATTGAGTACACCTTCATTACGGTGTATCTCTGCCAATAGTTCAGCCAACTCTGCGTTCTTGACATTACGCAGTGCAGGGTTTGATGTTAGCTTGTGTGCATGAAGTAGGTAGTTGCGTAAAGACACTATCTCAGTCCATAACTTATCAATCTCACGTTTAATGTGAGCATTATAACTACTACCTGTTACTTTTATCAATACAGTTAACGTACTGGTAGTGCATAATGTAATGGTAGGCTCTTCGCATACGTCATGTCTAGATGTGAAGCTAGTCGTGGACTTAATAACCTCTTTAACATAGTCAGGTAGTAAACTGTCCTGTGCTAACCGATGGATAGTACCACGTAATGGAAATGATTTAGTAGCAGGGAGTTCAATGCAATCTACTCTAAGTGCATCGATAGTAGGAGATAAGCTTATTATCAATCCTTCTAGTTTACGTGTTAGTGTTCGTTCGACTTGGTCTACTTCATCTACCCAGCCTAGGTACTTATCTATCTCAGTGTTTAATTCGTTATTCATGGTAATCTCCTTATTGTATTGTTACCGTTACATAGTAGTAATGTAGGTCTATAATACGTTCCAGTTCGCAGCAGGACATAGCAAATAATTATCCCACTACTCAAGGTTATGTTTATTAGATAGTATAATAACAAAGCAATATTACTACTACTACTAATCTAAATATAACAAGATAACTAATAAGGTAATAAAGAATAACAAGTAATGTTTCTTTGATTGTTTTATTCTTTCTTTTTTATCTCTTTATTCTTTACTGAAGTCTATACCCCCCAAACCCCCCATTATAACAAATAGGGGGTATGTATTTAATTATCTACATCTTCTTATTACTATCTAGCAAATAAAACAAATCTGTTAAATAGTAACATTCAATGTCCTCATCCTTGAAGAGATATCATCAAATGGGAATGAACCTAGTATAATCTCAGCCAGTAACATACCTGGAATGAATCCTGTGTTTAACGATAGCAAGTGCTTAATCTTATCGGGGATAGCAAATAGGATTGCGCCATTCTCAACGATTATCACAATACTACCTCGTATGGTAGGGATAAGTACATACAACGCTTCAAAGTCCGTGCCCACGTTTTCATGAGTCCACACTAAATCTGTTACAGTGGTTTCTATTAGGTCATTCATTGCGATGCCTGAGAATACATTCCCATAGCGGTATCTATGTATCCCTAATCGTTCCTGTAACGACGCGTACGTTAATATCTCCTTATCACTCCCACCGTTGTGGTTACTACAGCCATAAAAGGCATAGTCGACACTACAGGAGCCCTCTAGGTTATCCACAGCACTTCTTAACTTACCTTCTAATGTTATTACATCACTATCGGTTGGAGGCGTACTATGTTTAAATTCTACTAATGTTTCTCTAACACTAGTGTCTTTAGCCTGTAATGTACCGTCAACAATATCCCATCCCTCTAGAGACACTACACGACTTAATTGCTCTATCACAGCGTCTCGCTTAGCACCAACTTGACGATAATAGAATCCGCAAGAGTTTTGCTTTACCCTTACCTTTAACTCATAATCGACGTGGTTTAATACAACGCTTATATTAGACTTTTCTATCCCTACATGTACCAATGGGTTACTATTAACCTGTATTGCTGCCAGAGGGCCGTCTAGGACCATTACAGACCTATCTAATGGGTTCTGTTCCATTCTATTTAGAATGTTAATCATTGAACTAGCTATACCGCGATTTACAGTTAGTAGGTTGCGAGTACAGCGTTCTAGTTCACGTAGTTGTGATTTACTAATCAATTCGCACCTCCTGATATAAAAAAATAAATACTATACACACGATGCGGCATAGAAGAAGAGAGGATTAATCCCCCCTTCTCCTACGTCGATTATTTATATTACCACAGGTTAATCATTTAGTAAACCAATAGAGGGTATTGTTACCGCTAATTGGAATGAGGCACTGACAATATTGTGTCCGCTACCTACCACTTCATCTATTGTTTCCCTAATAGCATCTTTAGCAGTGGGTGAGTCCGTTAATGGGAAGCCCTCATATACATTCCCACCTACCTTGAACACGCTCTGTAGGTTCTCTCTAAAGCCTTCCATTTCTTTAGTAGCATCCTTACCATCATAGGTGGTATCGATACCCACGTTCCCTTCTTTAAGATTGAATGTAAGAACTATCCTATCCTCTTTAGTAGTCAACGTTAGTATCATAGCAGACTCATCACTATCACTGCTAAGGTCAATGATACTTTTAAAGTTCCCTAACCTAACAGAAAGCACTTCCTTTTGTACCATGCTCTTTTCTGTATTGCGAACATATAGATGTATAGCAGTAAGTATTGTATCGTACAGATACTTAGTGGTGTTGAGTGCCATGATACGTATTAGTCTTGAACGTGCTCGTTTAGATATGTTTACCATTAGATACTTTCCTCGTTGTAAAATTCAATTAGATTCTTTAACCTAACGGTGACTGGTAGCTCATCAGCGAAGTTACCAATGATGAAGTTTAAACTATTATCACTCATTGCACCTTTGACTAGCGGCGTTAATAGTTGACATAATTTATCAGATACACTAGATACTACTACTTTACTTGTTCCACTGGCATGTAGGTCAGATATGATGATGTTCTCAAAGGTAGAGGTTAGGATTAATAATAATCTATCGTCAGCATCTTTACAGATACATATAGCGTCTTTAGGTAAATCTAAATCTAGTATTGCTCCCTTCAATCCTTCATGCTCGTCGTCCCATGAATCAGGGATAGGGTCGTGAGAGATGTACAGGTTGGGTAGAGTTTTCTTTTGGAAAAGGTAAGGTTGTAACTTACTATTAATATACTTCAGCACGCGCCCTTCATTATTCTGACTAATAAAAGCCAGTATAGTAGGCATGGTGGCGTTAGTCCAAAGCTGTGTTTTAGATTGATATGTATTCATGGGTAGTATACCTTTTTAAGTTTAAAGAACAGTACTTTATTGTACGCATTCACCAAGGTAATATAGGGGTGTAAATGTCTAGGATGTCAATTGACGGCATAAGCAGAGGTAGGACAACCCCCACCTCTACGTCATGCGGTTGCAACTACCTTATCGGCAAATTGCCAATCGCCCATTCCATTATCAGAACGGTCAACATCTGGGTCTATCATACTGATGTTGCAAGCCCTATCAGTTACTAATGTACCATTGGCTAATATCCACGTGCTACCTAAATGTGCATCACGTCCTTCTTTAAGTATAGTTCCACATGTACAATGAAAGAGTGTAAATTCTTTAGAGTCAGAAACGGGAGAGGTATGTTTGACAAGTGACTTCATTGTCGTGTTGCAAGATTTACATTTCATGGGGAAAGTGTCCTATTGGGATATAATGATAATTAACATAATACTTCATGTAATATGCCGTAACGCGTATTTTCATATTCAGAGGAACAAAAAAAGAAGGGCAGTACCCCCCTCTTTATTTATTACTTAAACGCCTCCTTCATTATACAGAGATGTTCTACAATACTTGACGTATTACCAGTACCTAGTAATGTAGTCAGTATTTCATCCTCAGTAGATTGCAATGGCATATTTACATCTTTACAGAAGAAAGCTATTGCAATATTCACAGGCATATTTAACCTAATACTCTCACCTGTATTGTCATACGTGATAAAGCCTAGTGGTGTAGGTATTACCAGTTTAATAGGGAGTTTGTTAGGCATAACGTTCATACCGCTATATCTAATGTGCTCATTTACGTATGACGTACCTTTACCGTACGCGGAGGGTAACGGCGACCATGTTGGATAGTCTAGTTTGTAGGGGTCTTGTTCGGGTGGACATTGTACCAATCCACGGTCGAACGCTAACCACTCAAGACTTAAGGGTTGACGTATGGTCTGTGCGCGATATTCGTGGGTGAGTAACTGTACCTTTAACTCAACCATCTTACCCTCAGTTGGTATATCCTTATCGGGTAAAACTGACTCCACTGTATTCACATCACACTTCCCTTTCAACGTATTTGGTTCTACACCATAACGTTCACAGAGAATATCCACTAATCTATTATTACTTAACATCATAGGCAGTACCATCCCTCCTCCTTTTCCTAACGTAAGTATGTCCACAAGATCCGTAGGCGATATCTTTCCATTATTACGAAATGCATCTATTATATTGAATCTGTTATTCAACAGTCGATGTAATACGTCGGTGTGATCTTCTCCTCCATTGGTTTTCAATTTCACCTTCACCCTACCATTTACATAGGTTACATCTAGCGTATAATTATCATACGTTAATGTACAAGTCATATACCTATCACCCACCGATACGTTAAACTCATCCCCGCCATTATAATACGCTATTAGTGTAAGTATAAGTAGACCAAATTCATTAGAGTGATTAAGTTCCCCTGTTGATGACTCTATAATCTCATCGATAAAGCGCTCTTTTATCTGGCTTACATTTCTCAAGTACTGTACTTGGTTACTTTTAGTACTTGCCCACGATTTATTTGATATAGTATCTAACGATTTAAAAGCATCTTTAGTTATATCTTTAACTTTAAGGGTAGGAGTTGTAGTCAGTAGCGTAAGGATATCCCATCCGTTACGGACTATTGCATCCACTACCTTGGAATCAATTTTCCTATCGGATGCCTTATGTTTAATAGCGAGAGTAGTTCTACCGCTCTTAAATAGACCTACAGATGCGCATAACCACCCCCCTTTAATTTCAACATAAAGGCCAGCCTTAATATCCGAATCGCTTAAATGTTTATGGTTATTCGTATTCTCCATAAATTTAAATACCATACGTTGAACATAGCAATCCCTCTTACTTCCAAAATCACATTCCTTGTCCGCCATCACTATGGTCTTAAACTCATTTATTCTATCTTGTACAGTCATTGGATTAACTCCTTGACCACCATCGGTGGACTTTGATAATGCTTCAGTATCCTCACCCGGGTGTAACTTATTAACCATAGAAGTAAATGTCACTTCTACGTTTGGCAGTTTAATAGAAGGTACCATCCATGAGTTATTAGTGGATAGTTTAACCTTAGTTATCAAACCGTCTATTAAGTTATATTCAGCACTGGCAAAGTTTAGTTCTTTAGTTCTAGAAAATCTCATACCACTTGCAGTATGACTTACCTTCAAGAATCCTTGACCGTCACCTATAATGATATTTATAATGTAGTCGCTATTGTAAATATGACATGCAAAGGCCCCTGATTCCGTGTGTCTTGTAAACTTACACGTTATCCCTCTAGAAGGAAGTGAAAGGATGGCCTGCATAGCCAACCTAGCCACGTACCTATCTAACTCTTCGGGTGCAGTTAGACCTGAACGTATAGCTTTAATTATACCTTCACAATCAGTATGAAATTGTTCATGTTCTCGACTACTCTCAGAATTGACGGTTTTGTCAGCCTGTACTTCCCGCTGTGCCTCCCAGTATTTAGATTGAAATATAGTCAACTGCTCATCAATGTTTTTAACTATACGGTACTTACCACTATTCAATTCCCGTTTAACATCTTTAATGGTTAAACCCGTAGTCTCTAATAGTTCGGTTACTATATCGTACTCAAGATTCTTAATAGAGTCTAAGGTTACGTTACTGATACTTCTGTTAAAGTTCAACCCACCATTGTTTGTAAGGATTTCAATACGCGCTCGCTTATTTTTATCAATACTACCATAAACCGTTAGGTACTCACCCACTAAACGAACCGTTAGTAGATTACTAGTTTCAGATGACTCAGGTACGTTCCAATGGGTAGAAACTCTATCCATAATACCAATATCGCTTTTATACTCCACGTTGTTAACGATGGTGAATATGGTACATAGTGCAAAACGTTGATATGTGTTAATGTCTTTACTTTCATGTGCAGATAAAAGTATTTTGTGATATGCTTCTTTTGAAAATTCCATAATAAATCCCCTCGTTGTAATGGGTTAGTAGTTATATTCACCAAGGTAATATATGTCTGAAATAGTCACCAATACGGCATAGTCGGCAGGGTAATCCCTGCCGCTGTTTATGCTGTCATGTTACGTACAGTCCATTCAATTAAATCACTAGAGGCATGTTGTAAACCACCCCTTGGGTCTAAGTAAGCTTCTTTACTATCAAAGTACTTATCTACCGCTGCAACAGATTCTTGAGTATAGACAAAGTTAAATGACACAGTGTCACCATCAAAGTCTCCACCTAAACCTTGTAATCTAGAAGAGTGAACTTGACCCGTATCTACATGACTACCCTTGTTTATTGTATCAGGCATCTGCGTGGCAGGGAGTCTAGTATCATCCGGTAACCAGTTCTCATCTAAAGGTACCCTATTAAATCCCTTTACGGTGGTTCTTAGATAAAGATTACTAGGATACGTAGAACCTAATCCAGTAACAGGATAACGAGTCACTACTACCTTCACCGTACTGAAACGTTCGTAACAGGCTGTATAGAAGAACTCACACCACGTCAATGGTCTTACATACTTAGGGTCTAACGTATGGTCTTCTCCCTCAGCAATAGGTTTGTCCTTACCTGCACCACTAGGGAACTGACTCATGTCGTTAAAGACTTTGAAGGTTTCACCATCGTCGTAGATAAGACCTAGGTAATGTCCGGCTATTTCAATAGGTTCATGTCGCTTGTCTATATCCACATATCCTGATATTAATTTCTCAATACCCTCAGAGGATGTCCATAGGTCAACCGTATCGCTATTAACGTCGACGTGTTCTAATTGTAAGGTCTTCTTATTAACCAAAGGAATACTTCTACTGTCTACTGAAAAGATATCAGAAACGATAGAACGTTTAACGCAATAGATAGTAACAGGTAAGCAACCTTTCATGGATTGATATAATCCAGTCATGGTGTCATTCACAGTAGGCATGGATAAATCATTAGCATTAGCAGACGATACATCCATAGCAGAGATAACATTACGTGTACCGTTGAGTATTTTACGACTACCCCACTTACCTTGAATGAATCCCTTCTTACCTTCTAGTATATTACGCAGTGTCTCGTAGACGGCATTAAAGGTTAACTGCATGTTGTATCTAACACTGTCATGTATCTCGTTATTAATATTACCATCAGTAACATCTACTGTACGGGCAATAGAAATAGCACGACGATACAAGGCGTTAATCTCATCTTCTTTAACGCTACCGTTTTCTTCAATAATGATATCACGAATGCCAGCTGGGATAACAATCATTCTTCTGACCATAGCATCGTTTTGATGTTTAGTCAGTAGGTCAATAGAAAGGTCGCGCTTCTTACTATTATTACGGCTAAATTCAATGTCCTTATAATGACGCATAAAGAAAGCATAACCGGTTCTACCACTTTGCTCATCTGAACTGACAAAGTCTTTTTGTTCAGGATCAAAAACAGCATACACTTTACCAGACATAATACCTTGATATAAGGCTCGCATTCTAGTAAGTGTTTTGTAAAGAGTGGGATGCATGACAGATACTTTTAAATCAATGAAAGCGAAGTTTCTGTCTCTAATCTCTTCTCCTACCCGACCGAAAATCTGAGTAGAGAATAAACCTTCAGGATGGAAGTTAGTTGTTTGTCCATCGTATATATCCAAGGTAGTGATTTCGCGTAGTCCCGCCTTTATCTTACTATTAGATAATAAAGTGATATTAAAGGGTAATTTAGGCAAGCTCATAATAGTCGTTCCCATATGGTTTGTTTGCTATAGGTCACTCAAAGTATGACGCATAGGTAATAAATAAGGTATCTTAAATATGTCTGATGATATCAATTTCGACGATTTAGATGACGGTGGATATGACTTTGACGGTCTTGAGGCGGGAGTTACTCGCCCTAAAGAAGATCGTAAAGCAGTCTCCGTTGTTACGACCTCCGCATTGGAGGGTTTTAAAGAAAGAGTTACTGACACAGGATTTATAGGCAACGTACTTAAAGATTCCTTACCAAAGGGATATAAAGGTACACTCGATGCCGCCGATACGTTAAGCCGTGAGATATCTTCCACAGTAGATGACGTTAAGGATGCAATCCGTCCCGGTTTAAATGAATTTAAAAATGCAGCACGTACTCAATTACCAAGAATGCGTAGATTCTTACCGGAATCTCTTGCTGATAAATTAGAAGAGAAATTAAAGGTAACTGAAGTAGACCGTGGTCCTACTAGAGAACAGATGCAGGAATCTGAAGTCGCCCTTTCCATGCAAGGGTTTATGCAGGCCCAAGCAGAATATCAAGATAGTCAAACTGGCCGTACACTACTTCAAGATACTATTGAGTCTGGTAAAGAACAAGCCCGCCATACATCCACCATGCAACAGGCCCAGTTATTACAACAGGGTATTGGTCGTTTAGTATCCTATCAAGATAGTATTACCTCACAGTATCAGCAGCGAATGTTGATGATCAATCAGCGTCAGTACATTACTGCTAGGGATTTACTGGATGTTTCAAAGGCAGGTTTTGTTGATTTAGTCAGTCAGTTACAAGCCGTTGCTAAGAATACTGCACTACCGGACGAAGCTAAGATACTCTTATCTGAAAGTTATACTCAAGAGATGAGAAATAGATTAGCTGGCAAAGGCGCTGACTTTATACAAGGTAAGATGGCCGGTGTTCAGGGTAGAGTCATTGACAATATTAAGAACAAGGCAAAAGAAGTAGCAGGTAACTTCTCTGAAGGTTTATCCCAAGGTGCAGGTGCAATAGACGCTGTCAATATGATGGCTGAAATGGAAGAGATGACCGGTGAGAAGAAAACCACTGGCCAGCGCATCGGTGGATTTGTTGGTGGTAACATTGCTTCACGATTAGGTGCTAAGGTATCTAAAGTGGGCGGGAAGATGTTAGGTGATAACGAACGCGTTAAAGACCTAAATAACAAACTGCAATTTGCACTGAATAACAAAAATGAAATTATCAACGAGTTTGGTAAAGGACGTTCTGACGACTATGGAATGTTGGGTAGGTTTACCGATACGTTACGTGACCTAGTAGGTACTGTCCGTGAGGATGAAGGTTCTGTATTGCAAAATCTACAAGAAGATGCATTATTAGCCGTTCCGTTTGATCTCATGACTCGCCGTTCTATTGTTGAAATCATTCCAGGTTATCTGTCTAGAATGTTACAGCAACTAGAGATTAACAATACCGGTGATGCTACTACGGATAGATTAACTTTCTCTACTCAATCAGAATCGTTTGAACGTATGGGTAAAGTAGCGAATGATGTTCGTGAAGCGGTTAGACCTGAATCGTCTAGAGAAGGACTTGCAGTTAGAACAAAGGATGTATTGGATAGATTAGATAGTGAAGGACAGTTATCTCCTGAAGCCCGTAAGTCGTTTGGTGTGCAAATACTAAAAGACCTTAACGATGGCAGAGGGTTCTTTCCTGAGCGTTATGCCGATTATTCTACTTACACTGAAGTGGATGACAGTAACGAGATAGATGAGATTAGAAAGCTCATTACTAATCGTTACCAGATAGATGAAAGTGGTAAAGTGGGTAAAGGGTCTGATATATCTAAACGTGTGGTAGAAGATAATACGGCTGTTAAGCGATTGGCCGGTGACTTACCAAACGTACAGAATACGCTTAATAGTTTTGTAGCTACTGCTAACAAAGACCAGTTACGTGAGGCAGGCATTATCCGTAAGGGTAAAGATGGAATCCGTGATGAGGTTAATTCTGATTTCATCTGGGATACTATTTCACAAGACTTGGAAAGTGTCATAGCGGGTAAGGATATTAAATCTGATACCACAGAACCAATGGTAAATGTGACCGTTGACGACTCATTACCTCCTGAGAAGTTACAGCGTAGTATTACTAACATTGCTAACACTATCTCTAAATCAACAGATGCAGAATTACCAGATAGTATATTGCAATCTATCTACACCACGTTAGAGTTAGGTAATAACCTAACCACTAGCATGATAGCTAGACTAGACACGTGGGCTAATCGTGATGTCGACGAAGAAACCATGGAGTCTATACCAGAAGCATACATTCCGTATCTAGAAGAAATACAGCAACGTTCAGGTAGTAGTGATGAAACGCTATCTGAAATTAAAGCGTTACTACTAGGTATAGCGTCTGGTATGGCAATGGGTGATGGTTCTGGTGTAAGTGCTAATAAAGGACCGGGCATTCTAGGTAAGTCTTTTGGTCGTGCTAAGGGTATTGCTAAAGGTGGTCTGGGTGCATTAGGTAGTTACTATAAAGGTGTATTCTCCATGGGAGGAGGTGCTCTTAAAACTGCTAAGAATGTAGCCGGTGGTGCTTTTGACATGCTCAAGGGTAAAGCTAAGGACATCACTGGTGACCTGTATGTTAAAGGATTACAACTACCTAGTCTTTATGGGGCTAAGTTAAAAGCGGGTAAGTACGTAGACGCTGTCACGGGTGAAGTAATTAAATCTCTCGATGATATCAAAGGTGCAGTAAAGGATATTGATACTGGTCAAATAGTGTTAAGTGCTGAAGATGCATTGAAAGGACTACGTGGTGCCAAAGGTGAGTCTGTTGTACTTAATGGATTAAAGGGACTGATGTCTGCTCCTTTAAAATTCCTTCAAGCATACTACGGAGGTATTGGTGGAGGGTTGAAGTTTGCCAAGAACGTTGCAAGTAAAGGTATTGACTTTATCACCGATAGAGGCAGTAAACTAAAAGACGTGTACGTTCGTGGTGAAGCAGGTCCTCGTCTACTTAAGATATTGATGGAACGTGGCGAATACATCTCTGCTAAAACAGGTAAGGTGATTTCCTCGTTTGATGATATCGACGGTGATGTATTAAACTCTAAGGGTGAAGTAGTCCTTAGTCTTGCGGATATGAAGAAAGGCTTAGTAGATGTCTTTGGTCGTAAGTTGGAGTTTAAATCGATACTAGATAACGTATTAGGCTTTGGTAAAAGCGTACTGGGAAAAGGATTAAACTTAGGGAAGAAGCTTGCGGTAGGTTATAAGAATCTATTGGTAGGTGGTACGGATGAAGAAGGTAATGAAGTTAAAAGTATCTTCGGTAGACTAACAGGTTTACTCCAAGGTGTAATGCCTTCTTTTGGAGGTGATAGTGTCGATGGTAAATTTGGTAAAGCCAAGTATGCTAAAGAAGTTATCATCAATGCAGACCTTGCTAAGATATTCGGCCCTTATCAATTTGGGGATGATTCTAGTTCCTCTGATACCGGTGGCCCTGATAGTCCGATAGTTCCTCCAGTAGGTGGTTTTACAACTGAAAAGTTTAAAGCATTACCTAACAGTCTAAAGGATGTTATGGACTCTGACTTTGTAACGACTAAGGTTGATGAAACTAAAGTTATTGCTAAGAGGGCTACTGATAAGTTCGACCAGCTCTCTGACCGCGTCAAGGATAGATTACCTGAGGTTAAAGATAAGGCAATCGGTGCGGTAGATATGGGTGTTGAAAAACTATCCATGTTTAAACAGCGTACCCAAGACTCAATGCCCGCTTTTAAAGATACAGCAGTAGATAAGATTACAGATGCTCATAAACGAACGTCTATTTTATTCACAGACAGTATTACTAATTTAAAAGACGTATCAGCTCAAGGACAAGCTAAGGTATCAGATGGTATTGATAAACTTGTTACATTGATTGATGACAGGATGGCTAAGGTTGAAAAGACCAAAGCCGATACCGATGGGGATGGAGTAAGGGATGGTAGTTTCCAAGACCTACGTCAAAAAGCTAAAGAGAAAGCTGAAGCTACCAAACAAGGAGCGATGGCAGCTATATCAGGTCCTGGTTCTGCACTTATTGGTTCTGTCACTGGTCTGTTAGGGGCCTTTGGTAAGAAAGTAAGTGGATGGAATCCTTTCTCTTCTGGAGATTCAGAAGGGGATGATGGTAGTCTACTAGGCGATATGGGTTCTGAAGTAGCAGGTGAGTTGGGCGCTGATGCAATCCAAGACCGATTGGGTAACAAGGAAGAACGTAAAGCTAAGAGAGCTGCTAAGAAAGCAGCAAGGGCCTCACGACCTAGAGGTAAGTTTGGTCGACTATTCTCTGGTGCTAAGAACTTAATTGGAGCAGGGATTGATAAGGTGAAGGGTGCTGGTACTGCATTGAAATTAGGTGCAGCTGGTATGTTAGGTATGGGTGGTGCTACCGCAGCAGCGGCTGGTGCAACTACTGCTACTGCCGGGGCGGCTACCGCAGGTGGTGGATTATTAGCTTCATTAGGAGGCGGTGGTCTACTAGCTACCTTAGGGAAAGGTGCCTTAATGTTAGGTCGTGCAGCTTTAGGTCCAGTAGGACTTGCAGCCACTGCGGCTTATTACGGGTATAAAGGTGCGAAGTATTTAGCAGACGGTGGAGACACTGAACCGCTAGAGAAAGTACGCTTTTCCCAGTACGGTATAAATACAGAATCGTCAGACCATTTACGTGCAGTAAGACGTTTAGAATCTGACATGATGGATGAAGTGAACTTTGACAATGACGGTAAAGCATCGTTATCAAGGATAGACTTAAACGATATCATTGAGGAGCATGGGGAAAACTTCCAAGTTAACCCTAATGACCGTGCTTCAATGGAGAACTTCATTCGTTGGTATGAAACTGTATTTAAACCAACCCTATTAACCCATGCAACCTTATTGCGTAAAGCAGATGAAGATGCTGATTTAACAGATGTTGATGATGAGTTGGATGACCCTCTAAAACAGAAGTACGTACAAAAGGCAGTTGAATTACTGAAAAGTAGTAAAGCTATCGGTAACGTATCTCCATTCCTAGGGGAGAATGTAAACTCTGAATCGGTAATGTCAGCGTTGAATCAGGCGGTAGGTGCTGTTGATGCTAAGGATAGTGATAAACCCAAAGGAACTGCTAAAGCAATAGTCACAGCTACCGGTGCAGCAAGTGCTGTATCTACCATGAAAGCTAAACCTAAGTTACCAACCACTCCACCTCCTACGGGTGTTTCACAGTACGATAAGTATGCTAGTAACGATGCTCGTATTGGAGACAAGCGTAAGTTGATGTTGGCAGGGTTGGCTACAGCTGGTACTGCTAGTAATGTAGTTGATATGGTAACGCGTGAAGCTTACAATCCTGATAAGGAATCTATAGTACGTAAGCCCGCTGACTTCTCTATAGACGATGCAAACTTTAGATTGAAACAGAAGTACCAAGCATCATTACCTACCTCGGTAGACCCGATAGCTAGTACGGATAAAGCAATTGATGAGACACGTCGTCGTAATGTAGAGAGCGCTGCTTTAATTACTCAACAGCAACAATATATGGATAGTGTATCTAATGAACAACTCAAGGAGGTTAATGCCATACTTAGGGAAAGTCTAGGTACACAAAGGTCTATGGATAGCACATTGAAAGATATCCGTGGTCTGTTAGCTGAAGATGCATTAAAGTCAATGAGTACGACAAAGGAGCAAGAAAAGCCTAAGGCAGTTACTGCCAAGTTAGAAGGGTTTAGACAGCAACTTAAACGTACCTCTAACCAAGGAAAGGCTCCGGCCAGTCCCGTGGTTGATATGAAGAAACGTGCATAATACGTGCTGGGGGCTAACGCTCCCAGCCTTATTTTGTGTACCGACAAACTTAGGAGTGTAACCATGGCCGTTACTGACAATTTAGACAATACCTTGTGGTTGCGTCAAGCATTTATGTTAAGAGCAAGTGATATCGATTCTGTAGATGACAGACGTCGTAACTATACCACTGCCTCAACTAAATACACGGATACTACATTAGGAGGTAATTACGCCATAAACTCTTCACCTCAGTTCACACGTCATGCAGATTTAAAAGTGAACTCACCACATTCTCTATCTAAGGGAATGGGTAGATATTATTCAGAAGCCATCGATGATAACGCAGTGGAAGTACATATGCGATTCGGTGTGCCAGAGTACAACTCGTTAACACAATTCTTTACTAACTTTTATGACCCCGATTCAGGAAGGTTAGCACGTACTGGTGAATCTACTGGTATACTTTACAACATCGGATTGGTAGCGGGATTTATCTTTACTGCTCCATTGATTCCTTTTGTAGTTGCAGGTAGAGCATTAAGGTTTTTATTAGAGAAGCCGTATAGTAAATACTATTACTTGAAACCCACTATGCCGTTATATTGGAATGCTGTTAACACGATGGTAAATACTATCGCTGTAAACATGGGTCTAATAGCCGCCTCTGACATACAGGGCTATAGTGTTAAAGACGGTAAGGCTGTGCCAAATTACGATGAGTCTTTAACAGCTACTGACATAGAGGCATATAACAAATTATTACCTGACATCTTTCGCTCTGATGGTGGGATCGATATTTATGCAGTTGCTAACCGTGCCCAACGGATTCGTAGTAGGCAGATGGTGTTACAACAAAATGCCCTATCCAACGCTACAACACCTGAAGCGTTTAAAGAAGCTGCTCGTTCTTTATCGGAAGATAATATTGACTTCACTGACCCTAAGCCTACTATAAAAGAGTACATGACTAGATATCATGCTACCACTATGGCTACTGGTGCAGACGGGGATAAAGAGAAGAATGACCCTATCGGTGCTTGGGAATCAGGATTCTTCGACCACTTATCTAGTGAGTTATCAGACGGTAGTCAGTGGATAACTTTGAAAGTACTACCTGAACGTACTGTGAGTGAATCGTTTAATAACAGCACCGGTGAGAGTGATATTCAAAGTAAGATAAATGGAATGTCATCCTCTGCTGCCTCTGCTAGATTCTCAACATTAGATGGTAATCTAGGTGAAGGTATTGTTGCTAGTGCTATAGAGGGATTAATCGGTGGAGCTAAAGATGTAGTTGCAGGTGTTGCAGATGGAGTAGGTCTAAGTGGTATTGCTGCTTTGGGTGGTTCTGCATTTGTAGATATACCTGAACATTGGCAGTCGTCTACAGCTGACTTACCTAGTGCAAGTTATACCTTAGAGCTACGGGCACCGTATGGTAATAAGATGAGTATATTTACTAACCTGTACGTTCCACTTGCTATGTTATTGGCAGGGGCACTACCAAGGTCGGCAGGTAAGCAATCTTATACCTCACCGTTTATCTTAGAGTTATTCTCTAAAGGTAGAAACCAAACTAGATTGGGGATTATTGATTCAATTAGTATTACTCGTGGCGCGGGAAATATAGGTTGGTCAGTAGATACATTACCACTGGGCATTGACGTAACGTTCTCTGTTAAAGATTTATCTAGTGTGATGCACATGCCTTTATCTACTAGTACGGGCATCTTTGATGATGATTCAGCCTTTACTGACTATATGGCAGTATTAGGTTCTTTAGGATTAGCTGAACAGTTTTACCCTATTCAAAAGTTAAAACGTAATTGGGTAACAGCTGCACAGGAGTTTGAGAAGTACACGTCCCCTGCATTCTACGCACAGCAAGCTGCTGCTAGTTTACCAGGTAGGGTATTATCAGCCGCTTATAGAAGTACGGGTCGAAGTTAATACGGCATAAGAGACTGGGGATTACCCAGTCTCTATTTATGCGTTTGCTCTAGATAAAGGATAGAAACTACTAGTTAAGTTACTAACATTATCTTTACGATAAACATCAATCAATTGCATATCTAATGCAGTATCTGGATGAGTGGCCAATACGTCTTTAGCATCAGGACTAATATTCTCGTACGACTTGAGACTAGTCTGTGTACCAGTACCTCTCCACGTAGGGTCAATAACGTTTAGGTTACTAATCAACTCTCCAGCAGCAGCAACCTTTTCATTATTAGATAAACCCTTAGGACTACTATAACCTTTTAAAAGTCGCTTGGATATATCCGGATACTTAGCAGTAATATTACCGGCACCTACCATACCTCCTAAAGACTTAACTGTACTACTATCACCCTTATCAATTACACTGCCTAAAGCAGCGATTGCCCTATTAGGGTTAAAGTTTAAATCTGCAACACCTGCTAAGCAGTCCAATAGGCCAGAAAGTCCTAAGCCCATTGCACTGTCGATAATACTATCGTTTAATGCACCTGCTGAGTTTACATCACGTATATGTAAGACTTCACACTGACCATGTAATGCAGTCATAACAGATTGTAATTGTGCAGCTTCACCTAGCTGTGTATCTTTAGCTTTTTGTATTATAGTACCATCAGGTAGCGTAACCTTCTCAACGCCAATACTACTAGATTGTTCTAGGATACTTTTAATATTGGTTAAGGCTTCTGGTTTAATACCTGCAACCGATATAGCTTTACCTGTAGCATCTGATAATGAAGAGCTGGTAACTTTGGTATCAGGTATCGCCTTAGTAGATTTACTTATCTTATCTAAGGTACTGCTAGGTGGATTAGGAGCACTTCTTAATATACTACTAGAAGCTGCTAATGCAGGTAACGTACTATCCTTTTCTGGAGGGGAGAATAAATCCACTATCTTAGGTAGTTGTTTCTGTGCAGAGTTAAATAAGCTGGACATCTATTCATCCTCATTAAGGCAAAAAAAGAATACGTAGGACCACACGGCCCTACATATCATCTATGTCAATCGTCAGCTTCATCTATTGTTTCTTGTACATCAGATGAGGCCATTTCTAACTCAACGCTATGAATACTAGTTTCTTTACGTCGTGTTATTTCTACGGTAAATTTAAGACGGGTAGCGCCTAGGAACTTCATCCCCTTTAGAAACCCTTTGATACTCATTGGGTCAGAGGTTAATTGTTTTGAAAGATTACCTCGTTCGGTAGAACGTTGTTTCCCACTTTTAGGAATATGATTATTAGGGTCGTCTAAGTAACGCTCCATTAATCTATCCCAAACCATGGGGCCAATTTTTAGGTCTGCTAAGATTATACGATACAATCTAGACAGAGGTCCTCGTGCTTTTACAATACTTCGAAACGAATCTGTCAGTATGGTATTGACACTTATTTTATCTTCTTCGTTATTATTTGCCATAGTCCAGTAGTACGACTCGTCTGAGCCCTCCCATAATTGTCGATATATCTTGAAACAGCACCATCATTCTACGAGTATAGTAGGCATACTTCGCCGGGTCAGATAACTCTAACTCTTCCATTTTCTCGTAAATATCATAAGTACTCGCCAGTAATGTTTCCCAAAAAGCTTGGATGTCAATGTCGTAATTCTCGTCATCAACTAGCCAATTATCCAAACTTAATGTTACCCTTTCCCTTTCTTTTATTAACAACTCCTGAGGGATGTTATCCTCTTTTAATATATGATCGTGTAGTATCTGTATGAACGAGATAAACCGCTCTGCGTTGACATGCCACATTGTCACGCTAATACTTTCACCGACTTTGCTCGTGTAAAACTTTAAGTCATTGGTCGTATAGGTGTCACTAATCCCACCCAATAACTTTGCATCCAGCTTACTGGTATGTGTTTTAAAACGATGTCCGAATGCGTGCATTCTAAACCATAGGGCAATGCTTTGCCAAGTTGGACTTTTAAACATTCACGACTCCTTGTAGTAAGGGGTTTATTTATCACGCGACACTACGTAGGTAATGTAGGTCAGTAATTTCGAAGGATGAGGTAATCTGTATGACTACTCAACTACTTATTAATCCCTCAGAAGATGAGGTACTTGCCAAGACCCAGCGTATGCGTATGGCAATGTTAGATGACATGACTCAAGCAGGTCCTCCTACTTGTAATAGGGACAGACGTGTCTTGTTAGAATTAGCTAACGGTGCAGATACCACAGCACTTGCTATGAAGCGAATGGACCAAGATAAGAAGCAAGGTGCAGAAGATAATGCAGTTGCATTAATGACTGCTGCTATACTTAAAGGTGGTGCATCCACTAACCCATTCCTAAGAACAAACTCTACCGTACAACACGAACTTACTTCTTTACCAGAAGGAACAGTTGATGTAGGTGAAGTCGCTGAAGGTGAACTAGACATTGGTTTGTCACAGTTAACACATGAGCAGTTCATGGAAGAAGGTGGTATGGTAGAAGAAGACGAGTAACGTTATGGTTTTAATAAACTAAACGTTTCTACATCTAAAAACTGAAGGTTGACATAACCAGTCAATGCAATACTCGCCGCGTCGAAGGCCTTAATGGTCTTTGACAGGTGAGTAGCTTCTTTATGCGCCTTTAGCTTTTCTCGATTAATCTCTACCGCTTCACCGTAATCCATTAGCTTAGGTATGTACATAGCCACATCAGGAATAGGATGTTTAAGTAAGTTATTATGGTGCAGGTTAAACCACGCCAAATAGTTATACATAAACACAGCCTGATAGGTACCTTTAAAGTAGTTGGGCACTTGATGCATTGGGTGTACTGAAACTATATTAATCTCAATAATACCTACATGCGCACACAACGCTTTATCCAGTAACTCCCGCTCCTCATTACTGAAAGAGTATGGGTGAACGTTAACATCCATCACTACCCTATCTGCCATAGGAGCGCTGATTATCCCTTCATTGACCCTACTGATAAACTCCTTTAAAAAGAATACCATGTGTGTCAGATAGGAAGACTTAAGAGTGTCCTTATTACGGTTAGTGTACGTATTAACATACACTTCGTCGTCTACCATATTAGATAAGAGACTGAACTGGTCAGTCTCTCTCGTATAATAGTCTCCCTTAAGAATACTCTCAATACTCTGCTCAGCCATTACAGATAGCGTACCAATGCGCGTGTCTAACAGTGCATCTATCTCTACCCATATTCTCTGATTGGCCATTACTTAGTATCCTTCGCCACGTTCAGTAACTCCATCAACATATCACTGTAAGTAATAAGTATCAAAGGTACTATCCAAGGATTAGCCAGTAGTTTATCTTTAACCGCACTTTGACTATCCATACGGTCAGTAATGGTAGCATCCACCGCTCCCTTTTCACCACTATTGATATCAGTTAAGCTAGTGGCAAGTTGTGACACTAAACGTTTAAATTGGTCATCAGACTTAGGTCCTCTGAATCTGTATTCAGTAAAGAAGTCTAATACAAACTCAGTGTTATCTTCAAACTTACGAATCCATTTCCATAAGTTACCTATCCCATTACCATGGGGTAACATGGACATTCTAACACTGTATGTCATATAGCGTATAACTGACAGTGCTGACTCTTTACGTTTAGGGTCTGGGTCGGTTAACCTACGAGCTATAATACGTTCTACCATAGCAAGTTGTTCTGATACGATACTACTGTCGTCTACATCAGGTACTTTTGATTCCATCTTACCCCACCTTAATTATAAATTGTTATCTAAATGCATCCCCTTAAGAATAGCACTTAACGTATCCGTTGCTTTAGCCCGTGAGCCAAGTAGACGAATATCTGCTAATGAAGATTCCCCATTTTGAATGATATCGTTATTCATCTTGTTAAACGCCGCTTCGTCTCCTCCACGCACTTTAATCAATTCTTCAATAACGTCATCCATACCCAATGCTACTAACACTTGAGTTTCAGGGAATGATAAACCACTACCTTTAGACGGACCAGTTGCTTGGTCTGTTAACTCATCCCGTACGTTATTATTCTCAGGCACTGCCATCTTCTTAGATAACGTTTGTACTTGACGACGTATAGGTAAGTCAACTATCATGTAAGGTAGAGGTGTTAGATAGGTTACACCACTAGCGTCATCTGTTAACTTAAGTCTTTCAAAGAAGGAATGTCCTAATTCTTCAGCAATTTGAATGTTGCGGGAAGTATCAAGTTTATTCTTATCTAGATTAGGAGCGATTAGTGGTAATACAAAGTCATCTGTTTCAATACTTTCCATCATGACGTCAAACTGTTTATCGGTCATATTGGCAAACTTTTCTTTGTAATAAGCTACGTTCTCACTACCGGGCAATATCTTAGCGATATACTTAAGTATAAATGCCTCTGCTGCTTTACGATTACCAGCCATGTCAATTCCTTACGTTTAAACTATTTCATACCGATGGGGTTAGAAATACATCTACTACGTAAGGTACCATCACGTATGGGTATTTCAATTCACTCACCACACCCATCTGCTTAGTAGTAGTACGATTTAACAACTTATCCTTTACCAATTGTTTTAGTGTAACTACATCTTCACAATAACCTAAATCTATCCATATACCCATTAAGCGATATACAGTAATGTTAGTGTGTGTGTTAGCACTAGGTGAGAACATGGGTACGCCACGATTAGTTTTAAGGTTATGGTAATGTGTCAATACATCACTTGCACATGAAGTGCCAACCTCAACTGCACCGTTTATTAGACGATGTTCGTTCTCTAATATCGTCTCTAATATCCTAGCGGATACTTCGTAACGAGCCCACTCTCTTACTTCTGACGTTATTAAATCAGTTTTGTAAATTATATTCAATGCTACTTGACGTATCTTTAGGAAATGACATATTGTACTGTGGGCCATTTTCGTATCCCCTTATTAGAGTATTAGTATATTCGTTACAATAATGTAGGTTTCAAAAACTGACCGCCACTACTACCAAGGGGCAGCCTTTTCATATATCTCATTGTTAAGGACGTTGTGATGTAAGATGAATGGTAGTACTTTATCTTCAAAGTAAAATATCCAATCATTTACCGATATGTCATCGGCTAGGTATCCACGTATTTCAATGCTATCTACATCCTGCATTCCAATGTGCAGTCTCCAGAAATCATTAAGGGCTTTGTGTTGTGCATCCACATCGCCCTGTGGGGCTAGAAATATAGTAATAAAGGTTGTTGCAATAACAGGGTTGTTTTTGTGAATGATACCGTGTACTGCATCAATCAATGAAGTGGTCATGATTATTCCTATTCGTTGTCGTACAACACGACTCTATAGCGTCGGACCTTTACAGTCTCACCATTTAGTTCGTATTCATCAGTTAAATGTTTCTTAGCACATTCAATAGCGTGCTTAGTACCCGGACTTCTACCGTCCCAGAAGAAATAAGCAAAGTCTCCGTCTTTAACCATTTCCAAATTACGAAGTACACCTGCCTTTTTACCTTGTCGGTCCCAAAGGGCTTTGTGTAACTTAAATGCATACCCTCGCTCTTCGGCATACATCTTTGCCAACGTATCAGTACCACGGGCACCGCCTGACACTATAATAATCTCAGTATGATACCCCTGTGGTCTTTCACGATACAGCTTTTTGATAGCATCGTCTAATACATCACAAAGTAATTTGTAGTTAAGAAAGTTTCTACCTCCACCTATTACAAATCTAAAGTAATCTCTACCCATATTACTTCTTCTTAAGCCAGTATGGCGTATACTTACCAGCGCGCCAGTTAAGTAAGTCCATAGTTGATAAGAACTTTAATGGGTTCTTCTTTTCAATTTCAGTTGGTTGCCAATACCCGCGTGTTTCAGATAGTATCATATCCCAATCACCACCTAAGGCTTTAATGTCTTTATAAAGAGTCTCAGGTGTACACATGATATCATCGTAGCCTTTCCACAGGGTACTAATCTGACATAACTCAGAGGTAATCTCTAGCGCACGTCTTAACTTAGCATCTGCATCGATGATACCACGAACACTAGTACGGGATAATGCAACGTCTGGATATAGGTCTAGAGCATAACTTCTATCATTACCATTGATACCATACTTACGGGTTTTGATATAATGAAATTCAGACAATCCTACTAGTAAACCATCTCGCTGTGATGCCACTAGTTCAAATGGCAATCCAGTTGCACCACCTTTAGAACGCAATGCTTGAATGGTGATAAGTTGTAAGTCAACATCACCTATCATTCTATCGCCACCATCTTTTGGATATAAAGGTGTCTTATCAGATTTGTTTTGTAATACATTGGCAGATAGACAGCACCAAAGAATATTAGTTAGGAATGAGTAGTTCTCAGGTACACGTTTAAACTTCGTATCCTGCTTTAAGAACGTCAACTGCTTCTTAGAAGGAGCGTATTGGTCCATTACTATCTCATTACCTAAATGAGCCGTTGCTGTTACGTACAGACCGTTAGCTGAGGTGACCTTAGGCATCTGCATCATCATTTGTGATTTAGCTGCTGCGGTCTTCATAGCCTCTACGTTTAATCCAGACTCACCAATACCGTGCTTATCGTAAATAGCATCGACTGAATCAATAGGCATCATGGATAAAGAATCAATACCTACAAAGGTAGGGGTAATGATTTTGATGTTCTCACCCTTGTCATTTAAGAACGGGGTAGTAATATAAACACCCTTCCCACCAATCTTGTCCTTACCGTACTTCTTAAGCATGTCAAAGTAACTATTACCTGACATAGTCGTATCTGTAATGATAACACGATTTAGTTCGTCTAATCCCAATCCTGCTAGAAAGTCATATTGGTCTGCTAAGTGTTCTACTCGGGTAGGGTTCATTGAGTTTTCAGAGTCGTATATTAAATACGGGCTAGGGTTACCCATTAGGTCTTGTGGGTCACCGTATCGGTTCATAGCACTGAGATTGAAGAAATGCATCACCGTGGTCTTGTACGTATTACCTTTACCACCTACACCTGTAAAGTGAGCTAAACCACCAGACAGTATAGATTCTCCATGCTTACCTGTATGGTACGCACCTGTGGGGATATCAAATAAGCAGCCTATATTTAAGGCAGGTCTTATTTTAGCCACTTTAGTAAAGAAGTCTGTTGCGTTACTCATGGGGAAATCCTTGATAAATGGTTAAATTATTGTTAGTCAAATGATAGCTAGTTAGCGTAATTACTTACCGTTGACGGCATAAGTGGTAGGTGTTAACCTACCACTACATTATGCTTATTGAGTTTATTCTGATGATTATTAACATCGTTATATTCCATTAGGACTACTTTAAAAACCATAAGTGTATCGTTCTTCATGTAATCGGTGTTCGGAGCATAACGTATCCAATCGGGCGTAGATATATCAACATCATCTAATGTAAAGTTATTACCTAGAATATCCTCTTTAGTAAGTTCAGCAAGTGCACTATTGCCCCAGACCTTATCCCAAAATAACGCGGGGAGTGAGAACGTATCGCTGGAGGGCGTAAGGTCAGTACAAAGTATATAAAGTCTATTGTAGTTAACCCTACATCCGCATTTAATGATGAGGTAGTTAAACAACGTAGTGATGTAAAACAACCTCTTCATCCGTTCAGGCATTAGTATACTTACTAAGTACTGTAAAAGTTTCTTATGCCATGACATAGTTTCTCCTTAAAGAACGCGTAAGTTGGCGTGACCCGAGGACCAGATACCTACATCTTCATCTGCCTTAATTATAATCGCATGTCTGAACCCATAATCTGATTCACTCCACGTTAGTATTGAAACCGTAGGCTTCACCTTCTTTAAAGCAGCTAACGCATTGCGAGTGGGGATATCTATACCGAAGGTTAACTTAATGTCTTTCTTTTCAGTCTTACCTTTAACGTTACGATAATCTACTTCTAGTTCCAATACACGAACAGCTGGGTCAAGTGTAGGTTTAAGTTCGTAAACAACTTTCTCTTGCTTACCCTTCCCTTTAGTCACTTCGTCATATAATAAATCGGTGATATCGGTCAGACGCCAATCTTCATCCAAGTCATTGGCAATAACTTTCTCTAATCTACGTTCCATTGTGGATAACATAGACATTAAGTTAAACGCTAAACGGGGAGGATTAACTTCTTGTGTGATGTTAGTTTTATCCACTGTCTCTAAGTCACGATGGCCGAAACGTTTAGACATATGGATGGTACCATTCTCACTCAATTCATGGTAAACCTTAGCACTGAAGATAGCGTCGGTCTTAGCAGTAAAGAGTAATTGTTCATCCTTACCCATGAGGTTATCTTGAAAGTCACGTACTTTCTCAAGATGTTCATCCGGTTCTTTTAAGAACAACACACTGTGTGCTGCCTCAGACTCAGGCTTACCAATTATCTCATGGTTACCACAATGATAGATAGTGTGGCCTTGGCTAGACAGTAGGGCACCTGTACGGGTATTGAAGTACCAGTGCTTATGTGAGAACATTCTATTGTAGTTAGATGCTTTCACTTTCCCATGTTTCTTGATAGGTACCGCTTCACTAAATGACTGTGCGTGACCATTGGTTGATAACATTACACCTTTAGTTGCATTTCTATCGGCATGTTCATTACCGATGTTACCACTGTGACCTTTAATCCATTCCCAGTTAACATTAGCATCTTGCTTATAGCTATCGACATCGTCTATAAAGGTTTTCCAATGTACAGCATTAGGCACATCGCTACCGTCATGACGTTTCCAATTATTTCTATTCCACTTAACATGGTTATATTGAATTCCTTCAAGCATGTACTTGGAGTCGGAGTAAATGGTAAGTTCATCTACACCTTTTTCACGGGCTAGGTTAACTGCTTTATTTGCTGCAATCACTTCAGCTGCATTGTTAGTAGTTTCACCTTCAATGTATCCCCAGCCGTCATATGCATCATCGCCTATCTGACCATGGTAGCCCCAACCGCCGTAACCGCGACTAGATGGACGACAGCCACCATCCGTATAGAACGTTGCTTTAATACTTTCGGGTATAACGTTTTCTTCTTTTAAAGGGGCTTTATTCTCTTGGGTCATGAGGAGTTCCAATTATAGACTTATTAACATGTAATATGTTGGCTATGTAATTACGTACAAACAAGGATAAGGGAAACCCCTTATCCTTTAGGTTGGCATTCGCTATTAAATTTAACAATACTATCGTTAAATGCACTACTAACCTTAGTGGCGTAGTCGTAAAGTCCCTGTGCGTACTTTACAAATGCCCCGTAGGCGTCCTCAGGCTTATCGTAAGACGATAGGTCAGGCGAGGTAGGTATAGGGTCTATGTCAAGCGTAGGAAACTCTCTACCCTCACTACAGGCAACCAGTTGTTTATAATCCTCACTGTCGATATTATACGTAGTACTCAAATCCGCTATGTAGGTTCTAACGTATTGGTTATATTTTACCATGTCGTTAAGATAGGCCTGCTTAGGGTCTGGGTAATAGGTAGTAATGCTATCGCTTACATAATCGCTATATATCGGTGGTGGTACCAATGGGTTAGGCGGTGTGGTCTTGATTAACTTAAAGTTTACTCTTGCAGGTATCTCAACCTCAGGGTTAACTTCCACTACTGTTGCCTTTACCTCTACGGGTTGAGGTTTAAGTGATGCGCATCCCGATACTATCAGAATGATTGTAAATGTGATAAATCTAATCATTGTCTTTATCCTTTCCAATCTTATCTAGCTGCTTAATAAGGTCAGCCATACTTTGATTGTCAGTCTCTGGTTTTGGTACCGTATCAGTGGTACAACTATTACCTATTGTCTTGCAATTATGTAAGTCTCTTTGTGCAGCTTCCAACTCTACCTTTAACTTGTTTATTTGCGCAGCAAGGTCATCGTTTTCTGTTATTAAATTAGCCCTATCCCTCTCTAATGCCGATAGTTTTATTTCAAGATTAGTTACCTTCTCTTGCAAGTCCCGCAGTTTCTTTTTACCCTCAGGACTTTCTACACCTTCCTTTTTAAGCTTGGCTACTTCCTTAGTTAAACTAGAGGATGTCTCTACTTCTTTAGTGTAGTCTAAGTACAGTATTACCGTACCAATAGCCAATCCTATCATCACCATATTAGATAATCGTTTACCAAAGGTAGAGGTTTGTCCTGACATTGGGGCCTTATCGCCCCTTAATAATGTGAGTAGAAAGGGTAAAAACTGTGGTAGTGCTTTCAATACTGCAATAAACATTTATTTATCCTCCCTATAACTAAAAGTATTAATTTTACTAACGTAGTGTCCCTAATAGACGGTACGCTTAAAGGAGCCATTGTTCATGAAACACCTTAAAGGGTTTATCACCATCAGTGACCTGGTAGACAACTCAGTAACCACTACCTCGGCAGTGGGTGAACTCTCAGCTACCAGCGCTAACTACCGTCCAGATAACCGTCAGTATATATCTGATTCCGTTTCTGGCATTCGTCTTCATCTATTCAGCACTAAGAATAGTGATGGTTCTAACTATACGTTGACTAAGCCTGACGTACTAGGGGAAGAGGTTTTAGAGTTTGCTAGCTACATAAATAGCGGAGCTAAGGCGGGCAGATTTACAATTAACGTAGAAGTATTTAATAACATCGTTAGAGCAGAACGTCCTGATGTAGCTGCTACTATGATAACCGGTGCTATGGTAAGTAGTGTTCAAGGTCACTTCTATCCTTCTTATGTTACTTGGACTGTGAATGGTACCGAAGTACGTATTTGGTTTGCCGATGGTGCATTCCGTCATCAGTTTGATGAGTTTACTATCATCCCCATTTCTCCAGTAGAAACGTTGAATGATTTACATCGCCCTTACAGTGAAATCTCTAATCTTTTAGTAGAAGATACTAAACGTCAGATTGGGATTGCCAATCAGATATCTGCTAACTCTCCGTATACCTCATTACAGCCAGTAACGGTTCAGTGGTATGATAAACAAGGTACTACTATTAAAGACCTTACTTGGTTAGTAGTATTGTACGGTGTGGCAGGTAATAACCCTGATTCTATCAATAGAGCCTTGCGTGAGTATATACTTGCTAACAGCGACTTTACTGAAGTGGAATGGTTTGATGTTCACCCTAAGCTATTTAGACCAACTGAGTTTATCTTAGTTCCTATGTGGCATCGTGAAAGTATTCCGACCAATAGTTCACAGCCCGGTATTTATAGTCCTTCTGTTAATGTAAAGGAAATGTTAGATTTATCTGCGCCTGCATTACAGAACTATGACCAAGCACATATCGATAGTCACCTTGAATTCACTGCTAACATCTATAAGAGTTTAGCGATGACTGCAATTGGTGGTGAGGGTAATGTTGACGGTATAGTGGACTTCAGTGAACGTTTCCCTGACTACATGTTAGTAGATACCACTTCGTTAGACTTTAATAAGGTCTCCCCATTCACGCAAAACTGGATGATACTAATGCATCGCCAGCTCCTAGAAGCAGAGAACGCTAATGAGTTCTCTCAATTGGATGCTGACTTTTCCAGATTAAAACGCGATGGCGTGGACTTCATTGTGTCGACGTATGACGGTGTTAATTACCTAGTCGTACAGCGCACCAGCTTCATGGACTATTATAATGACTCAAGCTATTCCACCGATTAATGTCAGAGGGCTCTTTAACTTTAAAGAGCCATTCGCTACATTAGAAGATAAATACTTCACCGTTAGCGGGACAGTATCTATTCGTACTCTAGTGGGACAGGGTAAAGATATTCTAAACGATATCTACCTAACCAACGGATTAACGCAGGAAGATTACAATACTGACCTTGCAGCCAATGTAATTATTGTTACATTAATTACTGACCGTGGTGCACAACTAACCCTACCTAGCCAATATCTATTGACTCTACCTGAAATTAATACGGTAGATTATCAACATGTGGTCTTAGGTGTTTCGTTGGGTAATATACCTGTCGCCATGCCGTTAACCTATCTAAAGGAGCAACTTGCATCAATTACCTCTGAGACGGTAGGTATCACGCCTACCATTAATGAGTTTATTGTACCCACTGAAGGAACGGTTAGTCTAGATACACATACTGCACTAGAGGAGGCCAGAACCTTAGGTCTAGGACAGGTAGTAACTGCCCGTGGTCAATTAGATAAAGCGAATGCTGCTGTGGTATCGTTACAGGAAAAGGTAACTTTATTACAACAGGCACTGATTGCTAAGACGGCTGCTTTAGAAGCAGAACGTGCAAACAACCCATAAAAAAGAGACTGGGGATTACCCAGTCTCTTCTATGCCGTTATCGTATTTGTACGTGGGTATTATACTCACTAGGTAAGGTGACATTACTATCATCTAGTACACATATCTGCGCATTAGATAAACCACCAGAGAAAGAAGCGTAATGGTTAACTAGGAACAGTTGTGAAGCTTGTTCTGTATCAACCAATAACTTAATGTAATCCATTAATCGCTCACGGTGTTGTAAGTCAAACTTAGCGCCCGTCTCATCTAGGTACATCGGATAGTCATGTAAGTCCATGTAGTGCATGACTGTTATCATAAATGCAAAGTCTATTACTTCCTGTTGGCCCTCAGAGCCTTCAAGGATGTCTTTCGTTTGCTGTTCCCCATGTTTAATATTGATAGGGAACTTATAATCTAATGTACCTGATTCGTTAGCACAAGGCATTATCTCTAAACTATACGTCCAAAGCTTTGCAATGATGGCATTCATTTGTTCTAATAAACAACGCATGAATCCTTCTAACTGCTCTGCAATGATACCGGTAGTTGGTGAGAGTACCTGTGCAAGTACTTGCCATGCTTGTGAATCTAATTCCACTTCCTCATGACTTGCCTTGAGGTCTCGTATAATCCCCTCTAATGTATTCTTCTGATTCAACGTAGTCTGTAATGTAGATAATTCAGATTGTCTATCTTCCAAAGCCTCATCAATAAACTTCTGTTGGAACCCATCGAATAAAAGAGATTGTAAACGCGTTACTTCTTTTAACTTAGTATCACATTCATCCACACCTGTGAAGTAATTCAATATCTCCTGTTTACCTACCTGCAATTGCTTTAACTCATCCTTACTGGCACTGTGTCGCTTGTGTAAACTATCTAAGTCTATTTCTAACTGACTAAGTCTACTTTCAAAAGACGTATCGCCTGTAGGGGTAGAACGAGTAATTTGTTCTAACGAGGCATTAAGCTGCGCTATTTGATTCTGTAAGGTGTTATAATTATCTTGAGATTCAACAGCATGTGTAAAGGTAGAGAACTGCTCTATAATCAACGTAGGGTTAGTATCGTAATACTTCATTTCGATGACTTTAGCCCACAATGGTTGTAGTCTTGGATAGTTACTAGTGATATTATTAAGGTTACGTAACGCAGCCCTATAATTATCAAACTCCCCATTCAACTCTTCTAATACTTTAACAGAAGTTTGTACACCCTCTTCTTCCTTAGAGAGTATCTCTAGTTGTACCTTACATTGCTCATGGTCGGTTTCAGAGATACCATCACGCCAGATATAACTACACTTAGGACACTTACTCTCACGAGCAGTTTCGATATGTGTAATGCGATGCCGTAACTTATCCATGCGATTATGAAGTCTATTCAGTTCTTCCTTGTACTGTTTAATCTTCTGGGCATTAATCTGATAACCCTCTCTATCAACAGCAGGCTTAATGTCAGTAGGGACTTCCACACACCAATCACGTAACGGGACATATACAGATTTAATATCACGCAACATCGGTTCAGTGTCTACTAAGTCTAATGAGTACTGTGAGGATAGTTTAATTTCGCGTTGGTCTACTAGTAACCTATCACGTCGTTGTGTTAACTCACCTACGCTGGCAGCGCCCATCTCTTGCATGGAGTTGACTATCTGAGTAATGCTCATCAACTCTTCTTCTTTACTTTCGATACTAGCGCTCATCTTACCTATTTGCACAGACAGTTCAGTCAACTGCTCATCAAACTGGTTAGGATGCGTATATCCTTTCTTAAACCATTCACTGTTAGATAGATTCAACGTACGCTTAGCAAGGCGTTCTAACTCGCCCATCAGTGCCCACACTTCTTTACCGGTATCTTTATAATTCGGCATAGAAGAATCACGTGCTTCTAGTAAGCCCGCTATTTGTTTATGACATTTATCTACACGCCCTCTAATACCCACTACGGTATCAACGTCCATTAACTTAACAGTCTGGTTAGCTAGACGTTCTTTAATGTGTTTAAGGGCACCTTGGGAGTCACGGTTATTTACTTTAACTTGTTCAAATACTTTATTAGCAAACGTTAAGTCAGTAGAACATAGTCTGGTAATCCATTCTCTTCTGCGTGTGGGTGACATTTGAGTAAAGCGTAGTTTACCTGTTAACACTTCTTTTAACTGAGTAGTGAAACCAAGTTCCTGCTCTACCAGTTCCTTCTGTACTACGCCCGTACCACCGGGATTCATTTCGTTCCCTTCTTTGATAAAGGAATGCTTAGCACCACGACCTATGTCAGAGCGTAGTAGGTAGGAGTTACCCTTAAAGGTCAGGGCGATTTCTTTATAACCACCCTTACGGTAATCTGAAGGTATGGCGGGTAAGGGAGTTAACTCCGCTAGTAAAGAAGACTTACCACTACCGTTAGTACCTAGAATAAGTTGTAAAGGTGAGTCAACTTGCATATCAAAGAACACGATACTACCTAGAGCGAATCGTTTATATTCAGATAGCGTAATGCGTTGTATTTTCATAGTCTCACGTTCTGTTATTATTTATAGTCACAGGATGATAGGTGTATGTATTTTACGAAACGCGGACAAAAAAAGAGGACCTAAGTCCCCTTGTTTAATACCTCATTAATAGCTGCTCTTACACCCACAAGTACTGCATTGGGGTTTAGTATAAGAGAGTTACTAGTGGGGTCTATAATTTCGTGCTGCATTTCTGGTGTTGATCTTATAATGTCAGTACAAACTGATATCATATCTTGCATGGTAACTAAATGTGCCTGCTGTTTAAACTCACCCCACATCAAGGAAGTGAACATGTGGGTAACTATCTCGCTATTAATAGACACTACCATTACATTGGGCACCTTAGAGTCATCTTTCCTGTGCTTGCCTCCACCTATGCTAATTACGTCTCCCATACAGTCCTCCTTATTGTAATTACACTATACTCTTAATTAATTTAATGCACGACTCTTCCAATGCTTCGTAAGTGGAGGCTGTCGTAGTAGGTCTATTAAGTTTAAAGGGTCCAACCCCTTTATCCTCACCCCATACACCTTGTCGTAAGGTACTGTGGTTAAGTGTCAGTATACCCAGTTTCTCCCTTACTTCTTTAGAGGTTAGTATCGTAGCTCTACCGTGTGCCAGTGAGGCTACGGCGTTACTACAGATGATAGGGATGTCTAATAGTTCAGGTGAATCATCCAGTACCCGCTCTATGGTTACTGGTGACTTACGATATATCTTAGCAGGGTCTTGTCGTTTAGCACTTACTTTAACAGTAAAACGCTTTTCCAACTCTGCCATCAATGCATTCTTATGGGTGCGTTGTGAAGATAGGTATCGTTTAATGGTATTTAATTTCCAATTAAAAGTATTGGGGAAGAAACTACGTTTAGTGTGTAGTACCTTCTCCATCCTAGCTTGAGCAAACTCTACCGCTTCTTCAGTTAGATATTGTAACCTACAATGCGATTCTAACTTAACAGGGTTTACATCATGTATCTCATCAAATAACATCACGTGTTCCATGCTAAATATAGGTGTATGTTGACAGCCTAGGATGTGTGTAATGGTGCGCTCCTTAGGTGTTAGGTTATCTATGTCCCCGTAGAGTATCTCGTTAGCGTGGCTAGGAAAGTGCTCTACTGTAATCTTGTTAGACTCGCAGTAGTTACCATTGACTATTGTTACTTTGTCCTCGGTAATGTGAATGCGATCCATTCTAATAAAGGCATCGATATAACTATCTAAATCATCCTCATGATAGTTATCCACCCCCATTAACTTTCTGTATAGCTTACCCTCAGCCATAATGATGCGTATCCAGTCTCGTCGACTAATGACCCCTTTGAGTTTACTAGATAGAGGTTTGATGTTATATAACCCACCTGCGTTTGACTGGTCTAAGTCTGGTAATACTTCTCTTAATGTTAATTTCATTTTTTATTATTATCCTCTAGTAAGGGTTTATTGTATTTACGGCATAAAAAGCACCCTACGTTTTACAGTAGGGCGAAACTTATTTCATGAAACTAAAGGACCAGTCCTTGGTCGATAAAGGGGTAAGCTGTTCAGGACTTACCTCTTCATACTTAATAAGACGTTGTTAATTAAAACGCCTCTTCTACATGGTGGTGCTCCTTCCACCATTTGTTGATGGTTTCTTTAAAGTCAACCTGTTCAATCAACTCACCGTCATCAACGTGCCACATTACCTGTGTACCGCCAATACGTAAGTCGCATTCCTTGACTATATACTTGTTAAGTTTAAACCCTACTTCACATAGGTCTTTATATACCCAATGGTTAGGTATCCACATGTGTAAGTCTTTAGCTTCACAACCACACATCATGTTCTCACCATAACTTACCTTGATACCATCCTCATCAGGTTCCTTTACATAACGCAAAGCATCACGGTACTTCCACAATACTTGTTCTAAGTCACGGTCGTATGCACCGGCTGTGAAAGGCCCATAGGTTCGAGTACTACCACCACATTCAATGGGTATCTCAAACCTATAGACGGTGATGGGTTTCTGTGAAGTAGACCTAGGAGGTTCCGGTTCAACAACTAAGTTACCAAGGGGTACTGACCCTATCTTCTTTTTACGATTAGTAAACCTATCTGCTATCTTACCCATACGTCCCTCTTAGTGTATAAACTACCTTCTTGTGTACAAAACTTAAGTCTTCAGGTACAGACTCTCCTACCTCAACACCATTGGGTACTAAGTACATGGGGTGATGGCGATACCTAGGATGCTTTAACGTACGCGTATGTCTCCTTCTACCTTTAAACTCATGAGGGATACGCACTGCACCGTCAGGGTCTTTATTATCTTTAATAGGTTTATCTAGATAGACAATACTTACTAATGATTCAGGACTTATCTTACCGTCCTTAACCTTAGGGGTAGGGTTTACACTACGAGGTTTAGGGATACTATTAAAACCAAATAGTTTCAACACCCCAGCATAAGTCAGTAGTGAGTCAAGTAACTTACTTACCTCTACAGGAATGTGGTCAACAGGTTTAGTACTTAGCAGGGGAATATCTATCCACTTACCAGTTTTAGCCCAACCACCTTCGATACACTTAGCCACATAAAAGCGACCTTCAAAATACACTGTCATTTTTACATTGTACACTTCCTTAGTGAGTTCTAACTTACACACCACATCAGGATAGTTGTTAGTATAAACAAGCATCGACTTTTCAGGCAATTTAGACTTAAAGTTCTTTCGTACCTCTTCGTCCGTTGTCTCAATAAAGGTTTTCCATTTCACATGTTCTTCATTTTGTACAAAGTCGGGAATAACCATTACGGGTAGATTACCCAAAGCCGTACTTTCGTCGAGGCTGATTTTACCATTCTCTGTCACTGCATTAATTATATCTGCTATTTGCTCAAGCTGCATGTCAGCCTCCACTTACTAAATGTTATTGTAGTCATTCATTACGATGATGTAGGTGTGTATTTTTTAGGGAGAGGGTCAATGGTATAACGAGAGGATGTATTATGAAAACCACACAACTACGCGTGATATCTATTGGTATTGTAGCGGAAAACAAAGTACGGGATAACGACATAGTCAAAGTCATGCCCATTGAGATATTCCCTTATCTAAAAGATGAGATAAAGGACAATACTACTGCGTACTTTGGTGCGGGGTTAGATTCAGATGGTAGAGAGTATACTGTACAAGTTGATATCGACACTACACTTGATGCTAAGTGGTTATCGTTAGAAACGAATCGTGTTACTCCTCCAGATTTAATTAAGGGCGAACAGGTCTTAATATGGCAATATGGTGACGAAGATAAGTATTTCTATACTAGCATGGGACGTGATGACCGTTTAAGACGCCTAGAGACCATCACACACCGTTATAGTAACATATCTGACCTAGAGGAGGATGTGGAAGGGTTAACGGCTGAGAATAGCTATGAGGTCACCGTCTCTACTCACGACAAGTATATCCATATCACCACTAATAAGTACGATGAAGAGCCCTTTGCTTATTCTATTAAGTTAGATACTAAGACAGGTAACTTACGTATCAATGATGATGTTGGTAACTTCATGTTGTTGGATAGTGAGAAAACACTTATTCGAATGGAGAATCAGTCTGGTACATGGTGGGAGTTAAATAAGGAAGTCATAAACGGATATGCTCCTGACTCCATTAACTTTGTAGCAGAGAAGTTAATCTCTTTTAAGTGTACAGACTTCACCGTCGATGCAAGTGGTAGTGTTAAGATTAAAACCCCAACTACAACCATTACATGCCCTGCTACTGAAATAACAGGTAATGTTAAGATAGGCGGTGCTTTAGATGTTGCTGCTGCAATCAAAGGTGGTGCTGGTATAGAGGCATCTGGTTCGATGAAAGCAGGTGATAAAGTAGAAGCAGGTGGCGATATAGCTTCCGGCGGTACAGTATCTGGTGTAGATGGATTAACCCCTCCATAGGAGTAATACAAATGAATGATGCATGGACTGATAGATAAACGGCATAAGCAGAGGAGCAATGCTCCTCTGCTATTTATGCGTCTAGCGTGTAGTAGGTGACAAACTTACCATCGTCGATAACGGTAGGTGCGTTAATATCCCTATCGTCATTTATAATGAGCTGCTGTTCATCCGCAGTTATAAACCTATAAGGTCTACGTTCCTCAGTGCGACTAAAGAGTTCTACCTTCTCACCGTATACACCCCATTCGAATTCTGATACCTTACCATCATTATTAAATAGAATACCTTCTGGTGATTTAGCAATAAGGTAACGTCCCGGTAATCCAGTTCGTTCTAAGTACTCAGATTCAATACACAAATCAGGCACGTCTAAGGATACTACGAACGTATGCTCACCATCAAACAACTTACGAATACCTTCATCGCCTAACAAATCAGGTACACTAACCGTGCCGTTAGTTGAAAGGAAGGTTCCTTTAGGTTTGATATCGTTTGCACTTAATAGACGTTCCAGTAAAGGATAGTCTCTAAGGCTTAACTTAATATCCTCATTACCAATCACTGAATATAAACCCTGTAATGGTAATAGGTACCCACTGATTACCAAGAAGATAGTATTAGACTCAGCCTGTAGGTTAGGAACGTTAATCAATAACGTATCACTTAACGCTAACTTCGCTTCAGTCTCCCCATTTTGGTAAGCACGAATATTAGTTCTATCCACTGGGTGCTGTGTAATGTTCCCCACGTTACTAAAGTTAATAGCACCTAATACACTGTCATCTGCTACTCTTAGATGGGAATTACCACCCTTGATATAAACACCTGCATTAGTATACATCGATGGATGAATTAAACCATTCACAGTGAAAAGATGAGTATGGTACACCACACCCGGTGTACGGTCTGTACCACGTACAATTAAGTCTGGACTAAACTCATTGATACTTTCACTATCTGGATGGATAGTATGGTCGCCTACCTCTGCTGATAATCCTTCAGCATATAACGTATGTGAGTACACTGTATTACGTTGAGCTAATGAGATATGCGGTACTAACATGGTATCAATATTCGTTGTAGGTAATTGTAAAAAGGAAGCAACGTCTACGAACTGGGCACTAGGGTCTAGACGTAGGTTATTAATGACAAGAGATGATAGGGTATTAGCAGTATTATCCAATACGGAAACTACCACACTGTCGTAGATTTCTAATAGGGCACTAATGGTCAGCCCATCGATGTCAATCTGGGACCACGAACGGTTCTTTTTACCCATGGCATCTTGTATAACAAGCATCATTATGCTCCTTTATTAGTGGTAACGTTTCACATAGTTTAGGCACTAAAAAATCAATAATATGTAATTCTTTACACGATTTTAACTTATTAACACAACAGGTCCAAGGAGTGAGTATGTCAGTTGAAGGCTATCTCTACGAATATGACCCATCGGGTCAGTCACCCGCTAATATAAAGCGAGACGAACGACATACCCTCACACCACTGAACGATGATAACTACCACGTGATAGTACCGGAGCAAGCTCCTTTCTATCGTGATGGTTTTATATTAGTTCATGAAGAGACTAATAGAGTATTGGTCCTTGGTACGGATTATATATTCACACACCGCTATTCTCGTTTTGAAGAGATGATTGGTTCTGACCCTTATGGTAGTGTTACTATCTTAGACAAAGAACTCTCTGGCCCTGTTGTGATTGAGTCGTATCAGGTTGTGGGTGGTCCACATGTAATTGAAGGTAGAGAGCTGTTAGCAGCTTTGGGTACCTTACTTTCATTCCCAGACACACGTTCTATGGAAGACGTTATCGGTTTACCTGATACCTTCCCCCCTAGTGCGCATGTTGTCTCTGGTGAAGATTTAACTAACCTTACACACGTTATTAATGAATTGCAAAATATACGCGCTGCCATCACTGGCGAGTATCAAGCAAATCATTTACACACGGTTGAAGATATTATAGGTCTCCAAGATAGACTTAACCAAGTGGCGAGTAACATAGGTAATCACAAACATGCTCCTGTAAAAGGCATGAATGTACTTAACCATGTTGGTGAGGTAGGAATACTGATTCCTCAATTTCAAATTGACACAGATGTGCTTATTAAAGTAACAGTGTTAAGTACAACCGAAGAACCAACGCATTACGAATTCTCAGGAAGAGTAGCCTCAAGGTTTGACTCGACTCCGGGTGGTAGTTGGTTAAAAGCACAAGGTCGTTATGAAGGGCATCGGTTAAGTTCGGTAGCACGCTTCACATACGACAGTCAGAATCGCCCCACCATTTATATTGGTGATGAAACAGAGTTTGTTAATAACCACTTTGTTATCACATCTACCACTATCAATACATCAGTGCCGCAAAACTACACAGTAGGATGGGGTGTTTATGTAGCGAATGATGTGACAGGTGAAATTACTGTATTACGTTCAGGCGGTGCAGGAGAACTCGCAGAGATTGTCATCGACAAACTTATTTTCAATTCATTGGCAGAAGAAGCGGTATTTACTACCAACTAATGTCTATTAATCAAACTCATTGAGGTACCTTTAATGGAAACTCCCGTAAATCTCACCGCCCCGACGGCCCGTGAAATATTGGATAGTCAATACTCTCGTCTAAAAGTACTGTCAAGTACTGACGGAACTACTGCCAACGAAATGCTTTATGCTGCTCAGGCGCTTAAACAGTTATCTACTGCTGAAGTATTTCTACAGTTAGAAACTGCTATCCTTGCAGCTTCAGATGCTAAGCAATCTGAAGAGAACATTGACCAAGCTGTATTAGATGCTGCCAGTGCACTAGTATTAGCAAATAGCCAAGCGTTAGTATCTGATGTGGTACAACAGTTGAACTCAAGTGTAACTGATGTTACTGCTCAGGCTACTGCGATAAATAACAACATCAATGAAGTTGCTGCGACTATTGCCACTCAGACTGGTCAAGTATTAGCTGCACAACAAGATGTAACTGTTAAGTCAGCGGCCGCTGTTGAAGCTGCCAATAACATTGACGCTGCTTTGTTACAAGCAACTCAAGATTTATTAGCGGATAACGCTGGAGCATTAGTAGATGATACTGTTGCTGCACTAAATGCTAGCTTGACTGAGATTGAAGGTAATGTTAACAACAAGTTGACTGAAATTAACGATGCAGTGACTGCCGGTACCAATGCTTTAGCCTTATCACGTTCTACTGGTGTGGCTGCTGTTGGCGACGCTGCAAGTACTGCTACCGCTCAAGCATTAGCGACTATCAACTCAGCTCAAACTTCACTTGCTATCTTAGGTGCAATAACTAAAACTCCAACCGGTCCTTTAGTTCCTTATGATGTCTGGGTAGCTGATTCACGTACTACTGCTATAACACGTACTCTACCTACAGTGGATGTACCTGATAATGCTGAAATCAAAATCCGTGACCGTTTCGGTTCTGGTGGCGATAACAGTATTACAGTAACTGGCCCTGTTGAAGGTGAAACATCGTTAAGTCTTACCGGTGACTTCCAGTGGGTAACTCTTAAGTGGGACGGAATTGAATGGCTTATCATAGCCACTAGTTAATCCACCCTTGACCATCTCATGTATCTTGGGTAGGGGATTCGTCCCCTACTCTTTATGCAAGTTATAAGGAGTTTACCATGTTACCGACGGTACACAAGTACGCCTTTGACCCGAGTGCTGTCAGTCCCAATAATGCTGTTATCGATGAAATTCACGATCTTAGTGAAGATAACAATCGTATTATCGTTCCTCAAAATGGTCCGTTCTATACGAGTGGATTAATTGTTGGGAGACAGTCTGGTCAAAATCTAATACTAGGACAGGATTACATTCCTGTTTACCTATACCAAGCTGCTACTATGGCAACGGGGCATGAGGTAATGACAGCTATAGCGATTATTAATGAGACGCTTACTGCTGATGTTCTAATGTTAGATTACCAAGTTGTAGGTGGGGAATATTCTTCTGAGGCAACGGCTATCTTAGAGATAGTTGAAGGTTTAGATCAAGTTGACCTTACCGTACATTGGGATGACATACGGAACAAACCCGTTGTCTTTCCACCTGAAGACCACAAGCACGACGCACATGACCTAGTGGGGCTTAGTGGCCTTACTGAAGCGCTAGTGGGAATTAAAGAAGCAATTGATATTAACAACGGTGATATGTTAGCCGATATACGTGAGCAACTCGATAGAAAGCTTACGATATCTGGACGTACTAAATTGTTAACAGTCGATGCCGATATATTACTAAGTTCTTATACCGGTGCGGTTGAATTGATTTTTGGTCGTAGTATTAACCAAGATGCTTTTTTCTCATTAGACTTTGAAATTATCTCTACGTTAGGTACAGGTAAATTCACGGTTACTGCTAAAGAAAAAGAAAATGGACTAGAAACGCAACATTACGCCTCTACCGGTTTAGGTGGCGTTTCTATCGTAATGGATGTCATTACTAGGGGTAACGATACAAATCACCTCTACATTCGATTGACGGACCCTGATGGGGTATGGGAGAACGCTTACATCGTTGTAACGCGAATGACCACCTCTTCTGAGAACTCAGACGACTACAATGAGCCATGGGAATGGCAAATCAATCCCATCCTTACCGATGTTACTTTCCGTGCCCCAGATACGGAGATTAATATCGTTGCTGATGAGATTAGCACTTTCAAACAAGCCACTTTAGACTTGACTGAGATTGTTGATGCACACATACACGATGCAGATAACCCACATCAAACCACTCAAGAACAAGTGGGTACTGAAGTGGTTGAAGCTATCGTTGATGAAGAGATTGATGATATCTTAGAGACCATTCGAATCACGTTAAACCGTGATGTAACTTTTTAAGTACAATAATATGACACCATAGTGAAACGGAATAACTAACTTAGGCCTCTAGCCGATAGGGTATTCTAACGCTGTCTTATATTTTTAAATCCAACAGGAGCATTACATGCCAATCCCTATTACAACTGCTGAAGAAAATGTATCAATTGACTTAGGTCAAATCCAGTTCGACCGCTCGGTAACTGGTGGTGCAGTACCACTAGCCGCTGATATGCGCGAAGGTGCACTTGCAATCAACTTAGTTGACCGTAAGCTTTACACCCTTGACCATAACGGTGCCGTTATCACACTTGGTCGCGATTACACTGCTGACATTGCTACTGCAAAAGCTGCTGCCATTGCATCATCTAACGCATACGCTCTTGCTGGTGACAACGCGCTTAAAGGTGGTGCACTAGACGCAGCTCTTGATACGTTACTTAAACTAGGTAACCGTCTTAAGACTGCTGAAGCAAACATCACTTCTGCCAATGACAACGTTAGTAACCTTACCAAAGAAGACGTTGGTCTAGGTAACGTTGAAAACTTCGGTATCTCTGATGCGATTAACGAAGCAAACTCTGCACAGTACGCCTCTTCTGCTGCTGTTAAGATTGCATACGACCGTGCAGTTACTGCTCAATCAAATGCTGAAACGTATGCTGACCAAGTTAAGTCTGACATCTTAGGTGGCGCGCCACCAGAAGCATTGGATACGTTATCTGAACTTGCTACTCAATTAAGTAATAACGGCGACGCTATTACTTCAATTACTAACAGTTTAGCAACTAAAGCTACTATCACTGCGTTAACAGATGGCCTGGCTCTTAAAGTAGACAAAACGTCTATCTCTAACGCTATCAATTCAAGTAGTGAAACTGAAGTTGCGTCTTCTAAAGCGGTACTTGATGCTCTTAACGCTGCTAAGCAATATGCTGATACTGGTCTTGCGCTTAAGATTGATAAAACAGCTATCTCTAACGATACTGATTCTCAGTCTGAAACAAACGTTGCTAGCTCTAAAGCTGTAGCGGATGCTAAGCAACAGGCTATCAATCATGCTAATGCATTAGTGGTAGGATTAGCTGCTAACTTAGACTACGGTCAAACGTTCTAAGTTAATTAGTATACCTACTAAGACACGACATGACTTTACGGTCTGTCGTGTCTTATTGTTCGTTTTAATAAAGAAGGAGTGTACTAATAATGGCTAAGTTCATACTAGGTCCATTAGGATTCCCATACTCAATAGACGCTGGCGCAGTGCCAGATGCTAGTCTAGTTGCAGTAGGCGGGATAGCGGTAAACGTCACGGACCATATATTGTTTTCTAAAGATGCTGAAGGTAACATGTTTACCATCGGTACGTCTTACGATGCAGTATTGGCAGCTCACTTTAGTGAACGTGACCCTCACAATACCAAGTTGGTGATATTATCTGACGATGACCAAACATTAGATGGTGATTATATCGACTACGTGGTTAAACGTGTAGGTACAGCAGTAGCAACGGTTACTATTGAAGTTAGTAAGATGGCTCAAAATGCCATTGTTGAAATTGATAACGTGTGGGTAACAGCTGGTTTGGTAACAGTAGTCAGCGATGACCCTGCAACTGAATTTGTTATTGACCATGAAACAGTTGATACTGAAGCTACCTTAACAGGTAAAGGTCAGTTTGAATTGATTGTTGACGTTGCTAACAACAAAGTCTATTTGACTAATTTAGAAACCTAAAGTCGTTTTTACTTACCGGTAACGGTTATGGTTTAAGAGCGATTTAAATCTAACCAAGGAGCTTACTAATGCCAAATCCATTTGACGCTAGGATATTGTTATCCCCTAGATGCTGTGGTGACGTTACTGAGAAGTTTAATACTGTTCCTCTAGATACGGCCATCCCTCAGAAGAAGGTTAGGGGTGTACAAAACCCCTCTTCTCCTTCACAGTTCCCTACCGCAGGGTCTACGTATAAAGAATGGAATGGTCGTCAAAGGGCTCAGACCGTTACTGGTAATGAATCGTCTTGGCAACTATATCGACAGATTAACGGCCATGGATATCTGTGTAATCTGTTTGGTATGTCAAAGAATCTTGAGATACGTATAACCATAGATGGTAATCAGAGTATTACATTCTACTCTCAAGGTACCACGTTTAATCATTTAATGTGGGGCTTCTGGACCCAACGTAGTGGTCAGGTGGAAGGGTTTTATTATCAAAGTGGCTTCGGTGTACTGTCCCGCGAGTATTTGTTTAACTTCGTTCATGGCTGTGTTGAGTTTCAATCGCAGTTAAGAATTGAATATAAAAATAAAAGTAGCGGAGCAAGGCACACTTTAGCAATGGATTATTTAATGGAATCTGAAATCCTGGAGATAGAATTATGAGAACCATAGTAAACACTGATAACCTTACCAATCCAGGTGTTGAACCTGTTGACGGTGATGAAATATTGAATGAATACAGTGATGGTACTAGTGAGCAGTTGGTTTTTAATTCAGCTGACATTTCATTACCTGAAGATAATGGTGATACGTTTATCATTACCAAAGCTGCGTTCTTTGACCGGATGGACATTGGGGATAAGTTAGATAGTATCTACATCATGGAACAAAATGGATTGAAGGCAGACCCACCGGATACCACGTTACATAAAACGTTGGATAACGTGAGACAACGTGAGTTTATTGATTTACAAGACCCACGAATGCGTCCCACATTGGAATCACTTGGATTGTATACTGAAGCGGATGTAGATTTGATTATGGCACCTGCTGAGGATTACGAAATCCCTATAGCCCTTCGATGAGGTAAGTACGTATGCCATTGCCTCAAAATGTGGTCTTAGGACCAATCCAATTCCCCCGTTCTAATATAGCAGATGCTGTACCACCGGTTACTGGTTTAAGTGAAGGTGAGATAGCTATTAATTTAGCTGACAAAGCAATGTATTCATTGTTTAAGTTAGATGAGAACACGCCTGAGGAAGTAATTAAGATAGCTCAAAACTACGATGCTATCTTAACTGCTCACTTTATTGAAAGTAACCCACATGGTACTACCGCTGCCGATGTAGGTCTGGGTAATGTACCCAACGTAGACCCTCGTCCTTTGTATTATGTCAATCCTACTACTACCACTTTAAACGTTAGTCGTATATTAACTGAGGTGGAGTATTGGGGACTACCTGCTGTAACTTATACTATCTCAAATACCGATTATGACATCGGTGATAAGATAGAAATCACTAGAATATCAGGGTTAGCTGGAATGGTGACCGTACCACTATCAGGTGCCGATTGGCTAGTAGACGGTACTCGTAGTAGTGTAGATATGGTTCTACAGGGCCAGTACGCTATTAAAATAATTGCTCACAAAGCTGCTGCTGACCTTTGGACAGTAATGGTAATACAGAGTTAATGTTAATCAATTCAAAGGAGCTGGCTAATGGCCAATCTTAGTAAACTATTAGATGCTGAAGGCGGTAGTCGCCCGGTAATAACCATTCCGATTGCTGGTGAAGCTACGGTTAATGTGGGCGATCGTGCCTATACTGACGGTAAAGAACTTATCGAATTGAAAGACGATACCTTCCTAAATCACATGCATTTAAATGATAATCCTAGTACTAAGTATAATACCCCTGGTTATTTAGTAGCGACGTTACCTAACGGTAGTGTTATTGTGATGTATGGATATTCACCATATACCGACTTAAATTACCATTATCTTGAGGCCATGCAATATAGTGCAGACGGTGAACTATTAGCCAGTGTAAGGGATAGTAATGTCACTAGTAATGGGTTAAATAACTTTTTCTATAGTGGCGCTAAGTTATTACACGTTACCCCTGACGGTAGTCGTGTGGCATTTGTTAATGTCAAACAAAATGCCGTCGCGCGCCTAGTTCACATAGGTCTTACTTTAGATGTCGATGGGTTATTACAATCCATCAACTTATTTTCTGGCCCTGACGCTGGGGATTACTTCAGACAGTTAGCTATACGCGACCCTCTTAACGACGATTACTTCTGGACTACTACTAATGATGATATTTACCTACATAAAGCAAATTTAAGTAGTAACTATACTCAAGGTGCTAAGTTTCAATATACTGAAACTGGCAGTAATCAAACTAACAACTTTACCTATAATCGCACCATTAACAGCGATTACGATACACTTGAAGGTGGCGTTGCGATATTGAACGACTCCAATACCCACAGAATGGTTATAGTGGATTTAAGTACAAACGGTAGTTATGGTGAAGGGACTGTTGATTTAGGCACCACCTCGCTTAACTCTACCTCTGGGTCTTATTGGTTTAATATCAGTAGTACGGCTAAGGGTGTAATACATTACACTAGAACAACGGAAGATAATACTTGGCGATGGAGAGTGGGTGAGGTGCAGTGGGATAATGCTACTCGTCAAGCTACCTTTATAGACCACGGTCCTTTAGTGGTTAATAATACCATCACAGGTGAGGCATTTGACTTTGAGCCAAATGACATCGCCATGAATATGGATATGTATTACGATGATGTTGCTAATACGTTACGTATGGCTTTCGCCTCTACACAGAGTCCTTCGTTTGCCAACGATACAAAACGTGGCATTGTAGTAGCCGACTTCACTCCGGGCGTTTCACTAGGTGAGTTTGAAGGTAACATAGAAGTATTATACGAGACCGACTCGGTTATCAATAGCTACAAATATGGTATTGTTTGTGCAAGAAATGCATTTGT